>VFQN01000290.1_pt1 | contig 101033 bp, 85 predicted proteins | sample 3512371 | NCBI WGS metagenome assembly VFQN01 (sample SAMN10412370, study PRJNA504923) | tailings metagenome | isolation source: Replicate 2 from Balatoc abandoned mine | place: Philippines: Itogon, Benguet | collected 2017-08-28 | reverse complement strand
AAACCCTCCTTAATTTACAACCTCAAATCTGTGCCATTGGTGCTGACGGGGAACACCCGATCTCGCCGCCCTCGTCCGCCTGAAGCGGCGCTACGATGCCTGGCTGATGGTCGACGAAGCTCATTCGGTCGGCGTGCTGGGCGCCACCGGCCGCGGCATCGCCGAAGAGCAAGGCGTCGATCCGGCCGACGTCGATATCTGGATGGGCACTCTCAGCAAGGCGCTGGCCTCGACCGGCGGCTATGTCGCCGGCAGCCGCAAGCTGATCGAGTTGCTGAAGTACACGTCGCCGGGTTTCGTCTACAGCGTCGGGGGCTGTCCCTCCGTTACCGCTGCCGCTGGTGCCGCCATCGAAGCGATGCGCCGCGAGCCCTGGCGCCTGGCGAAGCTGCGGGAGAACGGCCGGGCCTTCGCGGCCGGGGCAAAGGCGCGCGGCCTAGATACCGGGCTCAGCATCGGCGCCTCGGTTGTCCCCATCATCGTCGGCAACTCGCCGAATGCCGTGATCCTGTCGCAACGCCTGCTGGCGCGCGGCTACAACGTCATTCCGATCATCTTCCCGGGGGTCGCCGAGAATCAGTCGCGCCTCAGGTTCTTCATCACCAGCCGCCACACGCCGGAGCATATCGACGGCGTGCTCGATGCGATCGCCGAAGAACTGCCGGAGATCCGCAAGGCGCCGTCGTTCATCAACGTGGTCGCCGGCCGCTAGCCAGATTCAGGCGACCAATAAACCATCCGTGTTGGCCGTAACGCGGATCACGACGTCCTGAAAGTCGTTGTCGCCGGTGGCGCGAGCCAGATCCTCGAAGCCGATCAAGAGTTCGCGGCCACCGGACGCGACGCCTGACAGGACCTGATGGACATCGCCCGGGTTCAACGTCGAGAAGGAATGAAAGATCGGCGCGCTCAGCGGGCCACGCGAGGCGCTGTGGAGCGCCGGGGGCAGGCCGGCGTCGAGATCTGCCGGCATGCCGGTGCCGGGCGCCACGAACGAGAGATCGCTCGGCAGACTGCCGTAGAGGCCGAATCCGTCCTGGACCAGGAAGAAGCCGATCTTCTGATTGGCGGCGGGCACCCCCAGGTCAACCGTCACGCCGGCCGAGGTCGCCAACGTGTTGGCAAACAGGATGTGGACATTGGAGATCGTGCCGTCCGCCGCGACCTCGTAGGCGCCGAGCGTGTTGCGATATCCGGAGACGGCAGTCTCCATCTCGACGCTGAACTGGATCGATCCGTCACCCGTGAGGAAGGCTTCGTCGACGATGCCATTGATCAAGGCCGGGTCGACGCCGATGCCCTCTTGCAGAATGGGCAGTGTGTGGTCGGCGGGAGGCTGTGACGTCGTCAGACCCTCGAAGCCCCTAACTTCCAGCGTGGGGCCGGCAATGACCTTGCCGTCCCCCGAGAGGCCGACCACCCCGAGCCCTTGCAGGTTCGCCAACGCCGTCGGATCGGCACCGGGGCCCGTATAACTGCTGGCGTTGTCGATCAGAATGGCTTGGCCCTGCAGCCAGGCTTCGACGCCATAGGTTTGTGCGCCCGAGGTGACGAAGTCGTTGCCGATGAAGCTGCCGTAGTTCTGGAACGCCACGCCGGCGCCCTGATTGTCCTCGAATCGGCTGTCGGCGACGGATGTGATGCCGTAGGGCGCGGCGATGCCGGGGCCATGGTTCTCCGAAAAAACGGCACCATCGACACTGAGATCGCGGGTGCCATTGTCGAGAATGATGCCGGCAACACCGTTATCCTGCGCACCGCCACCGTACCAGCGCAACGCACTCGCCAGACCGGCGGAAGGGCTATGGGCAAAGCGCGCGCCACCTTCCGCATTGCCGGTCACCCACGTATTGGCCACCATGCCCTCGAACACGCTGCCGATGACGTCGAGGCCGATCCCGCCGACATCGCGGATGTTCACGTCGCTCACCGTCCAGTTGTAGAGCCATCGATCGTTGCCGTCGGCCACGATCTTGATGCCGTCGCCCTCCTGGCCGTTCCCCTGAAGAGTGAAGTTCGACAGGGTCAGATAACGCAAATCGACACCCGCGCCGACATTGATCTGGATGACGGGAGAGCCGTCGGTGATTTGCGAGACGATCGTGGCACCGCCCAGATCGATACCCTTGGGGCTGGGCGAACTGCTGTCGATGTTGATGACTATAGGCGATGTCACGACGAAGGTATCGGCCGGCAGATGCGCGAGATAGCCCTCCGTCAGCGCTGCCCTCAACGCCACTTCCAATGCGCCGTGGCCGTTGCTGTCGGCGACAGGCGCAGTCGTCTCGGAGGTCACCGGAGTCAGTGACGGCATGGCAACATTGAGCCTGCTCACGACCACTTGATCCGAGAGGTCGGTGGATTCGTTCACGACGACCCCTTCGCCGGTCACCACCTTGCCGCCGCTCAGAGAAAGAGTGCCTGCCCCCTGGATGTCGGCCAGCAGGGTGTTGTCTTCGCCTGGACCGTAATACTCGCTGTCGCTGCCGAGGATGCTCGCCTTGCCCGACAGGACGCCGCTGATGCCAACGGTCTGAGGACCGTAGGTCGAAAAGGTATTGGCCCAGAAGTCGCCGTGGCCATTGAAGGTAATCGCTGCTCCCTCGTTATTCTCGAAGCCGCTCGAGGTGACCCGTGCGATGCCCGAGGGAGCGGCGATGCCGGGACCCAGATTCTCCACGAAATAGGCGCCGTTCACCGACACGTCCTGCGCACCTTCGTCGAGGACCAGACCGCCGACATCGTTCCTGCGGAAACCGCCACCCGACCATTCGATGTCGCCCACGACGCCGCCATTCGCACCATTGGCGAAGCGTGCGCCACCGCCGGCATTGCCATGCATCCAGGCATTGAACACGGTGCCTTTCGTGACATGACCGACGACGTCGAGGCCCGCGCCTCCTACGTGTTGGATAGTGACGTCGCGCACGCTCCAATCGTGGATGTGCCGGTCCGCGCCATCGGCGACGATCCTGATGCCGGCCCCTTCGCCGCCGTTGCCATAGATGGAAAAGTTGAACAGCGAGAGATTTGCAAGATCGACTCCGGGCGCCGCATTGATCTGGATGACAGGCGCATCGCCCGTAACGTTGGAGATGATCGCAGCACCTCCGAGATCGACGCCCACCGGCCCTTGAAAACTGTTCGTGACGTCGATCACGATCGGTTCGGAGACAGTGAAAGTACGTTTACTGGTGGTCGCGACATAGCCGCCGGCGAAGGCAGCTTGAAGCAACGAGGCGAGGTCGTCCGACGCGCTGTCTGTCGTATCCATGGACAGACTTTGCCGAACTCCAGAAACTTTTCACGACTCGTTGAGGCATACCTCGCGGCAGCTCTTCACACCTTTGCCACAGTGATGCAATGCATGCAGCTCGATGATGCGTTTGCTGTGTTCTTGTCGTGACAAGAACGATCAGCCTGGATTCAACCGCAGCACACGCGAGAGGAACAGGCGCTCGATCCAGGTCAGGCTGGGATGCCAGAAGGTAATCATCAACGTGTAGCGAACGGCAGTGCCGTTATTCTCGACCCAGTGCACGAAGCTGTCGTCGAAGACCAGCACTTCGCCGTCGCGATACTCCGCCACCTGCTCGCCGACCCACAGCTTGGTCCCGGCGCAGTTCCTGAGACCGAGATGGGCTGTCAGGCTGGCATTGGTCGGGCCGGTGTGGGGCTGCAGCGAACCGCCGGGCTGAATCGCGGAGAAACAGATGTGCAGGCCGTTGTGCGGCAAGGTGCGCAGGATCGCGGCCGTACGCGGACAGGCCGCCAGATGCTCATCGAGCGGCTTGCCCTGCAGATAGAAGTAGTAGGTGTTCCACTCCTTGGGATTCTCGTCGGAATCGTAACGGGCCCGGGCGAAGCCTGAGTGTACGCTGTCCATTTCCGCCAGGATCTCATGCCGGGCGGCGCGGACCCGCTCGGTCCACGCATGATCGCGGTCGACATGGACGGGTTTCGCCAGAAGCCCGGGCCAGCGCGGGACCCACGGCCACTGAAAAGCGCCGGGCCGGACCGCCTGGAGCCGCCCCGTCAGGGCCAACACGACAAGCCGCGGCCCTGCCAGCAGGTAGGAGGCCAGCCGGAACAGGCCGACTTTCAGCGGGCCGATCTTGCGGCGAAAATCGGCATTACCTGCTTCGATCTTCGCCAGCCAGGCCTGTAGGTCTTGCATCTACCAGCTTCTCTAAATAGACAGGTCGAGGCCAATGGACGTGACTTTGCCGGGAATTGCAACGCTGGTTGCCGCGCCGGCGGATGAGAGGATCGGTTGCTAGGCGCCGTACTGGCTGGAGCAGGCCTGATCTTGTGTCTCTATGTCGGCGTGCTCGTCCTGGCCGACCTCTACCTGATCGCCGTCCATCTTCGTGGAAGCCATCGGCACCCGGTACAAGAGCCGTCTGGTTGCCAACAGACTGACAGCGGTCGCGGACACGAACCCCTGGTCTGCGTGCAGCTTCCCGTCTTCAACGAGGCGAAGCTCGTCGCTGCGGCGATCGACTCGCTCTGCGCGCTCGACTGGCCGCGAGACCGGCTGGAAATCATGGTGTTGGATGACAGCACCGACGAGACCACATCCATCGTTGCCCGGAAGGTTGAGGAATCGCGTCTCAACGGCCTTGCCATCAGCCATGTCAGGCGGCCTCACCGCGACAGTTTCAAGGCCGGCGCGCTGGCGGCCGGCCAGCAACTGACCAAGGCGCAGTACTTCGCGATCTTCGACGCCGACTATCGCCCCCCGCCCTCGTTCCTGCGCCGGACCATGGCGGCCCTCATGGCCGATCCCGGCCTGGCCTTCGTGCAGGCGCGGTTGGGTTACCGCAACCGCGAGCGCAACCTGCTGACCCGCGCGCAGGCGCTGGAACTCGACACGCTGTTCGGCTTCGAGCAGGCGGCCCGCAACATGGCGGGCATGCCCATGACCTTCAACGGCACCTGCGGCGTCTGGCGGCGCGACGCCATCGACCAGGCCGGCGGCTGGCGCGGCGATTCCGTCGCCGAGGACCAGGACTTGAGTTTCCGCGCCTTCACCCTGGGCTGGCGCTGCCGCCTGTTGCTCGATGTCTCTGCCGCGGGCGAACTGCCGGACAATTTCGAGGCGCTCGCGCTGCAGCGGCAAAGATGGAGCACGGGAACGGCACAGGTCTTTCGCAAGCTTCCCTGGGCCCTTCTGCGCAGCATGCCCTGGCCTCAGGCCACGGCTTTCGCCTTCCTGACCTTGTTCTATTCGACCGCTGCGGCCGTGCTGGTCGCCATTCTCGCGATTGCCGCACTGTGCTGGCTGGTGGCCCCCGGCTGGGCGCTCGTCGTCGTCCTGGGATGGATCGCTACGGTCGCATTGCTGGTGGTGTTGCGGACCGTCGGCGCGGCGCTCGCCGCGCGGCGCCTCAGCAGGCCGATGAATCTCGCCTTCGTGGGCGACGTCGTCTCTCACTGGCTGATGCAACTCGTGCTGCTGCCGACGGGCGGCAAGGCGTTGATCGCTGGCTACCTGGCGCGCACCGTTCCCTTCGCGCGAACCCCCAAGAAGGGGCATTAACGCATGCCGCGCGTGCTATTCGATGTCTCCGGACTGGTTCAATGGTACGCCTACCTGTCGAACCCGTCGGGCATCCAGCGCGTGATGGAGAATATCCTGAGCCAGCCTGCGCTGCTCCGGAACCCGTCTGTGACGCTGGTCTCGCGCGCGATCGGTTCGGATAGGTTCTACGTCGTCGAACCGGACATCATCGCGGGGTTGACCACGCGCGAGGCCCGGCGCGCTTCGATCGCCCGTCTGCGCGGCCTGTTCGCCGAAAGCATGCGTCTGGCCGAACCGGCGCGCCTGCTGCGCGAGATGCACTCGATCCATGTGCCCTACATCGCGCTGGGCTTCAGCTTCACGGAGCGATTCTGGGAGAGCCGTTGCGCCGGACGCTGGGTAGCGCGGTCTTCCAAACTGCAAACGATTCCGTCCGGCGATGCCTACGATGCCCTGGTCGGCCTCGGAGACTTCTGGTGCCATGGCGGCCACGTCCCGGCGCTGATTGCCTTGAAGCGCCGCAGTGGCGCAAAGCTGATCCACCTTGTCCACGATCTCATCGCGGCCGTGAACCCGCAGTGGACGCACCCGCATTACGGCAAGCAGTTCCTCGAGCAGTTCGACCGCCTCGCACCTGCCGTCGATCATTGGCTGGTGACGTCGAGCTATGTCGGCGACCAGTTGGCGGGCTATCTCGATCGGCAGAAGCTGCCCCATCCGCAGATCGACACCATAAAGATGGGCTGGCCGGTGCCATTGCCGGCGCAAGACGACGACGGTGTGCTCGCCAAATACGGGCTGGCGCGACATCGCTTCCTGCTGCACGTCGGTACCGTGGAGCCGCGCAAGAACCTGGATGGGCTGTTCGACGCACTCGCGCTTCTTCGGTCCGAGCCTGCCGTGGCGGCACTGCCCTGCGTACTGGTCGGCCGCGATGGCTGGCGCTCCGACACCATTCGCCAGCGGCTCAAGAACGATCCCTGGCTGGCCAATCGCGTAAAGTGGATCAAGGACGCACCCGACAGCGACCTTGCAGCTCTGTACCGAAATGCGAGGTTCACGGTCGTACCGAGCTTTGACGAAGGATGGGGATTGGCCGTGCAGGAGAGCCTGGCACATCGCACGCCCTGCATTGCGTCCAGAGCGGGGGGCATTCCGGAAGCCGGGCTAGATCTTGTCGACTATGTCGAGAGCGGCAGCACGGATGCGCTGGCCACCGCCATCCGTATTCTGGCCAGCGACGTCGATGCCCTCGAGCGGGCGCGAGCAAGGCTCACAAATGGCCTGAACTCGCGGCCCTGTCCCGATTGGTCGGACACAGCCGACGGGCTGGCCTGCCTGCTGGGTGTCGATCGCTGAAAAAGCAAAGGCCCCGCCAGCTTTCGCTACGGGGCCTCCCTTCTTTCTCTACGTCCACCAGTACATCCGTGGCTCGACGCTTGAGAAATTGCCAGCCGTTACCGGCGGCAGAACTGGTTAGTCGACCAGCTTGAGATTGTCGGCCGAAACCTTGCCGCTGCGGCGGTCGGAGACGAGCTCGTACTGGACCTTCTGGCCTTCGTTGAGACCGCCGATGCCGGCACGCTCGACGGCGCTGATGTGCACGAAGGCATCCTTGCCGCCGTCGTCGGGCTGGATGAATCCGAAGCCCTTGGTTGCGTTAAACCACTTCACGGTTCCCGTAGTCATGGGAAAACCCTTTCACTGCATAGTCATGCTGGCCCGCCCAAGCGAGGCAAGCCGTCGAATTCGCATTTATTTCGGGAGCAAGTCGCCGGCGAAGCGCAGACACTAAGTCTGAAGCATCGCCAAAAATTTTGTCCTTCTATCGACTTGGGTTGATATGGGCGCTTCTCCCCCTGTTTGCAAGGGGCATTGTCGCCGCGACGGTCGGAGCCGTCTCGCACCTGCAGCAGCTGCAGCGCATCCGACATAACATGATTGCGCACAATGCATGTATAAACCGGCGAAATGGGCACTACACTTAAAATACGCGCTGCGGCAATCGCCGTGCCGGCTGGAGGCCCCAACCCCGCCGGTCGCCTGAATTCCCACCACGAGAGTACCGTTTGGCGAGCGCGTCCCCGTGGGATTCGCCCTAGTCCCCGGCGACTATTCGAGCAAGTTGCGTGCGCAGCTCGCTCGTTGCCACAACAATGTTTGTGGCCTGCAGGTCCGCGAACTGCGCGGGTATCGGCGCCACCTGCTCTGCACGTCGCAGAGCCGCATCGGCCTCCTGCCACTGCTCCTGCTTCAGAAGTTCAAGGAAGTTCTGAAAGTGGAAGCTCTCGCGCCGATTCAGGGGGCGCTTATGGCCATCGATCGCACTCAGGAGCCTCTCGAACCGACGTGTGAGTTCGAGAAGTTCGCGCCGAGACTCTTCAGGTTCAACGGTCGTGCCCATACGGGCATGGATGCCACAGGTCGCCCGAGAGGAGAAGTCGCGACCGCTGCCGGCGGCCCTCTGTCAGCAAGCCTCACCGTCGGCGCACGGCGCGGGCTCATTCCTCGTTGGCAAGCACCAACTTGAGCCGCGCCACCAGCGCGCCGAGGTCGATGAGCGCCCCGCGACGCACGTAGTTCCGAGGCTCGAACAAGTCGCTCCGCTCGGCATTCAGCACCATCCACTCCCCGTCCGAAAAGTGTCCGCCTTGAAGGTGATCGATGGCGTCGAGAATCTTATCCGCTTGGTAGCCCGTGAGACCGTGAGCGGGGTCCGCACGATGCAGATCGAGCAGACGTTCGATGCGCTGGCTCAAGTTGAGACGAGCAGAAACATTGGCTTGTTGAGACGGGCTCATGGCGAACGCTTTAGCCCAGATGCGAGGTCGCTGTAACGACGGCGCGTGCGGTCATCCCATCGAATGTTTGTGGACTACTCATCAACCGCAAATGCCCTTTGGAGATGCGTCGGCCGACGGACAGATGCCGCGCAAAGAGATGCCAGAAACCCGCAGCGGTCGAAGCCTTCGTCAAGGCAACCCGCGCATCGATAGAAGTCTAAGGCGTTTAGCCGTACGAAATGGGAGCAATGGTGCCCAGGGGCGGAATCGAACCACCGACACTGCGATTTTCAGTCGCATGCTCTACCAACTGAGCTACCTGGGCGCGCCATTTCGCTGGCGGCGGGCTTATAGGACGCGTTAGCGCCGCTGTCCAGACGGTCGACCGAGACCTTCCTCCGACGTTCCGCGGCCCGGCTCCTCTTCCCCGGGCCCCTCCTCCGTCTCGACGCGATAACTTTCCTTGAGCCAGCGGCCGAGATCGATATCCGCGCAACGCTTCGTACAGAACGGCTGGTACTTCTCGTCTGCAGGCTTCGCGCAGATGGGACATTTGGTGGCGATGCGCACCGCGCGCAGCGGCGGGCCCGAACGATCAGTCATCACTCTTCTCCAGCGCCTCGAGCTGAGCCGCCAGCGTCGGACCACGTCGTGCGCGGGTCAACTCGAAGTGGCCGAGGCGGGTAAAGCCGTAGATCTGGGTCGGCACCGGATCTTCGGCCAGGACTTCCGCCAGGCTCGCCTGCACCTTGTCGCGATCGTAGGCACTTCGCATGTTGACGAAGTCGATCACCACCGCGCCAGCGATGTTCCGCAAGCGAAGCTGCTGGGCAATCGTCGGCGCCGCCTCGAGGTTGATCTCGACCGGCCGGCGCGGCGCACGGCCCTGCCGGCCGGCGGCGGCGGCGCTGTCGACGTCGATGGCGCACAGCGTCTCGCCGGGCTCGAAGAGCAGCTCGACGCCGCTCTCCAGCACGATGCGGTCGGCCAGCGCCGTATCGATCTGCCCGGCGACGTCGTCGATCTCGAAGGCGGGCATCGAACCGTTGTGCCAGCGCACGCGGATCTTCTCGCCCAGGCGGTCCATTTCGTCCTGCAGGCTGCGGGCCATGGCCCGGTCGTCGAGGATCACCTCTTCGAGCGTGGAGCCATGGTCGCGCAACATGCGGGCGACGGGATCGCGTTCGCTGGGCATGCGGGCGGAAAAGTCGGCCGGCGGTTCGAGGTCCAGCGCCAGGCGGCGGATCCTTTCCCAGCGCTCCGTAAGCCGTGCTGCATCGGCCTTCAGCACGTCGGGAGCCGCGCCGGCAGCCGCGGTGCGCAGCACGATGCCGCCTTCCAGCAGGTCTTCGACATGTCCGCGCAGCCGGTCGCGCTCGGACTCGCCCTCGATGCGTCGCGAGAAATTCACCCCCGCCCCCACGGGATGATAGACGAGGTAGCGGCCGGTGACGGCGATGTTCATCGACAGGCGCGGGCCCTTGTCGCCTTCGCCATCGTTACGCACCTGCACGAGCACCGGCGCGCCGGGCAGCGGCCAGCCGTCGATGCCGGCACGATCCTCGGCCCGCAGGAAGCCGGAGCGGCCAATGCCGATATCGACGAAGGCGGCATCGAGATCGGGCATCACCCGTTCGAGCCGGCCGAGGAAGACGTTCTCGACGCGCGAGGGCTTGTCGCGGCGGACGATCTGCAGTTCGGCCAGCCGGCCATCGGCGACCAGCGCCATCAGATAGGCCTTGGGCAGGACATGGCAGATCAGGCGGTCGACCACGCTCACGATGCGGCGGCCTTCAGGAGCTGCTCAGTCTCGAACAACGGCAGGCCCACCACGTTGCTGTAGGAACCCGACAGAAAGGCCACGAAGGAAGCTGCGCGGCCCTGGATGGCATAGCCACCGGCCTTGCCCTGCCATTCACCGCTTTCGAGGTAGGCATCGATCTCGGCGGCCTCCAGGCGCTTGAAGCGCACCACGGTCTCAACCAGCCGCGATCTCACCCGGCCGTCGGGACTGGCGACGGCAAGTCCGCCCAGCACGCGATGGCGACGGCCCGAGAGCAGGTCGAGGCAGGTCCGCGCCTCCTCCACCGTCTCGGCTTTGGGCAGGATGCGCCGGCCGCAGACGACCACGCTGTCCGCCGCCAAGACGACGGCATGGCGATGGCGCGGCGCGACGGCAGCGAGCTTGGCCGTTGCCATGCGCAGCGCATAGGCGCGCGGCAGTTCGCGGGCCAGCGGGCTCTCGTCGATGTCGGCGGGATCGATCTCGGCAGGCTCTCGTCCGACCTGTCGCAACAGGTCGAGCCGGCGCGGCGAGGCGGAGGCGAGGACGAGCGGAGGAAGCGGCGAAGCGCGCAACGCCTATTTGAAGCGGAAAGTGATGCGGCCCTTGGTCAGGTCATAGGGCGTCATCTCGACGGTAACACGGTCGCCCGCCAGCACGCGGATGCGGTTCTTGCGCATCTTGCCCGACGTGTGGGCCAGGATCGTATGGTCGTTGTCGAGCTTCACCCTAAACATGGCATTGGGCAGCAACTCGGCCACGACACCCGTGAATTCGATCAGATCTTCTTTGGCCATCCGGCCTCCGGCGGGGTGAATGTGGAGAAAGCGGCCGGAAAATGGGCTCCAGGCGCCTTTAAGTCAACTACAGCGGAGTGGACAGACGGGTCTCTTCGCCAAGCCATTCAAAGTCTTCTCACGGGCCCTGCCCTCCCCTATACAAGTTGCCGCTGCGAACGCCCGGGGAAGGAAGGACCAGCACGAATGAAGAGCTCGCGTAAGTACGGCCTTCTGGCCGCCCTCCTCCTGGTACCGGCATTGGCGTGGGCTCAAGCCCCGGCAACGCCGGCCAAACCGGCATCCAATGCCATCACGCATCCTGCGCAGAAGAAGATCGGCACGCCCTCGGCGCGACAGTATTCTTCGGCGCTGATCGTGATCAACTCGCGTGGCGCCAAGCTCGACGGGCAGAAGCTGGTTCTCGACGGGGTTCTGCCGACCGCCACGCTGTTCACCAGCCGGCCCGTCCGATCGGTCGGCCACATGGTGACGCCCGACATGGCCGAGATCTGGCGTACCGGCAGCTTCGCCAAGGACCCGCCGAACGCCACGGTCTCGGTCTTCAGCAAGGATGGCTCGACGGTCTCCGACCTGGTTGTCACCCTCAACACCGCCAAGCTCGACGGCGACAAGCTCACCTTCGACGTCCAGGTGCTGGAAGGCAGCCTCGGCAATGCCGACGGCCCGGCTTCGGTGTTCATCGACACGATCTGGTTCGGCATCGGCTCGCACGGCGCGCAGTACTACGGCCAGACGCAGACCACCGGCGAGATTACGCCGGCGATCGGCAGCCCGACCGACACCAGCACGCTCTCGGGCTGGTCCAACGCCTCGCCCAACAGCCCGGTCTACCAGTCGGGACCGCCCGCCTCGAACAATCCGGGCGCACCGCCGCCGCCGGACATCGATCCCCGCTATCAGCAGCGCTACAACGCACCGACCTGCGGCGCGCCTCCGCTGCTCCCCTGCTACTGAGACGAAAGGAGACGATCATGAATTCCCTTCGCCTCACGGCTGCCCTGTTCGCTGCCGTCCTGCTGGCCGGCATCTCGGTATCGTCGTCCGCCCAGACGCCGACTGCCGCAACACCAACGACACAGGGCAAGGCCAAGACAGTCGGCAAAGCCGACAAGCCGCATGTCGTTCCGTCGATGATCGTGCTCAACGCCCGCAGCGCCAAGCTCCAGGGCAAGCAACTGATCCTCGATGGCATCTCGCCCAACGCCATCGTCTTCGCCGACCGGCCGGTACGCGCGGCAGGCCATGCGCTCACCGCTCACGTGATCGAAGAGTGGGGCAACAACGCACCAGACAGCTTCGCCAAGGATCCTCCGAACGCGACCGTGTCCGTGCTGAACAAGGCGAAGGCCAGCGTCGTCGACGCCGTGCTCACCCTGCGCGCGCCCAAGCTCGAAGGCGACAAGCTCACCTTCGACGTCGACGTGCTCGAAGGCGATCTCGCCGGCGCCGACGGCGCTGTCTCGGTGTTCATGGACATCATCAATCTGCCGTCGCCGCGACGCACCTCGCATCGCAGCGCCTGGTACGCCGGCGCGAACTGACGCCTCGGCACTGACAAAGTCCTTACAGCGGCCTGCGCCCAGGCGCAGGCTCGGTTGCATTGGCGGGAATGCGCCAGCCGCATTTCGCGCACAATTCGGACCGGAAATCTCCTCGCACGAGAGTGCAGCGATGTTGCTGCCGCTCGCGTCGAGGAGAAGCAATCATGAACTACAGAATGCTTGCAATCACGCTGGTCGGCGCCGCGATCCTGTCGGCCGGCACGACCATGGCGCAACAGCGTGAGTTGGACGGCACGGCGCCTGTACCTGACAAGGTGGGCTCTTCCGACCGTCCGTTGCCGACGGCGATGGGCCCGAACTGGACCCCTACGGCCGAAGAAGCGATTGTCCGGCAGCAGATCCACGACGCCGGCTATGGCGGCGTCACGATGCTGGAGCGCATGCCCGACGGCGGGTGGCACGCACAGGCCTTCAAGAACCAGGCCTATTACGAGCTGACACTCGACCGGGCGGGCCACGTAACGCAGCGATGAGCCTGATCGTCAGACTGTCGGGGCGATAGGAGCGCCAAAGCGCACTTTAATCCTGCCGAAGACCTGATCGCGGGTGCGGCGGTAGGCGTCGAGCCGCACCTCGCGACTGCCTTCCACCGCACTGGGATCGGGCATCGGCCAGTACTCGACCTCGGTCGCCGTGCCGCGCGTGAACTCCAGCGCCTGATGATGGGCTTCGGGCGACAGGGTGATGATCAGCTCGAAGGACGCCGGATCGATATCGTCGAAGGTCTTGGCGTGGTGGCGATGTACGTCGATGCCCATTTCGTCGAGCACCGAAACCGCGAAGCCGTCGACATTGCTCGCCCGCACGCCGACTGAATCGACATAGATCGACCGGCCGTAGAGCCGCTTGGCCAGGGCCTCGGCCATGGGCGACCGTACGGAATTTTCGCTACAGGCGAAGAGCAGGCTGGAAGGCAGTCCGGTCATCGCCGTTCAGCGTTCACGATTTGATGTGCAGAGCGCAGATCAGCGTGAACAGCCGACGGGCGGTGTCGTGATCGACTTCGATCTTGCCGGCGAGACGCTCGCGCAGCAGCTCGGATCCCTCGTTGTGCAGGCCGCGCCGCCCCATATCGAGCGCCTCGATCTGCGAAGGGCCAAGCTTCTTGATGGCCGCGTAATAGCTTTCGCAGATCAGGAAGTAGTCCTTCACGACCTTGCGGAAGGGCGTCAGCGACAGAATGATGTCGCGCAGCTTCACGTCCTCGCCGTTGCGCACGTCGAACACCAGGCGTTGCTCGAAGATCCCGATGCGCAGCCGGTACGGCCCCTGCTCTCCGCTGACCAGGCGGAAATCGTTCTCCTCCAGGAGATCGAACAGGGCGACGGCACGTTCGTGCTCGACCTCGGGAGAGCGGCGGGCGACGGACTCCTCGTCCAGGACAATGTCGACGATGCGGCGCGCCTTCGTCATCTGCGGGCCTAGCGACGATTGAGGCGGATGGAGACGGAACGGCCGTGCGCACCGAGCCCTTCGGCTTCGGCAAGCGCCAGCGCCGACGGTCCCAGCGCAGCCAGCGACTCCGGCGTACAGGCCACGATCGAAGTTCGCTTCAGAAAATCCGCTACGCCGAGGCCACCCGAAAACCGCGCCGCACGCGACGTCGGCAACACGTGATTGGTGCCGGCGACATAGTCACCGATTGCTTCCGGTGTGTGGCGGCCGAGGAAGATCGCGCCGGCATGACGGATCTTCTCGGCCAGCGCGTCGGCAGCGGCGGCTTCCATCGCGAGCTCGACATGCTCCGCCGCGATCGCGTCGACGATCGGCGAACAGGCCGCAATATCGGGCACGAGGATGATGGCGCCGTTGCCTTGCCAGCTCGCCCGGGCGATCTCCGCCCGCGACAGCATCTTCAACGCAGATTCGACCGCCCGCACCACATCATCGGCGAAGGCCTTGTCGTCAGTGATCAGCACCGACTGCGAAGACGCATCGTGCTCGGCCTGCGACAGCAGATCGGCGGCGATCCAGGCCGGATCGTTCTGGCCATCGGCCACGACCAGGATTTCCGACGGTCCCGCAATCAGGTCGATGCCGACCTGGCCGAAGACACGGCGCTTGGCGGCCGCGACATAGGCATTCCCGGGCCCGGTGATCTTGTCGACCGGCTTGATCGATTGCGTGCCGTAAGCCAGCGCAGCCACGGCCTGTGCGCCGCCGATGCGCCAGAGCTCGTCGGCGCCGGCGATCTTCGCCGCGAGCATGACCAGCGGATTGAGCACACCGCCCGGCGTGGGCACGACCATGACGATGCGCGATACGCCCGCCACCTTGGCCGGCACGATGTTCATCAGCACCGACGAGGGGTAGGCCGCCGTCCCCCCCGGCACGTAGACGCCGGCGGCATCGACGGGGCGATAGCGCGCGCCCAGCCGCGTGCCGGTGCTGTCTGTGAACTCGACGTCCTTGGGCAGCAGGGTGCGATGGAAGGCTTCGATGCGTTTGGCCGCGAAAGTGAGCGCCTCGCGCTGCGCCGCAGGCACCTGCGCCGCCGCTGCGTCGCGCTCGGCGTCCGTGATGCGCAGTTTCGCGGCATCGAGCTCCGGCCAGTCGAACTTGCGCGTATAGTCGACGACGGCAGCATCGCCGCGGGCACGCACGTCGGCCACGATCTCCGCGGCAATCTTGTCGACATTCTCGTCGGTGTCCCGGTTACGTCCAAGGAAGGCCGAAAACGCCTTCTCGAAACCGGGTGCCGCGGCGTCGAGCCTGAGCGGCCCTTTATCAAGCGGCACTTGCCACTCCGTTGGCGACGTCGCGGAAGCGGTCGATCCAGTGGCCGACCCGCTCCGGCCGTGTCTTCAGCGCGGCGCGGTTGACGACAAAGCGCGAGGTGACGTCGGCGATATGCTCGATCTCGACCAGCCCGTTCTCCTTGAGCGTCCGGCCGCTGTCGACGAGATCTACAATGCGATGGCTGAGGCCCAGAGACGGCGCCAGTTCCATCGCGCCGGAGAGCTTGACGCATTCAGCCTGTACGCCGCGCGCCGCGAAGTGTCGGCGCGTCACCTCGGGATACTTGGTGGCGATGCGGACATGACTCCAGCGCCGCGGATCGTCCTTACCCGCCATCTCGACCGGCTCGGCGACGGCCAGGCGGCACCTGCCGATGCCGAGATCAATCGGCGCGTAGATTTCGGGATAGTCGAACTCCATCAGCACGTCGGCGCCGGCAATGCCGAGATGGGCCGCACCGAAGGCCACGAAGGTCGAGACGTCGAAAGAGCGGACGCGAATGATATCGAGGTCGGGATGGTTGGTCGTGAAGCGCAGCTGGCGCGCCTCCGGATCGGCAAAAGCCGCTTCCGGCTGGATACCGGCGCGCGCAAACAACGGGGCCGCCTCCTTCAGGATGCGGCCCTTGGGCAACGCCAGGATCAGTTTCTCGTTCGCCTCGCTCGACACGTATCGCTCCAGTAACGAATGCCCGCCCCTGGCCGGGCGGCCCCAGCTTTTGCGCAAAGGCTATTCGACCGGATGGGCGGGCTTCCACGGGGTGGGCCAAGGCTCCCCGACATCCCCCAAATGGCACGCGAGCCGGCCGATTTCCAGCCGGATGGCCCGCCCCGCGGCAAAGCGCAGGGTTACTGAATGGTCATTTTCTTGCGCGACGGCCAGCAGTTCCAGCATCCGGTCGGGCTCGCCGAGGGGGATCTCATGATGCCGTACCGCCGTCACCTCGTTGAAAACCAGGGCGGAATGGGTGCGGAAGTAGGCGGCGTGGACCGACGGATCGGCCTCCCAGCGGAAACGGTTCAGCAGGAGAACGAACCGCTTTTCCTCTTTCATGTACGCACAGTCGCGCACCGCCACCAGCGCGTCCTGGATCGCCGCGGAGATCACGGCGAGGTCCTCGCTGTCGACTGCCGAGAGCCTTAGTTTTCCGGACATGTCCTCAGCCCTTCAGACGTTCGATGTCCGCCCCGCAGGCGCTGAGCTTCTCTTCCAGGCGCTCGTAGCCGCGATCCAGATGATAGACGCGGTGCAGGGTCGTGTCGCCTTCCGCCGCCAGCGCGGCAATGGCGAGTGACACCGAGGCGCGCAGGTCGGTCGCCATCACCTCGGCGCCCCGCAGCTTCGGTACACCTCGCACCAATGCCGATTCATGGTGAATGGTGACGTTGGCACCCATCCGCGACAGCTCAGGCACGTGCATGAAGCGACTCTCGAACACCGTCTCGGTGATCATCGAGGCGCCTTCGGCCCGGGTCATCAGCGCCATCATCTGCGCCTGCAGGTCCGTCGGGAATCCGGGGAACGGCTCGGTCATGACGTCGACGCCGTGCAAGGCACCGTTGGTCCGGTGCACGCGCAGCCCCCTCTCCGTCTGTTCCAGGGTGACGCCGGCCGACCGCAGGGTCTGCACAGCGCTCTCGATCAGGTCGAGGCGCCCGCCGATCAGCTCGACGTCGCCGGCCGTCATGGCCACGGCCATTGCATAGGTGCCCGTTTCGATCCGGTCGGAAATGACGCTGTGCGTCGCGTCCTTGAGTGCGGAGACGCCCTCGATGGTGAGTGTTTCGGTGCCCGCGCCCGCGACCGGCACGCCCATGGCGATCAGGCATTCGGCGAGATCGGCAATCTCCGGCTCGCGCGCGGCATTGTCGAGCACGGTCGTGCCCTTGGCGAGCGCCGCCGCCATCATCAGGTTCTCGGTCGCGCCGACCGACACTTTCGGAAAGGTGTAGCGTGCCCCTTTGAGGCCCTTGGGGGCCCGCGCGACCATGTAGCCCCCGTCGATATCGATCTCCGCCCCCATCGCCTTCAGCCCGGCAATGTGTAGATCGACCGGGCGGGCACCGATGGCGCAGCCGCCAGGCAGCGAGACCCTGGCCTGGCCTTCGCGGGCGAGCAGCGGCCCCAGCACCAGCACCGAGGCGCGCATCTTGCGCACGATGTCATAGGGCGCGGTGGTCGACGTGATCTTGCCGGCCTGCAGGGTGAGCGTCGTGCCATGGGCATGACCGTTCTCGCCGGGCGCCGCGTCGACGGTCACGCCATGCTGCTGCAGCAGCTGGAGCATGGTCGAGATGTCGGCCAGCCGCGGCACGTTACGCAGGGTGAGCTTCCGGTCGGTCAGCAGCGCCGCCACCATCAGCGGCAGCGAGGCATTCTTGGAGCCGGAGATGCGGATCTCGCCCTTGAGCTGGCGACCACCTCTGATTCGGATACGGTCCACGATCGTCTCCGCTCAGATCTTCGGCAGGGTGACGCCGCGCTGGCCCTGATACTTGCCGGCCTTGTCGCGGTAGGAGACGTCGCACGGTTCGTTGCCCTGCAGGAACAGGAACTGGCAGGCGCCCTCGTTGGCGTAGATCTTGGCGGGCAGCGGCGTGGTGTTGGAGAATTCAAGGGTCACGTGGCCCTCCCACTCCGGCTCGAGCGGGGTGACATTCACGATGATGCCGCAACGCGCATAGGTCGACTTGCCGACGCAGATCACCAGCACATCACGGGGGATGCGAAAATACTCCACCGTGCGCGCCAGCGCGAAGGAGTTGGGCGGGATAATGCAGACATCGGTATTGCGGTCGACGAAGGAGTTGGCCGCGAAGTTCTTGGGATCCACCACCGCCGAGTCGACATTGGTGAAGATCTTGAAGTCGGTGCCGACCCGGGCGTCGTAGCCGTAGGAGGAAAGGCCGTAGGAGATTACGCCTTCGCGCTTCTGGGCGTCGACGAAGGGCTCGATCATACCCTTTTCCAGCGCCATGCGGCGGATCCAGCGATCGGACAAAATGCTCATGGGGGGCGCTTCTAAACGAGGGAGGGGGGCGGCTCAACCAGTGGTCTTGCCGCCGGTCTGGGCGGTATCGCCCGGTCGAACCCCGTCCGCCGGCGCATCCTCCCGGGCCCTCTGGGACCGGGCCTGCGCCTTGCGCCGCTTCAGGTTCTCGCGCAGGGCGGCTGCAAGCCGCTCGGCACGGTCATCGGTTTGCGGGCCGCCCTTCTGCGGGGCGGGTTTGGCGGGGGGCGTCATGGCTGGCAGGATACACCATCACGACGCCCCCTACTCCAGGAACGAATCCCGATTCAGTCCCCCGACGGTACCGCGGCCAGCCCGTCTTCTTCCTCCGGCTTCTTGTGGTGGTCTGCAGCCAGTAGGACATAGACGGCCGGCACCACGAACAGGGTGAAAAGCGTGCCGATGGCAATGCCTGTCGAGATCACCAGGCCCATCGAGAAGCGCGACACGGCACCGGCACCTGCCGCCATGACCAGCGGGATGACGCCCAGCACCATCGCCGCGGTGGTCATCAGGATCGGCCGCAGACGGATGCCGGCGGCGATTTCGACGGCCTCGCGCTTGGACTTGCCGGCCTGCTGCTGCTCGTTGGCGACCTCGACGATCAGGATGCCGTGCTTGCTGATCAAGCCCATCAGGGTGACGAGGCCGACCTGCGTGTAGATGTTCAACGTCGCGCCCGGCACGTTCATGGTGCTGAGGACCATCAGGAAGAACAGCGCACCGGCGATCGACATCGGCACCGAGATCAGGATGATCATCGGGTCGCGGAAGCTCTCGAACAGCGCCGCCAGCGACAGGTAGATGATGATCAGGGCGAAGGCGAAGGTGACGACGAAACCGCCCGACTCCTGGATGTACTGCCGCGACAGCCCGCCATAGTCGACAGTGTAGCCTTGCGGCAGGGTGCGCGCCGCCAGGTCCTTGAGATAGTCCATGGCTTCGGACTGCGACACACCCGGGAAGACCACGCCCTGGATGGTGGCGCTGTTGAGCTGCTGGAAGTGGTTATACGATTCGGGAATCGCCTTGGTCTCGATCTTGGCCACGGTCGATAGCGGCACCGAAGTGCCGTCGGCCGCAGTGATATGATAGTCGAGCACTTGCTCGACCTGAGTGCGCGACAGGCGTTCCACCTGCGGGATGACCTTGTAGGAGCGGCCGTCCAGCGCGAAGTAGTTGACGTAGCCACCGCCCAGCATCGAGCCTAGCGCGCCACCGACGTCGTTCATCTTGAGGCCGAGCTGCGAGGTCTTGTCGCGATCGATCACCACGGTGGCCAGCGGCTGGTCGATCTTGAGATCGGTGTTCAGGAACATGAAGCGGCCGCTCTTCTGCGCTTCCGTCAGGAAGGCCTGGGCAACTTCGTTCAAGGCGGTGAAGGAGCCCGTGGACTTGATCACGAACTGCACCGGCAGGCCGGTGCTGCCCGGCAGCGGCGGCAGCTGGAAGGCCACGACCTGCGATCCTGCAATGGCCGCCGTCTGCTGCTGGATGATCGGCTGCAGTTGGTTGGACGTCGTGGTCCGCTGATCCCAGGGCTTCAGGGCCATGCCGGCGATCGACTGGCCGGGAACGTCGATCTGAAAGACGCTCTGCGTCTCGGGGTGGCTCTTGAAGATGTCGTAGACCTGCCGCGAGTACATCAGGCGCTGGTCGATCGTCGCTGTCGGCGATGCCGTGGAGATCGTGAGCACGATGCCCATGTCCTCCTGCGGGGCGAGTTCGCTCTTGGTCGCCGAATAGAGGAAGTAGATGCTGCCCAGCATGATGAAGGCGAAGGTCGCCGTCACCGGCACGTAGTTCAGACTACCGTGCAGCCACTTCACGTAGCGGCGATGGAACCAGTCGAAGGTGCGGTCGATCCTGGCGATCAGCCGCGCCTCCCAACCGCGATCGCCCGGCACATGCGGCTTCAGCATGCGCGAGCACATCATCGGCGAAAGCGTCAGCGCCACGATGGCCGACACGGTTACCGCACCGACGAGCGTGAAGGCGAACTCGGTGAACAGCGCGCCGGTCAGGCCGCCCTGGAAACCGATCGGCACATAGACGGCCACCAGCACCACGGTCATGGCGATGATCGGCCCGCCGAGTTCGCGCGCCGCCAGGATCGAAGCCGGGATCGGCTTCATCCCCGCTTCGAGATGACGGTTGACGTTCTCGACCACGATGATGGCGTCGTCGACCACCAGGCCGATCGCCAGCACCAGGGCGAGCAGGGTGAGGAGATTGATGGAGAAGCCGAAGGCCAGCATCATCGCGAAGGTGCCGACCAGCGACAGGGGAATCGCGACCGTCGGGATGAAAACCGACCGTGGCGACCCCAGGAAGATAAAGACCACGAAGGTCACGATGAGCAGCGCTTCGACGAGGGTATGGACGACCTCGTTGATCGAGCTGGTCACGAACTCCGTCGAATCGTAGACGATCTGGCCGACCAGCCCCTGCGGGAACTGCGACACGAGATCGGGGAAGATGGTGCGAACGCCCTTCGCCACATTGAGCAGGTTGGCCGAGGGTGCCACCTGGATGCCGATATAGACCGCCTTCTGACCGTCGAAGCTCACCGACGATTCGTAGTCGTCGGAGCCCAGCACGACATTGGCGACGTCGGAGAGCCGCACGATGGCGCCGCCCTGCTGCTTCAGCACCAGATCCTTGAAGCCCTTCAAGTCGATCAGGTTGGTCGAGGCGTTCAACGTGATCTGGACCATCTGGCCCTTGGTCGCGCCGACGCCGGCGATGTAGTCGTTGTTGTTCAGCGCGTTGGCGACATCGACCGCGGTCAGGTTGTACGCCGCCAGCTTCTGTGGATCGAGCCAGGCGCGCAACGCGAAGTTCTTGGCGCCCAGGATCTCGGCCGTCTGCACGCCCTCGACGGCCTGCAGACGCGGCTGCACGACGCGCACCAGGTAGTCGGTGATCTGATTGGCCGCCAGCACGTCACTCTTGAAGCCGAGATACATGGCGTCGATGGTCTGGCCGACCTTCAGCGTCAGCACCGGCTGCAGCGTACCGGGTGGCAGCTGGTTGATCACCGAGTTGATCTTGGCGCTGATCTCGGTCATCGCCCGGTTGCCGTCGTAGTTCAGGCGCAGGTTGATGGTGATGGTCGACAGGCCGCTGACGCTGGTCGACGTCATGTAGTCGATGCCGTTGGCCTGGGCGATCGCCTGCTCGAGCGGCGTGGTGATGAACCCCGCCATGATATCCGGCGCAGCGCCATAGTAGGTCGTCGTCACGGTGACGACGGCGTTCTGCGTCTGCGGGTACTGCAGCACCTGCATCGAGCCGAGCGACCTGATGCCGAGCACGAGGATCAGCAGGCTGACCACCGTCGCCAGCACCGGCCGACGGATGAAGATATCGGTAAAGCTCTTCATGATGGTCGCCTCTTACGGCTCGATCGAGCGCGGGGTCTTGACGTCGTCCTTTGGAACAACGGCATTGTTGACGACGATGGGTGCGCCGTTGCGCAACTTCATCTGGCCGCTGCTGACGATCGTGTCGCCGTCCTTGACGCCCTTGAGGATCGCGACCTGATCGCCGCGCGTGGCGCCAGTCTCGACGAAGACCTGCTGGACGGTGAGCATCGGCTTGCCGTCCGGGCCCGGCGGGCCGTTGCCGCTCTCGTCGACGACATAGACCAGGTTGCCGTAGGCATTGTAGACGATCGCCGTCTGCGGCAGCGTCATCTCCTTGCGGGGCGCTCCGATCGCGATGTCGACCTTGGCGAACATGCCGGGCAGCAGGCTGTGATCTTCGTTTTCGACGGTGGCCCGCACGATCACGTTGCGCGTGCCGATCTCGATCTTGGGATTGATCGCGAAAATCTCACCTTCGTATTTCCGGTCGGGAAAGGCATCGATCCGGGCCGTCACCTTCTGGCCGACCTTGACCTGCGCCACCTGCTGCTGCGGCAGCAGGAAGTCGATATAGATCGGCGACAGGGCCTGGAGCGTAACGACCGGAGTGCCGGGCGATAGATACTGGCCGAGATCGATCTGACGGATGCCGAGCTGACCGGCGAACGGCGCTTTCAGTGTTTTCTGATCGACGATGGCGCGCTGCTGGCCCGCCAATGCCTGGGCGTTCTTGAGGTTGGCGGCATCGGTGTCGACCACTTGCTGGCTGACGGCCTGCGCCTTGAACTGCCGCAGGTCGCGATCGTAGGTGATCTGCGCGAGTTCGGCCTGCGCCTCCAGCGCCTTCAGCTTGGCGACATCGTCGTCGCTGCGCAGGCGCAGCAGGACCTTGCCCTTCTCGACAGTATCGCCGGACTGGAAGTCGATTTCCTCGACAGTCCCGGCAAGCTGCAGCGACAGTTCCGCGCCGTTGGACGCGCGCAGGCTGCCGACGGCCTGCAACTCTGTCTGCCAGTCCGTCGAGGTGACTTTGGTCGTCGACACGGTCTGCGGCATGTTACCCATGCCCGCCATGAACGCCGCGACCTTGCCGTCGACGAAGAACTTGAAGCCGAAGACTCCGCCCAGCACGACGCCGACCAGAATCAACATGATGAGCATACGCTTGATCATCGCTTTTACTCCGTTGCGGCCCGACCAAACGGGCCGCTGAATACTCAGTGACCGGCGCGCGGGAGCTTGATGTCCTGCACCGGCGGCAAGTTGAATCGATCGGGCTTGCCCATCGACTTGGGATCGACGTCGCTGCGGTTCCACCAGCCGCCACCCAGCGCCTGGAACAGGGCCGCCGTGTCGCTGTAGCGCGCCGCCTGGGCACGCAGGCGGTTGATGCGGGCGTTCTGGTAAGTCGTCTGGGCGTTGAGCAGGATGAGATAGTTGACGGCGCCCAACTCGAACTGCTGCTGCGCGAGCTGCAGGCTGGCGGCCGCCGTGTTCTCGGCCGCCGCCTGCGCCTTCAGGGCGTCGGCGTCGGTCTGCAGGGCGCGCAATGCGTTGGCCACGTCCTGGAAGGCGAGCAGTACGGTGCTGCGATACTGCGCCGCTGCCCTGTCGTAGGCCGCCACGGCAGCGCGTTTGCGGTGCTCGAGTGTGCCGCCATCGAACAGCGTCTGCGCGACGCTGCCCGCGAGCGACCAGACGCCGGTGCCGGGCATGAAGGCTGTGGAAAGCCCGCCCGAAGCCATGCCCAGCAGCGCCGTGATGTTGAACTGCGGGAGCTGGTTGGCGGTCGCGACGCCGATATTGGCGCTCGCCGAATGAAGCTGCGCTTCGGCGACGCGGACGTCGGGCCGTTGGTCGACGAGCTGCGACGGCAGGCTCACCGGCAGCTCGGTCGGCAGCTTCAGCTTGGCGAGATCGAAGGTCTCGCCGCGGTATTGATCCGGCCTGCGGCCGAGCAGGGTCATCAACTGGTTACGCTGGATGGCGAGCTGCTTCTGCAGCGGCGGCAGCGTGGCCTGGGTCTGGGCGAGCGCCGCTTCCTGGGCCAGCACGTCGGCGCGCGAGGCGCCGCCGAGATCGAACTGCCGGCGCACCACGCCCAGCGAGTCGCTCTGGATGCGGATGATGTCCTGGGTCGCCTGGATCTGGGCATTCAAGGACGCGATGTTGATCGCGGCGGTGACAACGTTCGAGGTCAGGGTGAGGTAGGTCGCTTCGAGCTGGTAGCGCGCGACCTCGGCCAGCGCTTCCTGGGACTCGACCTGCCGCCGAACGCCGCCGAAGACGTCGACCGAGTAGGAGACGTTCAGCGAGGCCGTCGTCACGCCGTAGATCTGGGTGCCGGAGCCCAGTCCCTGCTGAAAGCCCGTGGCCTGCTGCTGCTGGCCGCCCGCATTGCCGCTCAGGCTCGGGAACAGACCGCCTTGCGCCGCAAAGAAATTCTCCCGCGCCTGACGCAGCGCTGCCTGGGCGGCATCGAGATCGGGGTTGGCGCGCAGCGCCTCTTCGATCAGAGCGTTGAGTTCGGTCGAGTGGTACAGAGCCCACCACTGGCCGGGAATGTCCATGCTCTGCACGAAACTCTGCGCCGATCCGCCATCGGTAGGCGCCGACGAAGTCCGCGGCGCCAGCGACTCCGGCGTGTAGCTTTCGGCCGCCGGTTTGTCCGGCCGCGAAAAGTCGGGGCCCGACGTGCAGCCGGTCAACAACGCGGCAGCCGCCGCCATGGCCATCGGGTGTCGCCAACCGGTCATACGCTTTTTACTCCTGACAGATTCGTACGGAAGATGGCCTGCGTGTGCTCGCGAAGGAGTCGCTGAATGGTGCGTACGCTCGCTTCGTCCAGTTCGGGCGTCTTGAGCATCCGGGCCGTGCTGTCATGACAGAACATGAGCAGCTGGCCGATCAACGCCAGGGTCCGGAACACCATCTCGGGATCGTCCGTCGGCTTGCCGAACAGGCGGCCGACCAGGCCAAGGCAAGGCTGGAACATGTGCCGCATGCCGCTTTCGTGAAGGGCATCGAGGCCCGCCGTGCGCTCGACCTCGGCTCGCGCAAACAGGAGGCGTTTGCTTTCGATCTGAGGCCCGGAGGTCACGAGGACCACGAACGATTCCAGCATTTCGCAAAGGAGTTCGAGAAGTTCTGCCGGCTGAGTGTTCTGGTCCGCGATGGCCGCACTCACCTTCGGGGCCAGTGGCGCCATGTGAGCCTCGGTCTGGTCGACGATGTCGCCGATGACCGCGCGGTAGAGGCCTTCCTTGCTACCGAAATAATACTGAATGGCCGGCAGGTTCACGCCGGCCCGCTCGGCGAGGTGGCGCGTGCTGGCGCCCTCGTAACCTTCCGCCGCGAAGATATCGAGCGCCGCCGCAAGGATGCGCCGACGCGTGTCTTCGCCCCTCGTCTGGGTCTTGGGACGCTGGCGAGTCGTGACGAGAGACATGTGCCCTTGCTGTGCGGAAGCGGAGGGCGCGAATAAAATATCTATCGATCGACTATGTCAATCGATATAGTTTCTGCAAGGTCAACGCAGAGTTTGTGTAAAAGCGAGATCGGCCTCCCCTTCGAGGGACCACAAGCGAGCCAGCAGCCTCGCCGCGCTCGCCTCGCCGATCACCGGGATCGCCAGCTCGTTGAACTTGGTGTCGAGCTGTTCGTCCGACAAGGGCAGGTCGGGATCACCGACTCGATGCGGCTGGAAATGGTCGAGCACACGTCCATCGACGAGCTGGACCTTGAGGCGGGCCGCCCGCTGGCGCGGGAACAGCGCGTCGACTTCGGGATCGAGCGCCACCTTGATCCGTTTCATCAGGTCATCGACCGTCGCATCACCGAGACGCTGCGGTGTGTAGGCGTCCAGCCGAATGCTGCCATGCACCAGCGCACTCGCGACAAGAAACGGCAGGCTGAACTTCGCCGCAGCCGGCGTGCCGTGAAGATAGTTGCCCGTCACATCGACGGTCGCCGAGTAGCCGCCGACGTCGATCGAGACGATGTCGACCGCAGCAAACTTATGCTGTGCCTGCAACGCCAGCGCGCCGTCGATGGCCGCAAAGGCATGGCCGCAACAGCCGTGGTTCTTCACGGTGATGCGTTTGACATTGTAGGCACGCCCGAGATCGGCGGTCGCAGCCGTCCAGTCCGGCCCGTTGCTCATGGCCTCGCCCATGCCGCCCGCCGCATCGAGAATTGCCGGTGCCCCCAGCAATCCATGCTCGGCCGAGAGCGCGGCCAACACGCCCGCATCGGCAGCATGTCCAGCATGCAATGGCTTCGACAGCGAATCGCCCCGAAAGGCCTGCTGCAGCCCGGCGGCAAAAGTCGCGACTGTCGCGAGCGCATGGCTGTGTTGCCGACCATCGAGCCCAACGAGAAGACCGGCTGCCGCCGCCGCACCGAACGGCCCGATCGTGCCGGTGTTGTGCCAGTATTTGTAATGCGCGCGGCCCATGGCGGCGCCGATGCGGGTCGAGACTTCGTAGCCTGCGATCACCGCCCGCAGGAAGGCATCGCCCGATGCGCCGCGCGCCTGCCCGACAGCGAGCGCCGCGGCGATCGTCGGGCTACCCGGGTGATAGATCGCGGGCGCGTAGATGTCGTCGAACTCGACGGTGTGGGAGGCCGTGCCGTTGATCAGGGCGGCCGTGCGCACCGCCGCCCTGCGGCCCAGCATCAACGTCGCCGCGCCGCGATCGAGTTCGTCGGCCAATGCCTTCTCCAGCATCGTCGCCGGCGCTTCGATCGCGCCCGGCAAAGTCGTGGCATACCAGTCGATCACGCAGCGCTTCGCGGCATGAATGACGTCGGCGGAAAGGTCGGCCTTCGATACCGACGCGGCGTAGATGCCGAAGCGTTCGAGAGCGGTGGGGTCGAGGGCTGCGGCAGCGGTTCTTGTATCGGGCATGCCGGCATTCTCCCATCGACGCGCCCGCGGCCGCAACGTTGGGCTCCCGCGATGTTCGCCTTCGACCATGTCTGGCCCTACATGGGTTTGGGCGCCGCTCTGCTGGTCGCACTTCTCCTCACCACCGACATCCTGCGCAGCGACCGAAGCGTTTCACGCTGGCAGGATCTGGTCTGGCTCACCTGGGCCGGCACCCTCGCTTATCTGCTCCACCAGTTCGAGGAACACGGCATCGACGCTGAGGGCGCCCACTATGCGTTTCGCGGCTTTATGTGCGCGACGCTGGACTTTCCGGATGCCAAGACCCGTCCGGTGCCACTCTCCTACATCACGTCGGTGAATGTCGCTGCAGTCTGGTTGGCGGGGCCGGCGGCAGCACTGCAGGGGCGACACTGGCCTGCGTTGGCGCTCAGCAACTTCTCTATTCCGTTCGTCAATTTCTTCGGCCACGCACGTGCCGTGCCTGATCAACGGCGCTTACAATCCCGGAGTCCTGACCGCGATCCTGATGTTCCTGCCGCTGTCGCTCTGGACATTCCGCGTGGCCCTTGTCCGCTACCGGCTCGGATGGACGAGCGTCCTCGCCACCGTCGCCGCCGGCATTGTCCTGCACACCATTCTGCTGTCGTCTGTAAAGGCCTATATCGCCAGGCTGATCGGCATCGTCGTCCTGGACGCGATCCAGGTGATCAATCCGCTGATCGCCGGAGTGATCGTTTTCCTGGCCGGCCAGCGCGCATCGCGTCGCGCCATGATGCACGGCTGAAGCGCCAGAGAACCTTGCTTTCGCCCCACGAGGCGAGGGTGGCGTCATACCAGCGGGCGAGACGATGGACGCGCTCGTTGGCCTCGGTCGTATTGCTCACGATCTCCTGGAGGTCGAGCGTCTCGAACCCATGGCCGAGCATCGCTTCGGTGACCTCGATGGCGTAGCGATAGCGGCCTTGCCAGGCCGGCGCGAGTTCGAGGCCGAACTCGGCGATGTCGGAAGCAAAGCCTTCTCGACGCAGGCCACAGCACCCGACCAGAGTCGAGGCTGCATCGCGCCGGCAGATGGCGACCTGAAAATTGAGCCTGGGTTCCTCCCGGCGCCACGCAGCGAAGCGTTCGACCAGTTCCCGACCTTCTGCTGGATCGGCTCGATAGGCGACGAACGCCGCCTCGTCCTCCAGTGTGAAATCGCGGAGGACAAGACGGGAGGTCGTGAGCTCGAAATCCGTCACGCGGCCTTCTGCGCCGCTCCAACCTCGCGCGCGACATCGGCAGGCACACGCACCGGCATGTCGAGCAGCATCTGCGCGAAGGCCTTGGCCAGCGGATCGGCCTTCAGCGAGGCCATGCCGCCGCCGCCCAGCGCCTGACGCAACAGGAAGTTGAAGCCCTTGATGCCGGGCAGCCGCCAGCGCGTCACCTTGCCGTTGATGCGATGGGCGAAGTACTTCGCCACCGCCTCCTCCGTTACCTCCGAGTCGAGGATGGGTTCGTATTCAGGCTTGCGGGCGAAGATGCCGATATTTGCATTGTCGCCCTTGTCGCCGGAGCGGCCATAGGCCAGCACGATCAACGGAACTGTCGCTGTATCGGCCGCTGGCAACGCCGGCGCCGGCGGCCGTTCGCTCGGAAGAGATGCCGCGGTGAAGCCACCGCTCCGGGCTCCCTCCTGCATCGGGATGGCACGGCCATCGACCTCGACCGTGACCGGCACCATCGACTTCGGCACCAGGCAGGAGAACATGCGGATCACCGGCGACGGCGAGACGCGGCCCGCACCGAAGCTGCCCGCCATGCCGACGACACCGCCGGTCGACATCGGCGCGATCTCGCGGCCGAGCAGCGACAGCGCTTCCTTCTGGTCGTGCTTGGCGGCGATCTTCACCACGACCTCGCGCGCATCGGCGGTGCGCGAATGCGGCCCGTAGGTCGCTTCGCTGCCGATCACCTCGATGCTGACATCGCGGTAGTCGGCCATGTTCTTCTCGGCGAACAGGCGGCGCGTCTTCTTGATGATGGATTCGGCGCTGTGCCGGCCCTTGGCCGCGGCCTCGCGGCCGCCCAGCATGAAGATCGAGCTGAACTTGAAACCGTCCGGCCAGGTCGTGGAGACCTTGTAGGTATCGGTCGCCGGCCGGCCCCTGGCGCCGGCGACGCGCACACGGTCCTTGCCGACCTGCTCGTAGGTCGCGCCGGTAAAGTCGCACACGACATCGGGCACGATATAGGCGCGCGGATCGCCGATCTCGTAGAGCATCTGTTCGGCGACCGTCGCCGTCGAGATCAGGCCGCCCGTGTTCTCGGGCTTGCCCAACACGAAGGTGCCGTCGGCCTCGACCTCGGCCACCGGGAAGCCCATGTTGTCGTAGTCCGGCACCAGCCGCCAATCGGTGAAGTTGCCGCCGTTGCACTGCGCGCCGCATTCGATGATGTGGCCGCACAGCGTACCGGCCGCCAGCCGGTCGTGGTCGTCCATGCCCCAGCCGAAGGCATGGATCAGCGCTCCCAGCGTCACTGCCGAATCGACGCAACGGCCGGTGATCACCACGTCGGCACCCTCGTCGAGCGCACGGGCAATCGGGAAGCCACCGAGATAGGCGTTCATGCTGACGATCTTCGCCGGCAGCTCCGCGCCGGTGTCCATCTCGCGCACGCCGGCGGCGCGGAACTCCTCGACCCTCGGCAGGATATCGTCGCCGGTCACGATGGCGACCTTGAGCTTCACGCCCGCCGCCTCGCAGGCTTTCAGCACGGCATCGCGACAGGCCTGCGGGTTCACGCCGCCGGCATTGGTCACGACCCTGATCTTCTTCTCGGCAATCTCGCGCGCCAGCGGCGCCATCACGGCCGTCACGAAATCGGTGGCATAGCCCGCCTGCGGATTGCGCAGCTTCTGGGCCGCCATGATCGACATGGTGACTTCGGCGAGATAGTCGCTGACCAGATAATCGACATTGCCGTGCCGTACGAGCTGCACCGCAGCCGTCTCGGTGTCGCCCCAGAAGCCGGAATGACAGCCGACACGAACGGTTTTCTTCTGCGCCATGTTCGCCCTCATTCCTCCGGTTGCCGATCGACTGCTGTCGTTACTTCTTCTTGCGATTGATGAACGCGCCCATGCGCTCGATATGCTCGCCCTCGGCGACCGACTGGGCAAAGGCATCGATACCGGCCTGCACCGCCTCGTCGAGCGGCAGCCGTTCCCAGCGCCGCATCAGACGCTTCTGCGCCCGCACCGCGAGCGGCGTGGCCTCCTGTGCAATCGAGTGCACGCAATGCTCGATGGCCGCGTCGATCTTCGCCGCCGGCACCACGATCTCGACCAGGCCCCAGGCTTCGGCCTTGGCGGCGTCGATGTTCTCGCCGGTGAGCAGCAGCCACGAGGTGCGACCCCAGCCGATCAGGCGCGGCAGGAGCGCAGCCTCGACCACCGACGGAATGCCGACCTTGACCTCGGGCATGCCAAAATGCGCCGTGTCCGTCGAAATGCGGATGTCGCAGGCCGCCGCCACTTCGAGACCGCCGCCCAAAGTGTAGCCTTCGAGCTTGCAGATCACCGGCACCGGGCAGTCGCGGATCGCCTGGCAGAGTTTGTGGATCAGGGTGATGAAGGCGCGGCCGTCTTCCGAGGTCTTCATGCCGGCCATATGGTTGATGTCGGCGCCGCCGATGAAGGCCTTGCCGCCTGCGCCGGAAAAGACGACGGCGCGCAGCTCGGCTTCCTGCGAGAGCGTGTGGAAGGCCGCGATGAGGTCCCGCAGCCCCGCCGGATTGACGACATTCAGGCGCCGCGAATTGTCGAACACGACATGAGCCACGAAGCCCGTCTCGCACTTCTCCCGTCTGATCTCGACCTTGTGCGCGACTGACGACATGAGTTTCGCTCCGTGGCTTTCCAGATGGGGTTGATTCTCCTATTAGAGCCCCGCAAGAACTCACCACAAGAGCCAACAGCCTAGGTCCCAGCCCGTGCCCGACACCGCCACTTACACCGTCCCCGATCTCGCCAGCTGGGGCCTCGACCTCTCCCGCTACTCGGTCTTCGTGCCGCCCGACCCGTTCGAGGATCGCGTCGGCCCGTTCTTCTTTCACATCGGCGCCGATGCACGTGCGGCCGATGCCGTGCATTGCGTACTGCCGACCCATGCCGCGCATGCGAACTACGCCGGCGGCGTCCATGGCGGCGTGCTTCTCACCCTTGCCGACTATGCGCTCTGCCTCGTTGCCGGCCGCGCTGCTGACGGTGGCACCAACAGCTCCTTCGCGCTGACGGTGAGCATCGCCTGCGAGTTCGTCGACGCCGCCAAGATCGGCCCACCGCTGGAGGCGCGCGGCGAGCCCCTGCAGGTGACGGGACGCCTTGCCTTCGCCCGCGGCCGCATCACGCAGGAAGGCCGGACCGTGGCCCTGTGGTCGGGCGTGTGCCGCCACGTGGCGCGCGCCAAGGCAATGGCGCGCAAGGATGAGAACGCACCGCGCCACATCGAGGCCAAGTCGGTCGAGCAGGTCGTGCCCGCGGGCTTCGAGCTGTTCGACAAGGCCAGCGCCTATTCGCGCGGCATCGGTCCGGTCTATGTGCGGCAGGACGGGGACGACGTCTCGCTGGTCCAGCCGACCAGCCTGCACATGTGCAATTCCGGCGGCGCATTGCACGGTGGCTACATGATGAGCTTCGCCGACACCGCCATCACCCGCGCCGCTTCGCTGATCACCGGCATGGCGCCGTCGACGGTTTCCTTCGCCGCCGAATTCCTGTCGGCGGGCGATCCGACGACACCGATCACCACGCGCGTGGAAATCCCGCGCCGCGGCAAGTCGATCGCCTTCCTGCGCGGCCTGCTCGAACAGAACGGCCGGGCGCTGCTTTCCTACTCGGCGACAATGCTGCTGCGTCCGCGCAGCTAGCTTAGCGCGCGTACCTGGTCTGCGACCCGCTGCACTTCCAAACTGATCCGGTCGTGCAGCCGGCGCACGCCGGTCAGATCGCAGGCTTTGGCTGCGCACTCGACGGCCTCGGCAATCCGGCCAAGCCCCGCTGCCCCGATCATGCCGGAAGCCCCCTTCAGCCGGTGGGCCGCCCTGGCGATCGCGCCGAGATCGTCGGTACCCCGCATCTCGCGTTCGGCGCCGCGCGCGGTATCGAGGAAGTCGCGCTCGACCTCGGCCAGCACGCCGGGATCGTCGCCGAACAGCTCGGCCAGCCTCGCGCGGTCGTAGGCTTCGGTCATGCCGCTCGGTCCGCCGCCGCGGGCGCAAGCCATAGGTCGAGCGTGGCGCGCAGCTGGTCGATACTCATGGGCTTGGTAATGAAGCCGTCCATGCCGGCTGCGCGGCTGCGCCGCTCCTCGTCTTCGAGCGTGCTCGCCGTCATCGCGAGGATGGGCGTGCGGCCTCGCCCTTCGCCGGCCTCGACGGCGCGGATGCGCCGCGCCAGATCGAAGCCATCCATGGACGGCATCTGCAGGTCGGCCAGCACGAGCGCGTAGCTGCCCCAGCGCCAGAGCCGCAACGCTTCTTCGCCACTGGCCGCGACATCGGTTGCGGCTCCTGCCAGGTCGAGCTGCCGGGCGAGGATCTTGCGGTTGACGGCATTGTCGTCGACCACCAGGACGCGGCCATCGAATCGGCCAGCCGTGGGCGGCGGCAATGCTTGCGAGGGCAACGGAATGGCCGAAGCTGCAGCCGACGCCGCTTCCAGGCGTACCGTCACCGTAAAGGTCGAGCCGACACCGGCCTGGCTTTGCAAGTCGACGGTCCCCTGCATCGCTTCGGCCAGGCGCCGCACGATGGACAGGCCGAGGCCGGTGCCGCCGAAGCGCCGCGTCGTCGAACTGTCGGCCTGCACGAAGGGCTGGAACAAGCGGCTCTGCTGGTCAGGCGTCAACCCGATGCCCGTATCGGAGACGCGCATGCAGAGCGTCACCACGTCCGGATCGTCGCTGGCCAGCCCCGGCTCCAGCACGAGCCGTACGGAACCCTTTTCGGTGAACTTGATGGCGTTGCCCAGCAGATTGAACAGGATCTGCCGCAGGCGAACCGGATCGCCGACTACGCGCTCGGGCACGCCGGCCGAAACAGAAGCCGAGAGCACCAGTCCTTTGGCAGCGGCTTGCGGTGCCAGCGTTTCGACAGCCCCTTCGATCAGCTCGCCCGTGGAAAGCTCGAGCCGTTCGAGATCGAGACGGCCTGCCTCGATCTTCGAGAAGTCGAGAATGTCGTCGATGATCCTGAGCAGCGAGGACGCCGAGTAGCGCACCGTACTCAGCGCTCCAAGCTGCTCCGCCGAGAGCTGCGTGCGTTCCAGCACGTCGATCATTCCCAGCACGCCGTTCATGGGCGTGCGGACCTCGTGGCTGACCATGGCGAGGAAGGTCGACTTCGCCTGGTTGGCCTCCTCCGCCTCGCGTTGCGCGACGAGTGCGGCATCGCGCGCGGTGCGTGCCTCGTCGTAGGCGACCTGCAGGCGGCGGGCGAGTTCCTCCTTCTGGTAGGCGAGCGCAATGTTGTCGTACTGCCAGCGGTGCACATCGCGGACATAGGCCATCAGGTGGCCGACATAGGCGCCGCCGGCGATGCCGACGAGCTGGTAGAACGGATCGGCCGAGATCAGCAGCACGAGCAGCAGCGGCGCCGTCGTGGCGACCGCAAAGGCGTAGTAGGTCGGCGGATGGGCCGACCGGATAGGCACCGCCGTCGTGATGGTGGCCAGCAGGACCAGCCCCAGCAGCATGCGCGGCAATTCGTAGGGCTGCACGGCGAGCAGGAACCCCGCCCAGCCCCAGCAGGCGCCGGCAAGGAACGAAAGGCCCGCGAACCACCATCCCCATCGCGCGACTTCGTCGTCGTTTGCCCGGACCTGGTTGAACCTGTGGCGCAACACGTCGAAGGCGGCCGTCACGGCAAGATGGGCGGCAAACGGTCCAGCCAACTGCCAGAGATCGGCCTCCCGCCAGTAGATCGCCGCAATCACCGGCCACAGGACGAGCGAAAAATAGCGTGACTGCGCCGAGCCATCGAATAGGCGCCGGATCAGCTCGGCCCGGACGAAGGCTTCCTGATGGGCCAGATCGGCGTCCCCCGCCGGCGACGCGGCGGTTTCGACCGCCGGGCGCGGGGCAAAGAAGAATGAGGCCATGGGCTCCGGCGGCTGGGATGCGGTTCTAAGCTTATCAAAAATATTAATAATCGGCTATAATTCCTTGAATAATCGTGGTATTTTGACGTCATTCGTGAGTGTATATTTTGGATTCAATTATGCAGCAGCCGTCGGTTTTGCTGGTCGAGGACGACGCATTTCAGCGTAAGGCCGCCGAGACCTATCTGACGAACCATGATCTCAAGGTGATCGCCGTGGAGAATGGCGCGCAGATGCGCCGCCAGATCTCGCGGGCCATGCCCGACCTCGTGCTGCTCGACGTGCAGCTGCCCGGTCAGGAGGACGGCTTTTCGCTGGCCCGCTGGCTGCGCGAAAGCAACACGCGGGTCGGCATCATCATGCTGACGGCGTCGGGAGATTCGGGCGACAAGGTCCAGGGGCTGGAGAGCGGCGCCGACGACTATGTCGCCAAGCCGTACGAGCCGCGTGAACTTCTTGCACGATGCAAGAGCGTGTTGCGCCGCTCGGCCAACAAGGCAACACCGGCACGGCTCGAACGGGTTCGCATGGGCCGCCACACGCTCGACCTGACGCGACGCGCCCTCTTCGACGAGGCCAACCAGGACGTCCCGCTGACCTCCGGCGAGTTCGACATCCTGAAGACCTTCGCCGAAAACCCCAACCGGCCACTGTCGCGCGACTGGCTGCTCGAGACTACGAGCCACCGCAGCCGCGACCCCTTCGACCGGGCGATCGACCTGCGCATCACCCGGATCCGCCGCAAGATCGAACCGGCCCCGAACAAGCCGACAGTCATCCGCACCGTGCGCGGCACCGGCTACATGTTCGTCCCGCCTATGGAATAAGCCCCGGAATGGGCTAAAAGGGCCGCCCCGGCCCCGCCGGGGCGCTGGGGGCCCGTAGTTCAGCGGTTAGAACGAGCCGCTCATAACGGTTATGTCGCAGGTTCGAATCCTGCCGGGCCTACCACCGACCCGCCGCCCCGGCCTCCCGACGGCGACCATTGTGGCAAATTTGCAACATTTGTTGGACGGGAACGTCACCCTCCGCCAGTATGGGGTCAGGCTACCGGCCACCTGTCACTGGTTTGAAGGGGAATTGAGTTCATGGCTTTGAGAAACGGGCGCGGCACCTCCTCAAACGTACAAGCAATCCTCAAGACGACAGTCTACTCAGTCACGGTTCTGGCCACTCTGGCCCTGTTCGGGGTGATCGGCGTCCTGTCTCCCGCAAGCGCCCAGGTCAAGGCGCCTGCGAAGTCCAAAATGAAGCCAGTCGCCAAGGCCGATCCGACCGACCAAATGGCCGACCAGCTCAATGCCAAATGGCAGCAGGAAAATGCTGCGTTCTCCGGATTCGGCCAGGCAGCGCCCGCCGCGACCAAGGCGTCGTATGCCGTCCCTCCCGCTGCCTCAGTCCCGGCGCCCGGCGTCGGACATGAGTGGGGCGATCGCCTGGTCTCGCGCGCCATGAACTACCTGGGCACGCCCTATCGCTATGGCGGCACCTCGCCGAAGACAGGCTTCGACTGCAGCGGCTTTGTCTACTACCTCTATGGCGCGGTCTTCGGACACAGGATCCCGCGCATGCCGCACGACATGGTGCGCCAGGGCACGCCCGTCGCACGCGGCGACCTCAAGCGGGGAGACCTCGTCCTCTTCGGCCACCGCGGCACCTTCACCCACATCGGAATCTATGCCGGCAACAACCAGTTCGTTCATGCGACCCATAGCGGCTCGCCCGTCATGGTGACGAACCTGGACGCCGACTACTACCGGACGCGCTACATGACGGCGGTGAGGCTGTCGCCGCAGTAGCGGCGGCGTAGTCGCTCACACGCAGAGTCTGTCTGCGTGCCATTTGAGATGGTCCTCGATGAAGCTCTGGATGAACCAGTACGAGTGGTCGTAGCGTTCGTGTCGCCGCAGGACCAGCTCCTGGCCTGAGCTTGCCGCAGCCGCTTCGAGGGAATCGGGCCGAAGCTGCGTCGCGAGAAACTGGTCCTCCAGCCCCTGATCGACGAGAAGAGAACTCGGAAAGCGGCTCCCCCGCTTCAGGAGCTCACTGGCATCCCACTCCGCCCAGCGCGAACGATCCGCGCCGAGATAGTTGCCGAACGCCTTCTCGCCCCACGGCACGTCGACGGGATTGCAGATCGGCGCGAAGGCCGAGGCCGACCGATAGGCCTGCGGATTCCTGAGCGCGATCACCAGCGCCCCATGTCCGCCCATCGAATGGCCGAAAACGCCGCGCCGCGCCGCATCGACCGGGAAGCTGGCTTCGACGAGCGCCGGAAGCTCCCGCGTCACATAGGAATACATGCGATAGTTCCGCCGCCACGGCTCCGCTTCCGCGTCGAGATAGAAGCCCGCCCCCGTACCGAAATCCCAACTGTCCTCCTCGCCCGGCAGGCCGAGGCCGCGCGGGCTGGTGTCCGGCGTCACGAGCACGAGCCCGAGTTCGGCGGCATGACGCAAAGCGTTCGCCTTGATCATGAACGTCTCTTCCGTGCAGGTGAGGCCTGCCAGGAAATAGAGCGCCGGACGCGGACGCGCCGGGGCATTCGGCGGCACGAAGACCGAGAACTTCATCTCGCCGCCGATCTCCGTCGAGGCGTGGCTGTAGAACCCGATCGTCCCACCGAAACATGCCTGCTCGCTTCGCGTCGTCACATTGGCCATTTGCATTCCCGTTGGCAAAACCGCGTGAGCGCTTCTCGCGCGCCGAGACTTGTCAGTGCACGCGAGGGCCGCCCCTCGGTACTTGGGATATCCCACTTGCCGGCCATTAGAAAGAACATGAAAGCCAAAGCGACTCGAACGATGTCTGCGTCATCGTTGGCCCATGGTCCGCAGGCGAGCCGATTGACGAAGAGCGATGCCCATCGCGTCCTGGCGTGCGTTGAGCCCCTGCATCACTGACGTTACCAACGACGGCCCCGATTGAATCCGGAGCCTCGCGATCTCCAGCGCTTGTGAAGTACACGCGCCTTCGAATGCCGCCTCCAATGCGGGCATTGTGGAACGGCTTCTCAACTTTAGATGTGAAGAATGACGAACGCCGACGCGAATCGCACAGGCACATCGTCATGTTGTCGCCATGATTGGCTCGCTAGGTCGTCACGATTCAATCAAAGAAAAGACAACAGTGGAGGAATGAAGCGTGACCGATTCTCGGAAAGTTGTACTTCGCCGCTCGATCATCGTCGGCTCTGCGACCACCATCGCAGCCCCTGCGATCATAGGAAGCGCGCTCGCGCAGCAGAAGGTGACCTGGAAGGTGCAATCGCACTGGCCCAAGGCATCTGGCTCCTTCAACGACAGTCTCGGCGTCCTCGCGAAGCAACTCGAGACCCGTACAGACGGCCGCTTCAAACTCGAACTGTTCGGTGCCGGCGAGATCGCCAAGGACCGTGAGATCTATAATGTCGTGCGTCGTGGCGTCGTTCCCATGGGGACGATCTCGCCGGCCTACATTCTGGGCGAAGCGCAGGCGATGGGTATCTTCTACGGCGTACCCGGCACACTGCGCGAAACCTGGGAGATGATGCAGCTCACCAAGAACCTCGGAATCGAGAAGATGGTGAACGACGAGCTGCGGCCCAAGGGCGTACTGATCAAGGGTGAGAAGGCATACCCGACAGAAGTGGTGCTGCGGAAGAAGATCGAGTCGGCGGCCGACCTGGGCTCGCTCAAGATCCGGTCGGCCGGAACCATGCTCGAATATCTCGCCGCAGCAGGTGCCTCGCCACAGCAGATCGCAGGGCCGGAAATCTACCAGGCCATCTCGACCGGCGTGGTCGACGGCGCACACTGGGGGGCGGCGATCGGCGCCCTGTCGATGAAGTTCTGGGAGGTCGCGCGCTTCCACATGAAGCCGGCGCTCGGCATCACAAACGACGCGTGGATCGTGAACACGGCCGCGCTCGACAAGCTCCCGCCCGACCTGAAGCTGCAGTTCATGTCGCTTCTCGAAGAGCGCTACTTCCTGCGGTCGGTCGAGTACCTGCAGCAAGAGGCGATCGCCCTCAATACCGGCAAGGCGAAAATGAACGTCGAGGTCCTGCGCTTTCCCGACGATGTTCTGAAGAAATTCGCCGATGCATCGGCGGCGATCCTGAAGAAGGAAGCGGCCAAGGGCGACATTTCGGCAAAGGGTGCCCAGGCACTCACCAAGCTGATGACCGATCTCGGGTACGTCTGAGCGGCCTGCCGGTTGCGGGGCTTCTTGCCCTGCACATCAACGGTCTGTCAGCGCGACGGCACTTCCGCGCCGTCGCGCCCGAACTGCCAGCCAAAGGTGACGAATGACCAGGATCGCCGGGGCGATCACCCGCCTCAACATCGCGATTGCGCGCGTGGCCGCTTGGCTGATCGCGCCGATGTTCCTCCTGCTGATGGCGGACGTCATCATGCGTTATATCGTGGGGAGTGCCGCGATCTGGACGGCCGAGTTTGCGCAGTTGATCTTCGGCGTCTACGCGGTGATCTGCGGCGGCTATCTCCTCGTCGAGCGCGCGCACGTCAACGTCGACATCCTCTACGGCCGGTTCCGGCGTGCCACCAAGGCGAAGGTCGACCTCGCGACCTCGATCCTCTTCTTCCTCTTCCTCGGCGTCCTGATCTGGCAGAGCGCCGACATGGCTTGGGAGTCGGCGGAGAGCCTCGAGACTTCCAATAGCATCTGGAACCCCTGGATCTGGCCGGTGAAGGTCGCGATCCCGATCGCCGGAGTCCTGCTCCTCCTCCAGGGCCTCGTCAGGATCGCCTCGGACATCCGCACCGTAATGGGTCTCGAGAACGATCCCGCCATCTTCGGCAAGCAAGCCACCGACGAACCTTCCCACTGAACGGATGACCACCTTGTCTGTCGAACTCGTCACGCTCCTCTTCTTCGGCTCTCTGCTGGTCTTCCTGTTCATCGGCACGCCGCTGGTCTTCACGCTCGGCGGCATCTCCGTGATCTTCCTGTACTTCACGATGGGATCGGTGGGCTTCTACATCGTCGCGTCCAAGTTCTGGGACTCGATGATGAGCTTCACGCTGATCGCCATCCCGATGTACGTCTATATGGCCATGCTCCTGGAGAAATCCGGGGTCGCACAGGACCTCTACCGCATGATGCATGTCTGGTTCGGTGGGATGCGCGGCGGCCTGGCGATCGGCACGGTGGCGATCTGCGCGATCTTCGCCGCCATGAGCGGCATCAGCGGCGCCGCGGTCGTGACCATGGGAACGATTGCGCTGCCGCGCATGTTGGAGCGCGGCTACGACAAGCGCCTTGCCGTGGGGGCCATCAATTGCGGCGGTGGCTGGGGCATCCTCATTCCGCCTTCGATCCTTATGGTCCTCTATGCGCTGCTGACCGAAGTGTCGGTCGGCCGCCTGTTCGCGTCCGGCATTGGGCCGGGTATCCTGCTGTTCGTCCTGGTGTCGATCTATATCGGCGTGCGGGCGTGGCTGCAGCCCTCTCTGGCGCCGACAATCCCGCCCGAGGAGCGCGGCGACTGGGCCCTGAAACTCCGCACGCTGAAGGCGGTGTTCCTGCCGCTGCTGATCGTCTTCCTGGTACTGGGCGCAATCTTCGGCGGCTTCGCGACGCCCACCGAGGCCGCCGCCCTCGGCGTCTTCGGCGCCCTGATCGCGTCGGCGATCCACCGCAAGCTGTCGATCCCCGTGCTGACCGACGCCGCGATGCAGACGCTGCGGCTCACAGCCCTCATCATGTGGATCCTGTTCGCCGCGCACGCCTTCTCGACGGCCTACACGACGCTCGGCGCAAACGAGCTCATGAACCACCTGATGTCGCTCATCCCGGGCGGCAAGTGGGGATCGCTCGCCTTCATGCTGCTTGTGCTGCTGCTGCTCGGCATGGTGCTGGATCCGGTCGGCATCATGCTGATCACGCTGCCGGTGTTCCTGCCTGTCGTACAGTCGTTCGGCTGGGACCCGATCTGGTTCGGCGTCATCTTCATCATCATGATGGAGATCGGCTACATGACGCCGCCCTTCGGCTTCAACCTCTTCTACCTCAAGGCGGTGGCGCCACCCGACGTCACGATGAGCGACATCTACTGGTCGGTCATTCCCTACGTGCTCGTCACGTTCGTCGGCGTGCTCATCATCATCCTGATACCCGACATCGCGCTCTACTTCCCGAACCTGTTCTTCGGGGTTTCGACATAGGAATCCTGGCTCGGCTGAGGCAAGGCGACTGACATACGCACCTAGTCGACCTTGGCCCCCGCCAGAGCGACGACCTCGCGCCATTTTACAATCTCGGTCTCGATGAAGGCCTTCGTGGCTGCCGGTGTGAGCGGCTCGCTCGCCTCTACATTGAGGGCTTGCAGTCGTTCGGCCAGGTTCTGATCGGCGAGCGCCTTGTAGATGGCTTTGTTCAGCCGCTCGACGATCTCGCGGGGCGTGCCGGCCGGTGCGGCCACGACATTCCAGGTGCCACCGACAAAGTCGGGAAGTCCAGCTTCTTTCATGGTGGGAATCTCCGGCAGCACGCCGCTGCGCTTCTCGGCCATGAGCCCGAGAGGCACAAGCTGCCCTGCTCTGATGTTCTCCATGACCGGCCCCAGCGTGCCGAACATGAAGGCGTGGCGACCCGCCAGCAGATCCTGCAGGGCCGGTCCCGTGCCACGGTAGGGAACATGCAGCACATCGACTTCGGCGCGGGTCTTGAACAGCTCGCCGGCCAAATGATTGGTGGTGCCGTTGCCCGAGGAGGGATAGCTCCCCTTGCCGGGCTCTGCCTTCAACTTGGAGATCAGTTCCTTGAGCGTGCGCGACTGCCCCTGCGGCACCAGCAGCGCCATGGGCGCAAGCCCGACCAGCGCGATCGCCTCGAAATCCTTCACGGGGTGATAGGGCAGGCTGGTGTAGAGGGAGATGTTGATGCCGTGCGTTGCCGCCGTTCCAAACAGCAGCGTGTAGCCGTCCGGTTTCGCCTTGGCCACGAGGTCCGTGCCGACATTGCCGCCGGCCCCGCCCTTGTTGTCGATGATCACCTGCTGGCCGAGATCGGCCGCCATGCCGACCGCCACGACACGCGCGATGAGATCGGTTGGACCACCGGGCGGGAAAGGCACCACCAGGCGCAACGGCTTCTCGGGATACTGGGCAAGAGCAGTTCCAGCGCACAGGAACAGGGCGATACTTCCGGCAATCGCTGCCTTCACAAGACGCATATCAGTCGACCTTCGCTCCAGCTGCGCGTATGACTTCGCGCCATTTCACGATCTCGGCGGAAACGAACGCGCGCGTGCTCGCCGGCGTGGAATCCGTGACCGCCTCGATGCCAAGTTGCCGCAATCGATCCGCCACGGTCTCGCTGGCAAGAGCCTTGTTGATCGCCACGTTCAGCCGATCGACGATCTCCTTGGGCGTCCCGGCGGGCGCGGCGACCACGTTCCATGTCCCGCCGACGAAATCGCGGAGGCCCGCTTCGGCCGTGGTCGGCACGTCGGGCCGCGCCTGGCTGCGCTTGTCCGCCATGATCGTCACGGCATAAAGCTTGCCGGCCTTGATCTGTTCGAGCGACGTGCCGAAGGAATCGAACATGAAGGTGACGCGTCCCCCCATGAGGTCCTGCAGCGCCGGCCCCGAACCACGGTAGGGTACGTGCACCGCGTCGATGCCGGCGCGGCTCTTGAAGAGTTCACCCGCGAGGTGATTGGTCGTGCCGTTGCCCGAGGAGGCGTAGGTTGCCTTGCCCGGTTCCGACTTCAACTTCGCGATCAGCTCCTTCAGCACGCGCGGCTGATCCGGTGGCACCAGAAGGACCATCGGCACGAGCCCGGTGAGCGCGATCAGCTCGAAGTCCTTCAAGGGATCGTAAGGCAGGGTCTTGTAGAGGGAGATGTTGATGCCGTGGGTCGCGGCCGTGCCGAACAGCAGCGTGTAACCGTCTGGCTTCGCCTTTGCTACAAGGTCCGTGCCGACCGTTCCGCCGGCACCGGCCTTGTTGTCGATCAGGACCTGCTGCCCAAGCTGCTCGGCCAGTCCGACCGACAGCACACGGGCGAAAACGTCGGTCGGGCCGCCGGGTGGGAACGGTACGACCAGCCGCACAGGCTTGTCAGGGTATTGAGCCATGGCGCTGCCGCATGACAACAGCAGCGCCAGGCCCGCGATCAGCGCGCGCCTCGTCAGTTGCATGTTTCCTCCGGGATTTTCTTGGTCTTGTTCAACAGCAACGACAGGTCAGTGTGTCGTCACCTCTTTCATCGTGACGAAATTGTAAGAAGGAGCACGTGGGTTTGCGCGCCACTTGTCCATATCCTGGTAGCGGTCGCGCAGTGCCGACGGAAAATCCTCGAAGGCCGGCGTGCGCAGCCACAGGCGCAGGAGGTGCCGCTTCCGCTCTTCCTCCTGGTGATCCTCGTAGGCCGTCCGCGAATGGAGCACGCAGTAGTTGTTCACGAACTGCATGTCGCCGCGCTCCAGCTTCATGTCGAGGCGGAAGGTCGGGTCTTTGCAGAGCTCCGCGATCGCATCGAGCGCCTCGATCTGCAACGGCGTGAGACGCGGCACCTCATTGAAGCGCTGCGCCGAGTCGATGAAGGTACGGTTGAAACGGTTGAACATCCGGCCTTTGTGCCAGATGAAGATGGGCGTGACGTAATAGGGCTTCTGGCCCTCCGACTCCTCGCCGCGGCGATCCGCATAGAAGGGTTGGGTCAGCACCTTGACGAGATCGGGCCGCGAGCGCAGCAGCGCGTTATAGACCGAGACGGAACTGGCCACCGCGGAAAGGCCCCCGTTCTTGGCCGTCTCCAGGCAGCACAGGCCGACGATGTCGCAGGAATCGTTATGGAAGGGCAACAGAGAGGCGGTCTGATAGCCGCGCGCATGCATGTCCTTGTACTGGTCGCGGCCGAGGTCGCGAACATGGCCCAGCACGTCGCCCTGGGCATTCTGCGCGACCGCTCGGCCCAGATGTGCGCCGATGCCCCAGTAGATGAGCCCCATCTCCTCCGCACTGTAGCGGTCGCGCGGCAGGCCGCGGATCAGCATGATGCCCAGCCCGTTCTCGATCTCCGTCTGCAACAGTCGAAGCGTGCGCGCGAAGCGCTTGAGCGGGAAATGCTCTTTGCCAACGTCGGGGATCTGCTGTCCGGTCGATTGCAGATGGCGAAGCGCGGCATCGATCTCGGCGATCTCGAGGTCGCTCAGCCGGTAGATCCACTCGTCGCCAGTTTGGATATCGCGTCCCAGCCACGCAGCGCGGGAAATGACCTCCTCAAGTTGGAACTCCTTCATGGTCACTTCCTCCTGTATAATGTCGACATTATTAACGTCGGACATTCCACATGGAGTTAGTGGAAGCAAGCAAAAAATCCCGATAAAGCAGTCCAATCCATGGCGAGCCCTCCTCAGAAGACCTACGACATCTATGCGACCCTGCCCGCCCAGATCGCGGTGCGAATTGGTCAAGCCATTATCGAGAACGAATTCAAGCCGGGGCAGAAGCTGCGGGAAGTCGATCTGGCGGCCGCGTTCGGCGTCAGCCGGGCGTCCGTGCGGGAGGCTTTGCGTGCGGTAGAGCGCGAAGGGCTGGTGACGATCCTGCCGCAACGTGGCGCCCAGGTGACCGCCCTCTCCGTCGAGGAAGTGCAGGATATCTTCGAGATTCGCGCCCACCTGATGGGACTGGCATGCCATCGGCTGGCAGGAGCATTGCCCACTGACAAGACGGCGGAGCTGGAGCGACTGCTCGAGGCACTGCAACGCGCCCTCAAGGATGGCGACGCTTATGCACGGGCGAGTTTGGCCATCAGCGAATTCTGCGTTCGACACGCTGGCAGCCGCCGGCTTGCCGATCTTATCCTGTCGTTCGGCCGTCAGACCGCGCGATACACGCGCCTCAGCCTCTCCACGCCTGAACGCCGCCGGCAGTCCAGCGCCAACTGGAGCAAGCTCGTAAAAGCGATCCTTGCGGGCGATGCATCGGAAGCCGAACGAACTTCCCGCCAGCTGGTTCTCGATACGCGCGATACGGCCTTGCAGCTGCTCACCCGGGATTCATGAGAGCAGCTTCTCGCCCTTAATCTGATCGAAGATCGCACTCGGGCTGTCATCGGATTTCGCCGATCCGCATTTAAAGGGCAGAGTTTCCGCCGCCCCCCACCTTGACGACGAGTGGTTGATCAGAGAACGCCAACCGCGACCAGAACGGTCGGCACCTCTCCAAAGTTGCGCGGGCGGGCGCAACGTTTCCGTTTAGGGCCCGTTGCCGGGGAACCAACGAATGCAAGGGACCCCCATGAACTCCATCATCTATCTCGTCGGCCTCGTCGTGATCGTGATGTTCATCCTCTCCTTCGTCGGCCTGCGCTGAAGGATCACGATCATGGCAACCGTCACTGTTCCCGCCGCCGTCGTCGCTCCCGAAACCCTCGCACCGCCGCATCCCATCGAATGGGGGCCCGTCGTCCTGGGAGGGTTGGCGGCGACCGCAATCTCCGTCGTGCTCCTGACCTTCGGCGCAGCCCTTGGCTTGTCGGCGGTATCGCCCTACCCGTATGCCGGCCTATCGGCCAAGTCGATGGCAGTGCTGAGCGGAACCTATGCAGCGCTGGTCATGGTCGGCGCCTTTGCCGCCGGCGGATACCTGGCGGGCCGCTTGCGCAAGCCGTGGGCCGAGGGTGTCGAAGTCGAACGGCACTTCCGTGACGGTGCGCACGGTTTCGCCGTCTGGGCGCTCGGCGTCGTCCTCGGCGCTTGCCTCAGCGTCGCCGGAGTCGGCGCACTTGCGAAAGGCGCAACGCAGGCCGTGACGGCCGTGGCCGCGGGCGGCGCGTCCAACCCAGCCGCCACTTCCCTCGCCTTGGATCCCGCGACCTACGCTGTTGATCGCGTGCTGGCACCCAATCCGACACCGAACGGCCCAGCCGCCCCAGCGATCACCTCGCGCGCCGATCTTGCGGCGCCCATGGCCCGCGCGTTCGCCGCCGGCCTCCGCAACGACCAACTCGAACCTCGCGACCGCACCTACCTCGCCCAGCTCGTGCAGCAGCAGACAGGCATCAGTCAGGCGGATGCCGAGCGACGGGTCGACGACGCCTTTGCCGACCTCAAGGCGGCCGAGGCACGCACGCGCGCTGCCGCCGAGGCTGCCCGCAAAGCCGCCCTGATCGCAGCCTTCGCCGTGGCCGCCACCCTCGCCATCGGCTGCGCAGCCGCCTGTGCCGGTGCTGCGCTGGGGGCGCGCCATCGCGATGAAAACACGCTGGTCACGCTCTTCGGCTCCCGCCGCTTCTGGTAGAACCAGAGGCGATCCGAAGCGACCGAGCCGCGGCATTTCAGGCCGCGGCTCCTCTGCGCCCCGGGGCGGCGGGCGCACTTCCTAAGTGATCCTGCTAGTGGCGTCCGGCGATCTTCAGCCCCTCTTCGGTCAACACGACGCTATGCGCCGGCTGGCCGGTGACCCGGATCCAGTTCCTGCCACTCGCCCACACCAAGGCAGCGACAATCGCCTCGTCGCGCATGTCGATATTGAGGCCTGCCAGTTTCACCCAGAACTCGCGACGGCTCGCCTGCTGCCGCGCCACGTTACGGCAGAGTTTTCGGGCCAATGATTTGGTCCCGTTCATCATCGACCACAACGCCCGACCCGATCGATGGTTCGGGTGGCTCTCAGCTGGGTGCTTGGACCGCCGGCGTCTCAGGGGTCCGCTCCGGGGAGAAGGAAACGGACCCCTGTACGCACACTCCGAACCTTCGACGGCCGGGGAAAAGCCAACCGAAGGTGAAGATTGAAATGCCCGGGACCGCGTCGGGTTGCGTCCTTCGATGCTTAGACCAACGTCGCGAGCCTAAGGAGCATGTCAGATCGGTGCGGTGGGTCGCAAAACTCGCGTGGATCGGTCCGTGCAGATCGGGGACAAGGCGAGGAGGACCGGCGCGAAGCCGGCCTTCCGCGGACAAGCCGAAGCGAAGGGGCCGCGCATGCGAACTGTGTTGATGGCCATGGTTGGCGCCTGCGTTCCCTGGGGAACGCTCCACGCCCAATCACTGGAGGGGCAATGGGCCGTCCTGCAGGTCTGCGAAGCGACCCAGGAAGGTGCTCGGGGCTACACGTGGCGGTATAGCGCCCGCGTGACGGATGGTCACTTTGTCGGACAGTTCCGAGAAAAGGGACAGAGTCCGTCGATGACCCTGGAGGGGCGCATCAAGGCCGACGGCACCGCCTCCCTGTCGGCGCGCGGCATCTCGGGCTCTGCCGAATTCAATCAGAAGTTCGCCACCACGGCGACGCCCATCTCCTTCGAAGTCATCGCGAAGTTCACGGGCACGACAGGCACCGGCGAGCGCGTAGGCAGTCGTGCCTGCAAGTTCACCTTCACAAAAAGCGGCTGAGCGACAGGCGAATGCCAGATCGAATAGCCTCTACTCCAAGGTCAATGTCTCGGTCCTGCCGATCCTTGCTTTTCCATCCCGCCTGACTTCGACGATTGCCTTGTAGGGTCCCCGAGGCCATCCAGCCGGCGGCCGCTTCGCTCCAGCGAACAGCATGTACTGCGCCTTGTTTCGATCGAGTGTCGTGCCGTTCTGTCCGAGGGGATTGCCATCCGGGCCGAGCACGCGAACCGTGATCTGGTCATCCTTCTGCAAATTGATCGCCCACACATAGGCAACGAGTGCGGGAGACGCCAAGGTGGGAACGGTGGGATGCGGCTTGCCTGCTTCAAGCTGCTCCAGTTGAACGGGTGCTCCCGAGAAGGCGAACGCCAGGATCTCGCCCTGCCGATAGGCAAGTGCTTTGCGAGCCGTCGAAGACCACAGCGATTGCTTCGGCTCTCCACAAGCAGCCGTCGGATCAGGCTGGAAGGGATCGATCGCCTTCCCATCCTTGCGCACCGTTAAATGGACATGGGGGAAAGCTGCATCACCTGAATAGCCGATTTCACCGAGCCTCTGCCCCGTCTCGACCGGGTCGCCCCGCTTGACCGCAACCGAACCGCGCCTCAGATGGCAATACTGGGTCTGCCAATCGTTTCCATGATCGATCAGCACGCCGTTGCCGCATTCCCGGTTGGCGATCCTCAACCGATCTTCGGGCGACTGGACAAGCCGGTCCGGCATGCCGTCCCGCGTCGACACGACCGTGCCAGCCGCGGCGGCAACGACGCCGACCCCGCGATCGACGTCGGCAGTGCTGCGCAGGCGGATATCGGTCCCGTCATGGCCGTTGTAACTCTGCCCGCCGCAGGCATAGTCGCGTACGCCGGGCCCCGGATCGTGATCGGCATACTGCTGGACAAAGCACTCGGTTCCCATCTCACAGGCGACGGGCGACGACAGTTCGAATGCCGCGGCCGGCGAAGACAAGAGAACCAGGAGTGCTGTCGCTCTCTTCAGCATAGTCTTCCCTGCGGGGGCCCGGCCCCTCGATTTGCTACCTCCAATATCTGGCCGACACAACGCATCTGGCGAAACCGACGGTGGATCGGCGCGCGCCACGTCTTGCCATGACGTCTGGTGGCTGCTCCCTTTCTCGCCAGGAAACGCGCCATTTAAGCAAGAACGAGAGAAGTCGCGATGCAGAAAGACACCACCTATGACTACATCGTCGTCGGTGCCGGATCGGCGGGAGCGGTGGTCGCCAGCCGGCTGACGGAGAGCGGCAAGCATCGCGTTCTCCTGCTTGAAGCGGGAACCCAGGGATCGAACTTCTTCTGGTCGCGGGTGCCCGTCGGCGTGGCCAAGATGATCGACGATCCGGCTGTCAACTGGTGCTACTCGTCCGAGCCCGACGAAGGCTCGGGCGGCCGGCGCATCGACGTGCCGCGCGGCAAGATGCTGGGCGGCTCGAGTTCGATCAACGGCATGGTCTACATCCGCGGCCAGGCCCAGGACTACGATCACTGGGCGCAGCTCGGCAATCGCGGTTGGAGCTATCAGGACGTGCTGCCGATCTTCAAGCGGATGGAACGCTTCGATGGCGGCTCGGACGAATTTCGGGGCCGCGACGGGGTGCTGCGCGTCACCCATACGCCGCGCAACAAGGTGCCGTTGCTGGAGAAGATGATCGCCGCTGCCGAGCAGATCGGCCTGCCCTACAATCCGGATCAGAACGGCGCGACGCAGGAAGGCATCGGCATGTCCCAGGTGACGATCGCAAAGGGTCGCCGCCAAAGCACGGCCTTCTGCTATCTCGACCCGGCCCGTGCGCGCGCCAATCTCACGATCGATCAGGGTGCGATGGCCGAGTCGCTCATCCTGGAAGGCAAACGCTGTGTCGGCGTCCGCTACTCCGTCGGTGGCGTGACGCGAGAAGCCAGGGCCACGCGCGAGGTCATCGTCTCGGGCGGCTCGATCAACTCGCCGAAACTCCTCGAGCTCTCCGGCATCGGCCAGGCGGACAGGCTGCGCGCCCTCGGCATCACTCCGACGCACGAACTGCGTGGCGTCGGCGAGAACCTGCGCGACCATTATTCCCCTCGCATGAAGTTCGCCATCACGGGCAAGAACCTCACCTTCAACGACAATGCGCGCGGCTGGCGGCTGGCACGCGAGGCGCTGAAGTATGCCCTGTTCCGCGAGGGCTTCCTTGCCTCGACCTCGGTGCCGATCCGGCTCTATTTTTGCACGCGGGTCGGCCTCGAAACGCCCGATGCAACGATCTCGATCGCGCCGTTCCTCTACGAGATGGTCGGACACGAGCGGCGCGTCTCGAAGAGGAAGGGCATCACCATGAACGTGAACGTGCTGCGCTCCGAAAGCACGGGCTCGATCCACATCAAGTCCGCCGATCCGACCGAGCCGCCGGCAATCCGCTTCAACTTCCTGTCGACCGACCACGATCGCCGCGGCGTGCTGGCCGTCCTGCGCAAGGGCCGCGAACTGATGTCGACCTCGCCGCTGAAGGAGGTGACGGGCGAGGAGATCGCTCCGGGTGCGCACCTTCAGAAGGACGACGAACTGCTGGATTGGGTGAGGATGAATGCAGAAACGACCTATCACCCGGTCGGCACCTGCAAGATGGGCACGGATCCGATGGCCGTGGTCGATTCCGAATTGCGGGTTCACGGGATGACGGGGCTGCGCATTGCCGATGCCTCCATCATGCCGACCCTGACGAGCGGCAATACCAATGCGCCCACGATCATGATCGGCGAAAAGTGCGCTGGAATGGTTCTGGCCGCCGCTTGAGCGTCAGCGTGGTCGCTTCCTAGCTCTCGGGCTTCAGCCAGAGGGTAAGCGGAACAGCGCGCCGATCCGGGCATTTGAGCATGCCGGTATATGAATCCGATTGGCGGCCGCTGTAGGAACACTCGACGCCGTTGACGATCAGGGTGGCCGTCAAGCGCGAAGCCGAATGTCCCGAGAGTCGGACACGCAGTTCGCCGGTCCTTTCCTCCGGCCCGTCCTGGGTACAGTAGCCGACATGCAGCATCTTGATCGGCCCCACGAATTCCTTCGTCCGATCGGAGCCGGCGGCCGTAATGCTGCCCGTCAGCTCCCATTCGCCGAGGACGCCGATGTAGCCGGTGATCTGAAGCGACTCGCCATGCGCCCCTGCCCCAAGCCCAACCAACCCGGCCGCGAGCAGCAAAGTGCTCGCGACATGCTTTGGTGATGGAAGCCTGGCCATCATGGATTCTTGACCAGGAACTGGCGGGCATCGGCAATCTCCGCCCGGTCTTCATCGGCACCCGCGGCAATCGTCGTCACTTTGGCGAAGTGTTGTCGTGCCTTGGCCTTGTCGCCGCTCATCTCTGCGGCCTTTGCCGCGCCCGCGTACGCGGCGAGGCGATTGGGTTCCTTCTTGAGCGTCGCCTCGAAGGCGACCAGCGCGTCGCCGGCGTTTCCGCGCTCCAGCAGCATCACGCCGTACAGTTCACGCGCGGGCTTGGGAACACCCGGCGTCACCGGATGCTTCTCCGAACGGTCCTCCGCATCCGCCGCGGCACTCATCGCCTTCAACGCCTCGTCGTACTTGCCTTCGGCGTAGAGCACCCAGGCCGTCGCCACCTGGCACTGGATGTCGACCTGCTCGGCCCAGTAGGCGTCCTTGGCTTCGCGCAGCTTGTCCCGCAGTTCCGCCAGCTTGGCGATATCGGCTTTGGCGCTCGCCGGATCGCCGGTGCGCGCGGCACCCAGCGCCCGCGCCCAGTAGCTGATCGCCTGTACATGCGGTGGCGCTCCGGCACGCACCGGCAGCACAGCCGCTTCCTTCCAGTCGCCGCGCTCGATCGCGTACCGCGCCGGCGATGCGGCCAGCGCATAACCGGCGGGGAAGTAGGCGTCGGCGCCTTTGACCGTAACCATCTCGTCGATGACGGCCTTGGCCTTGCGGTCCTGACCCAGCTGCAGATTGGCATAGACGAGGTAGTCCATGGCGTGGAGCTGGTCGCCCGGTTCGCCATCCTCCTTCGCGACACGCGCCGACTCGGCGTTCGACCTGATCGAATCGTCCCAAAGGCCAAGACGCGTAAAGATATGCGAGGGCATGTGCTGGGCGTGTGCCGCGGCGGGCGCAATCTGTGCGTATCGACGCGCCGCATCGAGACCTTTTTCAGCGATGGGCGGATAGTCGTAGAGGTGGATCAGGTAGTGAGCCACGCCTGGATGATCGGGCTTGCGCTGGAAAATGGGTTCCAGCAACGCGCCGCCCTTGAGCTGGTTGGCGTAAGTCTTGTCCGCCGGTGAAGCCGAGGTATTCAGCGCAAGTGCGTAGTGAATCTGCGCCTCGTCGTCGTCGCGATAGCGCTGTGCGAGCTGCTCCATCGCCTTGGAATAGGCCACGATGCGCGTGCGGTGATCGACCTTGTCGTAATCGGCGTACATGACCCAAAGCGCATCCAGATAGTCCCGTTCGCGCTGAGTCTTCGCACCGACGGTCTTGCTCTTTGTCAGAACCGCCGCGCCGTCGGCAAGGTTCTTCGCCGGTGGCGGCACATGGGGATTCCAGAGCAAGCTGAGCGCAATACCCCAGTAGGCGATGCCGCAGTCGGGATCCTTCTTCAGGACCTCCTCGAATGTCCGCTGCGACGCCCGGTACCAGAACGAGTGCTGATACAGCATCGCCTTGTCGAAGAGCTTCTGGGCCTCCAGACTACAAGACGTCTCGAAGCTCACTGTGCCGAGCCGTTCGGGGTTCGTCTGTGCGGTCGCCTGATCGATGAGTCCGGCGCCCGAAGCGAGGACAGCAGCAGCCAACGCTATGCGGGACGACTTGCCCGCGCGCGCAACAACAGAGTGCGAATCACCACGGTGAGTCCCAGTCATGAATTCCTCCGTCGTAGTCAGCGACCGCTGGGGCCGCCCAAGTTCGTGACGACAACGCTCTGAACGCGGAAGAAAAAGGGTAACTCAGGAAGAGTTCCGGAAAGGCCGAGAGGATCTTGCAATCAATCCCAAGCGCGGTCGCCGGAATGTACTGGTGCTTGACGCTTCTACACCTGACTGCCGATCCGCTGGGATCGCAGCTTACCATCCAGTCTCTTGAGCTGGATTTCTCTGGAAGCAACCCTAGTGGGATCCCCCGCGATCCGCCGCACACATTTGAGTGACGGATGGCCAGGCCGAAGAAAAATCACACTGGCGACAGTGTATTTATGGACAGGCTCAAAACGGCTCGCACCCTAAAGAAAGGCCACCGAGAACCAGGGCACCGCCGCGATGACCGCCAAACCAGCCATCAGCGCCAGCAAGTACGACCAGATCGCGCCGATAGCTTCGTCCGGTGACACGTTGCCGATACGGCAGGCTAGATAGAAGCCGATGCCGATGGGCGGGGTCATCAGCCCGATGTTCATCGCGGTCACGATGGTCATTGCATAGTGGATGTCGTTGACCCCCAGGCTCTTGGCGATCGGAAACATCAGCGGGGCCATCAGAACGATCGCCGGCAGCCCCTCCAGAACGCAGCCCAGGACCAGGAAAACCAGGATGCTGAAAATCATGAAGACGACGTAACCGCCCGGCATCGATGCCATGAACTGGGTGACGTCGCGGGCAATGCCGGCCTGCGTGATCGCCCATGCCATGGCCGAGGCCGTTCCGAGGATCAGCAGAATGGCGCCGGTCAGGGCCGCCGTTTCCACAAGCATGGCATAGGATCGTTTCAGGCTGATGCCGCCGTAAAGCACAACGCCGATGAACGCCGCATACAGAACGGCAATCGTCGAAACTTCCGTGGCCGTGGCGACGCCTCCCGACACCGTGCTGCGGATCAGGAACGGCAGGACCAGCGCCGGGGCGGCGATCAGCGCCGTGCGGCCGATCAGGCGCAGGCTGGGACGCTGAACGCCGGACATGTCTTCGTTGCGGGCCTTCCAGCGGGCCAGGACGGCCAGGCCCAGGAGCAGGACCATCGCGATGGCAAAGCCGCTGGTGAACAGCGCCGCGATCGAGACTCCGGCCACCGAGCCGAGGACAATGAGGACGATGCTCGGCGGCACCGTGTCCGCCATGGCGGCTCCCGTCGCCAGCAGCGCGATCATTTCGCGGGGCTTGTTGCCCCGGCGCTTCATCTCCGGAAACAGCGCCGGCGCAACGGTCGCCATGTCGGAGACCTTGGATCCGGAAATGCCGGACACGACGAAGAGCGAGCCCAGCAGCACATAGGACATGCCGGCCCGGATATGGCCGAGCCACGAGGCGAGGAAGTCGACGATGGCCTTGCCCATGCCCGTGGCATCGAGAATGCACCCGAGCAGGAGAAACACGGGCACCGACAGCAGGATGATGCTGGACATGCCCTCGTCCATGCGGCCCACGACGACCGAAAGCGGGGCCGTCGTGCCGAATGCCAGGTAACTGATCGTGCCGATGCCGAAGCAGAACGCGATGGGCACACCGCACGCCAGACTGACGGAAACGAACAGGACGAGGAAGAGCAGCAGCTTGGCGTTCCCGGCCCTCACCAGTTGCGGCGAGAAATGCCACAGAAGGCCTGCTATTGCGCCGACGATGACAAGGGCCAGCAGCAGTTGCCGCAGATCCGGGGAGCGAAGCGCATAGCGAACCACAAGCACGAGCATCAGGACGATGCCGAAGGGGATGGCGGCGACGCGGAAGCTGTTGGGGATGCCAAGCGCGGGCGTGGTGATGAACCATTCGTCCATCGTGTACTCGACCGCATGCGGCAGCAGCGAGGCCAGCACGGCAGCGACGACAACAAGAGCGAGCGCGTCGATGAAGTTCCTGTGTTTCTCGGAGAAGAGATTCACGAACAGAGTCAGGCGCAGATGCTCGCTGCGGTCGAGCGCCATCGCCGAGCCCAGCATCGCGACCCAGATGAAACTGATCGAGCAGACCTCGTCGATCCAGACGACGGGAAAATTGAACAGGTAACGGGAGGTGACGCCGGCGAGCAGAAGCAGGACGATGGCCAGCATCAGCAGGGCGGCGATCGCATTGATTGGCTCGAGCCACTTCCACCGGCTGCCCGGAGTGGGGCTGCCAAGCGACTCCGACAGGTCGAGGTGTTCAGCCGGCGCGGTCATGGCGAGCCCCAAACGGATCTGCAGATTGAGGAAACGCCCCGATCGCGTCGATCGGGGCGCGTTGCACTCAGCTCAGCTTGCCCGTGTACTTCTCCAGGACAGACCAAGCTTCGTCGCCGTACTTGCCCTTCCACTCCGCGTAGAAGCCGGCGGTCCGCAGCTTGTCGCGGAAGGCTTCCGCCTTGGGCTGGTTGATGACCATGCCCTTGTCGGTCAGCTCCTTCTGCAGGCCCGCGTTCAGCTGCGCCACGTCTTCGCGCTCCTTGAGGCCGGCGGCATTTACATGCTTGGCGACCACGGTGCGGAGGTTCTCCGGCAGCCGCTCCCAGGCGCGGCGGTTCGCCAGGAACCAGAAGCCGTCCCACATGTGGTTGGTGAGCGAGCAGTACTTCTGGACCTCGTAGAGCTTCGCGGTCGCGATGATGGCCAGCGGATTCTCCTGGCCGTCGACGACTTTGGTCTGCAGAGCCGTGTAGACCTCGGAGAAGTTGATGCTGGCCGGTGCGGCATCGAACGCCTTGTACATCGACGTCCACAGCGGCGAGACCGGCACGCGGATCTTGAAGCCCTTAAGGTCTTCCGGGCCCTGGATCGGCTTGGTCGACGACGTGGTCTGGCGGAAGCCGTTGTCCCAGATCTTCTCCATGGCGACGAGATTGGCCTTTGCGATCTGGTTGCGGACATACTGGCCCAGCTCGCCATCCATCGCCTTCCACACCGACGGATAGTCCGGGAAGGCGAAGCCGATCCCGTTGATCGAGGCGACCGGCACCAGCGTGGACAGGATAAGTCCGGACAGGGTGAAGAACTCGATGCCGCCCGAGCGAAGCTGGCTGAGCATGTCGGTGTCCGACCCGAGCTGATTCGACGGGAAAATCTGGATCTCGACCCGGCCGTTGGTCTCAGCCTTGATCGCGTCCGCCATCTCCTTCGCCCTGATATTCATCGGGTGAGCGACAGGCAGGTTGTTTGCGTATTTGTAAGAGAACTCCGCGCTCTGGGCACGCGCCACCCACGGGGCAGCAATCGCGGCGGTTGCAAAGGCAGACGTCCCGAGCAGCGTCCTGCGAGATACTTTCATACTTTCCTCCGGTCCTTCTCGTTCCACCCTATGGAATTCGCCGACGTGCAAATTCCAACGCTCCCGGACGGTCGGGAGGCCGAGCGGGATACTATGATTTCAGTTCGACTTACAGAATTTTGCCAACGCCTTCGGAAGCGCGGTTGCGCCCGCGTGCAGAAACACCCTGTTCGCAGGTCTGCTGTCCCGGCGCTAGTCCAAACGCGGCCGGTACTAGGTGAGATTATAGTGCCTTTGGAAGAAGGCCGAATGCAGCCCGCCGTCAGGTGGTCTCGCGGCGATATGTTGCGTAATCTGAGCATTCTCCGAACTGTTGCCAGCGACCATCAGCACGACATGGTTCACCGGAATGGTCCCGAGCGTCTCCCGTTTCAGCAGTTCGTCGAGAATCGCTTCCGGCTCGCCCTCGGGCACGGGAATCCAGTACCGCAAAGCCTTGAGCATGCTCTGCGTGCCAGGATCATGCGTCCTGTAGTCGCCGGCGACATAGTGCGTGCCCAGCGTTTCGATCCTGGCAATGCAGATCGGTTCTCCCTCGCTGTCGGGATCCTCAGCACTATGGTCGGTGTGCAGGCCGTGCGGTTCGGGGACCGTGAACTTGCCGTAGGCATAATGCCCCTTGCGATAGCGGGCCGGCGGGACGAGGACGCTCATCATTTCGTCAACGTCGTTATTATAGCGACGCATATAGTTCGCCATCGGGTCGGGCGTACCGTCGATAAAATTCTTCTGAAGCCAATCGTCATCGACATACTCGGTTCTCACGTCGCCCAAGCGCCGCGCATATTCATGGATCGCCTTGCTTGCCGCGTCGGGAAAGCGGGCAATCGGCATCGGCAAGTGAGTGTGCGCCTCGCGATCATTGAAGTTCACATGCATTCGTTCAATGAGCGCCCACTGGCAGGACGAGAACTGCACCGGCTCCAACATCCCGAGCCTGGCCGGTAAGGTTGCCCATGCCTGCTGAAGTGATGTCATCGGTGATTCCAGATCCAAAGCAGGCACTCTTGGCGAGGAGCCCTCGCCTACTCCTGGTGCGCCTCCAGCTTCTCGATATGCTCCGCCAGGTGTCGGTGAAAATGGCCGATGGCCTGCTCGTAATGGCCGAACGTGAAATGGGTGTTAGCACCCGACGCCAGTCCGGCCTGGATGGCGCAGGCCGCACGCCGGTCTTCCGTCAAACCGGAATCCTGCACGAAGTTGGCATCGCGCTTGGCCTCGGCCAAATCGAGCGGCTTCCCGTTCTTGATCCGCGGCGCGAGTTGATAGACCACCCAATGCGTCTGCGATGGGCTTACCGGCTCCAGAATGGTGAGCAGCACATGACTGGACAGGAAGCTGAGGTGCGTATTCGGGAAGAGCTGGTGCACATCGGTGATGCGCCCTTGAACATTCCATTCTTCGCGCGGCAGCTGGCGCAGCTTCTCGATGCGCCGGAACGGAAAGACGATCCGCGAATTGCGGCCGTGAAGCTCGACGATATTCAGATTGTCGTAGCCGTAGGGATAGAAGGATTGATTGTGGAGGGCCTTGATATGATAGCCCTCCATGGAGGTCTCGCCGATCAGCTTCCAGTTGGCAGGATCGTCGAATTCGATCTTGTTGAAGACGACGTAGTCGGGCGGCAGAAGATCCGGCGTGTCGGGCAACGCCCCATCCGACAGCGGCGTCCCCTGGGTCACGAAGACAAGGCCGCCCTTCTCGTGCACCATCACAGGCACGAGCCCATGCTCTTCCTTGACCAGACCGGGAAAACCATCTTCGCCTGGAACATGGCGCAGCGCGCCGTCGAGGCCATAGGTCCAAGCATGATAAGGGCAGGCGAATGCGCGTTTGCAGCCTTCGCCTTCTTCGAGCTTCATGCCGCGATGACGGCAGGCATTGCGGAATCCTCGAACGATGCCATCCGTTCCTCGGACCACCAATAGCGGCGTGCCGACCGTGGTGCGCGCGATGTAGGACCCCGCCTCCGGCAACGCCGCTGAAGGGCAGAAAACCATCGGTACGCGGCGCAGCACCTCCATCTCGACCGCAAAGCGTTCGGGAGAGGAATAGTTCGCAGCGGGCTCACGCCATACCGACGTGCCCTTGTCGGTCGAATTGCCATCGACATGCGCCAGAATGCGATCGACCAGTTCGACATCGTTGAGGAGCGCGCTCATTCTTCCTCTCGCTGTGCAGACTCGATATGCCCAAGGCTCGAACTGAAAGTATCAGAATGATTCGCGGACCGGGAACTGCAATCGCAGCCCAAGACATGGGCGTTATGACGAGACGGGCGAGGTCCTTCCGGTGTCGCCGCCAAGACAGGTGTCACTGAGCCGTCAGCAGCTGCCGCGTGAGGTCGGCGCAGGGCACGTCTTTGGCATTTCCGAACACCGGCGTTGGCAGCGGGAAGACGCGACCGAGCGAGATCCGGGGCTCGCGCAGCTTGCCTTCTATCGCGACGGTCCCATGCAGATCGAGCAGGTCGAAACTCTTGGGCGCTGCGTCGACCTCGGCCTTGATGGCCTGACTTTGAAGAGATGCCTGGCCCTTTACATAGAGAACCGATTTCTGAGTATCGAGCAGCGTGCGGTCGAAGGCGACATTGCCATGCTGGAAGTTCAATCGGCCAATTGCGCACTTGATCGGAATGCGGTTGTCGCCGGTCACGTAGAGGATCAGCGCGTCGAAGATTTGCAGGCCGGCGAGGCTCACCATCAAACTGCTGACCGAGCCACCGCCCAGGGCGAAAGCCATATGGCCATCGGCCGATCCCATAACCTGCGCAAGCGACCGGCCGTTGCCCGCCAGCACGACGCGGCCCTGCACCTTGCCCTGCGTGGCGTCGAAGTACCGTGACTCGCGGAAGAAATTCTTCAGTTCGAGATTGGTGAGACCGAGCGCAGCCCGGACACGCGGATTGTCGGAACGCGCATCGATGCCCAGTTCACCAGCGATCGTGCCTCCACCGAGGACTTGCAAGGTGAGCGGCTTCACAATGGCGTTGCCATCCTGGATCAGCACCCGGAAGGCCAGGCTCTGGACAGGCAACCATGGGGGCGCGAGGACGCGTCGAGCATCGAGCGTTACATCCATATTCATGGCGCGGAGCTTCTCCGTGTGCAGCGGCACATCAGGAAACAGCGCGCCGCTGGCCTCGAGCTGTCGCTGGGTCTGCGCCTGCTTGGCCGAGACGTTGGTCTTGCGGGCCGGAGCTGCACCCACCAGCGGCGCGAGATCCTCGAAGACCAGCTTTTGCGAGACGAGCTTTGCCGTCAGGAATTCAGGCTTGCGCCGCTCGTCGATCGTCACTTCGCCCGTAAGGTCGCTCTCGCCGACCCGCCATTTCGACTTCACGAACTTCCAGACGCCGGGGTCGCGCTCCAGCTTGCCACTGATCACATAAGGCGGCGTTGGAGGGCCGGGGATGCCGAGCAGCGGGTAGATTTCCGATAGATTGGGCCCGGACAAAGTGAGGTCGACGTCGGCCCCGGTCCACTTGAACGGGTCGTGTACTGTCCCCTTGGCCTTGAGCTTCGTAGCGCCGAAGACGATGTCGACATCGAGCGGATAGGGCTGCTCGGTGTCCCGTAGAGCCAGCACCGATCCACCGACGAACTGCAGACTGAGCGGCCGGCCTTCGAGCTTGCCCTTGAGCTGGAGCTCGGCCTGTACTTGGTCGGCCGCCTTGCCTGTTGCACTGGACACCGTTCCGTCGAGCTCAAGCTTACGCTTGGTATCCCGATAGCCGAGCTTGCCGTCGGTGATCTCGAGCCGGCCGATCAAGGGGGTCTCGTAACGGTTGTCGGGCTCGAGCGCCTTGGCGGCACGCGTCGCCACCGGCGCTTCGCCCATGCTCCAGTTGAGCTGTTCCTTGTCACCGACCTCGACCTGGATGTCCGGCTTACGCAGCACGAGCCGCGGAAGCACGATGTCGCCCTTGAGCAACGGCCACAGGCGAATATCGAAGTCGATCTGCTCGACCTTCAGCATGTGGGGCGCCTTCCCCCACTCGGTATTGGCGACTTCCACGCCGTCGAGCCGAACGCTGGTCGTGGCCCCCCAGTCGAACGTCACCTTCGCGACTGTCGTCTTGCGGCCGGTATAGTCGCTGGCATGGCCCTCCACCTGATCGCGCAGCCATTGCGACGTAACCAGAAAATAGAGCGCCCCGGCCGCGATCACGACCAAGGTTGCGAGAATGCCGGCCGACCAGGCCAGTATCCTGACCATACGCCTCATGACGACGAAACGAGACTGGCAGCGCCGGGTTGCCTCAGATCGCGTGTGGCTGATCTCGCTGCGGTTCCCGAGGGCTTGCGGATGGCTTCGACCAGGCGCGCGCGAACTCGGCGCCCAGCAGGAAGATCTGCGCCGAATAGAAGATCCAGAGCAGCATCACGATGATCGCGCCGGCACCACCGAAGGATGAGGCAATCTCGGTTTTGCCGATGTAGAGAGCAATCAGGTACTTCCCGCCCTCGAACAGGAGAGCGGCGAAGACGGCACCAGGCAGCACGTCGCACCAGCGCAAGTGACGGTCGGGCAGGACCTTGTACATCACGGTGAAGATGCCGGCGATCAGGACGAACGAGAGCATGAGGTCGATTACTTCCAGGGCGAGCCCTGCGGCCGGCAGGTGTGCCTTGAGAAAGGCGCCAAACGCCGTCAGCAGCGCGCTCAGCACCAGCGAGACCATGAGCACGAAGCCCAACGCGATAACGAGGCCGAAACTGGCCAGCCGCGCGCGAACCAGGCGCGACAGGGTCGTGCCGCGGGGCGAGGCTTTCCAGACGGCGTTGAGCGAGGCCTGCACCTCGCCGAAGACGCCGCTGACCGCCAGCAGGATCGCCCCCAGGCCGATAAGCGTCGCCAGGGCCCCGGAAAGACGATCGCTCGCACTGTGGATCATCGCCTGGAGGGCTGCAGCGGTATCGCGCCCCATCAACCCGCTCAGTTGATCGACGACAGCCCCCTGGGCGGCATCGTGGCCGAACACCATGCCGGCCACCGCGATGACTACCAAAAGGACCGGCGCCATCGAGAACAAGGTGAAGTAGGCAATGGAAGCGCCGCGACTGAAGGCGTCGTCGGCGATGTAGCCTTCGACCGTACCCTTCATTACACGCCAGGCATCGCGCCCCGACATCGTCCTATCTCCGCGGCCTGCCTTCTCAGTGTCCCTCAACGCGCGGCCTCGCAACCGGCTGCCTTCAGGAGACGACAATATCGGCCACGACAGGCAGATGATCGGAAATCGCGCGTGCCTCAGGATCTGTGTGGCTGCCCAGCAGCGCCTGCTTCGACGAAAGGTAAACACCGTCGAGCTGGAAGAGCGGCCAGCGCGCGGGAAATGTCCTGTGGCGGCTGAAGCCCGGCAACACACGGGCGAGAGTGCGACGTACCGATCCCGCCCAGAACCAGTCGTTGAAGTCGCCCAGCGCCACGGTCGGTCGGTCAAGAGCGCCCAGCAGAGCGAGCAGAGCGATCGCCTGGCTCCGGCGCTCGCGCAGGCTCAGCCCCAGATGCGTGGCAATCACGCGCAGCGGCCCGAAGGGTGTGGCGACATCGCTGCAGATGGCGCGGCGCGGCTCGCACTCCGGATAAGAGAGGTCCCGGATTTCGGTATCGATCAAGGGCCAGCGGCTGATCAGCGCCTGACCGTAGGCGCCGTCGGCCGTGACGACCGTGCGGGCACCGATGCCATGGGTGCCAAGGGACTGCTGCAGCACATCGAAAGGGTCGCCGACATGCGCCTCACGCGCGCGACGCGAGTCGATTTCCTGCAAGGCAACGATGTCCGGCTCGTGACGCCTCACAAGCGCGACAACGCGGTCGAGGTCGAAGCGCGGGTTACGACCGAGCGCGCCATGGATGTTCCAGGTCATCACACGGACGCGGTTCAACGGACATCGCCTCCCAGGCGCGTCACGACGGCTTGGGCGGCGAATGCCAGGCCGATCCAGGCCGCTGCGCAGAGTGCGAACAGGGCAATCTCGCCGGGAACCGGATGGTGGAAGACGCTCACGATGCGGTCGCCGAGCAGGCAAAGAGCGACAAGCCCCGGCCCCATGCCGATCAGAGTGCCGAGAGCAAAATCGATTGGCCGGATGGAACTCGCCCCGGCTGCGAGGTTGACCAGGGTGAAGGGCGCTACCGGCACGACGCGAATCGCAACCATCGCCAGCAAACCGCGCCGGCGGAGGCGCTTCTGCAGTTTCTCCCAGCGCGTGCCCAGTAGTCCGTGCAGCGTCTCCTGACCAAATCGGGCACCGACGGCGTACATGGCGAGCGCACTCGTCGCCACCCCCAAGGTGGCATAGAGCATGCCGAGCCACGGGCCGAACACCGCGGCGGTCGCCAAGATCATGACTGTGACGGGAAAGGCCACGGCACCGCCCAAGACAAAGGCGGCGACGACGAAGAGGAACGCCCATGGCGCATCGCCACCTGCCTCAAGAAGCGCACCCACCTCTTCCGGGTCCGCCAATCCAGACAGGCCACTGACCTGCCAGGCCAGCGTCAAGGCAACGACAAGCACCATGACGAGGATCAATGGCAAGGCCGGACCGCGGGGAACGAACCGGCCACCACCACCATGCAGCAGAAGACGCGGCAAGAAGCGACCGACGAGACGTCCCAGTCGCAATGGCCGAGGGGGATCGGCGACACGCTCGGCAAGTACAGCCAGCGGGCTGCGGTCCGGCACGCCATCGTCGATCGGCCGGAGGCGATGGCCGCCGGCGGACAACGTATCGACCGCACGCACGAGTGAGCCATGCTCGGTCAGGGCCGCGGCGACCTGTTCGGCGGACACGCCACAATGCTCGCCCAGCAGACGGTCTCGGACATGCGTAATGGCAGCGCGCTGCGCCGCCGTCTCTGCTTCGATCGCAAGATCGCACTCGGTGTCGGCCCCCATCGATCGGTTGTTCATGTTGGCCGACCCGACGCGCAGGAAGACGTCGTCGATCACCATGATCTTGGAGTGGATCATGGTGTGGGTGGCGCGGCCATCGCACTCGACCGACGGATAGACGAGGCGCACGCGGTCACCGCCCGCCCGCTTCACGATGCGCCAAAACCGTATGCGGCCATTGCGCATGGTGCGCCGTTCGACGATTGAATCGTGACTGCGAGGCGCCACGATCACGACCTCAAGCTGCGGATGGCGCTCGAGCTGCCGCGCGATGCGGAGCGCGATACGGGGCGATGTCGTGAACTGGTTCTCGATGTAGATCGAACGCTCGGCCTGGCCGATCGAGTGGAGGAACAATGCCTCGATCTCGTGCACGCCCGCCTCGCCATTATAGCGCGGCTGAGTGCGGGCGATGCCGACCTGGACGTCGGTGAACTCCGGTGGAAAGCCATCCGGCCAAGGATCTCCCATCGGTTCGATAGCCGCATCGCCCCCTTTGGCATGACACCAGCGCTGCCAGGCCAGCAACGCAAGTGCGCGCGCCGCCTCGCCATCCACCATCATCTGGACATCGTGGAACGGCCGATAGGGCTCGCCGGCGGGATCGGCCCGCAGAGAATTGTCGACGTCGTGATCCTGCGTATCCCAACGCCGGATAGTGAGATCGAGCCCGCCCGAGAAAGCGAGCGCATCGTCGACGATGACGAGCTTCTGGTGCTGCGATGAGCCGAAGGGAACGGTTGAGTCCAGGCAGAAAGTGACTTGCGGCGGCATCTGCCATTGCAGGGAAAGCCGCGGCAGCAGCTCGCGCTCGTGGGCGTAGAGCAGAGAATAATCCCAGAGCAGCAGATGCACCTGCAACTCCGGCCGCTCCGTCACCAGATCGGTCAAAAAGGCCGCCAGATTGACGGGATGACCGTCGGACGGCGGCGCGTCTCCCTGAAGCTCGGTCCGGCTGTCGATATCCCACCCGACGATCAGGATGCTGCGGCGGGCCTTGAGAAAGGCCCCGCGTACGGCCGCAAAGAAGGCGGCGCCATCGACCAGGACGGCAGCCCTCCGGGCATGCTCTATCCGCCATACCGTGCAGCCCGGCTGGAGGACGGGCGAGTTCATTCCCACCCAACGCCCGGAAACGCACAATGATCCCTGCAGGACTAGAAATGCTGCTTCCGCCTGCTGGCGGAATTTTCCTGCCGACTGTTCGGAATTTCTGTGTTTGATCCTGCACGAATTCCCAGGGCGGTCCGTGCCGCCCTGGGAACCGTGCGTCAGAGCAAACCCGTCCGGCTATTCGGGTTTGAGGCCGATTTCCTTCAGCACCGCCAGCATGATCTCGGTGTCGCGCTTGAAGCGGGCGTTGGTGGCCTCGAAGCTGAGCGGCCCGACGATCATGTAGTTGGCGAGAAGCTGCTTCACCTTCTCGTCGGTGCCCGCCTCGATCAGCGTGTCGGAGAGCTTCTTGACGATGTCCTTCGGCGTCGCCGACGGGACGGCGAAGGCGGCAAATGCGCGCGTCTCGTAGGACTTACCGACGGCGCCCTGCTCGATCATGCTCGGCACATCGGGATAGGCCGGCAGGCGGTCGCCCACGACGGCGATGATCTTGCCCTTCCCGGACGTGATCACCGGCGCCGCCGCGGCGGGGCTTCCCGACGCGCCATCGAGCGCTTGAGAGGCCACGTCGGCCCACATCGCGGCTTCGCCGCGATACTGCACCACCTCGAACTTCAGCCCGTACTGCCGGGCCATCGTCTCGATCAGCACATGCGGGGTCGAGCCGGGGCCATAGGAGCCCCAGTTCAGCTTGTCGACCTTCTTTGCATATTCGACGAACTGCTTGAGGTTGGTCGCGCCGGTCTTCTCGGCCGCCACCACCGGCCCGCCGAGGCTGGTCGTCATCGTCAGGTAGGTGAAGTCCTTCTCCGGGTCGTAAGGCAGGTCCTTCATGGTGACGCGGTTCTGGATCAGCGACGAGGAGATCGTGCAGAGGATCGTGTGACCGTCGGGTGCCGCGCGCTTGACCTCTGCCGCGCCGATGGCGCCGCTGGCGCCGCCCTTGTTGTCGACGATGACCGTCTGGCCGAGCTTGCGCGAAAGATATTCGCCAAAGGAGCGCGCGATACCGTCAGTCTGACCGCCGGCCGGATAGGGCACGACAATGCGGATCTGCTTCGACGGAAAAGTGCCCTGCGCCGATGAAGTGGTGAACAAGGCGGGTGTCGCAAGGACGCCCGCGCCGGCCGCGATGATGCGGCGCCGCGTCGGATTCAATATCGTCTCCTTTTGTCCGCGAGACCTCGTGGGGCCCCAAAATCGGGCGGGACCCTAGTTCAGAGCCTCTGACACAAGCAAGCGGCAGCGTGGCGCATCGAGGCAATTGCGAAACTCCAGCATCTCCGCGCGTTTCGCTAGATGGCCGTTATGCTGCTTCCCTTCTGCAAAGACACGAGGCCCGTACGGGCACTTCGGCGCGGGCGAGCGCCAAGTCGAGGCGGGACTTGATGAGCGGCGCTTCCACTGTTTCGCCGCGCCGGGTCAGACATTCGTGCAGTCCGTGCAGGCTCCAGACATTTTCGGGATGCCAACAGGCGCGGTTGGTCTTGCCGTCGAAGCCGAGATCGGCGCGATAGACCGCCTCCGCCTCGGCGAGATGGCCTTGCTCCAGCAGCAGCGCCCCGAGCGCGTGACGTGTCGGCTGCATCCAGCCCCACGGTTCGTCGTAGGGCAGCGAGTCGTCGAGCACGACAGCGCGGCGCAGGTGAGCAAAGGCGAGATCGAAGTTGCCGCGGCGGTATTCGAGTTCGCCGGACAGCATCTCGTCGGCGATCGCCAGCAGGTCGATCATCGTGTTGTTGTTCAGCCGCCGCGACTCCGGCACGCGCGCCCGCGCGGCACGGAAGGCAGCGCGGGCCCGTTCGGCCGCATCGATCTCGCCCAGCACCGAATGCGCCACTCCTTTGGCGTAGAGCATCATCGCTGTGGTCGAGCAGTAGAGGTCCGGATCCTTCGGCAGCTCCTGGGCGATGATCTCGCGCCACTTGCCGAAGCGTACCAGCACATGCTGCTTCACCGAGAGATAGCTCTCAACGAAGTCGGCCATCGGCGGCGAGGGCATGTGCAGCACCTCTTCGGGCATGGTGTCGATCAGCTCCTGCGCGGCCTTGAGCGCGGGCGTGTACTGGCCGAGGAACATGGCGCCGTAGACCACGAAGTGATGATCATGGCAGCGGTAGAGCGTGTAGAAGTTCATGGCGCCTTCGCGCGCCAGGAACTTCGCATCGGCCACAACGGCCTTCTGGTTGTACACGACGACGTCGCGGTAGTTGCCGCACAATACGTCGATGTGCGTCGGCATATGGATCAGGTGGCCGGAATCGGGCACCAGGTCGCGCAGGCGGTCGGCGGCACGCAACGCCCGCTGCGGAAAGGGCGACATCTCCATCAGGTGGATATAGAGGTGCAACAAGCCCGGATGGTCCCAGCTCGCCGGGAGGTCGCGCAAAGCGCTCTCCAGCACCTCCACCGCCTCGTCCGTCCCGGCACCTTCCGTTGCACGGCCGGTCCGGAGATCCCACATCTGCCACGGCATCTCGTTCATGATCGCCTCGGCGAAGACCGAGCGCACCTCGAGGTCGTCGGGCCAGGCACGGAACAGCTTGCGCATCTCGACGGTGAAGGCCTTGTCCCAAGGCGCCTGATCCTCGATCGCGTCGCGGTGCGGATAGCGCGCCTGGAGGGCGCGGATCAGCGCCTGCTCGACCGGAGTCGCGTTTGCCGCAGCGACAAGCGCGCGCTGCAAGGCATCGTAGGACTCGCGCAGAGCCTGTGCCTTGCCCGCCGGGTCGTAGAGGACCCAGGGGAGATTGTAGTTCGGCCCGGCCGCGTAAGAGACGCCCCAATGCGCCATAGCGCAATCCGGATCGCTCTCCAGCGCCTTGCCGAAGCACGCGATGGCCTCGGCATGGTTGAAGCCGTAAAGCCAGTTCAGGCCGCGATCGAACCAGCGCTGTGCGTGCGGCGAGGAAGTCGTAATGACGCGCCCATAGGCGCCGAGATCGAAATAGTCGTCCATCGCTCATTCCCCCCCGCTGTAGCTCGCCCGTATGGTGCCTGCAGGAACAGGCAGACCGCAACCACGCAACGCCTTTTGGCTCGATGCGGCCGCATCGCCGGTCGGGAGGCGGCGACTGCAAGACGAGCGCCCCCTCTCCCGTCACGGTGAGAACTCGTCCCCGCAGCCCTCGGAGGCTCGCGACTCTGTCTTCTTCTCCTGCTCCTCGCGCATTTCTTTGTCATGGAGTGAGATTCAGGTCGCGCTCCACAACGCTACCGCCCGAAGGGGACGCCGCTTTCGATTCCTCGCCCTGACATTCCTGATGAATGGCGGTGCGGCAAGGACAGCCTCGAGATCCCAGACGTTCGCGAACTTCCACTCGACGCACGCTCGCGATAGCCGCTGTAATCGACGGCGATTGAACGCCACGACTCATCTAACCAAGTGGCAATGCATCCAAGCTCATGCGGAGAGAACGATATGGCACTCCTACCACTGAATGGTCACAGCTGGTCGATCAAAACCTAAAGCGCATCCCTTTCCGATTTCATAAGTTCCGCCTAGCTGAGAAGACAGCGCGTCCAGGTTGAAAAAGACAAAGGGAGGGACTCCTGTTATGGCCGCTTCTGCAAAGCATGCAGCTTACGTAGGGAACGAATTCTTCAACCTCTTGACGACAGTGCGCGTCGCATTCCCCAAAGGCCCAAGCACGACGCCGCTCACTTCCGATGGTGAGTTGATCCAGCGAATCTACAAAGATATCGAACGCTCGATCAAAGAGAAGGACTATGCCCGCTGCCCCTCATCGACAGAAATCCCGCGTCCCAGTGAGACGCCTCCGCGTGCGCTGCACTAGAAGAAAGCATCGCTGAACATTGCGTCACGCAGCTGCGCGCCGACTTTTGGGCCGCACGGACAGTACAACCCAGTGGCGACTTCAGAGCTTTGGCAGGCCGGCGCCGTTCGGTGCCTGCAGGCTCATTTCCGACGCATTGAAACAGGGCGGCATGACAGCCGCGCCGCGCAATCAACGCTCACGGAACGCCCGGCTCATCTGATCGGTGAAGGGTTTGACGAGGTAGGAAGCGGCCGTCCGCTCATCGGTTGAAACGAACACCTCGGCCGGCATACCTGGTACCAATCTCATTCCGTTCAGTTGAGCCACGGCGTCCTCGGCAAGCTGCACATTGGCAACGTAGTACTCCTGGCCGGTCGACGGATCGCGCGCCGAGGCCGGCGAGACCATGGACACCCTTCCCCTCATTTCCGGCGTCGTATTGCGGTTGAACGCGGTCAACCGGAGGCGCGCCTGCTGGCCCTCTCTCACCTGATCGATGTCCGCCGGCAGGATTCTGACCTCAAAGAGCAGTTCGGCATTCTTCGGAACGATGGTCGCGATCTTCGCGGCCGGCGTGATCACGCCGCCGATCGTATGGATGAACAGCTCGTTGACGTAGCCGCCGATGGGCGCGCGGATTGCCGTACGCAGAAGACGATCCTCGATTGCCAGCTTGCGTTCGGTCAGCTCGCCGATCCTGGCGTCGACGGTGCGCAGCTCGCGCTGCGCTTCCGTCGTGGCGTTCTGGTCGATGGCGATGATCTGGACCCTGATCTCGCTGGCGCGCACCTTGGCGCGGGCGATGCTCGCTTCGATTTCGCCCTTCTCTCCCGGGATCCTGGCCCAGTCCTTGTGGGCCGAATACAGGCGCGTGTAGTCGACGAGTTTCTTCTCGAACAGCTCGAGGAGCTTTTCCCGTTCGGCCTTCACGAGCCTGATCTCCTCGACCTTGGCCGCGAGCCTGGACTCCATCCCGTTGATCTCCTCGCCGGTCTGGCTGATGCTCAACTCGAGCTGCTCTTTCTGGCTGTCACGACCGACCTTGTTGCCGGTGAAAAGGCGTGTCTCACCGTGGACGATCAGATCCGCGGCGCTCGAGAGGGAGCCCAGCTCCTCCGGAAACGCAATCGACTCGAGATTGTCCCGTTCTGCAATGAGACGTGCCCTGCGGCCGAGCGATTCGGCGAGCTGCGACTTGACGATCAGCAGCTCGGCCTTGATCTGCACATCGTCGAGCGTCGCCAGGATCTGGCCTTCCTCGACGAGATCGCCCTGGCGCACGTCCAAGCCCTTTACGATTCCGCCATCCCTGTGCTGCACTTCCTTGAGGTTCTGGTCGACCTTGACCGTACCTGTCGTCACCACAGCCCCTTCGAGGCGGGCCACCGCGGCCCACCCCCCGCAACCCAGGACCAGCGTGGCGGCAAGGGCAAAGCCAAAAGCGACTCGCGACCAAATCGGGAACGAGGCGCTGGCCTCTCTGGTTTCGTACTTCTGGGCAGCCTTCATGACACATGCTCTGGTATGGAGACGGCGACCGTGAACTGCAGTTCGTGGCGGCCATCAAGTTCGATTGAATAGAAATCCTCCGAGTCTTCCCTGTCGTGCACATCGACAAACGTGCGCTCCTTGTCGTCGAGTTGCTCGAACCGGAAGCGAATCGGATACTGATCGGTATTCTCCGAGAGATAGATGTCGTCGAAGAGGTCTTCTACCTCGTCGGCCATATCCTCGCCGTCGCGATAGCGAATCTCGTAACGTGCGGCGATGATGCGATCTCCGACCGTGAAGTCCGTGATCTTTCGGACCAGATCAGGCTGGTGATCGTCGTCGTCCGACCGTTGGAATTCGAACGTGTCGTCGCCCTCCCCTCCGGTCATAATGGCCGACATATTTGCGGCGGTCAGATGATCGTCGCCCTGCCCGCCGATGATCCTCTCGAACCCCTCGATCAGGTCGCGCCCGATATCGGTTCCTTCGGCTGTGCCCGCTCCGACGTCGACGACGATGTCCAGGAAGGCGGACGAGTAGTCGATCGTATCTTCGCCGGCATCGCCGGAAAAGGAATCCGCGTTGCCATCGGCTGCCGCCACGACGTGATCGTCGCCATCGCCGCCCCGCACCTCGTCGACCCCGGCTCCATCGGAAAGGAAATCGTCGCCATCGCCGCCGAAGAGCTGATCGCTTCCGTCGCCTGCCAGCAAAGTGTCTTGATCTCCGCCGCCGTGCAGTTCGTCGTTGCCATCGCTGCCGTACAGAGTGTCGTTGCCCGCATCACCGTGCATCGTGTCATCGCCGGGCCCGCCGATCAGGACGTCCTGCTCCTCGCCGCCGTGCAGTTCGTCGTTCCCCTCGCCGCCATCGAGAGTGTCGTCGCCGGCACCTCCGTGGATCTTATCGTCGCCGTCACCCCCGATCAGGATGTCGCCGCCGGCGCCACCGGAAATGCGGTCGTCGCCTTGCTCGCCATGTATCGTATCGTCACCATCCTCGCCAAAGAGACGGTCGTTACCGGAACCGCCGAAGACGACATCGTTTCCGGGTCCGGCCAGGACGACGTCATCGCCCGCGCCGCCATAGATGACGTCATCGCCAGCCCCTGCGACGACGTGATCGTGGCCGTCGCCCGCCAGGATCGCGTCATTGCCTTCGCGGGCGTCGATGTTGTCATCGCCGCCGCGGCCATCGATCAGCTCGCCGCAGCGCGTCCCGAGTAGATTGTCGTCGCCCTCGGTCCCAAAGATCGGCGGCGCCTCCACGACGTTGAAGAAGGCCTCCTGCTCGATCGACGTCGTACCATCGCTGATCTGGTATTTCAGCGCGACCTCGCCAAGCCAGCCCCGCTCCGGCGTGAACATCCAGCCGCCGCCTTCCACGGGCGTGAGAGTGCCCGTCGATGCTTCGAGCTGGATTGGCTTCAGGGTGTCGCCATCTGCGTCGGTAGCACCTGCGAGCAAGGCAAGCAGCGGAATTAAGTAGGCACTGCAGCCAACGAGGTCCTGCAACCGGACAGGACCGGCGAGTTTCGGCGCCCGGTTGGCCACCGGGTCGGGATTGCTGCGGTTTGGAGGGTTGAACCGAGGGTCATCGTGCCGTCGCCCGCCCTCGTCGTTACCGTCGCCACCACCACCTCCGCCGCCGCGACGCGCGACTTCATCGACTGGCGCCTTGGCAACCGACGGCGGCCCTCCGCGCTGGTTGTCGTTGCTGGCGCTTCCCTGATCCGGCCGCCCGAGCGATCCTGCCCGGGAGAAATCGATGGGACGCGAGTCGTTGGCCAGGAAATTGTTGACCGCTTCCTGTGGCAACAGCTTCTTGGGTGTCAGCGGCACGACCTTCTCGGAGTCGCTTTCGGGCTCCTGCTTCCCTTCGTTAGCCGCACTCGCACCCAGCTCTTCTGAGTCCCCGCCCATACTACCTGACTTGTCGGTCTCTTCGGTCGGCCGCCGCTTGGGCTGCGGCGCCGCGGCAAGTTCGGTGGGCAGGAAGCTTTTCAGATAGACCGCCACGCCCGCCAGGAAGACGAAGAAGGCGTGAGGAAGCAGACTGGGCTTGGTGCTCTCGGCGAGAACATAGGTCTCGCGCGAAGGCTGGGTCGGCTGCTGAACCTCCCTCGTGGCCTGGACCTTGATCATGCCGGCCGCCTCAACGGGGGTTGAACCATTGCCACCGCGGGCCTCGTATTGGGCTGACCGGTCGGAGTCATGATCTCCTCCTTCTTGCCAAATGCCGTCAGGCGACCTGCCTGCACGATGGCGACAAGATCGACGGCAACGAGAGCGCTGGGCCTGTGAGCGATGACAATTGCGATGCCGCCCCGCTCCTTGATGCCGCGAATCGCCTGCGTCAGCGCTTCCTCGCCTTCGCCATCGAGGTTCGAGTTGGGTTCGTCCATGACGACCACAAAGGGATTGTCGTACAGCGCACGCGCCAGAGCGACGCGTTGCCTCTGCCCCGCCGACAAGGCCATACCCTGCGGGCCAAGCTGGGTCCGGTAGCCCTCGGGCATCTTCACGATCATGTCATGCACGCCGGCCGCCTGCGCCGCGGTGATGACCTTCCTGTAGTCGGGCTCGGGCTCGAAGCGACAGATATTCTCTTCGATCGTCGCGTCCATCAGGCCGACGTCCTGTGGCAGATAGCCGATATGCTTGCCGATCTCGTCCTCGCGCCACTGCGAGAGATCGGCTCCATCCAGACGCACATTGCCGCGCAGGACCGGCCAAATGCCGGTCAGAGCGCGCGCCATCGTCGTCTTGCCGCCGGCACTGGGTCCGATGATCCCCACCGCCTGGCCAGCGAGGAGCTCGAACTTGATCTCGCTCAGGACGACCTGTCCCGTACCTGGAGCCGCGACCGTGATCTTGTCGACGACAAGGCTTTGCTTCGGCGCCGGCAATTGCATCGGCGGATCCACCGCTGCCAGGGCGATCACCGTCTCGCGCAGCCGCTCATATGCGGTCCGCGCTGCGACAAAGCCCTTCCAGTTGCCGATCGCCTGATCCACCGGCGCCAATGCCCGCGCTGCCGCCACCGAACAGGCGATGATCGCGCCGGCGGTCAGCTCGCCCTTGATCGTGAGGTAGGCGCCCAGCCCCAGAAGCGCGGACTGCAGCAGCATCCGCAGAACCCGAGATATGGCCGCGAACGTACCGCCGATGTCGTTGGCCTTTGTCTGCAGTTCCAGGTGTTCGCCATTGGCATCGTTGAATCGGTCGACCGCCCGGCCAGCGAAGCCCATGGCTCTTATGACCTCGGCGTTGCGCGCATTGGAATCCGCGATGGTGTTGCGGGCCACGGCCGCCTTACGCGTGGAGCCATGCAGCCGTTTGGTCATGATCTCGCTGACGATGGTGAGAACCGTCAGCACGAAGGCGCCGGCGAAAGTCAGCGCGCCCAGCAAGGGGTGGAGGAAGTAGATGAACGCCAGATAGATCGGCATCCACGGCAGATCGAACAGTGCTGCCGGCCCCTGGCTGCCAAGAAACCCGCGGACCGTATCGACATCCCTTCCACGCTCCAGCGCTTCCGACGTCGAGAAGCCGAAGCGCGGCATGTCGATAGCGACGCGATGCGCCAGTGGTGCGATCTTCTTGTCGAGGCGCGCACCGACGCGGACGAGGATCTGCGAGCGGACGACGTCGAAGCCGCCCTGGAACATGTAGAGGCCAATGGCGAGGGCCGACAGGACGAGAAGCGTGGGAATGCTTCCACTGGTCAAGGCCCGATCGTAGATCTGCATCATGTACAGCGAGCCGGTCAACGCGAGCAGGTTGATGAGACCCGATATCAGAAACAGAAACAGGACAATGGCACGAAATCCTCGCGTGAGTTCCGCGAGGTTCTTTCGCTTTGCCGGAGTTAACTCTTTGGATTTAGCCATACGCGCCCTGCCCCGTCGGTTGTCTTGGCGGCTTGGACGAGTTGGGAGTGGGCATCCGCCCACTCCGCTCCCCGTCCCCTCGCCCCCTTAGCCGGTCACATTCGAGTTGTTCATGGTGTGGTGACCTTCGATCTGGATCTTGAAGTCGGCGGCTGTGTCGCCGTCGACATTGCCCTGGAGGATGGTGAACTCCCCATCGGCCCGCGTTTCGTAGGTCACCGCCAGCTGGCCCGCCGCGGTCAACTGTCCGTTGCTAACCAGGGTGAATGCCTGGTCGCCGCCGGCCCCGATGTTGGCATCGATGCCGGACAGATCGACCCGGTCGCCCGGCTCGAAGAACAGGATGGTGTCGCCGTCCGCCGCCGTCACCGACTGGAACTTGAAGGTATCGTTCCCCGCTCCGCCGTTCATGATGTTGGCGGAGTTGCTCGCGATGATGGTGTCGTTGCCCGAGCCGGTGTTGACGTTCTCGATGCTCCAGATCGTGTCGTTGCCGGTCTGGCTGCTCGAGGCGCTGCCCTTGCTTCCGGCGCCGGTTCCAAGGTTGACGGTGACGGCCACGGTTGCCGCGGAGACGTCGAGCGTGTCGCCTCCCGTGCCGCCGTCGCTATCGTCGCCGAAGTAAACGTCGTTGCCGTCGCCGATTTCGGCCACGATCAGGTCGTCGCCCGCCCCGCCGAACACCGTGTCGTCGCCGGCACCGCCCACGATCATGTCGGCCCCACCGTCGCCGAACAGACGGTCGGCTCCGGCATCGCCGTAGATCACGTCCGCATGCTCGCCGCCGAAGGCCTGGTCGTCGCCGGCGCCGGCGAAGATCATGTCCCGGCCCTCGCCGCCGCGGACGAGGTCCGCACCTTCACCAGCCACGATGACGTCGGCACCCGCACCGCCGATGGCAACGTCATCTCCGGCCTTGCCGACGATGTCGTCGGCGCCGTCCGTCCCGACGAGGACGTCGTCCCCGGCAGTACCGTTCTTAACCGCACCCGAAGGCGTTTCGCCGTCGGTCGGCTCCTCGTCCACCGGCTCTTCGTCGGGCCCGTCCGAGATGAACTGCGGCGGCACCACGCCCGTGAAGGTGACCGAATGGGTCCCGTTCGAGAAGGTCTTGGTGCCGTTCCCGTTGTCCGTCAGGACATAGGTCGACAGATCCGCGCCGTCGGTCAGCTCGATCACGTCCTCGGCGCGCAGCGCACCGATGATGATGTCGTTGCCGCCATTGGACTTGAAGACGATGCGGTGCGCTGAACCGAGCGATGAGATGTCGATCGTGTCGTCACCGGCATTGCCGTCGATGGTGATCGTGTTGAGCCGCAGGCTGGTTCCGGAGAAGTCGCCGATGACCTGGAAGGTATCGCCTCCGGCCGTGCCCCCAGGTGCGTTGGGGTCGACGCTGTTGATGCGGATCTCCTCGACTTCGCGCAGCTCGGCGATCACCGAGTTCGCGAAGTCGGTGTTCGGCCCGCGCGTGATGACGATCTCCGTGGCCGCATTGAGGCTATTGCCGTTGTTGCCGGCAAGTGCGTCCCAGGCTGCCCGCGTATAGATGCGGTAGGTCTCGGCGATCGCCCCGTTGCCGTTGATCACGAAGGTGTCGCCCGCAGCCCCTTCCGTGCCGCCATTGACGATGTCGCGACCGTCGGAGTTCGTCAGCGACGTGGCCGTGGCACTGTTGGCGTTCCACACGAAGGTGTCGTCGCCCGCATCGCCGTTGACCGTGTCGTTGCCCGTTCCACCCACGATCGTATCGTTGCCGTCGCCGGCATTGACGGTGTCGTTACCGCCCAGCGCGTTGATCGTGTCGTCGCCTGCCGAACCGTTGTGCGTCAGACCGATGCCGTTGCCGGTGATCACGTTGCCGGCCGTGGACAGGATGAAGTCTGTAGCGGTGATGTTGGTGAACTCCAACTCCTCGACCCGGATCGTGCCCAGCGCGTTCCCACCGGCATCGTTGACCGTGATCAACGTGTCGTCCGTGGCTCCATCCTCGATGTCTTGAATGATGACTCGAGTGGCGAAGTTGGCGGCCGTGACCCCCAACGCGCTGATGTTGATGAGGTCCTGCGTGGCGGCCGTGCCGCCCGTGGCGTCGAAGTTGGTGACGATGTCCGCGCCGAACCCGCTGGCATTGTAGACCAGCACGTCGTTGCCATTGCCGACATCGATCGTGTCGTTGCCGGCACCGCCGATGATGGTGTCGGCGTCGCCGCCCGTCCCGCCATTCAGCGTATCGTCGCCTTCGCCGCCGTCGATGATGTCAGCGCCGTCGCCGCCATTGATGGTGTCGGCGCCGCCGCCACCGAGGAGCAGGTTGGCCGCGCCGTTGCCGTTGATCACGTTGGCGAGCGCGTTGCCAGTGCCGTCGACCGCGCCGTCGTTAAGGTCGAGGTTCTCGACATTGGCGCCCAGGACATAAGAGATCGAGGCTTCGACCCTATCCGTACCGCTGGTCGCGAGAGCGGCCTCCGTCACGCTGTCGGCGGCATCGTCGACGAAGTAGACGTCGTCGCCGTCGCCACCAGTCATCGCATCCGCGCCCAACCCGCCGACCAGAGTGTCATTGCCGCCGAGACCGCTCAACGTGTCGTTGAGGTCGCCGCCGGTGATCGTGTTGTTCAACGCATTGCCCGTGCCGACGAACTGATCGGCGTCGACACCGGTGTAGGTCAGGTTCTCGACATTCGCGTACGTCGCGAGCGAGAGCGCCACCAGTTCGGTATTGACCGTGTCCGTGCCGGTATTCGCGCCGGCCGCTTCGACGATCACGTCGGCCGCATCGTCGACAACGTAGGTATCGTTACCGTTGAGACCGACCATGGTATCGACGCCGGCACCGCCGTCGAGCAGGTCGTTGTCGCCGTTGCCGGAGCCGCCGACGAGCAGGTCGTCGCCGTCACCGCCGGACAGGTTGTTGTCACCCGTGCCGCCGAAGATGAGATCGTTCAGCGCGCCGCCGATGATCTCGTCATTCGTACCGTCTTCGCCCGCTACGAAATTGTTGCGCGCGTTCGTGGTGGCGTTGGTCGCCAGATTGACGCCACCGTCGTCGCGATTTGCCGGATCGGCGCGGTTGATGAAGTAGTCGCCTTCGAGCAGGTAGCCGTTGAACGTGGCGCCGTTGAAGTTGATCAGCTCTACGCCTGTCTGGGTGTTCGTCCCGCTGAAGTGCCCGTTCACGGTGACCTGCTGACCTTCATAGCTGATCGCCAGGTTGCCGTTCTGGGTACCCGTGTTCGTGTCGGCTGCATTCAGGCTGCTGATCACCGGCAGGCCGGACACTGGATCGATCACGTTCGAGAGGATCGAGATGCGATCGGCTGCACCACCATTCGCCCCTTCGTTGATGATGTCGTTGCCATCGCCGAAGGTGAACGAATAGGTGTCGTCGCCGTTGCCACCGTTGAGCGTCTCGACCGCAGAGAACGAGATCGCCAGGTTGTCGATCGACAGGCCCTCGGTCGTCTGGTTGATCGCGGAGCCGACGAAGCGGATCGCGGCCGTCGCCGAAAACGGCCCGTTGACGGTGTAGGAGCGGTCGACGCTGCCGCCATCGCCGGTGTAACCATCCAGGGCGACAAAGTTCACGCCGTCGGCAGCGAACTGCACCTGGACATATTCGCCCGTGCCGGTCTGCGTCGCCGTGTTGTACGTACCGTCGAGACCATCGGCGTTCGAAGTGAAGGTGATGGTTGCCGTGTTGGCGGCGGACAGGTCCACCACTCGCGTGATCTGCGCACCGTCACTTGTGGCACCACCGATGACGCGAAGCGTATTGTTGTTGGCGTCGTCGATGCGAATCTGACCATTCGCAACACCGCCGTTTGCACCGGCGATGTCGTCCGCCTCGACCCAGTCCGGCCCCCAGTTCGTGGTCCCGTTCGTGTTGCCGAGGCTCTGGCTGTTGAAGTTGTCGGCATACTGCCCGCTCGTTGCCGGCCCATTGGGCCCGCCGACAAGGATGTCGTTGCCGTCGCCGCCGTTGAGGATGTCGTTACCACCCAGACCCAGAATGAGATCGTCCTGCGCCGTGCCGGTGATCACGTCGTTGCCGGCAGTGCCGACGCGGATATTGAGCGCCCCACCGCCGAGGAACTCCACCTGCTCGATGCCACGCAGGCGATCCGACCCGTCGAGCGAGTCTTCCACGGCATGCGTGACGATCAGCTGCCCGTCGGCTGTCGCGGAGAACGTGTATTCGCCGCGGCTGCCTTGGAACACAGCTACGTCGGTATCACCGGCCGTCGTATCGGTCAGGATCTCCCGGATGATCTTCAATTGACCCGGATTGTAGGTGCCATTGAACATCAGCGACGAGAGTTCGGTCATGCTCTGATAGGTCGCGATCAGCGGACCTGTCCCAAGACCAGCCGGTGTGTTTTCGTACACACCGATCGACACCTCGAGATACTTGTCGCCGTCGATGATGTCGTCGCCGGCGTTGCCTTGAATCCTGTCGCTACCGTCACCGCCGAGGATGATGTCGCCGGCATTGTAGACCACGGCGCCAGCGACAAGAGCCGCAACCTGCGCATTGGTCAGGCCGAGCACCTGCTGGAGGCCGGCGATGAGCGCGAGGCTCTCCTTGGTGAGCTGGCTGCCGCGATAGCCCTCGGCACCGTCGCCGCCTTGCCCGACCGGCAAGCGGTCCGCCGCCACGACATTGGAGCCGCCCAGGATGTCGTTGAACCTCGAGCCCGAAAGCCCTTCCATCGACTGGTATTCGTCGAGCGCGGCGTTCGCCGGGAGCGTCGGCGCCTCGTCGAAGATGATCGGACGCGAGAGGTCCGCATTCACGGCGGTGGTGCTGTCGAAGTAGGTCGCCCAGTCGAACCCCGACATACCAGCCATCTTTCCACGGCCGGGGCTGCCGACCATGATGTCATCGCCGCCTTCGCCGATGAACTCGTCGAAGCCACCGTCGCCGCGGAAGACGTCGTGACCGTCGATATTGTCGTGTGCGAAGATTTCGTCGAAGTTGTCGCCCGGCGCGCCGTCGAAGGTGCCGGTTTCGATCCAGTCGTCGCCTTCGTTACCGAGGATGCGTTCGGCGTTCTTGTTGCCATAGATGAAGTCGTTGCCTTCGCCGGCGAACACCTCCGACCCCATGTCGGTGCCGAGGAAGATGAAGTCCTGGCCGCGGCCGCCCATGACAAGGTCGAGGCCGCCACCGGCGTGAACAACGTCGTTGCCGTCGCCGGCCTTCACATTGTCGTCGCCACCCATGTCGGTGATGATGTCGTCGCCGGCGCCGGCGTTGAAGATGTCGTTGCCCAGGCCGCCTTCGAGACGGTCGTTGCCGCCGTCGCCGTAGAGCGTGTCGTCGCCGATGCCGGCGATGAGCGTATCGTCCTCCTCGGTACCGCCGAGCAGAACGTGGTCGCCGCCCGTGTAGCGCAGGTAGTTGGTATCGGCTCCAACGGTCGCCGGATTGTCGCGAACGACGATGCGCGTCAGCAAGCCGCCGCCGGTCGGGTCGTCGCTTTCCAGCGTGCCGTTGCCGTCGAGGTCGTTGAACTGCTTGGTCTGATCGACTTCGAGGATAAGGCCCGGGGTCGAGAACACGTCCGACGGCAGGTGCTTGGCGTCCGTGTTGCGCATGATCATCGCGGCGAAGGAGTTATTCTCCATTTCGCCGAAGAGGTGCAGACCGTCGAGCCGCTGCAGGTAGTAGAAGCGGTCGCCGCTCTGCAGGTTCTCCATCATGCCTTCGAAAACGAAGTTGAAGGTCGACCCCAGCATGCCGCCGAACGGCATGATCTGCTCGGCAAGGCCGCCGATCCACAGATCGACGAGCTCGAGGCCGCCAAGATTGGAGGCATAGGCGCCTTGGCCATTCAGGAACGCTTCCGCGTCGGCCGGCACCTCGAAGCCACCGACAGATTGGCCGAGGATGATGGTCAACGCGGCGTCACGCTTGCCTTCCACCGTCGTCTGCGAGGTGATCAGCGAGTGCGTCCCGTAAGCAGCGATGAAGTTGATGATCGAGGCTTCGTTCTTCAGGTGGCCCGCAAAATCGATCCAGCTCTCATAGGGCTTGAGGAAGGCGTTCTCGTTGGAGAGTTCATAGAATTCGCGACGCGCGGCATTCAATCCAGGCACGCCGGTATCGCGGCCGCGCGCCAGGTTGATGGTCGCGAGGTCGAGGGGCAGGCCCAACAGATTGTTGCGGAGTGCGCTGGTGACGAATTCGTCGATCTCGTTGCCGACCTGGCGGGTCATGCCGCGGACGATCGAGCCCGCCATCTCTTCGGCGCCGAGCGAGGCGAACTCGATCGGGTTGAGGAAGCCCTCGATGAGACCGATGCTGCCGTCGACGAACGCCGGATCGAAGCGATCGATCGTCTCGGTCAGCATCGAGTGGCCGAACCGATACACGACGTGCGCGAACTCCGCCACGATGGTCGGGTCGAGGGTCACGTCGAATCCGTCGGGGACCAGGAACACGTTGATGTTCGGCTGGATCTTGCGCGCGAACTCCTCGAACACGAGATGCTGGTACTGCATCTCGGTGCCGAATTTCGCGGCCTGGAAGAGCCGCTCGCCGTCCCAGTTCAATGTCGCCGCGAGTGCCATCAAACCCGCATCGTCGGTCGGCATGGCATTTACTTGTGCGGCCGTCAGATCGGTGTCGAGCCATTCGTTGATGAATGCGACGTCGCGCGTCTGTAGCGTGACGAGCATCGTGTGGTCCATCAGCCGGTTGTGTTCCGAGTGGAAGACGTGATGGACCGCCGTGAGACCAATGTTCTCGTTGCCGCGGCCGTCGCCGGTGATGAAGTGGGCATCGAGCAGCGCCTGGTCGTAGAACTGATTGGGATTGAGATTGCCCAGGCCGATTTCGATGTCGCCGTCGGCCAGCTTGCCGGTCGGCGCTGCCGTGTGCGCGATGTCGTCGAGGAAGGCATGCCCCGTGCGTACGGCGAGATGCGTCACCTCGGGGAGGCTGTCCGCATCCGGGCCATCCGGCGCAATGCTGACCAGGCTCAACGGGCTGCCAGGCGTGCCCGACGCGAGGGTCTGCGGCGGCCCGACCATGACGACCTGCGGGAATCCGGTCGTCGGATTGGGAATGAAGTTACCGTAGGCGTCGGTCGCCAGCAGCGGCAGGTTGCCGACATGGTAGTCGGTCAGGTCGATGCCCAGCATCTCGCGGGCTTGGGCCTTCACTTCGCCCCAGGTCGGCAATCCCCCATTGGCGCCGTCGAGCAGCTTGCCGGTCGATTCCGGCCTTCCGTCAACGAGCGTGTACTCGCGCAGGAAGACCTGGTGCGAGGGATGTGAAGTATAGGTCTGGTTCTGGTCGACGAACGACGTCGTCGAGTTGATGGGCTTCACGTCATCCGACGTGCCCCACACATTGTCCGCGCCCGGACCGGTCGTAGCGCGCGTCAGCACCATGAAGTTCGTGGGGCTGGTCGGATCGTAAAGCGGATCATCCGCCTGCAGCGGAATGAACACGGTGCCGCTGCCGCCCTTGCCGACGAGATCGAGGCCGTGATCGAAGAACTGTCCAAACAGCGTGAACCAGGAGTTGAACGACGCCGAGAGGCCTTCGTCCGGCGCGACGTTCGTCAGCTTGATATTGTCGCCGTCCATCTCGATCCCGTTGGCGGCGAGCATCCCGTCCAAAGTCACGCGGTTGGCGGCCAGCGCGACATCCGCGGCATCGGAGGCCGCCTGGGTAGTGGCTGCTGCTGCAGTCGCCGCATCCAAGGCAGTCTGATTTTCAGGCGTCGGATCTGTATCGAATGCTTGCTGAGCCGCGACCAGGGTCCGCTGCGCGGCCGTGTTCGCCAGGTGCGCCTCCTCGGCATCTTGGAGGTAGGGCTTCACGACCTGGTATTCAGTCTTGATCGTCTGCGCGATCGCCAACTGCTCCGTGGCGGTTTCGACACCGGCACGCGACAGTGCGACCATGATCGCCGCGGTATTGTCCAGCGTCTGATCGACGATGAGGTTCGAGATCGTACGCAGGCTCGAATCGACGACGACGGAATTCGGGTTGTTCGACGGATTGTAGTTCGGCTGCGTCGGGAACGCCGGCGCCGGGCCCGGGCCGTCCGGATCCAGCAGGCCGCCCTGCGCCGGGCGATATTCCGGAGCCAGGATCGACGGGAACGGGTGATCGGCCGCGCCCCATGTCGGATGCAGCAGGTTGTTGTAGCTGCCGTCGACCGTGCGCAGGCCCCACGAGAGATTGTAGGTGGGGATGAGGCCGCCCGGCCCGAACAACGGCTGACCTGCCGCATGCAATTCGGCGATCTTGATCTGGGCCAGGATGAAGTCCAGATCGCTCTTGATATATGTGACCATGACGTGCCTCGCCCCGTGTTCTGGCGACATCCCGCCCATTTCGCGCGGTATGCCCTTTGATGGATGTGCGAAGGCTACGTGTGGGGCAGTGGGCCTTGTAGGGGACAAGGTCTCAGGATCTGCAGGACCGAGGGCCGTGGTCGAATGGACCAAGGTCTTAGGACCTTGGTCTGAGTACCTCGCGGGAGCCATCCGCTAGGTTGGAGTCCTCCGGAGTTGGGTCGACCAAAGTCAGCAGTCGAAGCACGCGTTATGCGAGAGAATGCAGTTCTCCGGCGCAACGCCGTCGCATCACGAATGGCTGAAAGAATTGAGCATTCTGTCAATTTCTCTTCTGGAGACGCGGATGGCCAGTTTCCGCTCGTGGTGGCCTGCGCTCAGCCTGGCTCGGCAATTTACGCTGGCCAGTTCAGCCCTCGTCCTGGCCGGCCTGGGTGTGTTGGGATTTTGGGTCGCCCAGAAGATCGAATCGGGGGTCAAGGCTCACACGGCAGCACGGACCGCGCTCTATATGGAAAGCGTCGTCGCGCCTTACCTGCAAGAGCTGGGGTCGCGGCCGGACCTTTCAGCCGAAAACAAGGCCGCCCTCGATACCGTGATCGGTAAGGATGCGGCCCGCCTTCGCGTGGTCGCCGCCAAGGTCTGGACGCGTACCGGCGTCATCCTCTACGCCACGGACAAGGTACTCATTGGCCAAAAGTTCCCCCTGACCCCCCTGCTTACACGCGCCTGGGAGGGCTATGTCGAAGCCCAGTTTGACGCCCGTCATTACGGCGACGATCACGGGACCAGCATGGCCGGGAAGGAGCCCTTGCTTGAGATTTACGTCCCGATTCGCCACAGTGCGACCAATGAAATCATAGCTGTCGCGGAATTCTACGAACTTACGTCGGAGCTCAATCGCGAGCTTGTCAGAAGCCAGATAAACAGTTGGCTCGTCACGGCAATAGTCAGCTTCACGATCATAGCCGGGCTCTACACGATCGTAGCGAATGGAAGCAAAACCATAGAAACCCAGCGTACGGCGCTGGCAAACAGAATCAGCGAACTTTCGGCACTTCTGCAGCAGAACGAAGAGTTGGGGCAACGGGTACAGGGGGCGTCGCGGCGCGCCGCGGAAGCCACAGAACTACAACTTCGCCGTTTAGGCGCGGACCTGCACGACGGCCCGGCCCAGTTGCTCGCACTGGCGTTGCTGAAGTTTCCGAGTGCAATGGACGGTGGTGGACAAGCGAGCGAGCGGCAGATCTTGCGGGGTGTTCTGGAAGACGCCATGGCTGAAATCCGCAATATCTCCAGCGGTCTGGCGCTTCCTGAGATTGAGAAACTCAGTCTCACGCAGGCACTGATGGTCGTTGCTTCGGAACATGAGCGCCGTACCTCGACAACTGTCGCCTGCGAGTTCGCAAGCAGGCCGATCGACCTCTCCCACCCGACGAAACTGTGTCTGTGCAGGTTCGTCCAGGAAGGCCTCAGCAACGCCTACCGGCATGCCGGCGGCCAGGGCCAGGCCGTCACCCTCAGCTGGTCCGAGAATTTCATCGTCGTCGAGGTGGCCGATCGCGGACCGGGCATCGAGAAAGGCGCCAGCGAAAGGAAACGCCCCGCCCTCGGCCTCATCGGCCTTCGCAATCGCCTGGAGAGCTTTGGCGGCCATCTGACGGTCAGCAGCGCGCCCGGGGCAGGCACGCGTCTGACAGCCTATCTGCCGATTGGGGCGTGAGGAACAGCACCATGGATACTGGAATTCGCATCGCCATCATCGACGATCATCCGCTGTTCCGAGCCGGCGTTATCCATATTCTCAGCGCACGACCCGATCTTGACGTTGTCGGCCAGGGGGCGTCCGCATCGGACGCGATTTCGGTCGCTCGCAACGAAAGCCCCGATCTCCTGATACTCGACGTGAGCATCCCGGGAGGCGGATTGGACGCCCTGGAATCGATCGTGGCGGAATGTCCCAAGACCAAGGTCATCATGCTGACGGTGTCGGTCGACAAGCCGGATGTCCTCAAGGCGCTTCGACTGGGGGCTCGCGGCTATGTCGTCAAAGGCGTAAGCGGGACCGATCTCGTCCAGGCCCTTCTGATCGTTGCCCAGGGCGATCGTTACATCTCGCCCTCTCTCGGCGCGATGCTTCTGTCCGACTTCGATCACACCAAGACGGCAACGAGAGGCAAAGCCATCGACGATCTGAGCCACCGGGAGGGCGAAGTTCTCGCCCTGGTAACCCAGGGCCTCAGCAACAAGGAGATTGGGATCAGGCTCAATCTAAGCGACAAGACGGTCAAACATTACATGACGAGCGTCTTCCAGAAGCTCCACGTCCGCAACAGGCTCGAGGCGGCTCTGCTCGTGAGAAAGCCGGTCAATGTCCCCGCCAACGATGCGTCGAGAATTGCAGAGAATCGCTCTCCGAGCGGAAACTGACAGCATCGCACTCCACACGGTTTCGACGATTCCGACCTTTGAGCGATCCGACCGCCCCTGCGGGGGGGCTATCGAGCCCCTCCCCGACCTCAGGGATAAACCTCCCAAACGCAATCGGACCCGTCTGAATCAAGCCGCTCGTAAGCTTGATCCGATAGCGTCGAAAGATGCTGCTTCTTGCTTTCGCTGGCGGTCTCGCAATGAGTTCAGCGGGCGCCATTCTTCTCGTTCGTCGCACCAAAGCAGAAGCCTGGCGGGACAATATCACCGAGCTGACGCCGGACTGGCGATGGATCGGCCTCCTGCTGGCTGTCGGCGGCGGCCTGATCCTGCTGGGCGTCGGAGCCATCGAACTCGTCGAGTGGTCGGCGTTCCCTTCCCAGTGAACCTCGACGGTGCACGGTTCCAACATCAACCGCCGCCCGTCGCTTTCTCAGGCCGGAGCGTCCCGCAGCAAATGCTCCAGCTTTTCGGCCTCACGTTTCAGCATCGGTATCAGTTCTCGGCGGCGCCCCTCATCAAGGCGGTCCTCGATTGCAGCAAGCGATATGGCATAGACCGGCCGCCCCTGCGGGTCGCGCACGGCAACACCGATGCCCCAGGAACCCTTCATCAGCAGGCCCGGATTGAGGGCATATCCGTCCTTTCGGGTCCGTGTCACGGCACTTTGAAGAAGCCCGGCTGAATAGGCCGGATACTTTTCCAGGATGATCGCCGTGTTGGCAGCGATCGCGCGCTCGACCTCGTCGTCCGGCAAGGCCGCCAGGACAGCGAGACTGCCCGCACCAATACCCAGCGGATGCCGATCACCCGCCTGCAGGACGTGGCTGCGGATTGGGAACGGCCCCTCCTCCCGGTGAAGGCAGACGATGTGCAGGTCGCGCCGCACGGAAAGGAAGGCGGTGTCCCCTGTGGTCTGGCTGAGGCGGGTGAGCCCGTCGATCGCCCGGGCGTGGATGCCGAACCGCCGGGCCGCGAGCATGCCGAGCACGTAGCTCTCGGCGCCGAGGTGGTAGCGTCGGCTTGCCTCGTCCTGATCGAGCAGCCCGGCTCGAACGAGCGCCCCCAAGACTCTACGCGCCGTCGGCTTGGCGAGTCCGGAACTCGTCACGAGATCGGTCAACCGCGCGCCGTGCTGATCGGCGCGTCCAACCTCGAGCAGCAGTCCAACTGCACGCTCGATGCTTTGCGTTCCGCCACCCGACGTTTCCGCCGTCCCCGTCTTGATCGACCTCACGCGCTTCATGTTTCATTGGTCCACTATATGGAACATTATATGCAAATATCTTCTTCACTGTTTTGATATTCTGAGTCAAACATCAAAAAGTTACGAATTTATGGTCCATTATATGGACCACTTCTCCATTACTCAACGGCATTGAGGCAAGGCATGTCTTTCAGATCAGCGGTGTTCGAGAAGGAACAGATCAAGCTCGGCGATACGGAGGAATGGATTGTGCGTGGCGGCCGCCATCTGTTCGCACGCTTGCCGGAGGCGCTGAAAGGCGTCGGGCAGATCGGAGTGATCGGATGGTCTTCACAGGCTCCCGCCCAGGCACAGAACTTCCGCGAATCCCTCGAAGGCAGCGCCATCAGGGTGAAGGTCGGCCTGCGAGCCGGCTCGCCCTCGTGGTCGGCGGCGGAGGCTGTGGGCTTCACCACAGCGAACGGAACCTTGGGAGAGATGTACGACGTCATCGCCCAGTCGGATCTGGTGCTGCTGCTGATCTCCGACGCAGCCCAAGTAGAGAACTACGACAAGATCATCGCCGCCCTGCGGCCGGGGGCAACACTCGGCCTCTCGCATGGCTTCCTCCTGGCCCATCTCGACAGCGCCGGAAAATCCTTCCCGCCAAACATCAACGTGATCGGCGTCTGCCCCAAGGGCATGGGACGATCAGTCCGCCGCCTCTATGAGCAGGGCCGTGACGTGAACGGCGCCGGCATCAACTGCAGCTTCGCCGTTCATCAGGACATCGACGGTCGCGCCACCGACCAGGCCTTGGCCTGGGCGGTCGCCATCGGCTCCCCCTGCACCTTCGAAACGACGCTCACCCAGGAGTATAAATCCGACATCATGGGGGAGCGCGGCATCCTGCTTGGGGCCGTGCACGGCATCTCCGAAAGCCTCTACCGCTGGTTCCGCTCGCAGGGAATGGAAGCGGACGATGCGTTCCTAGAGTCCGCCCGCAGCGTTACGGCTGCCATCAGCAAGAAGATCTCCCAGGGCGGTCTCCTGGGCGTCTACCAGTCGCTGAACCCGCAGGACCAGAAGCTCTTCGAGAAAGCCTACATCGCCAGCTACGGCCCCGCGGCCGACCTGCTGCATGAGATCTACGACGAGGTCGAAAGCGGCAACGAGGTCCGCAGTGTCGTCAGCGCCGCGCGCCGCCTTGAACGCTTTCCCATGCACGAGATTGCCGATACCGAGATGTGGCAAGTGGCGCGCCACCCCAAGACCAACCGCGAAGCCGGCGTGAATCCGGTGACTGCCGGCATCTACGTTGCGACCATGATGGCGCAGGCCGATCTGCTGCGTGAGAAGGGACACCCCTATTCGGAGATCGTGAACGAATCGATCATCGAGGCGGTGGATTCGCTCAACCCGTACATGGACTATCGCGACGTCGCGTACATGGTCGACAACTGCTCCACCACGGCACGGCTTGGCGCCCGCAAATGGGCGCCGCGCTTCGACTACGCCGTCACGCAAACCGTGCTGCCGACCATGGATCATGGCGCCAGCTCCGGCCCTGCCCCCGCTCTCTTTCGTGACTTTCTCGACAGCGACCTGCATCAGGCCCTGTCGGTCTGCCTGGCCCTGCGGCCGCCCGTAGAGATCGCAGTGCTCGGCTAGATCGACCATTTCAGGCCGGAAGAACGTCAGCTCGGCCGGCACCAAGGACCATGACCTCCCTGTCCGTTCCGTTCAGGGAGGATCAGGCTATTTCTTCTTCGCTTTCTTCGCGCGCTCGATCGCCTCGGTGATGAGCTGGCGGGCTTCATGGACGTCGCCCCACCCCAGCAGCTTCACCCATTTGCCGGGTTCGAGATCCTTGTAGTGGATGAAGAAATGCTCGATCTGCTGGCGGGTGATCTCGGGCAGGTCGGTATAGGTCTTGATGTGGACGTAGCGCTTCGTGAGCTTGGGCGCCGGCACGGCGATGATCTTCTCGTCTCCGCCGCCGTCATCCTCCATGCGCAGCACACCAATCGGTCGCACATTGATCACAGCGCCGGGAATGATCGGCCGCGTATTGGCCACCAGCACGTCGATCGGGTCGCCGTCATCGGACAGCGTGTGCGGCACGAAGCCGTAATTCCCCGGATAGCGCATGGGGGTGTAGAGGAAGCGATCAACGACCAGGGTGCCCGCTTCCTTGTCCATCTCGTACTTGATGGGCTCCCCACCAATCGGCACTTCGACGATGGTGTTGACGTCTTCCGGCGGGTTCTGGCCGATCGCGATGGCGTCGAGGTTCATGCAGCAATCCTGAACGTTGGCCGCCAAAAGCACAAAAAGAAACCGGCGGCTTCTGAGAAGCCGCCGGTTCTTTCATGTTGTCCTCGGACGATCAATCGTCCGCGTAGATGTTGCGATCCTTGGTCTCAGGCACGAACAACAGGCCGATGACGAAGGTCATCCCGGCCACGATGATCGGATACCAGAGGCCGGAATAGATATCGCCGGTGGCCGCCACGATGGCGAAGGCGGTCGGAGGCAGGAAGCCGCCGAACCAGCCGTTGCCGATATGGTACGGCAGCGACATGCCGGAGTAGCGGATGCGGGTCGGGAAGAGCTCGACCAGCATGGCCGCGATCGGGCCGTAGACCATCGTCACATAGATCACCAGGACCGTCAGGATGGCGATGACAGCCACCATGTTGATCTTGGCCTTGTCCGCCGTGGCCGGATAGCCGGCGGCGCGGATGGCCGCGGTCGCCTGCTCGTTGAAGGCCTTCTCCTTGGCAGCGCCCTCGGCTCCCGCCGCCTTCTTGTCGAAGGAGGTGATGACCTTGTCGCCGATCTTGATTTGCGCCGGCGTGCCGGGAGCGGCTTTCTCGTTGTGGTAGTTCACCGCGTTGCGCGCCAGGAACGACTTGGCGATGTCGCACGACGTCGTGAAGCTCGCCGTTCCGGTCGGGTTGAACTGGAACGAGCACTCGTTCGGATCGGCGACGACCGTCACCGGCGACTTCTGCAGTGCCTGCTCGAGTTGCGGGTTCACTGCCTTGGTGAGGGCGCCGAACAACGGGAAGTAGGTGACGACCGCGAGCAGGCATCCCGCGAGGATGATCGGCTTGCGGCCGATCTTGTCCGACAGCCAACCGAAGAAGATGAAGAACGGCGTGCCGATCGCCAGCGAGGCGGCGATGACGATGTTGGACGTCGTCGCGTCGAGCTTCAGCGTCTGCGTGAGGAAGAACAGGGCGTAGAACTGGCCCGTATACCAAACCACCGCCTGGCCGGCGGTACCGCCGAGCAGGGCGAAAATCGCGATCTTGGCGTTCTTCCAGGTGCCGAAGGCTTCGCGCAGCGGCGTCTTGGAGCCCTTGCCCTCGCTCTTGATGCGCGTGAAGGCAGGCGACTCCTGCAGCTGCAGGCGGATCCAGATCGAAACGCCCAGCAGGATGATCGACAGCAGGAACGGGATACGCCAGCCCCACTCCGCAAATGCCTGAGGCGACATCGACAGGCGCAGCCCCAGGATCACGAGCAGCGACAGAAACAGACCGACCGTGGCAGTGGTCTGAATCCACGATGTGTAGAAGCCGCGACGATCCTGCGGTGCGTGCTCGGCGACGTAGGTCGCGGCGCCACCGTACTCACCGCCCAGCGCCAAGCCCTGAAGCAGGCGGCAGGCGATGAACAGTACGGGCGCTGCAATGCCGATCGAGGCATAGGTCGGCAGAATACCGACCACGAAAGTCGCAATGCCCATCAAGGTCATCGTGACGAGGAAGGTGTATTTGCGGCCGATCAGGTCGCCCAGGCTGCCGAAGAACAGCGCGCCGAAGGGGCGGACCGCGAAGCCGGCAGCGAAGCCCAGCAGGGTGAAAATGAAGGCGGCGGTCGGGTTGACGCCCGAGAAGAAGGCGGCACTGATGTTCGCGGCCAACGCGCCCGCGAGATAGAAATCATACCACTCGAAGACAGTACCGACAGAGGAGGCAACAATGACCTTCCTCTCCTCGCGCGTCATGGGTCGACGGCGATCGTCGGCCAGTGCTGCTACGGCCATGTGCGTTACTCCCCAATGTGCGATAGGTATCCGTACACGGACCCCATCTTGATTCCGGTGTAATTCGCAGTGGTTGTGTGCTGCAATTCGACCAAGGTCCAAGGCCCGCCAAAATAGTGCGACGCAGCATGAATGCGGCAGCGCACAAAGTAGAAACCGATGGTTGAGGAAACGCTGTCCTTCCTGATCGCCGATGACCATCCAATGGTCCGCGATGCGCTGGTTTCTGCCCTTACTCAGTCCTTTACCGGTGCGCATTTCAGCAGGGCAGGCACGCTCGGCCAGGTGCAGGTTGCCCTGAACAAGGAACCGGACACCGACGCCGTGCTGCTCGACCTCGACATGCCCGGAATGGACGGCCTTACCGGCCTTGCCCGCTTGCGCTCGGAACATCCGACCGTGCCGATCGTCGTGGTATCAGCACAGCGCGAGGCAGCGGTGGTGCGGCGTGCCTATGAACTCGGCGCTTCGGCGTACATCGACAAATCAGCCTCGCTCGAGGAGATCGCCGGCATCGTGCGCGCTGTCCTCGATGGCGAGATATTCACGCCACCCGAGGCCGTGGCAGGCGATACCTTTGCCCAACGCGCCGCGCAGCTCACCCCCCAGCAATGGCGCGTGCTGGCACTTATGGTCCAGGGCGACCAGAACAAGGTGATCGCCTACAAGCTGAGCGTTGGCGAGGCCACGGTGAAGGCGCATGTGACGGTGATCCTGCGCAAACTGGGGGTGCGTTCGCGCACCCAGGCGGTCATCGAGGCGAGAGACCTCGCCCTTCCAACCGCCGCCGAGACGCTCAAGCCGTAAGACGACCGGCAGCCGATCTGCGCAGCCGCAGCAGCGCCCGGAGCGATGCCGGCTTCACCGGCTTGTGCAGCAGCTCGACCTGTCGCAGCCGCGCGCGCAGACGCAGGGTGGGTTCGCGGTCGGCCGTCACCAGTGCCGCCGGTACCATCCGGCCCCAGGCGGCCCGCATCGCTTCGACGACCTCAAGCCCATCCGGCCCCTCGTCGAGATGAAGATCGGCCAGCACCAGATCCGGCAACCGCCCGGCTTTCGCAACCGCCGCCAGCGCTTCGGCCTGCGTCGCCGCCGTCACGACGCGACAGCCCCAGCCGCCCAGAAGCATGGCCATGGCCTCGCGCACGCTCGCCTCGTTGTCGAGGCAGAGGACGAAGCTCTCGCGTTCGATCGAGAGGGCCGGTTGAGGTACCGGCGGCGGCAAGGGCGCGGCCACGACGGCGGCGACGCGCGGTACGGTGATGGAGAAGGTCGAGCCCTCTCCCGGAGCGGATGCCAGCCTGACCGACAGGCCGAGCATGCGGGCAATACGGTCGACGATGGCGAGGCCCAAGCCCAGCCCCCGCTCCTCCCGCGGCTCGTCGTCCTCGGGATGAAGGCGCACGAATTCGTCGAAGATGATCATCTGCTTGTCGGGATCGATACCCGGCCCGTTGTCGCGCACTTCGATGCGTAGCTCCTCGCCAACGCGGCGGCAGCCCAACAGCACGCGTGCCGGCCGGCCTTCGACCTGACCGTAGCGCAGCGCATTGGACAGGAAGTTCTGCAAGATACGGCGCAGAAAAGCCGGATCGGTATCGACGAAGGCACGAGTTGGCACCACCACCAATTCGACACCGTGACGGGCAGCCAACGGCGCAAAGGCAGTTGCGAGCGATTCAAACAGCGGCTGCAAAGCGAAGGCGCGTCTTTCCGGCTTGAAGGCACCGGCATCGAGCTTGGAGATGTCGAGAAGCGCATCGAGCAGCGATTCGACGGCGCCCAGGCTCGCATCGATCTTGCCGCTGAGGTCGTTCTCCGGCGCGCGATCGATCAGCGCCGCCGTGAACAGGCGTGCGGCGTGCAGGGGTTGCAACAGGTCGTGGCTGGCGGCGGCGATGAAGCGCGTCTTGCCGAGGTTGGCGGCCTCGGCTTCGGCGCGGCTGGCCTCCAGTTCGGCGGTGCGTTCGATGACGCGCTGTTCGAGCGTCTCCTTGGATTGACGAAGTTGCCGGTCGCTGTCGCGCAGGGCCTCGGCGGTACGCACACGCGCCGTCACGTCGTTGCAGGTGGCGACGAAGCCGTCGCCGGGGAGCGGATCGAGCCGAAGCTCGATCACGCGGCCCTCGCGCGTGACGATCTCATGCGTCTGCGGCGTCTCCGGCCGGCGCAGCAGCGCCACGACCTCGGCGGTCGCGCCGAACTCTCGCGGGGCGGCGCCGACGGCAACCGCATCGTCGTCGAGCGACAGGAGCGCGGTGAAGCGGTCATTGTAGATTTCGAGGCGGCCCTCGCGATCGAAGGCGGCAATACCCATGCCGACATGGTCGAGCGTGTTACGGAGGATTTCGTAGTTGTAACGGATGGCCTCCGACGCCTCGTCGATGATGGCGCGGGCGCTGCGCGGCAACAGCCGGCCGCGCCGGCTGAAGGCGGCAACGATGACGCGCGCCGACGCTGCGCCCAGCGTTCCCGACAATACGCGCTCCGTACGGGTCAGTGCCGCCTCGATCGACAGTTGTTCGCCGGCGAGCGCGCGGGCCGCACGCTCGACACCGACGAACCTCGCTAGAAGCTGGCGCAGCTCTTCGATGCGCGCCGCATCGGCCGGCGTCCGCAGCGCCGGCGCTTCGGGCTCGCCCACGATGTCGGCGCCCAGGACGAAGGCGTCGGCCTGCACACGATCGCGTACGATGGGACGCGCCAGCAGCGACACCGCGACCAGCAAGACCGTGTTGACCAGGATGCCGACGATGAACCCCTGACTCACCGGGTCGAGTTCGGCGAGGAAGGGCGGCATATAGGCCTTGAGCGGCACTTCGAGACCACGGCCCGTCTCCTGCTTGAGCGTTGGCAGCAGAAGCGCGTAGAGCCAGACGACGAAGCCTCCGGCCAGGCCTGCAACCACGCCGAAGCGATGTGCCCGCCGCCAGTAGAGGCCGAGGATCAGACCGGGTGCAAAGTTGGCGACGGCGCAGAAGGAAATCAGCCCGATCGAGGCGAGCGGCAGGTAGCCTGAGATGATGCGCTCGTAGGCGTAGCCCGCCATCAGGATCAGCACGACCGCCGCACGCCGCACGAAGACGACAAGCGGCCCCATCTCCCGCGCCTCGCCGGCCCGCCGCCTCAGCAGGTAAGGCATGACCAGTTCGTTGCCGATCATGCCCGAGAGCGCCATGCAGGCCACGATGACCATCGAGGTCGCCGCCGACAGGCCGCCGATGAAGACGAACGCCGAAAGCCAGCTTTCGCCATGAACGAGCGGAAGCTTCAGCACATAGAGGTCGGGACTGATCTGCGGCCCGAGCAGCAGCAGGCCGCCCGCCGCAATCGGCACGACGAAGAGATTGATCAGGACGAGATAGACCGGGAACAGCCAGCGGGCCGTGCGCAGGCTCGCCGGATGCCCGTGCTCGACGACGGCGACATGGAACTGCCGCGGCAGGCAGAGGAAGGCCATGGCAGAGAGGATCGAGGTCACGATCCAGGTGAGCGGCGAGCCTTCGCGCGTGACCTGATCCGCCAGCGCCGGCTGCTCGGCAAGCCGGCTCATCATGTCGGCTGCACCGTCGAACAGGAACCACAGCACGAACGGCCCGACCGTCAGCAGCGCCAGCAGCTTCACCACCGATTCGAACGCGATGGCCACCATCATGCCGCGGTGCTGCTCGGAGGCCTGCACGTTGCGGACGCCGAACAGGATGGTGAACAGCGCCATCAACGCCGCCACGATCAACGACGTATCGGTATGGACCACGCCGCCGGGTTGCCCGTCGACCCAGGATTCAGACGCCGCAATCGTGCGGAACGAAGAGGAGACCGCCTGGAGCTGCAGCGCGATGTAGGGCAGCACGCCGATCGTGGCGAACAGCGTGGCGGTGACGCCGACGGCCCGGCTCTTGCCGTAGCGCGAGGCCAGAAAGTCGGCAATAGAGGTCACATTGTGCTGCTTGGCCAGGCGCACCATCTTGCGCAGCAGCGGATAGCCCAGGGTCACGACCAAGGCCGGGCCGGTATAGATCAGGATGAAGTCGATGCCCGAGGTCGCCGCCCGACCGACCGCGCCGTAGAAAGTCCAGGAAGTGCAGTAGATCGCCAGCGACAGCCCGTAGACGGCGGGGGCGACCGAGCTTGCCGACCAGTCGCGCGCATACCGATCGCCGAAATAGGCCACGGCGAACAGCAGGCCGAGATAGGCCAAGGACAGGGCCAGAACGGTCGGTTCTGCCAGCATGCGTGCGCGTTTCCCCCGGTATCATTGAACAGAAACTGCCGGGCCGCTACAAGGCTCGCCTTCCCTGTCCGTCCCGTTTGTCCGTCAGGAGCGCCCCAATGGCTGCGTATCAGTACATCTACGTCATGAAGGGTCTGAACAAGACCTATCCGGGCGGCAAGCAGGTGTTGAAGGATATCTGGCTGTCGTTCCTGCCCGGCGCCAAGATCGGCGTGCTGGGTCTTAACGGCTCGGGCAAGTCGAGCCTGCTGCGGATCATGGCCGGTCAGGACGACAATTTCACCGGCGAGGCCTGGGCTGCCGAAGGCGTCAAGATCGGCTTCCTCGAGCAGGAGCCGCAGCTCGACCCCAACAAGGACGTGCTGGGCAACGTCATGGACGGCGCCGGCGACATGGCCAGGATGCTGGCGCGCTTCGAGGAGGTGTCGAACGCCTTCTCCGACCCCGACGCCGACATGGACAAGCTGATCGCCGAGCAGGCCGACCTGCAGGAGAAGATCGACGCCGGCAATGGCTGGGACCTCGGCCGCACCGTCGAGATCGCCATGGACGCGCTGCGCTGCCCGCCGTCGGACGCCGCCGTCGACAAGCTGTCGGGCGGCGAGCGCCGCCGCGTCGCCCTCTGCCGCCTGCTGCTCTCCAAGCCCGACATGCTGCTGCTCGACGAGCCGACCAACCATCTCGACGCCGAGTCGGTGGCCTGGCTGGAGCGCCATCTTGCGGAGTTCCCCGGCACCGTCGTGGCCGTAACCCACGACCGCTACTTCCTCGACAATGTCGCCGGCTGGATCCTCGAACTGGACCGCGGCAGTGGCATTCCCTGGGAAGGCAACTACTCCTCCTGGCTGAAGCAGAAGGACAAGCGCCTCGAGCTGGAAGAAAAGACCGCCGACGCCCGCCGCCGCACCATGCAGCGCGAGCTGGAATGGATGGGCACCAGCCCGTCGGCGCGGCGCTCCAAGAGCAAGGCGCGTATCGCGGCGTATAATCAGATGGTCGAGGAGGAGCAGAAGGCGACGCTCGACACGGCGCAGATCGTCATTCCGGCTGGCCCGCGCCTCGGCGATCACGTCATCACGGCCGAAGGCATCTCCAAGGGCTTCGGCGACCGGCTGCTGATCGACAACCTCTCCTTCAACCTGCCGCCGGGTGGCATCGTCGGCGTGATCGGCCCTAACGGCGCGGGCAAGACCACGTTGTTCAAGATGATCACCGGTCAGGACAAGCCCGACAGCGGCACCTTCTCGGTCGGCCCGACGGTGAAGCTGGGCTATGTCGACCAGAGCCGCGAGACGCTCGATCCCAACAAGACGGTGTGGGAGGAACTCTCGGGCGGCCTCGACATCATCAAGCTGGGCAACCGCGAGATTTCCAGCCGCGCCTATTGCGGCTCGTTCAACTTCAAGGGCGCGGACCAGCAGAAGAAGGTGGGCCAGCTCTCGGGCGGCGAACGCAACCGCGTCAACCTCGCCAAGATGCTGAAGTCAGGCGCCAACGTGCTGCTGCTCGACGAACCGACCAACGATCTCGACGTCGATACCCTGCGCGCGCTCGAAGAGGCGCTGGTCGACTATGCCGGCTGCGCCGTCATCATCTCCCATGATCGCTGGTTCCTGGATCGTATCGCCACCCACATGCTGGCCTTCGAAGGCGACAGCCATGTCGAGTGGTTCGAGGGCAACTACCAGGACTACGAGGCCGACAGGCACCGCCGCTTCGGCACGGATGCCGACCAGCCGCACCGCATCAAGTACAAGCCGCTGGTGCGCAGCTAGACGAAGGCTCTCCCAAGAGCATGGCGAGTGGCCTCGACGCCTTCGCCCGCGACGTCGGCTGCATCGCGCGCCCAATGTGCAGGATTGGGCGCTTCGTAGCTCAGATAGCCGCCGTAACCCTTGGCTGCGAGTGACTGGAAGAGGTCACTCCAGCGCACGATACCTTTACCGGGCGGCAATCGATCAGTCGGCGGCACGCCATTGGGCGGCGCATCGGGAACGTCGCTGAACTGCACGTAGAAGATCTCCGAACCCGGCACCTCGTCGAAGCCCCGTCCAGGCCGACCGCCACGTTGCAGATGATAGGCATCGAGCAGCAATCCCACGCTCGACTGGCCGGCGCGTGCGATGAGATCCCGCAGGATGTCGAGGTTGCGCACGATCGGGTGCTGGAACTGATATTCGAGCGCCAGCCGAAGGCCGTGGCGCGCCGCGATCTCGCCGGCGCGTCGGACATTCGCCACGCCTTCGTCGAACGGCGCAGTCCCAGGGCCAATGCCGCTCATCACGGTCGCACAACCAAGGGCGACCGCGTTTTCGCAGGCTTCCTTCAGGGACGCGAACAGACGCTCGCGCTCGTCCGTTGCGGCGAAGGTCCAGCCATACTCCGCGCCGACGGCACTGACCTTCAGGCCGCTGTCCCGCACCAGCGCGAGGACGGCGTCAGTCGGCAGGCCGCGATCGTGGCAGCGCTTGAAGTCGACCCGGCGCAGCTCGACGGCATCGAAGCCCGCGGCCTTGGCGGCCCGGAGAGCCGCTTCGAGCGGCGTGGTATCGATTGTCCAGAGATGGAGCGCGAGGCCCGCGAAGCTATGCGCCACCTTGCTCCCCAAGTCGGATCAGATCCGCTGGTCCATCTCCAGCGCCGGCTCGGGCACGTCGACGCAACCGATGATGCGCGCGGGCACGCCGGCCGCCGTGCAGCCGGCCGGCACGGGATCGAGCACGACGCTGCCTGCCGCGATCTTGGCGCAGGCGCCGATCTCGATATTACCCAGCACCTTGGCACCGGCGCCCAGCAACACGCCGCGGCGGACCTTGGGGTGGCGGTCGCCGCGCTCCTTGCCCGTACCGCCCAAAGTCACGCCATGCAGCATGGAGACGCCATCCTCCACGACGGCGGTCTCGCCGATCACCACGCCGGTACCGTGATCGATGAAAATGCCCTTGCCGATCACGGCGCCGGGATGGATGTCGAGTGCGAAGAGCGCACTGGCGCGACTCTGAAGATAGTGCGCAAGCGCCTGACGGCCCTGCCCCCAGAGCCAATGCGCTACCCGATAGGTCTGCAGGGCATGGTAACCCTTGAACCAGAGCAGCGGATCGAGATGGGACGTGCAGGCGGGGTCACGCTCGGCGACGGCCATGATGTCGGCGCGCGCGGCGAGCCCGATGCCCTGATCGGCCGTCAACGCCTCGTCGAAAGTCTGGCGGATCAGCGCTGCCGGCACCTCGGTCGTGCCCGTGAGCCGGGCCAGATGATAGCTCAGCGCATTCTCGAACTTGGGCTGGCTCAAAATCGTGGCGTGGAGCGTACCGGCCAGAACCGGCTCTGCGGCGGCAACCGCCGCGGCGGCCTCGCGGATCCGTCCCCAGACCGGATCGACCGTCCTCAGCTCCGTCGGATTGACGGCCGCATTCTTGGCAACTGCGCTGTCCATGGCGCTCTCCTTCGCTTCGCGACCGTCCCGATGGTCTGCAAAGCGATCGATTACGCCCCCCTATGGAAAGACTACGTCGAACGCACTACAGACGCAAATTCGGCCCCACCTCTCCGGGGATCAGCGGGCGGCCCGGGCTTCCAGCTCCTGGACCAGGGCGTCCACCTTGCCGCCGTGGTTCTGGATGTAGGAATTGAAATCCGAACGTCTAGTCATGACCATGCTGACGCCCTCGACCTTAACGTCGGTGATCCGGTCGTTGCGGACTTCCCATTCGAGCTTGATCGGCTGGCCACTGGTCTGGCTCAGCCGGCTATCGACGATCGACACGCCATTGGCGCGCGGCGTCACTTTGCCGATCGTCAAGGTCTGCCCGCCATACTGGCCAAACCGCTCGCTGTAGGCACGGGCTTCGGCGGTGGCGACGGCCTTGAGGAAGCGCGCGCGCTGATCCTCGGTGGCCTGGTTCCAGTGTGTGCCGAGTGCAAAACGGCCCATGGCCGGCAGATCGAACTTGGTCTGCAGCACTTGCAGGATCGCCGCTTGCCGAGCGGCGCCAGTCTTGGTCTTCACAATGTCGATCACTTGCTGGGCCGTGCCCTGCACGAGCTGCACGGGGTCGGCTGCGAGGGCAGGCCAAGCCACGCCGGCAACGACGGCAGCGGCGGCAAGGCGAAGGACGTCACGACGACAGGCGAGCAGTGGCACCGTTCGCTCCATGGAAGGAATGAGGGGGGAAGAAGTCTTAGCCCAGGCGCGGCTTCAGCGCACCAGCGTCCGACCGGCCCGTTATTTGACCAGCGACAGATTTTCGCGGCGCTCCAATTCGCTCTTGGTATCGGTCTTCTCGCGCTTCTGGCGGATCGCATCTGCGCGATTCTGAGTGTAGGCCGAACGAAGGGCCGCGTAGTAGTCGAGACTGTTCCTTTCAAGATCATCCAGCGCAAAGATCGTGCGCGAGCGATAGTCGACGACGTTGGCGCCATAGCGCGCCGCCTGCCAGGCATCCCAGTTGTTGCCAGCAAGATTGAACGTGAGGATACGGAACGGATCGACGAGGTAGTCCATCATCATGCCGGTTCCGTCGCGTGCGTTGGACGGGCCAACGACCGGCAGCACGAGATAGAAGCCGCCATTCTCGGGTTCCACGCCGGCCCACATGCCGATCGTCTTGCCGGCATCTTCCTTGGTACGCTCCAGGCCGAAGCTGCTGGCGACATCGAAGAGACCGGCCAGACCGATCGTCGAGTTCACCAGGAAGCGCGCCACGGTGGTCGCAGCACGGCTCGGATCGCCCTGGAAAACCTCGTTGATGGCGGTAACCGGCTCGCCGAGATTGTCGAGTGCATTGCGGACCGACGTCTGCGCGCGCTCTGGCACGAGATCGCGATACATCACTGCAAGCGGCCGCAACGCAATGATGTCGACGGCGCGATTGATGGAGAAGATGAAGCGATTGGGTGTTTCTATCGGGTCCCAGACCTCGGTTGCGCCAGTATCGCCGCTCGCACAGCCCCCGACGAGACCGCCGCACAGCGCAAACGCAACAACCGATCGGCGGATGCTTGCGGCCATGGCTCTCCTCACACCGTCGATCATACACACAACCCAGAATTCATTCCGTTAGCCCCGAGGCACCGGCCCTCGGAAGCGGGCGGCCCAGGGAGCGCACTGTTAAACAGTGTTGCACACGCTCGCTACGCTTTGAAGGCCCCCCAAAAGACACAGTTGTATCGTGACGCCCGCGCCACAGTTTCCACCCCGATACAATCAATGCTTTTTGATGTTGCATACATAAAGATATGCTTATATTCTTCATTCTATGGACCATTTGCTTGCCCTGCTGCGTGCAGCCGCCGAGGACACGCGGCTGCGCATTCTGGCGTTGGCGGCCCGCGAGGATCTGACGGTCAGCGACTATGTGCATGTGCTGGGGCAGAGCCAGCCGCGCGTCTCTCGTCACCTGAAGCTCCTGGTCGAAGCCGGCCTGCTGGAGCGTTTCCGGGAAGCCCAGTTCACGCGCTTCCGGCTGGCGCCGAGTGGCGAGGACGCCGCCCTGGTCCATGAGTTCGTCCGCCGCCTCGATCCGAAGCACCCCCGAATTGCCGCCGACCGCGCCCGTCTCGATGCGCTGCAGCAGCGCCGCCAGACCGCTGCCGTGCGCTTCTTCCGCGATAACGCCCAGCGCTGGGACGAGCTGCGTGCCCTGCATGTCGCGGACCGGGAGATCGAGCGCGCCCTCGCCCATCACCTGCCGCTCAGCGCCCGCCGCCTCCTCGATATCGGCACCGGCACCGGCCGGTTGCTCGAAGTGCTGGCGCCCAAGGTCGAACAGGCCGTTGGCGTCGACCAGTCGCGCGAAATGCTGGCGCTGGCCCGCGCCAACCTCGCGCGCGCCGGCATCGACAATGCCGACATCCGCCAGGGCGACATGTATGCCCTGCCCTTCGAGGCCGACAGCTTCGATGTCGTGACCATCCATCACGTGCTGCACTATGCCGACGATCCTGCCGCTGCCCTTTCCGAGGCCGCGCGCGTCGTGCGTCCGGGCGGGACGGTGCTGGTGGTCGATTTCTCGCCGCACGACCTCGTCGAGTTGAAGCGCGAGCATGCCCATGTCCATCTCGGCTTTGCCGACAACCAGGTACAGGGCTGGCTGCGCAGCGCCGGCCTCAACCCGCTGGAGCCGATCCACTTCCCCGGCCGGCGCTTGATGACCGGCATCTGGCGCGGCGAGCGCGAGTTGCCGGCCCGCACCGCCGCACAGCCCGCCATTCTTCCTGCCCATGGAGTTTCCCGATGAGCCCCGACACGGGTCCGCTCAGCACGAGCGCCAATGTTGCCGAGTTTCCTGCGCGGGCACCGCAGCGTCTGGCAGTCTCCTTCGAATTCTCTCCGCCCCGGACCGAGGCGGCGGAGCGCACGCTCTGGGAGACGGTGAGCCGGCTGACGCCGCTTCACCCCGCCTTCTTCTCGGTAACCTACGGTGCGGGCGGATCGACGCGTCAGCGCACGCATGAAACCGTTGCCCGCCTGAAGTCCGAAACCGGCATCGATGCCGCCGCCCATCTCACTTGCGTCGCCGCGACCCAGGGCGAGATCGACGATGTCGCCCGTGCCTATTGGGATGCCGGCATCCGCCACATCGTGGCGCTGCGCGGCGATCCGCCGGGCGGCATGGGCGGCAAGTACAGCGTCCATCCGGGCGGCTATGAAAACGCCGCCGCTCTGGTCACGGGCCTGAAGAAGATCGGACCGTTCCAGATCAGCGTCGCGGGCTATCCCGAAAAGCATCCGGATTCGGCCGACGCCAAGGCCGACCTTGAGAACCTGAAGCGCAAGGTCGATGCCGGCGCCGATCGGTGCATCACTCAGTTCTTCTTCGAGGCCGACGACTTCCTGCGCTTCCGCGACAACGCCGCGGCGGCCGGCATCCATGTGCCGATCGTGCCGGGCATCATGCCGGTCACGAACTTTCAGGGCATCACCAAGATGGCGGGCCTCTGCGGCTCGAAGGTGCCGGCCTGGCTCGCCAACCTGTTCGATGGGCTCGAAGACGATCTCGAGACGCGCCGCATGATCGCCGCCACGGTGGCGGGCGATCTCTGCCGCCGCTTGCAGGGCGAAGGCGTCGAGCAGTTCCATTTCTACACGTTGAACCGTGCGGATCTCACCTTTGCGATCTGCCATCTGCTGGGAGTACGTCCGCGATGACACGGGCAGAGAAAGCCGAACAGCTGCGCGAGATCGGCAGCGAACGCATCCTGATCAAGGATGGGCCCTATGGCTCGATGATCCAGAGCTATCGTCTGGACGAGGCAGGCTATCGCGGCGGCCCCCAGTTCAAGGATAAGCTCGGCAACCACGACCAGAAGGGCAACAACGACCTTCTGAACCTGACGCGCCCGGACGTCATCTCCGAGATCTGCAACGCCTATCTCGATGCCGGCGCCGATATCGTGGCGACCAACACCTTCAATGCCAACTCGATCAGCCTGTCGGACTACGGCATCAGCGGCATGGCGCGCGAGATCAATCTTGCAGCCGCCAGGCTGACGCGCGCCTGCGCCGATGCCGCGACCGCTCGCGACCCGGCAAAGCCGCGCTTCGTCGCGGGCGCCCTCGGCCCGACCAACAAGACTCTTTCCGTCTCGCCCAACGTCAACGACCCCGGCTATCGCGCCGTGACCTTCGACGAGGTGAAGAACATGTACCGCGAGCAGATCGACGGCCTGCTCGACGGCGGCGTCGATTTCATCCTGGTCGAGACCGTATTCGACACGCTGAACGCCAAGGCGGCCCTCGTGGCGGCCGACGAAGCCGGCGAAGCGCGTGGCGAAGTGCTGCCGGTCATGGTCTCCATGACCCTGACCGACCTTGCGGGCCGCAACCTCTCGGGCCAGACGGTCGAGGCCTTCTGGCACTCGGTGCGGCATGCCAAGCCGATCACCATGGGCCTGAACTGCAGCTTCGGCGCCACCGAACTCCACCCCTATGTGCAGGCGCTGAACCCGCAGGTCGACAGCATGCTCTGCGTCTACCCCAATGCCGGCCTGCCCAACGAGCTGGGTGCCTACGACGAACCGCCGGAGATGACCGGCAAGCTGGTTCGCGGCTGGGCCGAGAACGGCTGGCTGAACGTGGTCGGCGGCTGCTGCGGCACGACGCCCGGTCACATCAAGGCGATCGCCGAGGCGGTCAAAGGCGTGAAGCCGCGCACATGGCAAGTGTTGCCGCCGGCGCTACGTCTCTCCGGAATGGAAGCAGCGAGTTTCTTCTGATGTCCCAAGATAACACCCGAGACAACGATATCGAGGCCCCGGTTGGGCCGCGCGCGACCTTCATCAACATTGGTGAGCGCACCAACGTCACCGGATCGGCCAAGTTCAAGAAGCTGATCCTGGAAGGCGACTACAACGCGGCCGTCGAGGTCGCCCGCCAGCAGGTCGAAAGCGGCGCGCAGATTATCGACGTCAACATGGACGAAGGCCTGCTCGATGCCGAGAAGGCGATGGACACCTACCTGAAGCTGGTCGCTTCGGAGCCCGATATCGCCAAGGTGCCGATCATGATCGACAGCTCCAAGTGGAGCGTGATCGAGGCCGGCCTGAAGTGCGTCGCCGGCAAGCCGATCGTGAACTCGATCTCCATGAAGGAAGGCATCGAACCCTTCATCGCCCAGGCCCGCAAGGTGCGCCGCTACGGCGCCGCGGTCGTCGTCATGGCGTTCGACGAGAAGGGCCAGGCCGACACCAAGGAGCGCAAGGTCGAGATCTGCGCCCGCGCCTACGACATCCTGGTGAACCAGGTCGGCTTCCCGGCCGAGGACATCATCTTCGACCCCAATATCTTCGCGGTCGCCACCGGCATCGAGGAACACAACAATTACGGCGTCGACTTCATCGAGGCCACGCGCGAGATCAAGAAGCGCTGCCCGGCCGCCAAGATCTCCGGCGGCGTCTCCAACCTCTCCTTCGCCTTCCGCGGCAACGAGCCGGTGCGCAAGGCGATGCACTCCGTGTTCCTCTACTATGCCATCCAGGCAGGCATGGACATGGGCATCGTCAACGCCGGCCAGTTGGAGGTCTACGACCAGATCCCACAGGAACTGCGCGATGCTTGTGAGGACGTGATTCTCAACCGCAATCCCAATGCGACCGAGCGGCTTCTCGAGCTGGCGCCCAAGTACAAGGGCACCGGCGAGGTCGTCGAGACGCAGGACGCGGAATGGCGTAGCTGGCCGGTCGAGAAGCGATTGGAGCATGCACTGGTCAAGGGCATGGACCAGTTCGTCGTCGCGGACACGGAGGAGGCGCGTCTGCAGATCGCGCGGCCGATCGAGGTAATCGAAGGCCCGCTGATGGCCGGCATGAATGTCGTCGGCGACCTCTTCGGGGCCGGCAAGATGTTCCTGCCGCAGGTCGTGAAGAGCGCCCGCGTGATGAAGAAGGCCGTGGCGCATCTCCTGCCCTATATCGAGGCGGAGAAGTCCGAGGGCGCTCGCTCCAAGGGCAAGATCGTCATGGCGACGGTCAAGGGCGACGTCCACGACATCGGCAA
>VFQN01000289.1_pt1 | contig 101184 bp, 80 predicted proteins | sample 3512371 | NCBI WGS metagenome assembly VFQN01 (sample SAMN10412370, study PRJNA504923) | tailings metagenome | isolation source: Replicate 2 from Balatoc abandoned mine | place: Philippines: Itogon, Benguet | collected 2017-08-28 | reverse complement strand
CCCTAATTTCTGGTCGATTTGCGGTGTCTGATGAGGACTTTTTGAGTACAGCTTCTAAAGCCTCCAGTGGAATTCCATGGCTCAGCTCCATCGCTTCCTTTGAATTCAACCCTGTTCTTTTAATGAGGCACGGCAGGGAGTGGTATATCAGAAAACTCACAATTTCTCTTCTCAAATATGAAACTGAGCTTGTTTCAAGTTAGTGCCTCCTTTCTGTCCATTGTTTTGCACTTAGTTTTGTTACGCTCCTTGATAGTGTCTTTCTGGCTTGAGGTTCTTCGGAATTGGAACGCGAGTAACGAGAACCATATACCGCTCGCCCGAACGATTTTGGATAATCACTCGGTAAGCTTGCGATTCTTTCCAATCAAACTCGCTCATAAAATTGTAGAGTGGATCATTCCACAAAAAAGGTGTACGGGAAGCTTGTCTGGAACGGTCAGCTAGAAGATAAAGAACAACATATTCGCTCGTCATACAAGAAAGAATGGAAACTTGTCGGCTTTCCAGATTATGATCACTTCATTCCTAGCAACTTATAATGTAGTAACTTATCATGAAGCATCATCGCTTTAACGAAACGGATGTTTATCTATTTAATTAAATTAAAATTCATCGTCCATGTATTTCACATATTTTTGTGTCTCTACCATTTCAACAGGGAGTTCTGGAGAATCTTCTGCTCGCTCTAACGTGAGTCCGACTTCAACCTTCGTTTTTAACTCCTAGAAGGGTCAGTTTAGAAGCGGTTCGTACAATTCTAGTTAAGAAAGAAATCACCTCCTCAAATTGATCAAACGTCAGCCCAGTCGTAATAATTTCTTCAGTGGTGTCGTCGACTGTAACCATGGAGAATTGAAAGATTTTCACAGAGGACTTGGACGATGTGGATATACTTACCATCACCATAAACGATGTGAACGGCAGAATCCGCGTTTGTTTGATTGCCAAGTCGATGAATAACAAAAAATGTATTTTGGTTTAATAATCGAACCTCAGGAAGTCTTTGATTAACCCAACGCCTATTTTCTCATGAGTGTAAAAACGACAGTCGAAGAATTCTTACCAAATTCCATGATGGTCACTGCTGCTCTTCAAATTGAATCGAATTTCACTAATGGCTCTATTTAACTGAGTTCTCCACATCTTGATGTTAAAGTGAGAAAGCGGGTCGGTTTGTTTTTGTGTGATTTGTGTTGTTGCTTTTTGTTTTATTTTACAGTACTGAAAGTCGTTACAACACGAACATGAATGCGAACACGCAGTCAGTAATATTTGGAAAAGCACCTGTCAAGACTCGTGCTTCTTTTCATGGAATAATCTCAAAATACTTTCAAGAGGATGAATCGGATCGACAAACGTCAAGCGATAGTAAAGGCGCTCCGACAACTTCAGAGGGCAAAGGAAGCATGAAAATCAGTAATGACGATCGTATGCGATTGGTTCAATTGGAGATCGCTCAAAAGGAAGCGTGTAAAGTCTTGAAATCAATTTGTGAAGAAATTTCGAGGCTTTACCAAATTTCAATCGGATCTGATCCAGAAATTAGCGATTTTCTCACTGGGATTCTCATCTTAGGTAATCTTTGTAAACGAATTGGCAAAGAAAAATTAGAAAAAGATCGTAGAATTGAAAGTTTGCACGAAGAAATTGAAAAGATGAAAGAATCCCATTATGAAGTGGTACGTTTGTGAAAATTTTTCGTTGAATAGCACTGAATTGAATCACAGACTTCTCACCTTGAAGCCTCGATTTCGAACCTGCAGCAAGAACATGTGCGACTCAATGACATAATACATGAGTCGACGTTAAAGCACGGTCATAAAGTGAATTTAATGAGCAAAGAAGTAAGAAATATTTTCCACAATATTTCCATTCTCTTACTCTGCTATTCCGATAGCTCTTTATTCTCCAAGAGTCTGTTGATAAGCTGAATTTGGAGAAAGAAAAACTTGAAACTAAACTGCAACAAGCTGAAAGAAGATTGATGGAAGTTCCCCGGTTAGAAGAAGCTGTCTTGAGAAATGCGAAAAGTATGATTCGCCAGCAGGAAATTACGAATACCAAGAGTAAAATTGAAACGAAGAAAAATGAAGAAGAAATAAAAAACCTTTCTTTTTGGAAGAACAAAGCCAAAGCTCTGGAGGAAGAAAATCAAAAGCTGTTAACTGAAAATCGAAAAGTTGGTGCGCAAGCCAGAGTTCTTCACAACAAATATATGAGTATCTTGACCCATTTGGAGCGTGTGAAGAATAACAACTCGGGCTTGAATAAAACTAAGCCTGTTACTTTGCAGGTTCGCCCTAGTAGTGCTCCTCCTGTAAAGCAACCTTTATCAGAAGCTCAAAGTCGAATTCTTTCTGTCAACCCCGAGGAAATCGTAAAGTTACAAAGAGAAAATAAAAGGAAAACGCGACAGGTGATATCACTGGCTCAAAAGTTATCCGTGGCACGAGCGTATCCTCTAAAAACAGTTGAAGAGAGTAATTATGATGCGGATATACTGGTCCAACCCGATAACGAAGCTTCGAACCCATCCAATTTCCCGCTATTTAACAAACTTCAATCAACAAATCGCGTTGATGATCTGGAGTCGGTTTCCTCACAGTTCCTCAGAGAAGAGGATTTGCTTCAAGAAAGAAGAATCATGGATGCTCTTCAACTTCAATCAGAATTGCGTCTCGAACATCAAAAGAAGCTCAATTCTCTCCCAAAACACATCAATGCGATTCGAAAATCTAAAAAATTTGGGAAGTATTTGAAGGAAATTGAAATTGAAGGCGACTAACTTTGGACGAAAATTATTTACTCTTGAATAGAAAGTTTGATACCGTACTGTCGAATAATTTCTTCAGCGAAAGATGTGGAACTATCGACTTTACCTTGTTTCCAGTCTTCTTCATATGGACTTGCGAGTACGTAGCTTGTGAAAGCAAAACGAACAGGTGCATTTGGCTCACATCCATTGATTTGTTTACCCTTACCAGAAAAATATTGTAAAGAGAGAATTCCAGATTGCGGCAAACTTTCTTGGTTATACCATGTGTGCGGTATGGTCCACCTGCGGGTATTTAGTAATTCATCCGGGACATCATGCGTTAATTTGACTTCTTCTCCTTCAGTGTTTTCTGTGGAAGACAAAGTGTCTAACGCGACAGACTCGTGAAAATCTGCTTCTAACCATGTCTCTCCCTTTTCTGTATAATTTAAAATGATCAACATTTTCGCCACTTTTCTTTCCTCTACTCTCGATAAATTCAGATAAATATAGCCTTCAGGCTTCAACGGATTCCATAAATTCAGAAATCCAATTCTAAAATAAAGCATTGCAATTTCAAAGCTCTCAAGCTCTTTAAACACATACTCCATGTTGATCAAATCTACAATTCGCGAAAATAAAGAGATTATTAGTTCCACTCGATATGTTGAATAGTCATTCATCATGATATTTCCGAAAGGAAATTTCTCCAAAATGATTCCAATTTGAGCACAAGTCAAATATCTCCCAGATAGTATGGTTTCTAATGCATCCAAAACTCGCGAGGCTATGATGGTTGGATCTATCGTGGCGGCTAATGATGAACTATTACTGTTATACTCTTGAATCAAGTCTTTTATATGATGACCGTAAACATCCGCAGAAACCAATTCGTTTAGTATTTGTGGACCAGCTGTTCCGACCACTCCAACCCTTTGCTGATTATAGTCTTTAACCTGGTCCAGATTTTCAACTTTCCCAGCAAAAATCCTTTTCTGTGTTTTCCCCGCATCACGAGGGCTGTCTTGATGATTCGTGCTTGCATTAAAAAAGTTCTTTTTCCTCTTCTTGTCAGCAATTAGGGTACTTTCTTCTTTTGTGAGTTCAATTGAAGTCGCTCGAATAACTCGTTTAAAAGTATATCCTTCGTATAAAATCTCGATATAATCTGAAATCGCTTTGGCTGCATTCGGCAAAATTTCATACTTTTTATTTCCAAATCCTCTGGCCGAATTTCTTCCATCATCATGATTCGTTTGCAGTTTGTGAAACATTCGTCGCCTTTTCGTCTCATCTATAAGCCCAAGAGATAGTAATAAACGAAATAGCCGGAGATTCGATATTTCTTTGTGTTTGGATTGAAAGTGATCATTATCTAACATCACGAAGTCAAATTCTAGCCTCCCTTTCTCAGGAAGATTCTCGAGCCAATTTGTGGTAAGAGCTATAGCTTCATTATCCAAAGTAGTATTGCGGAAGCTCATCCAGTTTGAGCTTTGGCTAGTATCTCCTTGACCACTTTGTTGACGCTTTTTCGCCAGAGTTTCATTTATGGAAATTAATTGACTCAATGCCGCTCTATCATTATTATCCGCTAATTGTAAGCAATAAAAGCCGTTAATTAGACCAATATAAATGCGATACAATGGGCCAAGCGACATCTTCAGGTATTGTATTTGTTGATAGTCCTGGTTCAAGGCATCAGCAATCAACATTCTAGCATCAAGAGCAGTAGCCATGTGGGGAAGCAACTTTAATAAAACATGTGTCGGGGATCCAAGCTCTTTTATCATCATTTTATAAAAGGTGCGAGCTTCGTTTATCGACCATTTAGTGGCATCCAACGCAAATTCAAACAATGCAAAGCCTTCTGATAGAGTTTTCGAAGCACTTAAATAATCTTCCATTTGTCGACCGTAATTAGGAAGAACAGACCCTCCTCCCAACGTCTCTTCCAGAACCGTTGCCGATTGGTGATAACTGTTAACCGATATACTAATTTTTCCCTCTTTGGGCGGTTGGAAAGGAATTGGTTTCGGACCTACATAGTCCAAGAAATACTGGTCATTTTCGGGATTTGGCTGATAAACAAAGGTGACATTTTGATTCGATGAGTCGACTAAACTGTAAAAATATCGGTTCGTAGTATGAAAAAAGTTGTCTTTCTCCAAAGACTTTTTGACATCAATTAAAAAGGTTATAAACTCTTCCTCCTCTACTTTTCCGGAGTGATCAGTGTCGTAAATTGAAAAAAGCTTATCCACCAAGTCACGAGAGGAACCTTGCAAACCCAATTGTTCCAAAATGTATGCAAGTTCTTCTCTATCAAGCCATCCACTGTGGTCTGTATCGTATTGCTCGAAGATCCGATTTGAAGCATCGCGAAACAAATCTCGAACGTAGTTCATATCATTTCTTAAAGTTTGAATGATTCCATCAGTTCCTCGCTCTGATTTTAGTTTTTCACCATTCTGACTTGAATTAGCAGTGCTAAAGTTTAAGTCATCTAAGTTAATTTCATCATAACGCTCTGGACTTTTGGATTCTGGGGTGGCAGCTTCGACAAAGATTCTCAATTGCAAATCGTTAGCAGGGCCATCGTTGGCGGTTGGATGATAAATAAACCTCTGAAACTCTAAATCTTTGTCCCGAGAGACTCTATCTAGCAGCTCAAAGCAGATAGCCCTTTCGTACAAATTATCCATCGATAGAAGATATTCACCTTTTGGATTAAATGATTCAAACCAACAACTGGCGTCAGACAAACGAACGGAACAGTTCTTTATGTAAATCTTTATTCGATCTCCATGCGTGATATTGAGAGCAAGTAGTCCACGTGCACCTTCTTCGCCAATTGGGTTCTCTGATATGTCCAATTCCTTCAAAGTCTTACACGATTTTACGCCAGCAAATATGATTAATGTGGGTCTTGCAGTTAAATTATTATGCGCAACTTTTAAAACGCGAAGCGCTGTGTTCGAATGCAACGAATCGCCCAATATTTCACCACCTTCATTTCCAATGTGATTATAACTTAAATCCAAGTAGAAAAGGGTCTGATTAAATTGGATAGACTGAACCAAAACCTTTGCAGAATCGAATCGAATCATATTCCAAGCCAATTTTAAAATTTGTACTCTACACTCTGGTTCCTGAAGCATCCTTCCGATAGCTTCACCCGCAGTTAGTTTACGACGATTGACAGCGAATTCATGTGAGCCTAATAAATTATGACATAAATCCAATTCTTTGATGGTATTACTAACAGCAATCGCCTCCATAAATAAAGAGGCCTCATAATCATCAACATTCGCATTCTGCATTCTCAAGACGACAAGATTACAGTAATTAGAAGAAAGAAAACCTCTTAAGGCAGCAGCGGCTAAGCTGTCTACTTTATTATTCGACAGGTCGAATAACCTCAAATTTTTACATAGAGCTAATTTGTTCAGGATCGGGACCAATCCAATATCGGTAAGATTATTATCGGCTATAGAGAAACCAACTAATAAAGGAATATTATCCAAGGCTTCTGCTAAAAGTAATGCAACTTCATTTCCCATTCCGAGTGAAGAAAGGTTCAACATGGTGGTGATTTCTTTTCGTATAATTAATGATGGATGAGGAAGAATCCCTCGATCAACACATCCTTTTAGGAACTTAGTTCTTGCAGAGAGTGGTCGAGCTGAATTTTGCGTTCGAGTGTTGCCGCGAATTGAAAGTAGGTGTTCCAAAACTACTCGTTTCTCCTCTTCCGTGTGCCTTCCCTCGTTAATCGTGAGCCAGGAATTTTCCTTTTCTCCAACATCTCTCATATTCCTTGAATGTTCAGCCATGTTCGGACTTTCTAAGAGTTTTGGAGCAAATTTGGCTTTTACATCGCTAGAATTGCTATCATTCTCTCCTTTAATAATTCGGGGAGAACAATTCTTCTCTAAATCACCCTCTGGATTAATGCTAAACCTTTGCCGAGATAGGTGATGGTAATACTCAAAGAAAGCAGACCGAGCTTCTGTACCAAAATAATTTTCTCGTTCGATAGCAGTCAGCTGAGCGGCTATATTACCTTCGTTACACTGGGTAGCTGGTCTTTTCGGAGGGAAACTCTCTCGTGTATTATCATCCAGAGCTGATGGATTACCGGAATCCTTTTCTCGAATAATTTGCTTATCTACCTCACGATTTTCTCTACAGAAAATAATATGAGATAAATTCGATAAATTTCAAAATCAACCTTGCTAAGCGTTCGGAACGTCTCTCTGCGTATGATTTGACGTAATAATCACGTTTTGTTTCATTTTGCGAGTCAGTAATATTCTCTAAATGTCGTTTAAAGCCCCCCTTCACCTCGTTCAAAGAAAATCTGAAGTAATGGTCAATTATTATTTTAAAACAATAATGAATTCAATTCACCTCATGATAGGAAAGCCATCTTTATCATATAAGTGTCGCGATGTTGCTGTATTTGAATTCAACCATCTATCAAAAAACGAACCATCACCTTCCCCAAATCGCGAACGAGGACCAAGAGTGGGCTGGAATTCCGGTTGTGTTTGAAGATGAATAAATGTTTTCAAAGAGCTATTATCATTATACGTGTTGATTCCAGCAACTTTTGTGTCTTTACTTTTCAGAAAACTTGAAGGAACTTCATTATTCACGTCTTTGTTAGGTTTTTCTATAAAATTGTGTACCCTCTCGCGATTGAGCTGGAGGAACTTGTTCGATCGAGAGGAATCACTTCCAAGACCATCTGCGAACCTTTTTAATGCTGCTACAGGGATGTAAGAAAACGTCTGTTTCGAATCTTTAGAATTTTGATTTATTTCGGTCATTTATCTATCTATTTAACATTTCCAGTGAGTGAAACGGTCGCCGTTACACTGAGTATTATAAAAAGAAATCGAAAACTTTGAGTGAAGGTTTTCCCAATCAGAATGTTTATTATGGAGTTCCTTGCACCCATTTCTGCCTCGAACTTGCTTCTTCCTTCAGAGATATCACCACCCGAAGAAGAACAACGTCAAAAGACATACACACAAACTAAATGAACTAATTAACGAAGAAGATACGCCTCTTCAAATCTTTGATCTTTGTCTCAAAGTACCAGTTTCATCGCGATCAAGCTTATTCCACTAAACAGATGGTTAATCTGTTTAGTGAAATCTCTTCCTATTGCAACAGGAATTCCTCCTGCTCGATCCATCTTTGCAAATGTCTTATTTAAGGTTTCAGAAGATGGCGAAAACGCCAACAGTACCCTTGATGCCTTGATGTGATACAAAAAGATCTTCTAACACTGGGTATTTCAGTTTGTTAAAGTTGGAACTCAATCTGCAAACCTGGACGAAGAACAGCAGGAAAGTAATTGTCAAAGCATTCTCCACTAATCAATAAATTAGTAAATTGATGTACAGAAGTGGATCTTTCCCAAGGGTCATCAACAATTAATTGTTGACAATCAATTATTTTTCAACTCTATCAATTTAATTCCTTCAATTAGTTCTTGGCAACAATTAATTAATTAATTAATTTCTTCTGAACCTACAATTAATTGAGGGATCTCTTTAATCCCCCAAAAGTCTTTATTGTATCTAAGAAAAAGAATTCCCTCGATATTAGTAGGCTCCAGGGCAGCTCTTTCGTCCGATAGAACAAACTTGGCTCGACTAAAAAGACGTTCTGCATTAACTGAACCTGCAGGATTGTACCATGGGCTGCGTTTGTGACGGAGGATGCAGATCATTTCAACACAAAAATTCAAGTAGTTTTGGAATCAGGTCGACCTTTTCTACACTAAGGAGCCTGCATATCAAATCTAATTATTATTCGAGCGAAAAGGCAAATCTAATCAATAAAAATCAAAATTGATGATAAAATTTCATGCTTCATCACGTTCCTCCTCACATTATACATCACCCACGGTTGCTTTGAGCTAGAACCTTCACCACTTTTTAAATTTACTATTTTACACTGACGGCAAAATATGGCGGCTTCAATTGCCGCCCCCAAATCGCCGAGACAGCCTCATGCCCATGCCATGAAAATAATCAACAATTGCAAAGAAGGATGTTGCTCTTAACACTCAATTTACTATTTGTTTTATCCGCTGTTTATGCGGAGAATCATTTTTGGAGTAAAAAGGTTGTGGACAATTTGATTGCAAAAAGTCAAAATTTGCTGTCTGACAGCGGTTCGTCGAAAGACTATTATTATGCTGTTCGTTTTCTTCAGGCGACTTCCAAAGCACAAAGTAGTTCGTGCCAATGTGATGGCCTGCAACGAGTGAAAGATCAATGCATTTCAGCAAAAGACTATTACTACTTTGTAGCTGCGGTTGAATTTTGTGGTTGTGAAGGTTTGACAGTGAATTGGCGGGAGAATTTCGAGGTTAGTGCAAGTGATAATGTGTTTCAGAATAACTTATCGTTTTTCGAAGGGTAATTTTGAATTGACCTCTTACAACATTCTTCTTGGAAGTAAGCGAAATAAGTTGACTTCCGAAAAAATTGAAGGGTGGGTGGAACATTTGCGGAGTAAACTCAATGTTCTCGAGCTGAAAGATTTGCATATCGCTTTGGAAACTCTTTACGCACTACGTTCAAGACCGGAAGTTAGCTCAATTCTTTTAGAAGTGTTCGACGTGACATTGAAGAAGGTTGCCTCATCGGAAAAAAGTTCTGATCCAACTCTTCTCTATCATTTGAAGGCTTTCGATGAAAAAGTTCGTTTATCCCCGGCACAAATCCAAATAGCACTCGAGATTTTGAGTTCTATCAAATACACGAGCGATCCAGAGACTTACTTCAAAGGTTACCAGTCTTTAGTTCTCCTCAATTCACTTAAAGCCGCGCCTCACTCCCTTTACCTCCAGTCAACTGTCTTTGGTGTAGATGAAAACATCATCTTACGTCTTCGAGCGGTCGATCTCCTTGATGGAGAAATTCCTATATTATCGTCACGCCTTGTTTCTCTGAAAAAAGTTGGAAAGGATATCTCTACTTTGCAGAGTACTCCTGTTGAAGGTGGAATAGATTTGACTGGTTCTAATTTGATCGCTGGTCGCTATGTTAGTACGTTCGAGATTCATTTTTCTGAGGGAGAGGCGCCTATTAAGTTTCAAAGTCCTCTTCTTCTACGAGAGAGAGTACATGCGATTTCTGTTCGTGCTGGAGTTTCAACCTCGAAAGATGCATCACAAGATGATCTTTTCGATGTTAAGAATGACAAATTCTTCGGGAAAGCATCTGCTAGTGCATTGGAAGTCTTGCATGTGGTTGTCAAACTGTCAAGAAAAGGGCGAATCCATCAAGGCACATTGAAATTTACTTCCGCTCAATCTGGTTTGAATGTTTTATTTAACTTAAGTGGAGAAGAGAGTGTTGACGGTCAATTTGATTTTAACATTCGATTTGGTGATGAGGTGGAGAAGTTTGCTTATCAATCCGGAACTTACCTGCTCTCCTTTCTGGCTGGTGACCTCTCACTTAGTGAACCGTTGGAGGTGGATGTTGGGTCCATACAACTTTCCTTTCCCTTGAAGCCTGTAGCTAATTTGCCACTGTATTCGAAGGCTCTTCTTTACAGTTCCGATATTACATTACAAAAGTTGCCTGAAATTGAACATCAGATGAGATCGCCGGCCAAGCGGGCCAGCAAACCGACCTCAATTTTATTCACTGCGTTCATTTTCCTACCGTTGGGTGCTCTTTTGGTCGGACTCTTAAACCTGCGACCGAACTTAAGAAGACTGAGTTCTATATCTTCTATAGTGGCGTCCGCTTTATTTTCAGCTCTGTTGATGTTGTACGCAGGGTACTGGATTGGGGTGAAAGGAATGTCGTTTTACGAAACTATCAAATATCTGTGCTTTATTTATCCAGCACTCGCGTTCTTTGCACGATCCTCGTTAATTTCAGTGATGGCAAAGAGACTCCAAGAGTCTAAGAGCAAATCAATATCTTCTTAATTCTAACGCAAATGAAAAGTTTTTAACCTTCTACCGTTTCGAAAGCTCTACGATGTAGAAAATTGTGTCAGCGTGTGCAATGTAGGGGACACTGTCTGCAATACCTTTTCAAAAGATTTATCATCATTTTGGGATCGCTTTTGAAAACAGAGCTCCCAGCAACAATCATATTGGCCCCTGCGGCAACAGCACAAGAGATAGTATCAGGACCCAAGCCTCCATCCACTTCTATATCCAGATCTGATCGCTGATTCCGCAAAAACTCAACCTACTTTCAAATTAGTTCTTTCAATCACTACCTATCAAACTTACTTTGGACATCATTTCCCCCATGAACTTTTGACCTCCTAATCATTTCTAAGAAAAGCTTTGTTAAAGCAACAAAAACTTACCAAAACCAGGTTCCACTGTCATTACAAGTATTAAATCAATAAGGTCCAAATATTCAATGACGCATTCAACAGAAGTTGCTGGCTTCAGTGCTATTCCAACTTTCATACCCTTTGACTTCACTCGATTAATTATTTGAAGAGGATTTCCTTGTGCTTCAATATGGAATGTAAAGATTGTGGCTCCAGCATCAGCCATGTCGTCTATCCATTTTTCTGGCTCAGTAACCATCAAATGAACGTCGAACGAAGGAAGAGGAAGGTTCTGTCTCAAACACTTAATGACAGGAGCCCCGAAACTGATATTGGGGACAAAGTGTCCGTCCATAACATCCAAATGCAGAAAGTCTGCTCCTGCGCTTAACACACGTGTACTTTCGGCTAATGCATTTGACAAGTCGCACGCTAAGAGACTTGGACCAATTTTTCCTTGAGGCATGATGTATTATGGCGGATGATTTCGATTTCTTCTATTTTACACCACTTCTACAGATTTCTTTATTTTGCTCTACAGCCATGAAAAATCAAACCAACCAATCAACAAATATAAGGAAATGAAGAGAAAGTTTATAAGTTCCTCTGAATCGACTGAGCTCGGAGATGAAGAAGATGAGATAAGTTCGAATTTTGAATCCGAAAGTGAAGATGAACTTGTTGCAGAGGTAATGAAAAAGAGAAAAGGAATGCTTCTCTCTGATCTGTTTGAAGAATTTGCGAACTCAAACAAAACAGCTCAAATTGGACAAGATAAATTTACTAACATGGAAGAGAACTATGATACGAAGGAAGATGACGACTCTCGATGTTCTGAAATAGATCATGGACTAGAAGACTATCAAAACTTAGAGGAGGATGATGAAGAAGACGAAAAAGAAGATGAAGAAACGGAAGAGGAAGAAGGCGATGCCGAAAAGCATTCGAATTTGCTAACTTCTATCCAAAGGTTTACTGACTCCGAATCTAGAAGAAAGCAGAGAGAGCTGAAAGACAGTTTCGAAGATTCTGCTTTGCAAGGTTTATCATTGGATTTATTGTTGGGGAGCGAGAGTAACCAAAAAATTGATACTACTCCATCAAAAGCACCTAATTTTGTCGACAAAACAGCTTTGGTTCGAAATGAAAGAGAATTCACATACGAATCCAACAAGATAAACATGAACAAATGGCATGATGCCGTTCTCGCCAATCGATTCAATAGATCACTTGATCTCGCGAAGGATCGAAGACAATTTACCAGGTCTCGCTCTCTTCTGCAATCATTTTCCCCGTCTACAAACTTTGAGAAGGAAATGGAATCGATTACAACATCTCACGGATTGAACGAAGCAGGCATGTATCAGAACGAACTCGACTCATTACGGGGAAGCCCTTTCTCTGCTGATGAACTGCAACAACGTCAGCAAGATTTGGCTAGAATTAATGCGCTTTTGTTTTACGAGCAAATGAAGCGTCATCGTATCAATAAAATTAAAAGCAAAGCTTTTCGAAAGTCTCTTCGAAGAAAGGCAGCAAAGTTATCTGTAGAAGCAGAAGATCAGAACAATGATGATGGAGATGAACATCATCGTATAGAAGAAAGAGCAAGCCTTAAACATAAAAATACATCAAATTGGGCGAAAATGGCACTGAAGCATGCTCATACGGATCAATCTCTCAGGTATTTCCCCTCCTCCCCTTTCCTTTATGGTAGGACAAACAATAATTGTAAATAGGGAAGCATATCATGATGCAGTCCGGAAGGGACATGAATTGACGAAGAAAATTCATTCAGAGAGAAACGAAGAAAGTTTTGATCAGAGTTCTGGTAGTTTAGCGGCGACTTTTGAAGAAATGGAACAGGATCAAGGGGGAAAATTGCAACAGGTTGAGGGTAAATACTCCAACCTCTTGAAAATGGAGTTCATGCAGCGTGCCATCGTAAAGCAGAGAGAGAAGCTTCGAGAAGAAGCTGTCGGAGCTTGGGTTGATGATAACTTGAAAGTTGCTGATATATCTGTGGCTGGTAAATGGGATGAAAAAGAACGTCACAATTACGAAAGCAGATCCAAGGATTCGATTCACATTGAAAAATCCCCAGTTTTGACAACCTCCTTTGATTTCCATTTGCAGCAGAGTATTGTTTCCAAACGTGATCACCAGCAAAGAGATAATGTTGTAAAACCCTCTTTAAGCGGTGTTCAGCAAGTAAGAGGCCCTCTTCTCGAGTGGAATGATTTAACTGTTTTGTAGGATGACTTAGTGGCCTTGGCTTTCTCTGGGCCGAATGTTGAAGAGGAATTTCAGAGTTTGAAGGAGGATGCTTATGATCATGAGTTTGGAGTGGAAGCGAAGAAATTGGCTGTAATAAAAGATGGTATATCTCCCTCGGTTCAAATTAAATTTGTGTAAACCTCTTCCTTCCCTTCTGTTGTAGTGAAGGCTGGTTGGGGCGATTGGGCCGGCCCAGGTTCGCAGGCGGTCAGTCAAAGAACATTAAAGAGAAGAGACTTGGCTCTTCGGCAGCTCGAAAATGATCGAAAGCTGAATTCCAGTACCCGAAGAGACTTTAAAAAAGAAGGTGTCATTATTTCGGAGAAGAGAATCAAAAGTGCGGCTAAATTTAAAGTTGGGAAAGTTCCGTTTCCGTTCACCTCTCAAGAAGAGTATGAGAGATCATTGCAACTACCTGTTGGAGGTAAGGGAATGATAAGTTTTCAGACGCAATTTGAGTCTCGCCGATGTTTTAGACGAGTGGAATCCTTCGCATGTGGTAAAGAAGATTACAACGGCCGAGGTGAAAACCAGACCGGGTCGAATAATCCTACCAATCAATCCATTGAAGGCCTAAGAAATTCGCAAAATGAAGTTGATCTATCTTGTAATAGAATTATTTTTTGACAGTTATTGTTATTTCATAGCTTCGATCAAAGTCAAATCCGCACCATTGTAAATGGGATTGCACCCCAAAGACAATAATTTATCAACCATACTTTCACGAGATGCCTCATACTCCACATGGTTTTTCATATCTTTAATTTTCACTTGACCTCGGGTGACTTCGTCTTCACCGATGACCACCATAAAAGGAATTCCTGATTCAAGAGCTTCATCCAATTGCTTTTTAAATTTTGGACTTTCTAAATGAGAGTAAGAGGCAGAGATATTACTATTCCATAACAATTTTGCCAATCGCATTCGCTCTTGCATTAGATTATCACCGATTGTTGCGACGAAAACCTGTAGAACAATCCCCGGTTAAATTATCAGAACAATGAAAGCCCAACCCACCTGAATCACTGAGGACTGAAAGAGCTTCAATGCAGCAGCTTTCTTCTCGAGAATGGTGAAAACTCTTTCCACTCCAATAGAAACGCCAACACAAGGCGTCTGAATTCCAGCTGGACTAAACATTCCGACAAGATTATCGTACCGTCCCCCAGCCGCAATCGATCCGACTTGAGCAACACCGTCAATAAGAACTGCCTCGTAAATGACACCAGTATAGTAATCTAAACCTCGAGCGAGAGATAAATCAAAAGATATCCTATGGAGAGTTCCCATAGCATCCAAATAATCGAACAACGTCTTTAATTCATTCATCGCATCTAAGGCAAGTGCATGATCCCCGAATAACTTCCTGTCCATCAAGACTTTCCAGAGTTGCAAAGGTTCTCCTACATTCAGAACAAACTGTCCTATTCGATCAGCTATGTCTGGAGACAATCCCTTCTCTGAAACCATCTCGGCCTTTACCTCTTCCCAAGAAAGCTTATCTAGTTTATCGACGGCAGAACAGATTGGACGAAATTTATCCTGGGGAACTCCACAGATATCAAATATTGCATCTAAGAGCTTGCGATGAGATAATTTAATAAGAAATTCCCCAACAGGTAGTTCAGAAAGAATTTCAACGGCCACAGTGACGACTTCTGCGTCAGGAACCATAAGCGAGTACTGACCAGCAACGTCAAAGTCGCACTGATAAAACTCGCGATAGCGGCCGCGGTTTAATTGAGGTTGATCACGTCGATAGACTTTCGCAATATGGTATCGCTTGATATTACCCACTGAATTTAGAGCAAGAAATCGGGCAAAAGGAACAGTCAAGTCATACCGTAAGGCGAGCAGTTCGCCACCTTGATCCGCTAAATCGTATATTAATTTTGAATCTTCACCATACTTCCCAGTCAGCACTTCCTTCAACTCAAATACAGGAGTGTCAATCTCTACGCCACCATGCCTTTTGAAAACCTTTCGGATACAGGTAAAAACTTGTTCTCGAATTCGCATTTGCTCAGGGGTGTAATCTCTTGTGCCTTTCGGAATTTTTGGCTTCCTACGACCACCTGCTGTGAGATCTTCTATGATCTTCGACATTTGACGTGGTAAACTAAGTTGAGAAGCTGAGAACGGGTCAATGAAAGGAAGCAACTTGTCAGTTAAAGTGGAGTCGTTTCCGAGGTAACTTTCATCCAAACCTAAAATTTCTCCGACTAATGATCTTATTGTGCTCGTCCCAACGCCAAGAACTAAACCAGCTTTTCGCTGAGCCTTTGCAGCACTTTTGGCTGCTTGTTTTTCTGCTTTTGCCTTTCTTTTCGCTTCAATTTTTTCCTTTTGCGCCGGAGTGAGTTCTGGATCATCGAAACGAGGGGCTACTTCTTTCTCACTCGCGGGTAGATTCTCCGGTAAGACTTTAACTAAATTTTTCCCCGCAATATCTCGCTCTAAACGATTTAAAACATTGTAGGCTGTGGCGAGTTCAGCACTGAGACTTCCACTCAAACCGCGTAAGAAATGAAGAGGTTTCATCAAATCATCGTTAACATAAACAATATGCACTTCTCGTCCAGTCAAAATTTTTATCCGATTCTGCGAAGCAATAAGGAGAGTAAGGAGTGCACTGCCGACATTTTCCATCAGTAACAACGATTGAGTCGAATCAAAAGTATGACCGGCTTGGGGATTGAGTGGACTGATCTCACTGCTGTTCAGTTCTGTTTCCATAGATCTGGTAGATGCGAATTAAGAAAAAGACAAACAAATAATTTGGGCTTACTTCGCTGCGTTAGTAATGATCTCTTGACTTGGACCGTTGATTTGAGGAATATTGAAAAATGCAGAATAAGACAAATCTTGGGTTTGGATTGGACCTGCTCGTTTCGAACCTTCGAGTAACGTCCTTAAGTTAAAAGCGGAAGTTATTTGACCACGATGCTGACGGAAAGCTTCAAAAGCGGCTGGGTCAAAGCTATCCACAGGTAAGCCTTTGGCTTCTACAGATAACGCAGAGACAGGGTCAATACACTTCGAAAGTAAAGTAGCACCACCAATAACCATTGCCGAAAGACCTAACATCAAGAATGGATGCTTTAAGAAGGCAGCGGCCTCCAAATTTGTGACCACAAATTCTTCTCGTCCAATTAGCCTCAAAGCATCCCTCGCTTCAAGGGAAGAACCATCTGGAAGACTTGCAGATCCTTTGCCTGAAACGAATTTCAATAGTTCCAGGCCCGCTTTATCAAAAGAAGTAAAATAGGGCATAATCGAATGATTTACTAATCCGATCAGAATCTCAACAAGTAATCGGCGAACAGGGCTTCGGCCATTGAGAAGAGATTGAATTTTGATAATCACAGCTGCACGCCGTACTTCAGCGGTAAAATCAGCATTCTTTGATTTGTTCACCTTGTTATCTTCCATCACGAAGGTTTGCAATTCCGATTGCGGCACACTGCGAAAAGCATCTTCCATTTTTTGTAAGAATACTTCGTCGACTTTAATCGAACATTGTGATGATGACGATAAGAGAACAATTTCATCGAGCGTAATGCGTTTGCCGCTGCCTAGAGCATGAGCAGAACTCATCTTTGTTTCAATAATTCTTGCAATTCTTCAAACTTTGAACTTTGTCCACTTCACAAATAATGGAAATTCCGGGTTTTCGTTTGAACTCTCCCACTTTTTATTGCCTGCCTGCCCACACCCACAATGACCGTTTCACAATCTATTTTGTTTGAACAAAAAAAATAATTGAACATGGGGTCAGGAGCATCGGCAGAGAATGCGCGAACGACTGTAGCACATTTGCTTACAGGGAAGCCAGCGGACGCCTCTGATATTAAGGTAGAAACTGACTCTTGTCCGTTGAGTTTTCCTTTATCTTGTTTCAGGATCTCGAGCAAGCTCGAGCCGAAATTCGTAATCTTCGAAGAATCGCAAGAGATTTCCAAAATCAGCTTCGAGGTAAAAATGATAAAAAATATTGAGAGCCATTTAAATTTAAATCTCTCCTTAGAGGAAATGAAACATGCAGCTGGAAAGAATGGAGCGAAAAAGCGTGAAGCCGTGCTTGATAGAGGAGAGCAGATCAAAACATCTGCTAGTTATGTACCAAAGGTATGGTTTTCCACTTTTTTCGAATCTATCTAATGGTTTCTTAGGTGGTTCCAAAATCTCAAGCAATCCGAGACCTTCTCTTTGGCGTCGTTCAATCGAATGTCCTTTTCTCATCCTACGCAGCGGAGGAGCAAAATGCCATCGTTGACGCATTTGAGAGTCGGAGCTTTGCCACTGGAGTCTACATTATCAAGCAAGGAGAAAGTGGCGATCATTTTTATGTGGTACAGTCTGGACATTTGGACATTTTCGTGCGCGGTAAGGACGGTGAACAGACTAAGGTTGGAAACAGCTTGGGTCCTGGATCTGGATTTGGTGAATTAGCTTTGATGTATAACACCCCTCGTGCTGCAAGTATCAAGACCACTTCTGATTGCGTTGTTTGGGAAATTGATCGTGCTAGCTATAGAGGAATCCTGGTTTACTTTAAGTATTTGCGCAATAAGCAATACATGGAGTTTTTGCGTAATGTTGAAATTATGGAGAAGAAGTTGGGTTCCATCATGAGTGAAAGTAAGTGCAATCTGAAAAAGATAGCAAGTAATGTTGAGTTTTTTTTCTTCTTCTTTTCTACAGGCGAGTTGGAGAAAATGACGATTTCTCTGGAGAGAGAGACCTACGAATCAGGAGAAACCATCATTCGTCAAGGAAATGTCGGTGATAACTTCTATATTATTGCGGAAGGTGATGTTGGAGTTTTTCGCGCCGACGAGACTGGTAAGGAAAAGAAGTTAACTGTGCTTCACCAAGGAGGATACTTCGGTGAGAAAGCGCTGTTGAAAGAAGACGTTCGCCAAGCTTCATGCATTGCAGAATCAAGGGTGGTGTGTTTGACTTTGGGACGAGAAGATTTCATTGATATGCTCGGCAGTCTCGACGATATGATGAATAAGGATAAGGCTGAGTCACCAACTCCAATAGTTACATCGCTAGCTGAAGAGTCAAAGAGCGCACCTTTGCTGGATATCCAACTCGGTGATCTTGAGGTTAAAGCAACCCTCGGGTGTGGCGCTTTTGGTCGTGTGAAGCTGGCCAGATATCCGAAAACTGATCAATACTTTGCCTTAAAGTGTCAGGCGAAGAGAAGTATCGTAGAAAGTGGATTGCAAGAGCATGTGTTGAATGAAATGAGGGTCATGAGAAAAATTAACCATCCCTACATCGCGAAGTTGTATGCTTCTCTACAGGATAAATGTAATATCTACTTTGTGTTAGAACTGTTGCAAGGTGGAGAGTTATTTACCCATCTTCGAAATCGAGGAAAGCTTACCGAACAATCAGCGAGATTTTATGCTGCTATCGTGGTCTACGCGTTCTCCACTCTTCATGCGAAGAAAATCGCCTACAGAGATCTAAAGCCCGAAAACTTAGTAAGTATCTGCCTTTCTCCTCATCCTAACTCACACTGATGGAAATAGGTCATGGACAACAGTGGTTATGTTAAGTTGGTAGACTTCGGCCTCGCGAAGCAGCTCCTGAGTGGAAAGACATGGACTTTGTGTGGAACTCCAGATTACCTTGCACCAGAGATTATTTTGAATGAAGGGCATGATCTGGCGGTTGATTATTGGGCTCTTGGAGTTTTAATTTTCGAAATGGTTGTCGGTGCGCCGCCATTCTATGCTGAAGATCCTATGGAAGTTTATGAAAAGATTTTAAGTGGAAATCCTCCTATGCCCACATTCTTCACTCGTAACCTCTCTGATTTGATTAAAAAACTCTTAAGATCTCAACAAGGCAAACGTCTTGGAAATACTCGTGGAGGCACAGCTGCAGTTGTAAAGCATAAGTGGTTTAGCTCGTTTGATTGGGCGAGTATCGAGAATGGAGAGGCGAAAGCTCCCTACGTCCCAACCATATCAGCGAAGGACGATGTAACTAACTTCGACAAATTTGATGATGGAGATCAACCAGTAAGTGTCTCCCTGTTATTTTTAAGTGCGTTCTCTGATTTTCTTTTAGCCCCCAAGTGACTGGATGCCTGACTTAAACTCCTAGAATCCTTCCAATCCCAGAATTTTACAAATCCCATTCCTTGATCCTAGCAGCTTCGGTTTATTATAGGGTATAATGTTTATTGATTTTCAACTTAATTGTAAGGGTTTCTGTGTCATAACTTAATAAAAGTAGTTTATTCCGAAAACGGTTGGAAAGTTGATAAAACGATTAAAAAACGATGTCGGTTTCATCTCGTTTTCAAAATGTTAAGCAATGAATTTAACTGGCCAGAATCATTAATCGAAGAGTTGAATACTGCTACTCGCTTGTACCTTTTCGATTGGGAACGTATAGCTACTCATTTGCAGCAGTTTGTTGTTGCACGTGAACTGTCTATACACATCTCTCCGGACAACTGCCGTGAAAACTTTGCGGCTAACGCCTCGAATGATCCTCAAAATCGAAGCATTGGTGATTACCCAGAGAATGAAGGATTTCACTTTATCCAAGAAAGAAAAGTACACTCTCTTCCTAGCTACGAAGGAATGAGTTTGGAGGATCTGATCGAAACCGTCGATAGGAATGAAAGAGAGATGAAGCGCAAGAAAGAAGAAATTTTCCAAAGAGTTTTAAACTCTTTGGGAGAGTTTGAATTTGATCAATCTTTAATCTTGCAAGAAGATCCAGCCATTAGTGCATATCAGACAGCGATCTCGAAGAGAATTGAAAATGATCGAATTCAACTTCTGAAATACGAAGAATTTTTAGAAAGGGAAAAGCTTGGAAAAGAAAGAGAAAAGCTGAAGAAGCGATTTGATCCTGATAGTGAGGATTGCCTTGGGGAAAACCCTCAAATCATGGAAAAGGACAAACATGTCGACTCTGAATTTGACGAAATACCAGCTGAAATCAGCGAGTCATTTTCACTTCAGAGTTTTATCGAGGGCGAGGAATTCGAGCGTGTTTTAACTGAACTAGAAAAAGAGCTAGATGCACAAGCGATGGAGAAATCTGGCTCATTATCTGAACTCGGTGAAGTCATTCTCTTTCTCGAAACGAAAGGAGTTGAAAATGACCCTCCTAAGAAAGAGCCAGATTTGTCTGCCAACATTCTCGCAGAGAGTCAAAAGCTTGCTCAACTCTATTCAAAGATTATTGAACACGATCGAAACACACAAGAAACGCCATCAGATACAAGACCCAACCAGAAGGGGGCAATGGTAACTCCTTTCACAACCACAAACACTCTTAAATCCTCAACTCGTCCGAGCGACTCCAGCTTCATTAACCGAAGAGATAGTAGAAATACGGGGAGAACAAGTTTCAGCAGTAGTAAAAATGATGAAGGGGACTCGGACTCTGATCAGGATTGGAGTAAAATCAGAGCTAAACTGAAATGCAGCAGTAATGCTCTTAATCAATCATCAACAACTGAAAGAATTGTTGCGAATACTCCTTCTATAAGTAATGAAGCTAATTTATTAGTGGAACAACGCATCGATATCCCTCAAGCAAATGAAAGTAACTTCCTAAAAGAGTCCGAGCTATTTGTTGAATCATGTATCCCAACGGCTGAAGTTGAGGGGCTAGAAAAGGCTATGACCTTCCTCGAAGAAATTATTCCTGTAATCTCCGCTGATTCTGTTCCTTTAAAATCTGGCTCTTTATTGAGTGGAGGGTTTACGCGCAGAGAGAAGGGGAGAAAGAAGTCTTAAGTCTTAAGTTACTTCCCATCTTTAATACTTAAATCTATTCGACTACTTCAGTCACGACCACAGAAGATTCCTCCTTTATCCCAGCTGAATTTTGAGTTCCTTGTGTGGTATTCTCTTTTTGTAAATCGTAGTTCAGTTGTGCTATTGTTTGGACCAAATAAGGCCCTTGTTCCTCCTCAGTACAGGCGATAATTTCAACTTCTGCGTTCATCTTAACAAAGAGTTTCTCCTTCATTGTAGCAGGTAAGCTTGAGATAAGTTTCCCGCTCATAAATTCCAACAAAGATCGCTCAATCCAATTATTTATTGCAGGGATAGAATAAGTATCCATTATTCTCTTGATGCCAAGAGCTTTGTCCTTTCCGGCGTTAAAGGAGAAAAACTTATGTAAGTCTAGACCTAGCAATGTCAACTCTACACAAGCATAGGCTTGCTCGGTATAACTTAAATTGACATTAACTTTGATTCCCATGAGATCCATTCTCTCCGGAATTGCATTGCATAGTCCTGTTGCAACCCTTTCAACAAAGCCTTTCTCCAATAAAGCAACTGCCGCCCGTTTTGCAAGTGCCCGTATTACAGGGCGATTTTTCGGAACCTTAGATCTGATAATATTTCTGATGATTTCCTTTCGATCCATAAAGTAAATATTGAGATACAGTTTCTTTACATAAGATTCTTTGCTCAGATTCTTACTCTTTTCTCGTTTAGGGGAGAATAGAATATAGAAATAAACAGAGATGAGGATCCCATAACAGAAATAAAAAATGTTCGCGAGAGAGAAACCTTGGAGAATCATCGAGATCTTTCCAGTGAATGAGGATCGTGCACTCTATGCATTCATCGTTGGAGTGCACCGCGCACAATTTTTATTTTGCGTCGTTTTTTCATGTTTTTTTTTTATCATTCGAATCTATACGATATGTGATTTATTCTTTCGGATCAATAAACCGAAGGTAAAGTAAGAAATTAACTATAATTTTATTCGACATTTCGGAAGTAATCGTTGTAAAGCCAAGCGATCAACTACAAAACCAATAAGGAGAGAGACAACAGAGAAAAACAATGGTCTCACCTGAAATTCCTCTATTATTCTGTAAATTCAATCCTGTCAACTTCGCCATTTTTCTCCAGTTGACTGGGAGAGTTCCAGTTAGTTGATTGTTGTGCAGTTCTAAATGAGTTAGTTGAGTGAGCTCTGCCCACGATGCGGGTATCTCCCCGGAAAAGAAATTGTTGCCCAATAATATCTCTTGAATTTTGGCTAAGCCGGATCCAAATCGTTGGGGAAGTGGACCGGTCAGAGTATTCTGACTACAGTCTAACCTCCGTAGGTTGCTCAGATTGCCGAGCGCGCTAGGCAGATTGCCGGATAGTCGATTGTGCTCAAGCCTCAGGACCACTAATTGAGATAAATTTTTGAAAGTTCGAGGGATCTCGCCCTCAAATTGGTTATGATCTAAACACAAAACTTCCAAGTGTATAAGTAGACCAAGTGACGCTGGTATCTCTCCTTTCAGCGAATTGAATGAAAGAGTCAAATTCACTAAACTTGTAAGTGAACCAAGGCCATTAGGAAGTATCCCTAAAGTTTCTTTAAGAAAGTCATTTGACGGAACGAACTGAAAACAAACCTTGAAGAGAATTTTGTGGGAGTATTAAATGTGTTACTTCCGACGAATCAGGATCAAAGGCAGACTTCGGATTTGTTCGACGAGTGCTTGAAACAGTGGCACCACTGCTATGTTGTAGGAGGTTGCTCGCCGAATTGGAAGACTGACTCACTGCACTCGTTGTTAGGGATTGATTGTGATTGATGTTACCATTCCCCACAGCTTTGTCTTCCTTCAGAGTTTTCATCGAACTCATGGGATCGAATTGGGGCTCTTTTATACTTACTCCAAAACATTTCTTCAACAGATTAAATAACCTGAACTGCCACTGAGATTTGGAATTTACGACAACTTGATTCGCATTGTCTGTTGTCGGAATTAAAATTGCAGTCGTTGCATTGCCGTTTGGTACAAGAATATTAGATTGAGAAAGAGAGTTCACCAAATCCCCCCAAGAGTCACTTTTTCTCCATTGAGTTCCACCCGTAGTCAAGAAAAATTCCAGTAATATTTTCGCTTGCGTCTCCAGTTGGTATCCCACTGCTCTTGTGAAGTAATGATCAAAGTGTGGGATCGAACGAATCAATTCAATGCTGAAGCCAGTAGTCTTGAGCTGCTCCGCTGTAAAACCAGCAGTCAGAATATCTACTGTTGAGAATCCTGCTAACTTTAATGTCTTAGCATCGAATCCTAGCAAACGCAATGTGTTCGCACTGCGAAAATCTACGGAAGAGGTAAAATCAGTCGAGGTTTCGGGATTGAGTGAAGAAGATTTGCCAGTTTCAGTGACGTTGTTAGAACCTCCGAGTACAGTAAAGCTCGGCCAGAAAGTCTTGATGCAGCGAAGAACCGCGCCGGCTCCGGACACAATAGCGAGACTGCCAATCGAATGTCCTTTTTGACCGCAGCAATAAGAAAACAGGAAGTCAGAGGTTAAGAAGTCAGTTCCCTCGCGAGCAATCCGCTCGTTAATGTCCAAAATCAAGTTTTGATTAATTTTTGGAAGTTGAAGTGCATTCCCATGAGAGGAAATATCATTATCATGATCAAGCAGATGAAATGGAGTTATTGATTTCTCCACCATCTCAATCTTTGTTTTCAAGAGATCTAAAATTTGGTCAATAGATTTTACTGCAATAAAGTCGTTTATGGATTTCGCTCGAGATTTTAGCTTTATCAACTCATTCATCCCTTCGACCAGGACCTTGAGAAAATGATAGATATTGTCGATTCTTTTTCTACCTCGACCAATCTCATGATTTGCAATTGACGCTAAATACTTCACGTACGAAGAATATGAGGATGAATTAAGAGCTTGTGCAGCGTTCAGAGAAGTACCACCCTCCGCTCCAAGCGCAGCGGTAGCTGCAGCGAGATTGTTTGTGCTAATTTCACTAATCATCATATAGGGATGATGATAAAGATGGTCTTGCTCATCAGCATCAATCGTGTTATCGATCACATTCACCAACTCCAATAACCTTTCCGCTTCAACTTGATTTGTGGCGTGAGTGTTCACTTCAATTAAGGAGTACAAATCGTCACGAATACCAATCAACCGACAAATAAGTTCAGAATGAGCCATCGCTTCTGTAGTTAGCAAAAGGTTTAATTGATGCAATAAAGTCTCGAAAGAGTGTAACGTGTCGAAGATCAGTTGGGAAAACTCTTTCTTATATTGGCTGGTGTTTGAAAGCACTAAAGATGTAGTAAATCCCTCCAAGGTTTCTCGTCGTAACTTTCCCTTTCCAGTAGTGGCAGAAGAGAAATTTTGAGAAACACTATTCCAATCAGATTGCACGTACGATGATACATCAGTAATCGATTGCAATTGACTGCGTTGGTCGCTCTCTAACTGAGATGTTAAAAGAAGATGATTGGAAAGGTTGAAAGAGCTACGATTGAGCGCAGACAATTCTTGCCAAGTTTCTATAGCGCGCAACAAATACTCTGATTGCGATTGAATCAACAAAGAGGCTACACTGACTGCCTCCCCTTCAAATTCACTGGCAAAAAGAAAGTCTGCATTAACAAATGAAGTACCTTCGAGATGTATTCTCTGTTGCACCGAAGACTGGTTCAATAGTGAAACTTTTCGTGTAACAACAAGGAACTTTTGATAATCTTCCGTTAATTGATTAATCAATTTCTCCACGCGCAATAGCCTTGGGAAATCATTGCCTTGGCGGAGAGTCTCAAAACAATTTGATAATTGCAGAAGAGTGACATAAACATCATTTTTTAAGATATAAAGTTCGTCTAAATATTTTCTAAAGTCAAAATAAATGGTATCATTCATGTCCATGTTGCTTTCAGTGTGTAGATGCGGCAATGAAGAGTAATTTGAGTTTATTGACAAGTCGATAGATGCTGATAATTGTCTTAATCGATAAGCTTCTTGATAGTCACGTATGGCGCCTATATCGTTTGACAATGCGGTAAGATCCTCAATGATAGTAAAAATCCGAATAATAAGAGTAATGAGGCATGTCTGCTGAGGGTTAGACACTATGTTCCCTATTTGTTGCTGTAAAGATTCACAACGAATAATCAGCCCATCGTCGCTCGTTTGAGAATCTTCTCTGGCCTCTTGCACACCGACGTTGTTGAAGCTTCGAAATTGGTGAGTTCGCCAACCAAAATAAGCTGCTCGTTCACTTTGAAAAACTTGTTGCAATTTAAATTGAGTATGTAAATCTTTAATCTCTAGGAGAACTGTGTCGATTGTTATAGCAGGATTTACCCGCTTCACAATGTTGAAATCTAAGTACCCCTGTAAGCAGACTAGGAAAGAGGAAATCGCTTCGATTCCATTCGATACAGCGTTAGATAGTATACAATCATCATATACAAACCTAGAATGCTGGGAGGTCTCGAGTAGCTGATCCTTCAAGTCAAGGATAGCACATATCGATCCTAACAGTTGTTCGGAAAGCTTTTTCGAAGGAAAAGAAAGTAATAAATGCAACTTATTCGTAACTTCAAAGCATTTCTTCTGTGAAACATTCGCTAAAATGAGATTCATAAATTCCTCAGCCTTTCCTTCTAGGCCCTGGGACGGTTGAAAAGGTGCGGTCTTCATCTTCTGTATATCCAATAACTCAATAATCATTACTACTAACGAAATGGTCCGGGAGAAATAATCACGAGACGTTAACTCAATTGGAAAGAACTGTTGGTCCCTGCTGATATGGGAGAACCGTCTCTGACATGAGATTGGAGGCTCCCATGTGTTGCTTTTGCGTACATTAGATTTATTTTGGAAATCCATCGATACTCCACTCTTTCTCACTTTCATGAGCTGAGATTGAATATTTGACGCGAAAGTATCAACGTTGTGGTTTTGATGACCTCCTGAGTTTTCGAAGTTATCCTCAAGATCTATAAAGATTGTCTCAGTGGGTGGGACATCTTTCTCAATCGTCGAACTTTCGAGGATAAATGAATTTTTAATAGACGAACGAGTAGTAGGTGATGGAAAATTTATTTTCAACTGTGCATGAGAAGATACAGAGCCAGCGCGACCTTCCATTTCATTTGATCAAAACAAAAACTAACCTTAACGGTTTCGCAAAATAATGCACTACAGAAACGCCACCTTTTCTCTTTTCTTCCATTTACCACCTTGCAAGACAGCGACACTTCGCAGGGTTTCCTTAAATATTGGTGCATATTGGTCGCCCAAATCTTTAAAATGTAATAAAACTTCTTGCGAAGACATCTCCCCTTTTGCTTCGAACAACTGAAGCAATCGCTGCTTCAATCTCTCTGATAGACTCAACGGCTTCGCAACAGTTGCTGAATCAGTTGGGTGATTTCCTTCCTTCAAATTCGTTCGTATATGACTGATAATATCGTAAGAAGAAACCCCCGATGTAATAAGAGCGTTGGAACCAAACAATTGTTTATCTGTGCCGGACGGGGCATCATTCAAATAACTAACAGCGGAAGATTGCAAAGCTTTTACAGCCTTTTCGACAAATTCGTCAGCCACTTTCTCAATCTGATACTGGTTGTGAGAAAGGGATTTTGTTGTATTTCCTGGTTCCAAATAACTATGATTATAGACGCCTGTTATTGCCTCTCCATCGAAAAGGGCTTTGAGGACAACCCTATCTTGATTTTCATCGGATTCTAGTGGCTGCTCGTTTAATTCACTTTCAGAAAAAGGGGCAGGTTTACTTAAATTGATCGATCCCTCTTTCGGCAGAGTGTCAAATTCAAATTCCGTAGTTTTCGCAAGATACGCCTCATCTTCTGTTAGAGTGAATAGTTCCTGTATTTGAGATTTGGAAAATAAATTCTTTTGTTTCGGATCTTCCAGTACTCGATTCGATAGAAGAAGCTTAAAGATCTGCCTCTGGTATATCTTTTCCTCGATTGTACCTCTCGTTATCAATCGATAAATGGTTACATCACGAGTTTGTCCTAAACGCCAAGCCCTCTCTCTTGCTTGAATATCCGTCATTGGGTTCCAATCAGGATCGAAGAGAATAACTCTATTAGCCGCAGTTAATGATATTCCGACGCCTCCCGTTCGGGTGGTAAGTAACATCACCGGATATGCCGAACCATTGTCGTTGAATGTGCGAATAATTTCGTTTCGTTTACCAATAGGAGTAGTGCCATCCAGTGATAAATAAGGAAATCCCATGTCTTTCAGCATATCCTCCAGAATATATAAAACAGAAACCATTTGAGTGAAAATCAACACCTTATGACCTTCAATTAACCACATGGGTAAGATTTTGCTCAAAACCAGAAGTTTTCCGGAATCTGACCACGATACACCAGAAATACTGCCACTCTTTTTCAGCAAATCTTGTAACGACTTAGTCATGCACCCTGTTTCATCTTCCTCCACGTCACAACTATCATCTAACAAGCGATAATTTCGTTTTCTATCCCTTGCTGAAAACGGTTTATCGTCACCACCTTGCTGCCAAAGAATCTTTCCGTGTCGATATACAAGATCTGGATGATTACAAAGTTTTCTTAAAGTTGTAATTGCGCGAAATGCCGGAACTCTTTTCATTATAACGTGCTTAACTTCAGAAGAATCTAAAATCATTTTGTAAATTTCTCTCTGTTTATCAGAGATATTGCAAAACAGGACTTGCTCGGTCTTTGAGGGAAGCTTTGCAATAAGAGCTAAATCACTTTTCTTTCTGCGAAGAAGATAAGGCTGAATTATTCGTTGTAAGGTGGCCGCACAGCGTATAGCGATTTCGTATTGCAGCTTTGAAGCATTGACGTAACCTCCGAGACGAATGGGAACAGCGAATTCTGCCTCAAACGCTTGTAATGATCCTAGTCTTCCTGGATATGTAAAATCAAATAAACACCATAACTCCTTTAGGCTATTCTGTATGGGTGTTCCAGACAGTAGTATTCGATGAAAAGAAGGAAGCCCTTTACAAGCGAAGGTTATCTCAGTGGAAGGGTTTCTGATCTTTTGACCTTCATCGAGACAAACAGCAGTCCATTCTACAGTTTGTAACACCTCTTTGCTTTTACGAATGCCTTCATAGGATGTAATGACGGCGATGCCACGAGCATTTTTATCTTTCCTCAGTGTCTTCAGAACTTTCAATAAATCTGAAATTTCTTTTTATTTCGCCAAGTAAAATAAGAGGAAAGGTCGTACCTTTTGACGCTAAAGCAGTGAGAGCTTTGCCAGTTGAGCTAATTGCATGCAAAATGCCAGTTCTCACAAATGGAGCCCAACTGTGCATTTCTTGAAGCCAATGCTCAAGCACAGTGGCAGGGCAGACAATCAAGAAAATAGGTTGTTCATAATTCCTTGCAACTTGAGAAAGCATTCCTAGAGAACTCAAATGGACAGCGACTTGAGCAGTTTTTCCTAAGCCTATAGAAAATCAATTTGTCAAGATTAGATGTTAGGAAGAAGAGAGCCTACCCATTTCATCAGCAAGTATCCCTCCCATGCCATCAAGATACAATGAATATAACCATTTGCAACCTTCTTTTTGATAGTCATACAAAGTATTCCAAGAACTACAATGAACGCTTGTACCAAAAGATGTTTCTGTGCAATCCGTAAACGACGAATGGAGTTTCTGCAACCGCTCGTGAAAGTGATAGTCTTCCCAATCGTCTCCCACTGTATTGAATCTGTCTACTACATCCAAAGTCCCATTTTCTTCTGTCGATTCATCGTGATCATCTGAAATTCGTTCAATCTCTTCGGAATTATTCTCAATACTCAGGGTATCATTTTCTGCCTCCTCAACATTCGAGTTCTTTTCCTCTTTAAATCTTGGACGGAATGATTCGTTATGATTTTGCTTCCTTAGGCATCGATCAAGATGCTTATTGACGACCACCTCAAAGCTATTGTCATCGAGATAATCGAACCTTTTCTCACAGATAGGACACGAATAACTTCGAGCATCCAGCGTAGTCTTCTTTTTCTTCTTATCCATCATTTCAGATGCTGCTTGATTCATCACATTTGCCAACTTCTCATTATTACTAGATTTTTTCCTTTTCATTTGAGTGGAAACATTATGATCGAAAGGAAGAAGCTTGGTGGCTGCACGCTTTCGTTTAAGTGTTGTAGAATCAACCAATGGTTCTTCATCAATTGGTACTTTAAATTCCTCTGGTCCCAGGAAGTCTTCTGGTAAGCTATTTTCTATTATAGATTGTGCAATTACTCCTATCGATGTCAGAATTCTCGACTTTTCATTTCTTCCCGGGTCACCTGTGACGATTTTAATTGATTTTGAGCGCAAATACTTCTCAAGAATATTCTCCTCCTGATCCCTCACAACCCCTATCGAGGACAAAATCTCATCTTCCATGCTTCTGTTTTTTATTGGGAAGAAAGAAGGGAGGCAGAGCAATGCTGAATGTTTGTAATTTGAAGACTCGATTTGAACGAGATACATACGATGCAGAAGAGAAAACTATGAAGAAATTAACAAATCTTCGAATTGCTTCCTCGCTGATTCCAAAGCTTCTTTTTGATTTTTTCGACTAACTTCAGCCAAATAGTTTGCCACGAATACGATCGGATCAACAGGCTTGTTCCGAACAGCTTCAATAAGACTTTTTGCAAGTACTGGAAGGAGTGTAGCATTTAAGAACTCATCGATCTGCAGCAAAATTATTAGTAGATACTCAAAATAGTAATTAAAGACAAAAAGGAAGACGAACCTTCACAATACCAGAACTCTTCATCGTTGTATGTCGATCGTCGTCCGGGGTGGCCATTACATTCAGATTGTCGCTCTTTTCAGTAGTTGTGAATCCCTTAGAAAACGACGCCTTCTCCTCGAGAAAGGAATCAGTCGATTCAGATTGGTGCTGTATCAACCAACCAAATCCTCTACCACGACGATCTTTCAGAGTATTGATGATTTCATTCTCCAAACTGGAATAATCGACTTCAAATGAGTCTCTTCTGATAACAATACAAGATTCCCCATCGATTAATTCGTAATCTATGATTTTGCGATGGCTTTTTTGTTCAGAACCAACAAGATCTATAACAGAGGCGAAATAAGTGGCAAGTTGACCTTCTAAGGTTTTCATCATAGCTTGAGCTTCTTTTGACTTAGCATTTGCAGGACCAATTATTTCAGTTTGCTTGTCGATTATGGATTTTTCTGAATTCTGGAGGATGTACGTCAATTGCCGTCTTGAAACGAAAGTCTACTTACCGTGAGCTCTAATATGAGGTCAAGTGAAACATTCTCATGATCCTCCTCAGAGTTCCAGAGAAGATCAAAACATGTACGAACATCTTTTATCGAGTCAAAAGCTGATTTTTCCCACACGTCGAGGATCATCCCTTTTCTAACGGCCGTTTTGTTTGAGTTCACGGAGTATGCAAGGGCCTTTTGAAGCAAATCCTGCGGCAATCCAAGACAGAATGGCTCACTTATTAAAGTGTAGTCGATTGTAAAGGTTTCTGCTGGATTCTTATCTTTCGCCGGCTTTTTCCCCTCTTGTAACTTGGCCTCCACAAAAGTTTTCAGTTCTTGCTGAAATTCGAGAATTCTGGCGACATTTACTTTGGGGGACAAAGGTATAATAGAAGGATCGAACTTCAAAAGAGAAGTAACTGAATCAGGAGCATCTATATAGGCGAGCTGGAGTCTTTTAAAGACTGTTAATTTATCATTAGGATGGAAAAGAGGTCATACCTTTCACTGAGTGTTTTGGCAACTGTTGTTTTGCCAGATTTAGGAGCACCAGAAACGAAGATGTTCACTGGTTTCAAGCCACTTAAGTCCAAAAAGCTTTTCCAGTCTTGTAAAAAGCTGTGCTCAATTGCTGACATTTCACCTCCAACTAGATCCCGTTGAAATTTCACTCTTTTCATGATATTTGTTGCGTCGTACTCAGCAATTTTATCGCTCTCAATGGGGGAGGCGGAAGAAGTGGACGGCGTTGATATTGATGAATCCAATGGAAGATCAAAATTGACGGACAAATTCAACGAGTGTACAATATTTTGCAATGAGCGACTCTCCCAATCAAATGCTGGCACAATAAACCCATAAGGACTATCAATTTCAAATAAAATTGTCGAGATTAATGAAAGAAAGCGTTGATAATGAATGCAAGGAATCATTTTCCCACTTATAGATGACAGCTGATCCATGTTGAAATTTCCCTCCCATATCCGTCTAATATATAACAACTAAGCAGATTAAAGGCAATAAGTGAAGTGTCAAACCTTAGAACAGGTTTCAAATCTTGTCCATCACCCCCATACAGCAGTCCTAACAAAATTAAATTTGATCGAATCTTCCGGCGAGCTTCAAATTGAGAGAAGGCATTCTCGATTCGATAGCTACTCGCTTGTCCTGGTAAAGGCTTACGGGCGATAAAATATCCTCCTAGGTCGTTTATAGTGGAGTTCGGAAAATTTTCAATCCAAGATTTGAAGTTCGAGAATATTACTACTCGGAAAAGTTGTTGATCGTTTGGACAGCGATTCACAACCTAAAGAGCCTCAGTGAAAAATTTTCTTCCATTAATAGCCTCACCTGTTGCAATTCCATTAAGAAAGCTGTTTGATTGCCATCCACAATAATCGTTAAATCAATTGAATTTTCAGGTTCAGTGAGAAACCAAGACTTGAGGTTCTGTATAGCTTCATACTCATTCAAACTTTGAAAATCTTTGATTCTATGATCCCCTGAATTTATTAGTTCATTGATGAAATGAAACAGTAAGAGGTTATATCGCTTCGGGCATGAGAGTAACCAAAGCTTCATGATTTTTCTTGTAGTGAAACGCTTCAAACAATTGCCGGAAGTCCGCCTGAGCATCGCCGCTCCAAACTAAAAAATCATCCTGAACGCACAGAAAATGTCCCTATCAAATTCCACGGCAGCTTCAGCGATTCAGATACCAGGAGGTTCAGTGCCTAATGTGGTAGCCTCTTCAAATGCAAACCCTGCAGACACAAAAGAGTTAGTAGGGTTAGTTCTTCAGCTAACAAATCCTGAGTTGGTATGCTGATCTTTCATTCTTTCTTCTTCCCGAAAAATAATTCAATCTCTTTAGAGAGAAAATGCTCTGTTTGAGTTAAGCAAGAGACGTGAATCCTTCCCTGATCTAGCACCTGTTCTATGGTATTCTTTTGGCTCTATAACAGCGCTCCTTCAAGAGATCATATCTGTTTATCCAATGCTTTCGCCACCAACACTTTCAAGTCAGGCAAGTAATCGCGTGTGCAATGCATTAGCGTTGCTTCAATGTGTCGCGTCGCACTCAGAGACAAAATCAAAGCTTGTAAAATGTAAGAGTGACTTCGTTTGTTTTGTTTTATTTCTGATTGTTGGAATAGCACAAATCCCACTTTATCTGTATCCATTCTTAAATACAGTTTCAAGACATCGTCCATTTGAGTATTTAAGGCTTACGTCCCTTGGAGTAATCGGTGCTTTGGTCAAAGTAAAGTTATCCCAAACATTGTCACTCGCCAACCTCATCGGCGTCTTCTACTAGATTGATGATACTGATATCGTTAATTTCTTGCTCTCCACGGAAATAATTCCTCTGTGCTTGAGAATAATGGAGACTGGGACCGAATTATCAAAAACCGTTGCAACTTTCATCGTTCAAAAGATCCTGTTGGATGATGCAGGTTTAACTTATATATGTGCCACACCCGAGAGATTCTATGCTGTCAGCTCAGTTTTATCCACCATGGTTACCAAGTTGCTCGAAGCGCCCTCTGCCCGTTTACTGAAACATATTGTGAGATGCTATCTTCGATTATCTGAAAATCCAAGGTTATTATTTTCTTTCCCTTTCCTTCGCCCTCGTTATCTTTTTCCTAGAGCTAAAGATGCTTTGAAACAATGCCTCCCTGATGCTTTGAAAGATCAAACCTTCGCCGCTGCACTGGTTTCGGAGGACTCCGTACAGAAGTGGTTAGCCTTGCTTCTAAAGAATTTAAGCGACCCTCCCAGCCAGCCATCGGGAACGGGGAGTGGAGCCACTACCTTGACAACTCAATCATCCATTGGTAAATCGTCAATACAACCTAATTTTGCCGAGATAAAAAGAGATGCGTGGAACTAGAGATTTAAGTTAACCAAATCATATTAAATTTTTTATTTTTTTAGTTTTTCAATTTTAGTATGATCGACCCCATAAAACCCAAGTCTTGGCAGGTAAACCAGAGACAAAGCACTTGGTTCCTTCTGGTAATGGAGGGTGTTCAAACGGTTTGCAGAGGGTTTTCGCAGCGACGCTAGTCGCAGTCGTAGCAGCTTCAATACCGCCTTTTAAAACTTCTTCCCTCGACATTTTCTATGAAAATTAATCATTATCAATCCAATAAGATAAAAAGAGATTATTTACCTTCACTTTATCTTCCCACTCGGCAATGTCACAGAAAGGGGTGAGAACGAGGCACTTTTGCTCGAGGTTTGGAACGAAGTCTTTCCATTCAGTTACCTGAACGACCTTTTGATCTCTACCTTCCTTCGCCTTTCGATATAAGAAATTATGGATTTCTTCCAAAAGGCTTTGAATGGTAACTCCTATGTTATCTGCACTAACATCAAGCTTTTCACCTAGATGGAATTTAAAGTATAGTTGATACTGTTTACTGTTTCTCTTACCATTATCTCTACGCACAAGACGACATTGACGATTGGAAAAATCTCGGGGTCCAACTTCAATTCGGATTGGGACACCTTTCAACTCCCAATGGTTAAACTTCCACCCAGGAGTATAATTTTGTCGATCATCTACATCAACACGAATACCGAGTTTTTTCAAAACTACTCGAATTTCATCACAATAGGCAACTAAATCTGTGAATGCAACAGATTTCATCGCGATTGGACAAATTATCACTTGAATAGGAGCAACTCGAGGTGGTAAAACTAAACCCTTATCATCGCCATGAACCATTACAGCGACACCAAGAGTGCGCGTTGTCAAACCCCATGAAGTTTGCCAAGGGATAGCCTTCTCACCTTTTTCATCCTCATACTGAATTTTAAACATCTTGCCAAAATTTTGACCTAAATTATGACTTGTTGCCCCTTGAATTGCCCTACCGGACCCATTAATGTATGCTTCGACAGTTGTTGTGTGGAAACCACCGGCGAACTTTTCGGACTCAGTTTTCATTCCCTTAATTACTGGCACAGCTAACAATTCCTCATAAACTTGCGCATATAAATCTAAAATCGACAAAACTCTCTTCTGTGCCTCCTCGTAGCTACCATGGGCAGTATGGCCCTCTTGCCATAAAAACTCTCTGGAACGCAAAAAGGGAGTTGCATCCTTAAATTCCCAACGTACAACGTTACACCACTGATTAATTTCAAGAGGGAGATCACGATGACTACGAATCCATTTGGCAAAGAAAGGATACATAATTGTTTCACTCGTTGGTCTGATGGCGATTGGCTCACTCAGATCCGATTGACCGCTTTTAGTGACCCACGCAACTTCTGGAGCGAATCCCTCAACGTGATCTTTCTCAGTATTTAGAGCACGCTCACTGACAAATAATGGAAAGTAAGTGTTTTGCACACCTAATTCTTTGATTTTTGCATCGAACCAAGATTGTATACTTTCCCAAATAAAATAAGACCAAGGGCGTAAAATATAACATCCAGAGATGTCACTATAATCAATCATTTCACTGAGGGTGATTGCTTGGGTGTACCAATTGGCGAAATCTTCCTCCTTCTTCACAGATAAACCTAATAAAGTCTCTTTCTTCACATTCTTCCCTTGGTTTTCTTCGTCTCCTCCTTTAACAGCGGGATCTTGTGTATTTAAACGATCAAAATCTATTTCAAAAGGCTTATGATCAATGTGCTCAAGGAACCGAGTTAATTCACCAGGGGTTAAGGAAGTTGTTCGATCATTTCTCAAAGGGTGGATGTTGATTAATTCGGCTTGTAAAAGCGCTTTGTCGATGTAAAATTTGACTTCTTTGGCATTATCATTGACAAGAGCAAAAGGAGAAACAGCTCCACGAACTACTCCCAGCTTTTCCTGGAGAAGTTGTTCATCACCGAATCTAAAGTTGGCACCACTTAAATTCAAGGCAGTGGCAATAGCTTTCAAATTAACATCCCGCGTCGAAACTGTTGTAATCAAAAATAAACCATACTTTTTATCTTTCAAAAAGAGATTTTTCGTTAATACTCCTGCAAGATGCCCAACTTTAAGTGCTTGCTCCTCAACAGTTGCAGCGACCTCATGAATATGGGTTGCTTGTTGCAGTGATAAAGAGGAAAATAATTGCAATAAATTTGGATTCAATCCAAGATCTTCTGACATGATTCTATTCTTCTCTTAAATTGGTGTATGATACGAGAGTTGTTGTGTGGTTTTTCTCTGCCTAGAAGTCCGATTTGCCGGCGGAAAAAGTCCGCCATTCAGACCTTCCAATCTTCCTTCGCCATCACTACACAATAACAATTTTCACTGCATCACCATGCAACGCTTTCGCACTTTCAGCATCGGACAACGCCGTCTTTACTCAAACTTGAATGACCGAGATGTGGTCGTTTGTGGTTTCGCTCGCACTCCGATCGGCAAGTTCAATGGAGGCTTAGCTTCAAAGACCGCCCCATAACTTGGTGCTATTGCTGTCAGCGAAGCCATCAATCGTGCTGGAATCAACAAGGACTTTGTTGAAGAAGCTTTCCTTGGCAACGTTGTTTCAGCTGGTATTGGTCAAGCTCCAACTAGACAAGCTATTTTGTACGCTGGTTTGAAAAATGACACTCCTTGTACCACCATCAACAAGGTTTGTGCAAGTGGAATGAAGGCTGCCATGTTTGCCTCTCTAAGTGTTACTTCCGGTTATCGAAATGTAGTGATTGCTGGAGGCATGGAGAGCATGAGCAATATTCCTTATTATCTTCCACAAGCAAGAAATGGATATCGTATGGGCAATGGGAGTATCATCGATGGTCTGATTCACGATGGTTTATGGGATGTCTATGGCAATCAACATATGGGTATGTGTGGTGAAGACTGTGCTACTAAATACGGGATTACTAGAGACGATCAAGATCAATTCGCTATCCGAAGTTACGCGCGTGCGCAAGAAGCTTGGAGTGCTGGAAAATTTACTGACGAAGTCGTGCCTGTAAAGATTGAAGGGAAGCGTGGAGAGAAACCCATTATTATTGAGAAGGATGAGGAGTTTTCGAGCGTCAAATTGGACAAAGTCCCAACTTTAAAGGCAGCTTTTAAAAAGGATGGCACCATCACAGCAGCGAATGCTTCCAAGATCAATGATGGCGCTTCCGCAATGGTTGTTGTATCTGGCAAGGTGGCTAAAGATCTTAAACTTAAGCCATTGTTCAAAATTCGAGGGTTTGGTGATGCAGCGCGAGCACCAATTGAATTTACAACGGCACCATCTGATGCAATCCCTCGTGCTCTCGCACACGCTGGACTCAAGTTATCTGATGTCGATTACCACGAGATTAATGAAGCTTTTTCTGTCGTGGTCTTAGCAAATGCAAAGTAAGAATTCAAACCTTTTGATACTTTTGGATGACTAATTTTGCTAGGATTTTGAATCTAGATTTAGACAAGGTTAACGTTCATGGTGGCGCTGTTGCTCTTGGTAAGTTATTTACGATCTGGCTAATTCATACATTCACTGTATTTAATTTACAGGACATCCAATTGGATCTTCCGGTGCTCGTATTATTGGTAAGTTAGAAAATTTGACCCGTATAACGTTTCTAACCCTCGACCAGGAACATTATACAACGTATTGAAGGCAAAGGACGCGACGATTGGTTGTGCCTCGATTTGTAATGGTGGTGGCGGAGCATCGGCAATCGTAATCGAAAGATTGAACTAAGTTTAGGAAGGCTGGAGATGCTTAGTTATTAGTGTTTAGAAATTGTTGTAGCTAGGATGGAAGATAGGCGAGGAACTGGCAATCCCATTACATTAAAGTAACAGCCGTCTATCTTTCGAACCAAATTGCTCCCTATTCCCTGAATTCCATAAGAGCCAGCTTTATCCATACCCTCTTTAGTATCCACATACGCATTTACATCATCCTCCGTTAAATTGGCAAAGGAGACTTCGGTCGCTTCAGTAAAGGAGTGCAAAAGTTGTACTGGCCGAGGCTCCTCACAACCACTAAATCCATTCCCAAACACGACAACTCCTGTATAGACAGTATGCTGCCGCCCGTTCAACATTGATAAAATTCGCTTTGCATCTTCCAAATCTTTTGGCTTTTCTAAAATCTGATTGTCCAAAGAAACGATGGTATCAGCACCTATAACAAGTAGATTCTCACTTGTTCGATGACTCAACATGCCCACAACATCTTCCACTTTCTTTATGGCAGTATTCAAACAATATTCGGATGGATGACTAAAGGACTGATGTTCAAGATTTTCAGGAAAAGTGCTGACAATAACTTCGAACTCAGAGATTCCCATAAGAGCAAGCAGCTCTTTCCTTCTAGGAGATGCTGATGCGAGGATTACTTTATAATTTCCCTTCAATCTATGAAGATACGGAAGAAGTGTTGCTGATGACATGTGAAGGAGGTGTGCTGGAGCAAGAAATGAAGCTAAGAAGAAGAAAAATGTCGACGAAGCAAGCATACCGGAAAGTTACGACGAAGAAAAGCGTAATTTTCAGTTCGGTTACAAAATGGAAGAGATCGAGACTTTCCTGAATGAATTGGCTCTACAACTGAAAGAAATCAAAAGGTCTGAGAAGAATCCTGTCGTAGTAGCTCAAAAGCATTTTGAGTATGGACAGTTCTTGCTTAGTGTTGGGAAGCACAAAGAGTCAGTTGAACTTTTGCACTTTAGTTGGAACGCGTTGAAGAATTTTAAGTACGATGAGATTTATGGGGGCCTATTCTATTCTACTGGGGTAACTTATGCGGGTGTCTTGGATTATCTTGGTGATATTGCAGAATGTGAGCGTATTTATGCCGAACTCAATACATTTAATGCGGAAGGGTTTCATCTTGGTGATTATGCCTATTTCCTCCATCGAAGAAAAAGAGATTTTGATAATGCAGAGAGGTCGGTCTTACTACCTTTGTACTTTTCACTTTGTTTAGTTCACTCTTATTAGGGCGTATGTTAAAGCTTTGAGTCTCTTTCCCTCCCATTCTTCCATTCACTTGAAATATGCAGGATTTCTGAGGCATGTTAGGAAAAATGTTACCAAAGCCGAAGAGCAATATAAACGGGCGATAGAAGTTAATCCGATGAACGCTGATGCTATCGGTAATTATGCCTCCTTTTTGCATGGTGTTCATCGAAACATCGCAAATGCCGAGATAAGCTATCGTCGAGCTGTTGAATTAGACGACTCCCATGCAAATAATTTATGCAACTATGGTTTATTTCTAAGGTTTGTTTCTGTCTTTTGCACTCTTTATTTGACATTCACATATCAGCGAGGAAAAGAGCAATTACGAGGAGTCGGAAAAGATGTACCAGTACGTATTTCACATGATAGTTTTTATTTCTGAAATAACAATCGCTTGTGATTTAGGCGAGTTTTGCAGCTCACTCCAACCCACACAAACACGTTATATAACTATGCTGTTCTTCTTGATACTCATCTGAAGAGGAAGGAAGAGGCCGAGCAGTACTATCGTTTGACCTTAGACATCGAATCTCGACACGCTTATGCGCTTTATAACATTGCGGTCCTATTAGAAGAAAAGTATTTCAATAGCCATGAAGCATCGGATCCTCCAATGAGTGAAGAGGAGAAAATACAAGACAAGAAACACAAAGTTGAAGAGGTTACTACCTTTTATCGCCGAGCAGCGGAATCTGATTCCAAAGATGCAGCAACTATAGCCGATTTTGGAAGGTTCATCTATCTTCATGGTGACAATCCGTTTCAAGCAGAGGCTATTTTGATTGCTGCGCTACGAATTAATCCTAAATCCGAAGTCGCTTTGTACTACCTTTCTTTACTACATTATAAGTAAGTTTTGAGTGAAAATCAGTGTGCGCATCTAACAAGTTTATTTGATGGTCTTTTCAGAGAGAAACCGGATAAAGCCGAAGTTATGCTATCAGAGTTGTTGAAGATTTCACCAAATCATACAAATGCAAACATCACTCTATCAAGATTACTTGTCGAAAAGTTGAAATCTGCAAGTGTCAATAATGCGCCTATTGAGCAAAGATTCGTTGAGAAAGTTATTCAAATGTACGAAACTGTCATCACATCGTCTAACAAGGAGGTAAGTGATAATTCTAACTTTACTCAGTTGCTGAGTATCGTCAACAGAGCGAGTCGATTGTGCAAGAATATTTGAGGTTTGTCTCTGAATTTGGATCGCCTGAACAGAAAGTACGTCCAAATAGTTGATTTCTCTCTGTCTAATAACACTTTTTAACCTGAAAAGTCGCATGCAATCAAGAGTATTACACCGATTTTGAGTAGATTTCAACGATCTGAAACGAAGTATACACGTCGTAGCTCACAAGATCTTTCTGCGAACATAAATGGGGCGGCTGGAGTGAACAACAGTTCGCCAAATCCCAGAGCAAGAAGAAAAACCTTGACCGAAGTAATAGCGAATTGCTTTGAGCTTTTGAATGAGATAAAAGAGCAAATCTAATAGTTAAATTATTAAAAAATAAATCGTCAAGCACGATTCAGAAGAGGTACGATATTTCAGCTTCTTTCATCTATGTATTTAATGATCTTGAATTTGTAAAACTAAAGAGCCAGATTGTGTTTTTGATGGTTTTCATTCGCATGTTATATATCTTGCTTTCCATGACATCATTCCTTTGTTTTAAAATTTTGCGAGAATCATTTGGGTGATTTCGTGCTGCCGGCTTTATTAATACATCATTTGTAATGTATTCATTTCCTGCCTTTAAATGAGATTCTCCTCTCATTTTTCTCAAATTTAAACCCAGTGAGTTTAACCTTTCACTCACAGAGTTTGCATCTGCAATTTCAGATCTCACGACTGTGGCTAATTTTGGTGATCGATCGCCGAGATTGATTCGAGCATCAACAACTTTCACAGGTTCTCGTGTTATCTGGACTGTAGACTCCGATACAACTTTGTTTTCACTTCGCCTTTCAAAAGCCTTTTGCGGCACAAATTGTAATAAAGAATTTGGAGTATTGGTACTTGACGTTATGCCTGATTGCTGCTTGTACATGAGAGTTACTGAATTTGGAGAGAGTTTTTGACTATCTGAAGACTGGAAGATACCCTCAGCTGCGATTCCAGCATTTTGATTCAGAGAAACCGTCTTTTGAACTGATATGAAAGGAGATTGAGAAAGATAGTCCTTACTCTCCCGCTCTGGCTCAGAGTCGTTTGTTTCAAACGAAATTCCAACAGATGGGGGCCGAGGAATGAATCGTTTTCGAGCATTCCTATCATCAAATTTTAATACAAGAGCTGAAACTTCTCCTTGAGAAGGGTGGGATGATTGTACACTCATGTGAGTCGTCGTCGCTGAACTAGGGCGAGAATGATTCTTTAAAGCGGGTGCGGAAGGTGGTCTCGACGCTGATCGGATTTCATCAGGCCGCCTGGAACCCGCTGATTTTGCACGATTTGCATTAGGAAAATAGGCTTTCACTTCTTTCGGTAAATATTGAATAGCTTTTCCCTGAGTTCCTCCCAATTCAATCCATCTCACTAATAGATGGTCTGTGAAGCGTGGATTACGGAATAGCCCAGAATAAAAGCTGCCTTTTGATTTAGTAGGGTAGAGTATCTTAAAACCACTTGTCTTAGACCTGGCCATTTCATCTTCTATTAAAAGAACCATTTGCCACCAGTTGCAAGAGTTAGAAACTAAGGAAATAGTATCATCCTTTTCTTCGTAACTGAGAGCGTTCAGATCGATTGTTGCGGGGGACGGATTCTTTCGGTATGCATCTAAGAATAAATTAGTGAAGGTTCAACAAGTAGCAAAACAACTCACCTTGATTCGACATGAGTTTGGAAAGATTAACAAAGCCGAAAGGGTTGCACGACGTCATACTGTTAAAAGTATTCGGAACTGCAAGATTTAATCCAGTTAATTGGTCAAGGTTATAAGAACCAATCTCAGCAAGTTTAAGTTGTTGGGTCTTGTTTGATAAGCACTCAGAGTCTATGCCATCTTTAAAAACGGCAGACCTGGGCGACGCGCTTTCTGACGGTTTCGGACTATCTGATGAATACTTTCGCAAAAGATTTGCATCATAGGGATACATTCCCACAACGTGAAGAGTGTCAGCAATGAGCATTCCTTTAATTTTGCGATCTAATGGGCTCGACCCCATTAATGAAGGAGAGACATTCACTTCAAGCAAATGAGGATTTAAGTTGGAATCAAGAATCACATCTAATCCAAACAACTCAAAACAATTGGTGCGGTATGAAACAACTCGATGCACGTTGGGAGTTATTTCACTTTCCGCAGCGACCATCGTTTTGACGCAAAGATCGTAGATTCGGTCAAATGTCTCATCAGTCTTCTCTTTTCCTTCTCTCTTCGTTAGCCAGTTCCGAAAAGCTGCTAAAGACCATTTAAAGCCTTCAGTTTCTGAATCATCAGCAGATGATTTCATGCTATCTTTTAAATGGCTATCCTCTGCCAAGGATTTGCTGCTTACATCAATGTCCGTCAAATCAGAGGAAGGATCAGTTGAAATATATTGAGCGGCCTTGAAATTCATCGCCTTTTTATTGACCGAATAATTCGTTAAATGTGCAAAACGATTAGAAATATTTCTCAAAGAATAATCAGAGGTTGAGATCCGAGTCAATCCCTCCTTGTGAACATAGACTCGCAGTGGATCGACGCCAGACACTAACACATAAATTCTAAGATCAAACTTCTTCCCATCTATTAGATACGGATTCGATAAGTACCTTTGAACTAGTTGTTTCTTATTCTTAGCTGCTAATTGTTTGACTTGTTGACTAGTCATAACAGAGATTCCTCGACCACAACTGGAGGCACAAGGCTTTACTATCCACAACTGTTCACTACCTTGCTGCTTGCCACCACCCTTCTCATCAATATGTAATTGACGCAGTAAGCTATCCTTGTCAGAGGGAAGGATAAAACTTTCGGGATGATAGTTAAACTCTTTTCCGTGTAACCTTTTCATCGTATTCATAGTTCTTGAAAGGCGATCCTTCCTCCCGACGCACCAGCTGGCGGGAAAATGATTAACTTTTTGTAAGCACTCTAAATCACTTAATTGCGCTTCTGATTGGTGTTTCGACCATAGGGACGTCCAGAACTTATTACTTTTTTCGAATCCTGCGCGTTTGAAGGCATTTCTGACGCAAATCCTCTCCCAATACGATTTATATCCTAACTTACGATGGCGAAGAGGCTCTAGAAAATTCACATCATCACGCTTCAGATTTAGCTCCACAGGATATTCAACGAATATTGTTGGGGGAAGGAAAGGGGCACAACCTGGTCGAAGGCGAACAAAACCCTCTGGGGGATCTCGATATGGCGATTCTTCATCTTCATCTTTTCCCTCTTCGTCGTCTCCATTCAAATGATCGTCGTTAAGTTGCGCTGAGATCTGCCGATTCAATGATATCATTTATACAAGTTCGTAACGTCTTTCAATAAACTGTCCGATATTACTTGTCGGTATTTCTGTCGGTATTGCTGTCGGTAACGACAGTTTCCAATTCAACAGCAGTTTCGCTTTTCAAAATGGATCACCGATCTTTATCCCGTCCAAATCTGCCTGGTACAACAGCTACCCCTTCTTCTCTTGGAAAGACCAGTGTATATGCCACACGAGCTCCGCCGCATTTCGAAAATGTACCCAGATCCAAAACTCAATCTTCTGAAGATAACCCGCTTCATAACATGAAAAAAGCTCCCTCGGTTCAGAGAATTTTGCAAGAAAGAGGCTTAGCTAAAATTGTAGATAAGCTACCTTATGAACTTCGAGAGAGTGTCACCTCGGTTCTTAATTTAGCCTTCAGTTCCTCTGAGCATATTCAAAAGGATTTAGAATTTTGTCATCATGAGATTGCCGTCTTAAGAAGTGATTTATCGAAGAAAACGCATGAGATGCAAACCCTTCAGAAAACATGTGAGATTTATAAAAGTCAGCTTCATGGACTTGAAGAAAATATAGATAGTCTCAAAGATAACATAGACTCTCGGAAAAGATTCACGACACGAAACCGTTCTGCGATGTCCCGATTAGCAACAACAAATCGAATGTTAATTGATGCATTAGATGCGTTGCAGAATCCAATCGCAGTCAATATCGGGAAAGCACTACCAAACAACCCTTCGGCCACAGGATTAGATGTTCCAAGAACAGGGCAATTATCACCATTATCCCTTCCTCGCACCCCAAAAGGAATCAATCATAAGGAATATGAAGAAAAGGTGCAAAGGTTGACTATGTCGCAAAATGATAAGCTGAGAGAATCTCTATTAAAAATAGCGAGAGAGCATTACAAATCTTTGAAGAATGCGGAGCATTTAGAAACCAAAGTCACAGAACTTAAAGCAGCACTAAAGGCACAGGAGAATTTAAATCGCAATTTAAAATCAGAACTTGATGAAATTAAAGCTATTACTCAGGTTGATACTTCCCTAACCACTGAGGATAAGCATCCAACAGAAACCTTAACCAACTTTAAAGCGAAGAATTTTGGACAAATTGACGATCGAATTCAGGTAGGATCTTTGATTGAATAATCCGAATCATTTAAACCTATAACTTTATTTGCTTGCCTTGATAGAATCTGATTGATAAAAATTTGTTTGATCCAATCGATGGGATTCAACAATTACGAAGAATCCTCGCACACATGGCGAGTGCTCCAAACTCCTTAAGTTTGCACGAAATGATCGTGCATGTTGTTTCTCGCGATGCTGTTCGAATCTTTGGATCTGACATGATATGCTTATTCTTAGTCAAGCCAGGAAGTGACAATATCATCCATAAGTTCTCAGGCCGAAGCAACGAGCCCACAACAATTGAGATCAATCTCACGAAGTCAATTGCTGTAGAAACAATTCGTAGTGGAAAAGTACAACGAGTCAATTCTATTGCGAAGAATTCCAACTATAACGAAGATATCGATGGATGTAGTGGTGTGGTTACGAGAAGGGTTTTATCACTTCCCCTGTTTAACACACAACATTCATTAGTCATTGGATCCCTGCAATTTTTAAATAAGGGAAAAAATTTCGAAGTATTTACTGAAGCTGATGAAGTCTTTGGACTGATCTTTGCACATCAAACATCTCTCTTACTGACTTCGTGTGTAATGTACGATGCACTCTTTTATCACTCACAGTTGCTACGAGGATTATTGGAAGCGTCAACTGATCTTTACTCTGCATTGCCTGATGCGACTGCTATAGCGACAAAACCGTTGACACCAGCGGAAGTTATTTCTGCAATCGAACGAACTGCTCGGGAGCTTTTCAAATGTCCCGGAGTGAAGTGCTTCTTACTCTCAGATTTTTTAAATTTGCCAAATGGACAGTTGCTGATGTTAGATACATCAAGTTCTGCTTTAAATAGCTCTAAACGCAATCCTCGGAATGCCTCAATTACTTTAACTTCGGCTACATCAGGTGTGGCCGGTTTAGTCGTTCAGACGAAAAAGCAATATATAATAGAGCCATTTAAATTCGACCCGTACCTGAACCCTAGCGTTGATTTAGATCCCCTAAAATACTCCATGCTCACGACACCAATCATTGATTTACGTGGTAATGTGCTTGGCTGTTTGCAGCTATTAGTTGGCACTAGAAGTCCCCGATTGAAGGAGAGTGACGATCCCAATGACTTTCGAATGCTCTTTCCTCAAGCTGCGGAATGGTTCACCCATCAAATCGCACCACCTTTAAAATACATTTTGAGCTACCTTGATCGCCCTGCAATGCGTCCCGTTTCTACCCCCTCAAAGATTTCGCGCTCAAGCATGGATGTCCACCACCGCGCCTCATTTTTCTCGAATAGTGAAGAGGTGGTCACACAAATGATGTCAATTGCTTCTCAATTTCAAGAGGAAGATTCAGACAAACAGCTTGGAGATTCTCCATTCATCTCCGTCCCATTTCGTCGTTTAGCCACTTCAAAGTCTTTTTCGGTTAACCCAATAGATGTGAATGAACAGTCCACAAATTCACCCTCTAAAATTGAAACCGAAGATAAAAAGTCTGATGAGAATAATGCAGTCCTCGAAATGTTACGAAATCAGTTGATTGAAAAGCAAAATGAATACGAAGAAGTTTTTGAGCAATTACAAAAGTCAAAAAATGATTTTGAAGAAAAAGAGATGAAATTAAAGGAGAAAAATCGATTGCTTGAAGAAAAATCAAAGAATAAAATCATAGAATTAGAAGAGCAATATTATGCGAAACAAGAAATCACGAGGAAAGAATTTGAGAATAAAATGAGTTTGTTGCAAGATGAAATCAAATCTTACAAAGATGAAATTGCAGTTTTGCAAGAGAATCACGAAGGATTTGAAAACAATTTAAATTACCAATTGGAAATTCGACTAGAATTCGAGAACAAAATAGCCGACCTACAACAGAAGTTAAAAGAAGTTGATGATCTGAAGACCTTCGAAATTGGTAAAGTGTCATCTTTAGAGACTGAGTTATCCGTAAAGAATATCGAGCTAAATGAATTACAATTACGTAATTCCTCCCTCCTTGATGAATATAAGAGTTTTAAGAGTTTATTAGACCAAAAATCTCTCGAGCTCCAACAAAGTCATGAAGAAAACTTTCAAAATCAGCAACTAATACTCGAGTTGCAAAAGAAACTGCAAGAGAAAGATTCAATCCAAACAATCTTACAAGAACAGATCGTTCGGCTGGCAGGTCAAAATATCAAAGACATTAATACTGTTATGACTGAAGTTAACCAAAAGATGGGTGCCGTCGTTTCCGAACAGGGTGAAAACAACATCTCCAGTTCGTCAGTTCCCAACTCAGAGCATTTCACAATACATCAGAACCCAACAACGGATAGTGTTCCAGATAAGATGAAGAAAGATCTTTGGATTGAGCAAAAGGATATGTTAGGTCGAATATATTACTACAATGAGGGGACTGGAGAATCAAGTTGGACGGATCCACGTGCTCCTCAACCTAGTAGTCCGCGTGCTGATAAAAAGTCAGCCATGAAAGGGGATTGGCTACAGCAGTTTGATGAAAGCGGAAATGAATATTGGGTAAATCAGATCACGGGTCAGTCTGAATGGGTGATACCTGATGAAATTCAGAGAGTTGGCTCAACCGAAGGGGAGCATTTTGATATAGATGAGGACGAGCCACGCACAACAAACAATCACGGAGCACCGAGTATTTTCGACACAGTCACCAGTCAATATTCCGCTACAGCTGGAGATTATACGATCGAGCTATAGTTGGTTAATGAGGAGGTCGATTTTCAATAGAGTTGTAAGCAATTTATTTTCATAAATTAAGTAATAAACAATCGATTAAAAGAATTTACGAGAATTGAAGAATCGAACCAACGGATTTTGCTGCGCTTCTAATGTTCCATTGAGTTCATCAACATCAAGGGATTTTCCTTGACGTATGTATGAACAATCAATTTGCTCAAATTCACCTGCTTCAAATTTGTTGCTTGCATCATAAACAAACTGAAGTGCTTCTCTTTCATGCACTGAAAGTTCAGGATGCCAGAAGTCAATAATTAAGACATATCTGTCCTCGTTCTCGGAGAGGTTCTCTGTTTTATGTAGAAAAGATGTATCAAGGATCAAAATTTTATTTTCTTTCCATTCCTTCGTTTGTGTTGCGACAGTAATTGAGCAACCTTTGTTGGGAATAATCAACCCTAAATGTGCTGTGAGGATGAAGTTTCTCCCATCAGAATGAGACTGAACACCAGTATTAGCTAATTGCCGCGCAAACATTACTCCTCTTGTTGCAAAAGGAATATTCAGCGATTGGATCAGTGCTGTGGTTTGGGGAAACTTTTGCAAATTCTCAGGTATCCATTTTCCCAACCTTTGCAATCGAATCGCTGTCCATCCGGCACCCATTGTTGTAGAAAACTTTGAATCTGCTAGAAAGGGATCGTTTTGCGTCAGTACATTCTTTAACTCTGATTGAATGATTGAAGATCTTTCCTCAAGTTTCTGGCACCATTCAAATCGAGACGAATCCCACCAAGGTTGAGCGGTTAACCCTTCAATATACTCTGGTATCACCTCTTGAAAGGGTGAAACTAAATGATCAGGGACTGAAAGTTTTCCTCGAGCATAGTCGCAGAATTTGAAAACTCGTAGAACTTCTTCAGAAGAAAATCGATCCTGCAAACCACTCTCAACGATATCGAAGAATAAATCTTTCCTTGTGTAGGCATTGTGCGTTGTTTGTTTAATAGTTTGTCTGCGGTGAAAGCAATCCGAGACAATGCAGTGAAGCAGAAATAGTAAAATTAAAATCTCTAACCACATCAGCCACTTCAAAATGATAAAACATCGGTCACTCGAAACACCGGTCTGCAAAGATCGGACACGAGAAACATTTTATTATTTTATTACATTACAAAAATACAGAGATGAATATACTAGAGCTGCGTTGCGGTTTGCGATTCGCAACTAAACCGCAATCCTGAAAACAGAGGTGTGTCCTCTCCCACTACACACAACACTACTGGTGTAATAGCCCAAACCCACCCCAGACAGCCCTCACTCCTCAAATCAAAGGTGTCAGAGGAGGTGCAAACTTTGCGATATCGCAAATCGCAACGCAGCTCTAGAATATACAGCAGGTCTAACGGCCCATCTTTAGAAATAAAAGATAAAGGTTAGAAGGAGTAGAAGTAACCATAAGATCTTCGAGAATGCATGGCCTCTAATCGCTTCGCCACGAATACAACTCCCTTTCCCTTTGTATGGTATTATCTTCTTATTCCATTCATAACGGGGGCACATATAATCACTTATTCGACAATCCCAAACCCCACAGTATCCAACGATGCTGCAAAGCATTCTTGCAGAATTTTGTTCGCACCAATCGCCAGCACTCGTGTACGCGACAGCACCCTCCTGTGTCGACAATTCAAGACAAGAGCATCCAGAGGCTGTCATTGCCTGTTCATGTAAATTATCCATTTCTAAACAATAGGTTCTACACATGATTTTGTAGGAGTCTTGGATATTTATAGGTCCCATTCTTCCGGCCCTGTAATACGTCAAACTAAGAAATAGTCTCTTACAATAGGTGTAAGCTAGCTCAGAAGCTAACCCATTTGTCAATCGAATTTGGGTTTGTGTTTGATAGATCCAAAAATCAGAGTTTGAAGAGAGAACACCTGTATATAAAGTGTTCTTCCATGTTTGATACGCGTCAAGGTCGCAGCTCGAGTCATGCCCTGATAATCGTCGCGTATCATTCCACATCTCCAATCCAGTTCCACCCAATACAGCATGAAAAAGAAAGAATAAGATCAAAATTCGATTCATCTTCTCGTATATATTTCTTTTGGGCGTTTCATTGCGCAAACCCTCAAACCCTAAATCGTCAAATCCCCAAATCTCGACAAATAAACGGTTTTAGCGCAATTCAAACCAAACAACCTTGAAAGAGCAACCACTAGTCAAATTACGACTCCTGTAATTCCGTCATGACTCTCTCTGAAAGATATTGGAACTCTTTTGTTTGGGCTGCAATTTTATGTATTGGCCTTCAAATCTTTGCTCGGTCGAATGCGAAGAAAGCGACAAACATCAATCAAAATGCAACGAAATTATTAAACTTCCAAGTAAACTACATTATTGTTTTCTTGTTAGCCATGTTTTCGGACTGGCTCCAAGGTCCTTATGTTTATGAGCTCTATGTTTCATACGGATTTAATCAAGTTGAAATCGCTGAACTTTTCGTGTGTGGTTTCGCCTCTTCTATGATTGTCGGTACCTTCATTGGCGGTTTAGCCGATACACTCGGTCGAAAATTAATGTGCGTCACTTATTGTGTTTGTTATGTTCTTGCTTGCTTCACAAAGTTGGTTCCATCCTACTGGGTGCTGATGCTAGGGCGATTTTTATCCGGAATTTCAACGAGTTTACTCTTCAGTGTCTTTGAATCGTGGATGGTTTGTGAGCACTTTAAGCAAGGGTTTGATGGTGCTTCTCTTGGTGATACCTTTGCCTATGCTACTTTCGGTAACGGTCTAGTTGCTGTATTAGCCGGCTTAGTAGCCAACACAGCTGCTGGATCTTTTGGCTTTGTTGCACCATTTGTTGTCGCGATCGCACCTCTCACTCTCGTAGGAGTTATAATTATGTTGAGTTGGTCTGAGAATTATGGAAATCAGCAATTAAATATGCTGTCTTCCCTATCGAAAGGATTCCATCTTGTTCGTAGTGACAGCAAGATAGCAGCACTCGGTTTTAGTCAATCTTGCTTCGAAGGGGCTATGTATACTTTTGTTTTTATGTGGACTCCTGCGCTCAAATCATCTGAGGAATTGAATGGAACTTCTGAGGCAGCTGAAAGCACTTCGGACTACTTAGGTTTGATATTCGCTGTTTACATGGTCAGTGTGATGTGTGGTTCATCTTTATTTAAAATCTTTTCCACACGCAAAGAATTCATTTATCTTATTCCAATCTTTCTTCATACGGCTGCATTTTTATCCATGGTTATGATAACCTTATTCTTCGAGAACAAATCAATTGTTTACTACATGTTCTTAATATTTGAGGGGACGGTGGGATTATTCTACCCATCGTATGGGGTTATTAAAAGCGAAAGAATTCCGGAGGATATTCGTAGTGCTGTTATGAATATTTTTAGAATTCCCCTAAATGCGTTTGTTGTTTTCTTGTTATTAAAAATCAAGACTTTATCGCCAGTTGTAGTCTTCTCAATCTGTGGCGTGACTCATGGATTGTCTCTGCTAGGATACTTGTACTTTTATTGGTCGAGTAAGCCATCTCTTGAGAATAAAACTGAAGAGGAGGTAGAGCTTATTAGCAATCATGCATAAGAGTTAGTCACAGATTAATTTTAAAAATTAATGTTATTCAACTTTATTTTCTTTCCTAATCTTTTGAGTTTCTGCATCTGGTTCTTTAATATTCTTTTTATGACCAAGCCATCGGGCAACACTCGGGACGGATATGAGAGTAAGTCCTAATCTCACTGGCTCAGTGAACTTAGTCATCACCCAAGCAATGGCAAAGGTGCCAACTGTTATAAAGAGTTACAGAATTTGGAATATCCACAGCATAAATTACCTGAAGGGTGGTCGCGAATATAAGATGGAACAGAAGTATTTCCGGTAAAAGTTTCGATGACTTGAGAAAACTGGAATAAGAATTAGAGAAGGATATAGCTTCTAAGATAGGCATCGTACCTTCTCAATTGCATAAGCAGGATCTAATCCAACGCTTGCAGCATTAAATAGGTCGAAGTCAAGGGCGAGAAAGATTGAACCAAGAGTGGTAGCGTAAATCCCAAGATAGGTTGAAACTGCGATTATTCCATAATTCTTCCATAATTTTTTCAGTTTATCCTTCGTGGAAAGGTCACTCGATTTTGCATTAGTTGTGTGATTAGCACCTCTTTCATTCGGCACTGAAGAATTCATGCGAATCATCGCCGGAGGGAATTGCTTTCTTTGAGGAAAGGTCATCGACTTCTTCTGAGTTGACGTGGTGCAAAAGGAAGCGGCCACAAGTTGAAAAGGCCGACATTCACACTGCCCGTGTCCTAAAGCAACACAAGTCGCTCTTTTTAAATGTCTTAATGCCATCGTGTGTGTTCCTATGAATTGTTGTTCTTTTTTCTATTTTTGCATGAAGAGAGCGGCGTCATCATAAAAGAAACCTGCCCTGAGCTCTGCCCTCGCCCGTGGCAAGTTTTGATCATGAAACTGCCAACTAAAACTTTGAAAAGCTTTGAATGTACAGTCCGCTATTTGAAAGAGGATGGAACCAATTCTGCTTGATAATCTCAATCCAAAGCAAAAATCCAAAGAATTCAAGGCAACGATTAAAGATTTGAAATCAAAGGATGATGACGTCAAGATAAAAGCTCTCGAGAAGATCAATAAAGACCTAAGATATTTGAACGAAGGAAGTTGCATCCTTCCCATTCTTAACTCACTCATTCCGAAAAAAGTAAGACTTGATCTTCTATTTTTGCTTGTATTTGAGTGTTGAAAGTAGAAAACATACTCTTATCTCTCAGCTGCTCTTCCACTTCTCCTCGAATTTTTTTCGAAATTAAAAGATAAATCTCCCGACACGAACGAAGGTATCCTCGGTTTACAAATTGCGATCTCGGAAAATGTTCAAGGTATTTTTTTCGCTTTGAAAGAATGCATTTCTTTGAAGGAGCCTGTCAAGAAACCGAAACCGAAAGGCAAAAAGAAAGATGGCTCTGTTGTCACAGAGCCCGACCCTCCAGAGAATTCTATTGTTGTTACAATCAGATCTCTCTCTGTGAAGCTTCTATATTACTTGATATATCCGTTGAGAGTATTAGGGGCAGTATCGACGGTCTCAGATCTTCTTCGTGCCTCCAATGATATGACTTCGGCAGTTTGCAACAATATTTTATTTAGTATTCAAGCTTTTCAGCAGACAGAAGCCACAATCGAAGTTAAAGTGAGTAAAATGCAAGATTTAGTGTATGGGTTGCAAGTTTTGGCCTTTCTGACAAGAAATAATTCGTTGTCATGTGAAATAGTCGCGCGTCATGAAATTTCCCAATATTTGCCCTTCCTTTTGCAAACCAAACAAGTCGCATTTTATGCTTTACAAGTTATGAGATCCCTTTCGATGACCGAAGAATGTATCGGGTTGGTGTCGAGTTTATCAAGCATTACATTAATGTTAAATCTTACAGATATAGTGACCCAGAAATTGAAGGATTTGACGGTCGTAGTTGAAATTCCAACTGGCAAAGGAAAAGATGCGAAGAAAGATGACAAATCGAAAAAAGGTCAACCAATTGTAGCACCGACCGAGGAGTCAGACCCTTTTGATACTTTAGATGTGGTGAAGCTCGATCCCAAAAGAGAGTGTGTGGTGTGGCTCACACTCTTCTCATATACTTTTATAGAGATTGTGAAAAGAAATCCTGGAGTTTTTGATTCTTTTTTTGTGGATCGGACTTTTGCTATCGTAAATGGTTTTTTATTAAATGAAGGTGTGTGGGAGATCTGCCGACAGGAGTTAGCGCATCCTCTTGATGAGCCCGTGGATCGTCTTTTGGAGTTTGCTCTCTCGCTACTCGGAAGTCTCAGTGAAATATCTTATGAGATACGATTGCAGCTGTCTCGAGGTGGAGCAATGACCCTTTTTCTTTCTTTTCTATTAAATTCCAAAAAGATTTACCCCCATACACAAGAACTGGCTGAACCCTCATTACCTCGGAAGCAATTGCTTTCAGTTAGAAGATTTGCAGAAAAGGCTGCTTTTTCTTTACTTTTATCAGAAGAAGTCAGATCATTGAGTGACTTTACTTTAAACACTCAGGAATGCAGATGGTTTGCTAACTACCAGTATGCAGTAACGGAAGAAACGTTTACCGCTCTCGGACAGAATTTGATGACTTTATTCTCAGATCTTATCACCAATGTTGAGGACTTTGATCTTGCAAATCGATCTGTGAGAATTTTATCAACGATATCATATGCCTTAAAGCTAAGCAATCGTACAGATCTGCTAACCCAAGGTCAGACTGACCGAGGGTTAACAACAAAGATCTCTGCTTTAGCACAAGCTTTAGGAGTTGCTGTGAAATCTTCCTTGGAGTTAAAAGCGGAGATGAATGATAGAACAGAGGTTGAAGGTACTTTTCATAATCTCGATCCATCCTTAACCGAGGGACTCTACCTCACCTTGGGTGTTCTTGAGATTTTCACTTCTATGGGCAGCGATCATGTAAAAATAACTGCAGAGAAGCCAAGAATAGAGCTATTTAGTAGGTTAATTGATATATTAGGACCAACTTTAAATGGTGTCGTAACAGAGGAAACGCAAGCTCATATCTACAATCCCCGAGAGTATAACTGGGAGTTACAGCCAAAGTCTGTGTCTAACTGTGAGCGTTACCTTCTTCGACCTGTGATCATAGATCTTCTTACCCATATTATCTCAAGCGATGAAAAATACAGAACATTTGAAGGAACTTTACCTGCTGAGGCTGGGAAACCTCAACCAGCGACCGCTTGTGTTACTGAAGAGGCTGTTTTTAATTCAATTAAACTTGTTGCTGATGTTATATTGAAGATATTTCTAAAATCTATTACTTGGGAAGTATGTGAGGATGATGTTGTTCGTTTGACATTAAATCGAGGAGAAATCCTTGACGATGAAATTCGGATTTCCTCTTTGCAGTATTTGTGTGCAGTGGGAAAATGTGGTCCGATTGGATTAGCAGGTATCTTAGACTCTGTAGCTGATGCTGTATTTTCTGCGAACAGCGGTGAATCGAGTTTATCCTCTCTTTTTCAAGCTGTTCCTTTAGTTGGTGGCGATGGTGTTGTTATGAATCCAACTCAAGTAAGTTGGAAGCGGCCTGTGTTATGGAGTGATGCTTTCGCTTCCCCAAACGTCTGCTCTTTGCATATCTCCAAAATTTCTCTATTATCTACCAATACAGTTTTATGGCCGTTCATTGCAGTATCAGCTGCACTTCAAAGTGTAATGATGGATCCTCTTGCTTCGACACAATGTGGTATTCTGTCACTAGAAGCGTCAAGATATCTTATGCAGTCTACTTCCTTCCTTGATTATAACCAACCTGTTATTATCGATCTGCTAATCGCTGCCTTTTTAAGCTTTGGAGGTGGATTGTCGGCTGTTGGGCTAATCGGGAGCTTTGGACACATTAAAGAGGAAGAAAAACAGAATTTTTCGTCGTTTCTTGGATATATTCTCTCCCGAGGAAAGACTCGACAATTATTTTGGAAGAACTACTATGAGGTTAACAAAGAGCCTGTTAATATAGATCCAAAGACGGGAAAACCAATCCCAAAGAAAGAGGACAAAAAGAAAGACACTAAAGAACCAAAGAAAGATCCTAAAGCTCCAGTTATTGTGCCGATCATTTCGGAGATAGTTTATCCTACAGAGAGCACAGAAGAATTCAACGATCCTAACCGTGGTCCAACTATTCAATTGTGGAAAGAATTACTCGATTTTAAATCAGCAAATGCCTTTTTACATACAAAGAAGAGCACTGTGTTAATAAATGCGATTCAGTCATCTTTGTTCGATCTTGCTTCCCTATTAATGGATCAGGATGTAAATATCAATACGCAGGATGAACATGGTCGCAGTGCCTTGATGTACGCTTTATTACTAGAAGATTCGATGACAGTAGAGAAATTGCTGAATTATAGAAATTTAATCAACGTAAACCTCGCAGATGCTCTAGGGAATGGCACAATCTTCTATGCATTATGTTCTTTCCGCAACAATATCAACCAAGTGAATACACGAGAGCTCTTCAAAGGATATTGCCTTAACCCTTTCATTTATGATTTCAACCCCATCCCTCTTTATGGAAACGCCAATCTTTTGCCCCTCCTACTTCAATATAGCGCCTCATATCACAAAGAATATCGATTGAACTTAACGGTTATAAGTCAGCATGGCTTTCCTCTTCTTTTATTTGCTTTGGGAATCGGGTCTTTGCGCGTAGAGCTGGGAGGTTATGTGATCGAGGTCATGTATGAAGCTTATTTTGATTCAACTTATGCTTTAGTTCAAAAGAATACAGCTTTTCCTTCTCCCCAGAGGCCAAATTTCGCGATACAATCAGAGTTGAGAGCGGGCGTGAAATCAACTGTTGAATCTTTGTTGCTTGCTGGTGCTATTGTCAATCAGTCCTCTCCTTCTGGATTAGTCCCTTTACATATTGCCTTGGCTTACGGAGATCAACCTCTGTTGGAGCTCTTCTTTGCTCATCTAGCGGAAGCAAATGTAGTGGACTTCCATGGAAGACATGGTCTACATTATTTGTTTGCATCATGTCCTCCCTCATTTGATTCAGTTTACCAATACTTTATGGAGAAGTGCTTGTTTCGGCCAATTACTCAAATTCGTCATATTGCTAATCAACACTTAACATCAAACAATTCCAATGATGATCCAGTTAGTTCAGATTACCACAGACAAAAAGACGATTCGTTGAATACGTATTTTCAAGAAAGTCTATCGACAATATTTCCAACTACTTCTTCTGATCCATTATCGGTTTCTTTACCTTGTCCAGAGAAGCGAATTGAAAGATTCGAATTTCTCTTTTTCTGCAAAGAATTTCTATTTGGCCTAACTCCTTTGGATTACTGTTTTTTGCACGAATATTACGTGCGAGTTCAAGCTGGTAATTCATTTTCGGAAAAGCTCTTCGCCGAGATTATTCGATTCAATCAACTGTTCCGCCACAAATCTTTGGAAGAAGCAAAAAGTCATCGTGTTCAAGCGATTCTCACAGTTTTATACGAAATGAAGATCGAAGACCCTTTTCCGCTCATAATGGAGTCCTTTCCCATTCTTCGACTTGATCTTTCAGATCCCTCTTCATCTTTTCTCTACCCGGAAGAAGAGGAATTTCGAACCCAATTTTGGCTTTTACGCCAAGCCAAGCGTTTGATCAGTGATAATAATGACATCAAGCGTACAATAAACGGGTATAACATTCAGAATAATCTCAACCTTCTCTTCTTCCCTTTACACCACTGCAACCTTGAAACTTCAACATCTGATACCATTAAAATTCCTCTGCAAGAACAAAGCATTATTGCTGCACCGGACTTAATCCGCATTTCTCTTTCAAAATCAATGAAGGACGTTAGTTTCAATATTTTGCATATGCTCGCATTAGTTCTATGGAAGGGAAAAGGAAACCCCCATGGTGGAGGGAGTCTTGATGCAAATAAATTCAAGAGAAATATTCAATACCGGTCCTTAGATTTGCAGTTAATGGATATCGTATTTATACTGGTTACCATGAATCACTTCTACTATCAGTCCAGTGATAATGATTTCCTTTTTATTAGTGCCGCTACGACCTTTCCTCTCCCTGAACTCAACGAAAAGCCATGGACTTCCATTCATTTAGCCATTCTGGCCGACAACGTTGATCTTCTTACCATGTTGTACCAACAGTCGTTTGCTATTCCAGATATTGTTCAGCGAAATCGCTTAATTACTCAGCAGCCTCTTGATTTTCTCGCTGATGCTCCAAATCTCGCCATTTCTTCACCTTACTCTTCCCTTCAAACTTTTGACTGTTCCGTTATACCCACAACTCCATCTCTCACATCACCCAAAATTCCAACCTCTTCCTCTCCAGGTAAAAGGACGAAGAAGAAAGCAGTAGTAACTTGGGATAATAGCGGTAGCATCTCTGCTTCGTCGGCCCGAGTTGTGCGCTTTTGGACGGATTTGCAACTTATTCACTACATAGCTCACACCCCAGCACAAAATTCACAATTCAATTATTTGATTAGCAAAGAAATTTGCTCTCTCATTGTTTCTATTTATCAACAAGACCCCTATCGAGAGGATTGGAAGCAGTTATTCAATGAAGCTTCAAGCTCGCCTTTTGATTGGGCGATAACAGGAGTATCAGTTAATAAGGGTCCTTACGTTCCATTTCATCGAGCTATTATCACAGGCCAGATATACCTTCTCGAAGCTCTCAGTGAGTGTCGATTGGTGGATGTGAATCGTAAAGATCCCGCTACTGGTTACACCCCCTTGCATCTTCTGGTTATCCATCTATGTGAACGTTACGCAGAGGATGTTGAGACAATGCAACGATATTTCAATGCTATCAGCGCAGCAAAAGATCGGATAGATCTGACTATCCTTGCTAAGTGCCCTCTTAACGACACAAATTCCATAGGCGAAATAGTAAATCAAGATCATGAGGGAGAAACCATCGCATCCGCTACAAAGTTTATGACCTGTATCGAATATGTCATTGTTCATCGTCACAAATGCTTGCTACAATTTCTGCTGGAGCTGAGAAAGAATGATGTGATTGAAATTGTATTGAACACTAACGGAAGAACCTCTTCTCTCCTTTTTCAGCTTGAAGAAGAGAATGATCAGTTATTAAGGCAACTCGCACTTATTGAGATTGTGAAAGAAGAAACTAAGGAGTCAGAATATTTCCCAGCCGAGAATGTTGTGGATGAAATCGTGAGGGAGGAAGAGCAAGATGAGGATCACGCGGAAGAAGAACTATTGGATCAAGGAGTTGAAAGTGAGAATGAAAACAATTTGATCGAAAGAGATTTAGTCGTTGCTCCAGAGATAGTTCAAGAGCAGGGAGGACAGGTTACCATTCTCAGTGAGGAGGAACGTCTAGAATTAATTCGACGATTAGAAGCGAATCAATCAGTTTTGAAGGTGTTGCTAGAAGTGATAAACCCTCTTAATTTATTGGATTCTTCGGCTCACTTTCACGAGAGATATTTCAAGCAAGAACTCGTTGCACCACCTTCACTCCTATAATTACAGACCGAAATTAGCAATGGGAGGAGTATATTCGCCTTTTCCCCTTAATATTAAAAAGATTTGATTTTCCTCGATTTTACAATTTTGCTAGTTAATTCCAATGAGAGAGCTCAGATTTCATGATATTTAGGTCTCGAGTATCTTTCCTCAGCATTTCCATGAGATATTCCAAACCTTCATGTTGGCGCTTCAATGCATTAATGAGAATTGTGAGATCCTCCTCCTTAATGTCTTCTTGATATAAGTCTCTTGGTTGCACTTGTAATGCCTAAATAGAAGAATGAGTATTTTCTATCACGAATGAAATGAGGAAAAGACCTACCAGATGAACGGAGATATCTTCTAGCTTCTTTGTTGGGACCTCGATATCTTGCATTGTTTGGATCACACGTTGTTGAAAGAGTTTTTCTGTCGGTTGTAGAGGATTTCCATGACACCGAAGAACCTCGATCTTTCTAAGAATCAATAATAGCTTTTGATTGAGGGGAGTTTGCTTCATCTTTAGGAGGAGGATGCGGTGCTGCAACTGTTGATTCGCTTCATATATTGTCTTCATTAACTCTTTGATCTTAATAACATAGTCGCCCATATTATTCATTTCTTTCATTTGATTTTCGAACCTACTCTTGAGTGCTTCGACACCGATCTCCTCTGTGGGAATATAGTTGGAGGGATCAATGTTATCTTTCTCTGCCTCTTCTAATAGTGCTCCATACAAAAGATGGTGGTCAGATGCCGATGAGGTCGAGATGTTCGTCGAACCGACTCGATGATGAGACGGCTTTTGAGTGAGAATGACAGTCTTGAAATGGCATTCGTCATTCTTTCGCCCATCGCCTTTTGACTGATAATTTCCCTCTGCATCTTTCAATGGAGCATACGCACGAAGAAGCTTTTCGATTGCCTCAGCTACTGCACTTTGGTGACCGACATTAGCTTGATTTGCGAGTTGAACAGGAGCGGCACCGAACCCGGTGTTGTTAAAAGCAGAGTTAGGGGCATTAGGAGGGTTATTGGTCGCTAATTTTGAGCCAAAGTTAAAGGCTCCGAATCCTTGCGAGGGATTAGCAGCAGCAGTATTTGTTGTGTTTGGAGATCCAAATAAATTCAAACCGGTGGGTTTGTTGGCAGTCGTATTATTTCCGAAGGAAAGAGAGTTGTTCGCAAAACCGAATCCTCCGGAGGGAGTTGTGGTGGTATTCGTTGAACCACCAAAGGGACTTTTGTTAGCAGTTGTTGTAGTTGTACTTCCAAATGATAAGGTATTATTGCCGAACCCGAATCCAGTCGTTGGAGCAGTTGTGTTTGTCGTTGTGTTTGTTCCAAAACCGAAGCCGGTGCCAGTCGAAGTTGCTGCTCCAGTAGGATTTGAGCCAAAACCAAAGCCACCACTTTGTCCGCTGGTATTAGTGGCTCCACCCAAACTGAATCCAGTCGATTGTGTCGGTGTGGTCGTATTGCCAAAACTAAAACCGACTGCTGGAGTTGTTGACCCAGTTGGTTTGCTTCCTAATCCAGCATTAGAATTTGTAGCCCCAAAGGCAAAGCCTGTGTTTGTATTACTTGCTGTCGACCCGAAATTAAAATTCATGTGTCAATCAAATGTTAACAAAGGTTCAAAAGAATAAAGGAATTGTCTAACGAAATTGAGAAAAGTGTTTTTCTTTGTTGAAAAAACACTTTTCTTTGGAATTGTTAGTGAAACGTTTTCTTGATTCATTTCATTGATTATCAATTACTGAGGCTTTGAGCTCCTCCTTTCTTTGAAAAATGTGGAAGGAGGATCTCTCATTGCCTCGAAGTGCTACGCGACACGTTGCTGTAGATAATTTAAGCTTTGTTCTTAATCTCCGAAAGGAAGAAAATATCGATAAACCTCGACCAAAATCCGCTATCCCCGCAATAAATCAGAAGAAAGGATCAGAGGAGGATGAAAAGAAAATCTTTAAAGAGCAGAGTAAAGAAACGGGGTGCAAAAATAGTCAATGTCTTTTGGTTGAGGCTGAGTTGGTTGAGGTGTTGAATGAGGTATAGTACTTAATAGTGTTAGTCGATTTTCCTCACATCATCGTTTCTCAGAAACGAGAAATTACCGACTCTCTCATGGATTTATCACGCACTTTCGCAGTAGATGAACAATTTTACAATGAGATGACACAAGAGTACTCGGAAACTATCACCCGGCAAGAAGACCTGTTGAGAAAGCTGATGGCACTCGATGTTGATTTTTCGAAGAAAGTGGAAATGTTACAAAAGCTCAAGGAGGAACAACAGCATCTAGAGGATCAGGTAATGCACTTTGTGATAAGAAATGTGCCAGCTCAGCTTGTCATAGATTGCCAGGAAACATGCAGAACTTCGAGGTTTGGCAGAATCTAAGGAAACGAAGAAAAACGAAATAATCCAGAAAGATCATTGTAGAAAACATAATGGGGTTTATGTAAGTTCACTTCAATTTATCAGAGGTTTTGACAACTGTTATTAGGTCGCTACACGGACCGGACGACCACACTGGTCTTGTTGTCTTGCTGAAGACGAACACGCCGATGGTTGCATCGACGATCAAAGTATTGGAATAAAATCAAAATTGGGACATGTTAAGAATGTTTTCCATAACTACATAAAGGCTCCTGTCATTGGCAGCACCTCTGTTTGGAAAGAAACTTCTTCCGCCTTGCCACCTCATTTCAAGTCGACTTTTAGGAGCTCTCAAGAGTTTCAACGCAATCCATCACAAGTGTCTTTTCGGCCGAATTCTTCTCGTCATTTGTCGAAATTAAACCAGAATTCCGCTTCCATACATCACAATCACTCCAGCGCTCATCTTCCGCACAGTGACAGTTTACATACTAATACTTGGATCTCCAATCATGAGACATCCGAAATGAGAGGAAACGCATCCAATCGAAGACGCGCATCATTTACTAATGTTAACACAGTGACCATCTCACAACACAATGAAACGCATAATTTGTCTGTAATGGTCACAACGAAAGATTCAATTGGCAAAGTGCGTCCAAGTAGTTCCTCTAGATTAGCTGGAAATCGTCCCATGTCAAGTCCTGGAGGGTTTCAGTTATACCAGCACAGTTGAATACCTTCCAGCTTTTCTTGTTTATTTTCTGTCGTTTTCTTTGAAAATTTTATTTCATTCATGATGTAATCATTTTTCTTTAATGCGTGTTTCGCTTTTCAATATGTGCAGGTTTCTTCTTTCATTGTTGTGCTATTCAAGTACGGTATTGTGTGCACAGGCTTCTCATTCTTTTGATTAACTAATCAAAACAGAATACAACAACGACCTCATAGCGATTGAGAACTGCTCTGATGAATAACTGATACAATCTTTTGAAACTGAACATCCGAAGGATCATCGTGCTCATCCGAGGTTTTGAGCAGTTCCCATTTCCTAGCAACTTTTTGAGGATTATGTAAGCTTATTCCATCTTCTTCATTCGTTTCAGATCTGGGAGAAAGGTTCAAACAACGTCTAAAAAATTTGAAGGCTGCTGCACAGTGGGGAGGGAAATGTTACTGCCAGATTCCGCTTTATGAGGGATTTGAAACCATTTTAAATTTTAATGCAGGCCAAGTCAATACCCCGAAAACGGTGGTCGTAAGAATTACAGTGAGAGATGTTGCAGCACATATCAAATTTCGATGTTGTCCAGCGTCATTAAATAATTGGGCAGTGGCATATGCGATTGGGCCTCTTAGTCCCGCCAAGAAAATCATGTGTTGGTATCCTAAAGGGAGCCGAATGCCTCGCTTCAACTTCCAAGACGAGCATGAAAGAATGGTAGAGAACGAAGTCGCTTCATTCTTCGGAATATATTCTAACTCACGAATATGATCTGAAATATTATCGACATCAAGTCGATTATAACAGTTTAAAATTGCAGCTAACGGATAAATCTGCGCCGCTCGTCCGATTAAACACGCTAACACTGACCAACCAAAGAATTTCCAATCAGTCTTCGACTGCATCGGATGCGACAATAAACTTAACCCAATTTGTACAAAGACTAATGACTCGAAAAGATAGGAAAGTCCTCCCAGTGCAATTTTGAGTTTTTCGTAAGGATTTCTGCATATAATATACCTCCTAAATATCCAACAACCATCGATCCACAAAATTTAGCCAAAAACTCTAAAAATAAGATAAGGCACTCGACTATCGATAATTTTTGATTACTTATGAGGTGATTGAATAAATTGAAAATTATTACTGCCACTGCGTCATCTAACACAGAAACTCCAACAACTATTCCAAACAAATTCCGCTCAACATGTAACCGTTCAAACACAACCAAGGTAGTACAGGGATCAGTTGCTGATATTAATGCTCCAAAGGTTACTCCTTCTGCAAGGTTAATAGGTGTCGAAAGCTGATTACTTTGGCCCAGTAAGTAAAGGATCGCACAAACAACAACTGCATTAATGATTGTACGAATATTCGCATAAACCATGATAGTTACAAAATTTTGCTGAAAACATTCAAAATCAATATCCAGTCCAGAGTTGAAGATGATCGGGGGAAGAAGAAAATAATAAAATAGATTTGAGTTAAATGGTGGTTGACCATAGCTTTCAGTAACTCTTTGTAAAATAAGAGTTGCGAATATCCCACAAAGTATTAATAAACTTGCCTCAGGAATCCATTGAAATCGTGAGGAAGTACTAAGCAGATGCATCAAGTAGTATGTGGCAAGTAAGAGAAGGATGAAGATGAACCCGATCAGCCCTAAGTTCTCCATGATTATATTTCGTATTAGATCTTTTTAATTTAATTTAATTTAAAGATGCATAGTTAATTATAGTACTACTTACTCTTCACCCAATATTTGTCACTAACGAAACTATTGTACCGAATTTTCGTTCGAAGCATAAATTTGCAAAAATATACCTCGCCACCTCTCAACAGCAGTAAGAATTATTAAAAATGAAAATAATTATAAAAGGCAATAATCATGTTTGACTACTCAATATTCTTTGCCACTTGAGGATTCAATCAATGTCTTCACTTTATTGTGGGCTTCCAATGCTTTGGCTTTATAGGCATCAGCTCGCTTCTTTTCCTTCGATACAACAGCTTTCCACTTTTGATTAAGCTCATTGACTCTCTCCTTGAAAGTTGGACTAAGTGCCTCCAATTGAGTCTGAAAATCCTTCTTCAAAGTCTCTATTCTTTTCATCAATTCATTATTTTCCTGCTCAGATCGATGGTAATTGTCAGTAACAGCCAACTTATCCTTCTCTAATTCGTTATTCTTTGAGAGAAGAGATTCATTTCTAATCTCTAAATTTGTAATTGTCGCGCTATTATCCCTCACTCTTTTCTCTAGCGCTGCAGCTTTACTGAGATATTCATGCTGCAAGGATAACATCTTCTTTCTTTGATTCTCAATGGTATTATCTAATTCGCGGATTTTGGCATGTAAGAACTCTTTTTCTCGTTTGATTCTCGCCACTTCTGATGTCAAAGAATCACGCTCGAGCATATTTTGCTCTTGTAATAAAGATATCTGTTCGTCCAATAGACGAGCATTCTGCTTACTCTCTACCAACTCCAATTCTATCGATGTATATTTCTTCCTAAGATCTTGCAGTTGTGAATTATGACCTCTCCTCATTTCTGCTTCATTATTTTCACATCGAAGCTGAATTTCAGACGTTTCGCGCTGAAATCTTCGAATCATATCCTCACGTTCGGTAACCTTCATAGACAAAGCCGATATTTCATCATTCAATTCCTTAACTTCTTCATGATGATTATCTTTGAGGACTTCAATTTCGTTGTGATGATCTGATCTTAATGTCGCTGTTTGCTTTTGCAACTCTTGCTGCATCTTTAATGACTGGTCTATCTGATCTGTTAGCTCTTCAATATTCATCTTCAAGTTCCGAATTTGAACTTCTTTCTTCTCTGAATCCAATTCCAATCGCGAAATTCTCTCTTGATATCCAGCTCTTTCACTCTCTAAAAGTGCATTTTTCGTTTTGAGTGAGTTGATGCTTTGATCATGCTTGGCTTTGTACTCCTCCAAAGAATAGACAGCTTGATCTTTTTCTTTCCTTAATCCTACAGCCTCTTCACGGAGTTTCTCAATGAGGTGGCCAAGTTCGCTCGCTTTAGAAGCCTGAGCGCGTATTTTATCGTCTCGTATGGTTGGAGTTGGTTCTACTGACAGAACTGTAGATAAGTCACGACGAAAGGATTCATCAATCGCTTCTTTCTCTGCCCGTAAAGAAAATATTTCTTGTTGCTGATTTTGGATGAGGGCATGATATTCAGCTTTTTGCTTCTCAAAATCTCTTTTCAAAAGAAAAAACTTATCTCGCTGTGCTTCTACTTCACTCTCCAAAACTTTTAACTCTTGTTTATGTTGAATCTCAAGTTCTTCCTGCACTTTAATTCTAAGCTGGTCGATATCATGAGGAACAAGTTTATCCCGAATCGCTTCGAATTCTCTGGTTTTCTCAGCTAGTTGTATTTTTAATCTGTCTACGAATTGTTCATGCCTTCTTTCCATATCAAACTTCTCGTTGACTGCACCCAAATAACTTTCTTTGGCATCATTATACTTTCTTCGAGTTTCGATCAACTCATCTTTCACAACAGCGTAATTACTACTTAAGTGAAAATTTTGTTCTTCCAGAACTTTGATTTTTGATGTCGTTTTCTCAAGATCAGAGCGTAATTCAGACACTGTTTGTAACAACGCTGCATAATGATGTGAAGAGGTTTGTGAGTTGTCCATTTTCTAGCTGGTAAGCCGAAAATAACTCTAATCTCAATAATTAAAAGGATTTGAAAATACTCTATGATTTACCCAATTCAAACTGCTGGATTTCTCTTAGAAATAAGAAGGAAAAAATACGTGAAAATGAGGGATTTTCATTGCGACCGTTTTATTTTGATTATTACTTCACGAATTACATTGAGTATTGAGTATGGTTTGCTGATCAAGATTATCACAGAATATCAAAGAAAACTCTCAATCATGACAGATTCTTTCGATGAGACGAAAGGAAATGGTCTCTTATTACCAACTCAGTCTAATTTTGCCGAGGAAATATCCGCATTTGTACAAGATACGATCAGAAATGGTCTGCTGAAACTGGATCAAAATTCCCAACTACAAGTTGAATCATCCGATGTTCATCTTCACAAATACGTTGAAAGATTAGTAAATGATATAATTGTGAAGGCCTCGGTTAATATTTCGACATCCACAGCAGTTATCGATGAAATTGACACCGAAGATTTAGATAAGCTGATATTTTCTCAGTCCCCAGCAAAAGTATCTCCTTCTTCGAAAGCGTACCTTAAGAAACAAGCAACAGCATTAACTCTCAACTCTACCCTCGACCTGACCGACCTCTTAGACAATGAACTAAAGGAGATGGAGGACTTCGATAATGTGATAAACGATGATCCAACAAACATCAGCAAAGACTTTGGTTCGATCTCTCCTCACTCTCGTTCTGGTAAATTGGATAACTATGATGATATCATTTCCTCGTTTCGCGCGCATTCGAGAAAATCTTTCTCAATAAATCGAGCCGGTTCTGATAAGCTTGTTCCACCAAGTGAAGATCTTCAAACTTCTCAATCTAAACTTGAAGAAGATAAACTTTCTCCAAACGAGGAAATCATCATTCCTGAAAGCGTCCCAGCTGATGAATATTTGGTTCGACAGTCACCACTGATGAAAGATCAAGGAGTTGTTAGCGATGAGTTTGTTTTAGAGGAAACTCGATTTACTTCTACGAATTCACAGTTTAAAACCTCATTTCAGAGTCCAATGAAGAGGAAAGTTAGTTCTTTTGGCCTGGGTCGACGAAGATCCACTCAACCTAATATCTTATTTCCTAAGAAGGAATTGAACCTCCCTTTTCAGTTTTTATCAAACATTCAACACCAACAACGTAAAAATGTGCTGAATCTATTTTGGCTTTCGTTACAAGAGAAATTTCTAAACGCTATTAAGCTGCAACAGCGTCATTCCCTATACTATGATGCCGAGGAAATTTCTACGAGTGCAAATCGCACTAAATTATTTGGCAACTCTTTTCTAAATTCTCCAATTCCGCTTCACGAGATCCACGCTTCATATCATGAAGTCAAGCAGTTCTATCATAAAGTATGCATGAAATCATCTGCGTCAGGTCAAAATCTTACAGCGTCTGATCAAACGAAGCAACTCGATACCATTTTCCATTATGTATCTGATGCTTATTTAACAGCTTTTCAAAAGGTCAAGCTATTACAGATTTTGAAAAAGGTGGAAAAGCAGTTAAGTAACTTTTTGATGAAAGTTACGGAGAAAGTTCATCATCTGTACGAAGGAACTGAGGAGGAAATAGCATCATATCAGACAATTGAACAACATTGTCAAAGATATTATCAATTTAATCCAGGATCAATGAAGCAGGTGCATATAATGGATTACTTGGAATACGTACATGCGCCTGAGAAATGTATTGATTCAAAGATTCATTCCATTATCCAGGCTCTGTTACCGAATAACTCAGTCAATGAAAGAGATTCTTCTGCAACTAAATCTATGAATTATGTTCCATCTATTTTGATGTCAAAGTCAAAGTCAAATCTTTATCGCAAGCTTTCAGTTTCCGAGAGCCAGTTGGCGTCCCAGACACCTGAACGGTCTCAAGCCAATCACAACCAAGGTCAAGGAGGGGGCGAAGCTATCATCACAACCCAATCAAATGAGAACGAGAATGAATTAAATAAGTCTCATCGCTATCATATCTACAAAAAGAAAGAATATTACCGTGAATTCAAATTTGGGCAATGGAATAACAAATTAGAAAAGAAATATGAAACGCTCATTTCCTTGCAAACTCATTTTGACGAATCAATTAAGATTCGAAAATCTTCAAATAAGATGTTAAAGCGCCATATTAAAAAGCAGTTGAAAAAGATGACAGATTTATCGAAGGAGTTGGAAGATATTGGATATAATCGGCTTGATTTAAAAACCGCTACTGAAATCGATAAAAAATTTGCTTCTTCTGGAAGTGACGATGAAAGCAATGAAGAAGGGGGGGAAAATATGAACAGAATTGAAAAGCCAACACCTTTAGAAGAGTTAAATGAAGAAGATGAAATCCTTTTTTACACTAACGATATTGTTCAAGATCGGCGAGGAAATTATGCAGAAATTCAAATCAAGGATCATCAAGATAGTAAATCAAAGGGTTTGAGAACTAGTTTAGAAACCTTTTCTGAACTTTCACTGGAGGGGTTTGATGAAAACGGAAAAGCTTCAAGTAGTATCAAGGATCATTCAAGAGAAAATGAAGATTTGAAACTGGTCGAGGGCTCAATTGTTACGAAAAGAAACAAAAGTGTTGATGTTCAGCCTGGAAGAATTCGCCCTCGAAGCGCTAATCCCAGTGCCATCGGCTCAAAACTACAGAAGACGAACAGTAAGCCAACCCGTCCTCAAAGTGCCTTGCCTTCTTCCTCGTCAAGAGGTAAGGCACGTACTGGCTCCCCGTATCTCGTCGATCCTTTCAAAATTCCGGACATTGATATTGACGCGAACATCTTTCTTGACGACAAGCCATTAAGATCTGCAAGCAACATGGGGAATGCTAACATTGCTCGCCCCTCTTCTCCATATCTTACTAAGGATCACAAAGCGCTTCTAGCGAAGAACAAGCTGAATACCCGTCTTGCAAGTAAGATTCGTTTGATGAATGCAGATTCTCACGAGAAGCAATATCATATCTATCGAGGCGTTAGTTTACGCTACGAAAATCTCGCTGGAAATTATAATCCAAAGCTTGTTGCTGATGTTACAAAGCATCAACAGTCTCATCACTCCCTAAGTCATCACCCACCACCTTCAACACAAATATTAAGTGCCTCAGGAGATCACTACGACGATTTTAACCTTCGCGGAACAGGGGGAAGTGATGCAAATCTGGCGAGTAATTCGAACCTGAACAGCTCATTCAAGCCAGTAAGAATGACAGTACGAGAAATTCGATCTGCTATGAAGAGGGGCTACGCTTTATCAGGACTGTTTAATAGCAAATCCAAGATTAAAACACTTACTGGGACAAACAGCGAGGATGAAGAGAATGAAAATCAATCACCGAGTAGTGATCGTGATGATGCGGTCCCTAATTCTCTTTTTGAGATTCAAAATCTTCCTCTCAAGGATAAGAAGAAGTCTCATCGAAATAAAAGTTTTATGAGCCAAAGCAGCGGAAATAGCTTTGTAAACACGAATAAAAAGAGTGTTTACAATTTTGAAAAGCTTCATATTGAATTGGATAATGTTTTTGCGGTAGATAAAGAAATTGATGAAATTCATGCCAAGAATAAAGAGTCTGAACAGATTTTGCAATCACTTTTTTATAACCCAGCCAAACCGACCAAATACGCAATGACTGACGAAATGATACGATTGTATGGATTTTCACCAAAGAAAGCGATGCAAATCTTCGGCGGAACCGAAAATGCGAGTAATAAGGACGAGAAGAAGAGCAAACCTAAAAAGGAACTAAGGAAGGTCGCAAGTAAAGATAATGAAGACTTGCTTCATGAACTTTTATTCGGGGAAAAGCCTCCGCAGAAAAGTTTGCATCCAAAGGCATCTCAGTCCACACTACCTCCATCCTCAAGCCCATCTCCTTTCACAACTCCACAAACAAAATTTTTGATAGTGCCAGAGCAGATGATATATTCTGACCAAAACGTTACAGCAAGCGACGGTATGTTCAACGATCAAAACTTTCAGGAAACGAACGAGACATCTTTTTCTCCGAAACAAGTCACATGGCAACGAGAAGAAGAGAACTCCAAGCAATTGTTGTTCGATCAAAATCTCACAGATACATCAAATGTTGAAGAAGATAAGAATACTTTAGGCGCACCCTCTTTGCAGCCACGTGAATTTTCAGAGAAAGTAGATCAATCAAGCAACGACAAGAGAGAGAATATTGACGGACACAACACGAACAAGAATGGTACAGTACCACCTTGGAGAACAGCTTCTAAGTCGGAAGACTTCAGTTTACGATCAATGGAGAGACGTTCAATGATACTTATGAAGAGAATTGTAAGGTTTTTTCATGAAAAAGGACTTATTTTTGGTGATGGCAATGGGCTTGACGATAAGGAGATGGATACTGAAGATGCTGAAGAGTTAAATAATGCTCGCATTGATGAAAAGCTTGAAAGTAACGAGAAGTTGGCATCATTAGCTGAAAAATACAAAGAGAAGCTCAAGGAATTTACGAAACGTTTGAAGAAGCAACAAGAGCAATTACACCAACAGTTAAATCCACTACACCGGCGCAATAGTCAAAGTAGTCTCGGTGGAGACTCTGTTCTTTCTTTTGACGAACCAGAGACTAGTATAGATTTAATGGAGGCAGAGCTGAAGGACTTGACTGATCTCATTTTCTTATCTCTACCAGAATTTATGTCTTTAATCGAGGAATTTTTGTTACGACCATACTTGGAATCTCTTTTCTCAACCTTTTTCCTCAACGAGGAGGTTCGTTGTGATTTAGTCATTTTCTTTATTAAGAAGTGTTTACATTACACCCGGCTTGCAGATAGTGGCGTTCTGACAATACCTCTTGATCGGACTAATTTAATGCACCCCGTAACTCAAACAGCTATTAACCTTAAAGAGGAGGCAAATTCCTCTAAACCTTCTTCCAAGCCGAAATCTGCCAAAAAGACGCCAATTATTAAGAGAAAAGCCGAAGAGATTGGGCATAAAGAAAATCAATCCGCAGCTCATGCCTTGCATGTACTGGTTCCCAATGATTACCACGACCACTTTATCTCCACAAATGCCGTTACAACCACTTTGCCGACTTCTTTGCTTTCACCTCATCGCCCTCATAAGCATTTTCCACTGACCCCAAATTGGGATGAAAATTCTGTTAAGATTCGGGAGTTATTATACTATGACGAAAGTGCCCCTGCTCTAAAGCTTCATCAACCAGCTTACTTCGAGCCTCAAGGCTCTGAAGGAGAAGACGAACTCCTGCCACATGATAATTATCACAACTTCCTCTATCAGTTACATAACTCAAAGCAAACATACCACACGAAACCCTTCCTCACAGGAACTAATCCTTATACGGCATACCACCCTCTTGGACACCATCACAAAAAGTCGACCTCCATTTACCACAGTCAAACTCATTATGACTACAACACAACTCATTACTATGAACAATTAATCGAACGCAAAGAGAAATCGCTTCAAGCATCAAAAGATAAAAACAATCGTAACTCCATTTCTTCACCCACACTTCCCACTGCTCAAAGCGGAACAGGAGAAGTTGTGAAATCTGCTGTACTTATGAAGGAAAAAGGAAGTCATCATAACAAAACTCTCGAGAAATATCTTGAAAATGCAAATCCCTTCTTACCGAGCAGAGACGCATCTGTCAAGGAATTTCAAGAGAAGCAAGAAAAGAAAAATTTACTTCTCAGTAAACACCCCCAATTTTTAGATAATAAAATTAATAACTTCTTTTATTTAATTCATAATTTACAAAAGCAAATTTATCAAATGTTATTTAATCATATTGAGATGCAAATCTTACAACAAAGTATATTAATTCTTTATTTTTTATTTCATGAATTTTATTATTTAATTTATCAACAATTTTCATTATTTCTACATCAAAATTTACTTCAAGGAAAGAAATCAATCTTCCCTAAGACACCTGAAGAAGTATTATCTTATGCACAACTCTTTAGTAAGGAATTGTTTCATGAGCAATTAAAGAAATTCCTTACAAGTTTATCAAGCTTTTTCCCGAATATTTCTCAGAAAATTCAAGAATTTCTTTGGGAAAAATATTCTTTACAAGATAAAATGTTTGATCTTTCTATAGATCAATTAGAAAAAATGATTCAAGAAAATGTTGAACAGGCGAAGGAATATATGGAATTGATTCAAAAAACTTAATCCTCTGTGTCGAGAAAGTCTTATTTTTGTTTATTAATTAGATTTTAAATTACCGATAAGAGCTTCTATAATTCTATCGTGAAGCTATTTAATTAACACAAAGCTGATTTCTATTCAATTCAAAGTCATCATACTTGGATCTCATGGAGGTCCTTGTGCTGATTTTCAGTTATGAGACGGTCTTGCTGCTCCTTCGTTAGATAAGGGTTTTCTTCTAACAGAAGACCTCGCAGAGACAATTCCAAAGAGGGACGCTTCCTCGGGCTAATCATCGAGCTGCGGCGAGGATCTTGCATATAACGAGGAATTTGTTCGTGTTGTTGATAATGAGAAACCTCAGGTGACGCAACTTGACTTTGCAAATACTTCTGCTTGAGCGTCGGACCTGCTGTTGCCTTATACTTGATGATGTGGTTTTCTTTGTACCATGTCTTCAACATTTCTCCAAATGAATAGGATGTGGCAGACGATGAGGTCGATGAATGTCTGTCTTTACTAGGGGAAGGCTTGAGGATAGTCGAAGAAAAGGATGATCTTAGCAATCGCTTAGATGACATTTTTAGGAAGGGTAGGGATGTCGAAGCGTTTAATTGATTATTGTCCATTACTTCCATGCTGATCACTTCGTCAAGAAAAATATCTTTAACAGGAGTGAGAGAGCGAGAAGGATTAATATCTCGAGGAGACATATTTTGATTGACATGAGTTTGAGAGAGTTGCGGTAAATGAGAGTTCGTTGAGGCTTGTGATTCTCCAACAGAAGTGGCAAGAGAATTAGTGTCTAGAAAGGAAGGGGCGTGTTCGTGCAGCAATGAAGGCTGAGAACTCTTTCCGCTCCCTAAAGAACCAGTTTCCAAGATGTCTTGTGCAGGCAGAATTACGGTTGACGCGGACATTTGATTCGAATGCCCTCCAATGCTGCCCACTCCGGCTCCATGTTGTCTGGAAGGAGGAGGCGATGTGGTTTGATTCAAGTTCTTCTTTCGTTTTTCTACAGAACTTTCAACTTCTTTGAGTAGTTGATCAGTTGACTTGTAGATACTACCAGGATGTCTTCTGAAGATCTCAGAGGAGTATTTGATCGTAGTTCGGGTGGCGGTTGAAGCAGAGGTTGTAGAATGGGTTGGGAGGAGAGTACTTGCAGTTGCAGTTGAGGGTTTACTTCCAAGCAAGGCGGAATCAGTTGCAAGTGCATTGTGGGAGTCTTTACCATCGACAAAGGAGTCCTCAAGGAAGTAAGTGCTGAATTCTATGGGCCTCTGGTTGACGAGAGCACTGAGAGTGTAGTCTTTCGGCTTCCATCCTCTTTGCTTACTGGGATCATCAGATTCAAGGATTTTGAGTGCGTAGGAGTGATGAGTGACGATGGGATTTAAAACTGTTGAGGTGGCAGAGTCACGACGAGTTGGTTGGCGCTTTAATTTCTTTCTTCTCTTTTTCTCTCTCGCAATCATCCTGTTATCAGGCAAAGGAGTGGTAGAATGACGATTATGAGTTGGATTTAGCTTCATTGGCGTTTGTCTCCGCTGAGACTTCATCATATTCGCATCATATCTCTCAAGTATTCTTCCAAGTGATTCATCAGAAAAGTCTTTCGAGGACGCGATTGAAACTTCATCTGCTCCATCTTTTGAAGCAGATATTGAGGGGTAGGAAGAAATGCTGTCTTCTTCATCATTGTTGCCGCCCATGCCATCACTTAGGTTGCTCGTATCATCAACGTCAATGAACGATGAGAGCTTCCCAGGGTTCGGACTTTGCCTCAAAGCACTATTAATTTGCTCTGGTCGAACAATATTATCCCTCCCAGTGTTATTTCCTTCAACTTCAGCTAGCTCAAACCTTCTTCGACGCATGTTCTCCCGGTTGATGACTTCAGAGGAGGTGGCGGATCTCTCAGGAGACTTAAAAGCAACTTGATAGCTCGAGTCTTTCTTTTCTAGAGGATCATAATTTACTTCATAATATTGCGGACCAAACCAAGGTGGAAGGGATGTTTCATGACTTTCGGGAAGTTTCTGTCCATCCTTTCTGATCAGAGTGCGAGTACCACGGTCAAAGGTATTGCAACCTAGAGAAGAATAAGAGGATTAGGTAATATAAGAAAAGAATAACCTTGATAATTTTGAATAGTTTTGATCTCAACTCCTTTCACAGCTCCACCAAACTGTCCTTTTCCTGCAAGAATTTTTTTCTGCAAATTTTGAGTTTCTTTCGCTAAAATCATCGCAGCTCTACGATTATAATCCTCTCTTGATCTTGCTTTCTCTCTACTCTTCGTTTGGCGTTGCATTAATTGCTTTAATTCGTGCTGCTTCTGAAGCCTTGAAAACTTCGGAAATTCTAATCGATGATTAGAGCTCAGCAAATCTTTAATCGTTTCCTCCCATTCATCATGATGTGAGACTTCATCAGATGGAGGTTCAAGATTTAAAAGTAGCTCCGTTTTTTGCAATCTGTTTTTTGTTGATTTTAAAGATTGATCGACTTTGTGAACAAGTTTTTCATGGAAATCTAAACCAACATCCAAATTTACTGGTTTCATATTTTTGAGATAAAAGTTTGGATAGTTTCCTCGATTTTGAAACTTCATCGCTTCTAAAGTAGGGAGTTCCCCTATCTCATCGGTCATTATTTTATTTTATTTTTGATATCAGAAGATGAAAACGAAGAAAATTCATTGAAACTGCTGTTGTAAGCAATTCCTTTAATTAAGGAAGCGACAACTTTGTCCGATTATTAGACAAATCTCATCAACACTCCGATCAATAACTTATTAAAAACTTTATTTCATCCTCGCAATTACTGGATCTGTGAATAAAAATTTTGGGCATATAAATGGAGTTAGATCGATTCAATCGTTATGAGGAGGTAAGGAATTAGGAGCGTTAACGGACATGTCCGTTTGCGATGTTTATTTTTATCCTTGTCCTTAGAATTTTTTAAATTCCTCGAGAATTATTTCAAGATGTATGGTACAATTAGATAAAGCCAACGGAAATGTTGGTAAGAAAAGCCTCCGTGCTATTTTTCTTAATTATTTTCATCGGTATTTTTAGATACTGTGATTTCAGCATCCGTTGAAATAGAAGGAGAACTTGCAGAAGCAGAGGGTTATCTGCGGGCGATGGATATCGAATTCCGTACAATGACCTCAGCTGACAAAACAAAAGCCCAGCAGAAAGTAACTGAGTATAAGGAAGAGGTCAAAACACTTCAGCAGAACTATCAGACAGCGAAGTTTAACGCTGAATCTATAGCGTTAAAGGCTAGTCCGGCATCAAGAACAAAGCTATTAAATGCAAATCAGAAATTAGATAACTCAACAGCAACGCTGGAGAAGTCGAGGCAGTTAGTGGCGAATACAGAAAAAGTTGGTGATACAATTATTAAAGATATGGAAAATCAGAAAGAAACATTAATGGATGCTCAGAGCAAGGTGAAGGAAACAAAATATTTTACTTCTGAAGCTCGAAGAGTGTTAAGACAGATGGGGCATCGAGCGATAATACACAAGATTTGTGTATATTTTACTATCGTCGGGCTTCTCGCTGCTATAGTCGCTGTGGGGTACTACGGACTTATAGGAAAGAAATAAATAGTTTTAAAAAATCAGTTGGGATTTAGATCTGATATAAGAGTTTTTATTTACTTTATAGGGATAAGTTATGGTGAATTCAGTAATATAGTTATAAATTAACTCTTCTTTGTAGAATCAATAATAGAAAGCATTTGATGACGATAGGATGATGCGCTGTCAGCAGTTACATTCGCTAAAAGAAAGTTCTCTAATCTTCTTATCCAATCTAATGGAATATGTTCTCCAGTCTTTGGCAGTTCTTCAAAATTCTCTCTTATAAAGTGCGTTGAAGCTTGCGCAAATAAGATGACATATACACCACAATCAAAAGAGTTGAATTGTTGAGGCACTCGAATCGCCCTCAACTTGAAGTCTCTGGAACGACGATGAGTAATGGAGATATGGAAAATTGCCTTACCTTCGAGTTAACCTCTGGAGTTTCTTAAGGGTCCTTTCACCAGATCGTTGATTGAAATTACTACTGGAGTCAAGGTGGAAAGCTTCTTGACTCTGAAGGTTACACAGCAACAAACTCCAATGAGTTGAGCTTCCATCAAAAGAGGAATTATCATTTATAGGTGCAAATAACCAAACTTTCGCCTCAACATTTAGCCCATGTGCTAATTCTTCATATTCTTCTTCATCCTGAACTTGTAGATTCAGAAAAGATACAACAGCAGGATCGAAGTAGAGGAAAACCGAACTGTATGCGAAAGAAGAGAGTTCTTCTGTCTCAAAAAGCTTCAGTCCATAATATATACAAACATCATTTAACCATTGGCCTGGGTAGAAGAAGGATTTCTCCTTCTCGTAGATGTTAATATCATGATAACTGAAGAGTAATGTATTATTGGTCATTGGTCATGCTTCTTCTTCTCTTTTATGCACTAATCCGCGCACATTACTATCATCTCATTTGTCCAGTCGCCTAAACAATGTCAGAAAAGTCGTGGGGTGGATGGATAACTGTCCTTGGAGGTTTTCTTATTCATCTAGTGTTAGGAACTTTGTATGTATGGGCAAATATTACGAATGCTGTGACATCTTATCTGCGCCAATTCAATCCAACTCTGACTTACGATGATACCATCATAGTCTACGCTGCAGCTTTAGCAGCGCAGGGTTGCACTATGCTTTTAGGAGGGCTTATAAGTCAAAAAATTGGACCTCGCTACTGCTGTTTATTAGGCTCAACAATTCTGATAACAGGAACTTTCTTAGCTTCAATCAGCACAACTTTCTTCGAGCTTCTTTTTGCACAAGGCATCATGCTTGGACTCGGGATTGGGCTTTGTTACACTGCCCCTATTTCTGCAGCAGTACGATGGATGCCTCAAAGGAAGGGTATGGTGACGGGTATAATCGTTGGTGGTTTTGGGTGTGGTGCTTTTGTTTACGGTTTCATTGCGACTTCTGTCGTCAACCCAGACAAAGAGAATGTTGCCACCACTGGATCAAACGCAAATTACTTTCCTCCCGATTCCCCCGTGTTGCGAAGGGTGCCTTGGATGTTTGTAACACTCGGACTTTGTTACATTGTTTGTTTGGGTATTGGCTGTGCGTTGCTCTCCGAGCCATCCCCAATATCTGGCGACAGCACTGAGATTCAGTCTAGTTCCGCAATTAATCCTCTTCAAAAAAGGTTCACTAAAATAGAAATGACAGTCTATCAGACAGCTCCTAGCGAAGAAGCTGAAGAGGAAATTGTAGGAGAGCTGTCCGCACAGAAGCATCACCATAACGACTATTCGAAACTTCCCAATTTAGATCCACTCTCCAGCAATTTGAATCAACAGGAGAAGAAAGCTGTTAGTATAGAGATGGAACCACGAGAAATATTAACCTCTCCATTAGCCTGGCATGTTGCAAGTTGCTTAATTACGACTGCTGTTGGTGGAATGTATTTAGCAGGAACTTTTAAAACATACGGTCAACAACATATTCGAAATGAATCATTTTTAGCGAGTGTTAGCTCAACAGCATCTTTATTTAATACATTTGGACGGTTTTTCTGGGGATGGTTAGCAGATTCTATAGGACCACTACGTACTTTGCAAGTGATGTCACTACTATTTGCAACAACAATTATCACGTATTCGAACTCAATAGCACTTGGAGAAGCAGGATTTGGTCTTTGGACATTTTTGATATTCTTTTTTGAAGGAGCAAACTTTGTATTATACGTTCCTGTCACTGTTCTTCTCTTTGGAGCAAAATACTCCGCGAGCAACTATGGTTTGATTTTCTCATCATATTCGCTCTTTGTTGTTTTGAATATTTACATAATGGCAGGTGCAAAGGTTAGTTTTGATACAGCATCGATAAGTATGGGATTATTGACTGGGCTTGGATTCTTAAACCTGTTATTGCTGGAAATCCATATTCAGTCCTCGCGGAAGAATCTCTTAGAAGAATGTAAATTCCGATAGCATTTTAATCTTTGTAAAGAGAATAGTTACATATTCTTCATTTGAGTGCATCAACATCTTTGCAAAATAAAGTTGTTCAAAGATTTCTCTTCTGATCGCTGAACACTGAATATTGTTTGTAGGTGATCGAAACCCATACTCTTACAGTCTTCAGTTTGAAGAGATAAGTAGTTCGTAAATATTATGATGATAGTTCCAGGGAGCACATTGAAGCACATTCGAAGGAAAAGATTTAATAAAACGCCTTCGTCTATCATGGCAGTAGAAACTGCTTCTGAGGCGTTGAAGAAAACAACCTCGCAGCCATAATCAAAATAATCAATAAAGCTACCAAACTTAAATTTAGCAGTCGCTTTAATTGTTTGATTTGATTCTCGGAGGAATTTCCAGAGGTTTCGACCTATTTGAACGTTTTCCTCTAGCTGCTCAACACTAACCACTTGCTTGTAACGAAAGCAAACAGCTAATAAAGCAGCAACACCACCATTTCCAAGGCAATCAATGAATGTTGAAGATGAAGGTTTCACGTAATTCTTTTCTTCGAGGTAGCGGAAGAGGAAGACTAAATCATCAAATAAATGAAATTTCTCTGGATACAATTTACCACTATCTAACAATGCAAAAGCATTCTCTAAAGCGGATGTCCAATACAGCTGAGATTCATCTTCAATGTTGTAGTATGGATAGGATCGTTGATAAGGGCCTAAATCACTCATCTCTTTATTTCGAATTTATACCAAAGGATTAAGCAATTGCTTATAAAAAGACACCTCATCAAAGGAGTCCCCAGTAATAACCTCTCATCAATGCCACCAAAGCGAAAGAATCGAGTAATAGTCGATAGAGAAAGTTCTAAGAGGCAGAAAAAGTTAGAGGAAGATGTATCTCTTGATTCTGAAGTCTCTGAGAGTAATGAAATACTGCAAACAGATATTTCAGAGTATGAGCGAATTCGGTTAGAGAATATCAAACGGAATGAAATGTTTCTAAGTGATCTTGGTGTTGCTTCGGTACGCACATCTCTCCAGCTTGTTGCCCCTGTTAAGAAAGCGAAGCAAAGGAAAAGTATCGGAGCAGTGAAAGAAATACAACTTCCCACTCGTCGATCAAGCCGCGTCACTGTCGAGAAGCTGAGCTCAGAAATCAAAGCGTTAAAAGAGGAAGGAAAGACTGAAGAAGCAGTCAAGAAACAAGAAGAGTTGGATGTGATGACTGCGAAGCAGAAAGAAGGCGCCTATGTGCCAGAGTTTGTTGTATCACCAGAAGAAACTCAAGCACGCTTACCTTCCGAACCACTAGCATTAAGCTCCATTAAGAACCTCATTGAAGATGAGGATGATGTCGAGCAGTTAGTTAAGGATTTGATGAAAGAATTATCATCTTCTAAGATGACAAAGACTAAAAGTACAGTTAAGAAAGAGAAAAGCGAGAATTCGATAGTTGCTACTTACTCAAAACTGCGATTAGTTGAAGCGGATGTTGTAAAAATGACTGCTGCTCGCATCACAGCGGTTGCTCTGGCTCCTTCTATCGAACATATCGTCGCCGTCGCAGGGGACAAGTATGGAAATTTAGGGATTTGGAATGCATCCAAGCCTGAAGACTCTTATCGAGTCTATAATTATCGCCCACATGTTTCGAATATCATTCATTTTCATTTCACAGAGGAAGATGTCAATAAGTTGTTTTCAGTAAGTTACGATGGTACGATAAGGGCATTAGATCTTCAGAAGGAGGCTTTTACCCTCGCATTCGAAGCCCCTGAGGGATTAAGCGAACTGTATTATAGTGATGCAACTTTTCTCTATGACAAGAGTAACGCGGCAATTGTCTCTAAGTCTGATGGGTTTGTCTCATTAATAGATTTCCGCTCGTCGAGGACTAGCTATCAGTGGAACTTTGAAGCCCATGATTGCAAAATCAATGGTGTTCAACAACATCCAACCAATTCTAATCTTCTAATAACCGCTGCTGCTCGAAATGGAGGAATCGCAGTTCATGACATTCGATCTGCGTCGAAGAAGTGGAAGCCTCTTCACTTCTTTGCCGAGCATACAAAGTCAATTAATGGTGCTTATGTTTCACCTGATGGTGAATACCTTATCTCTGTGTCCTTGGACGATACAATCCGCGCATGGAAGAACTTTACTGGAACTGGAAAGATGATTTCTCATACCCTCCGTCACAATAATTTCACTGGACGTTGGCTATCGACCTTCAGACCTTCTTTCGACCCGAAACGTGATCATACGTTTGTCTGCGGATCGATGCTCCAACCAAGGAGAATAGAGTTATTTACAGTCCAAGAAACGTCCGATTCAAAGCTTGGAATTGATCTGACGTGGAATTTACAAGGAGAATGGCTAGCTTCAGTAAATTCGAGAAATTGCTTCCATGCGAAACTAAATATGGTTCTAGGATCAAATTCTAGCGGGAAGGTTCATTTGTTCCGATAAAATACCCAGGTCATTGACTATCTGAGAGATCCACGCCGTCCTCTTTGGATCCTGGAATTTGTGTGAGTTCAATCTAATATTGATAAAAGTTAAAGAATAAATCGTCGATAAGTGACACAGTTTTCACCTCGTAGTCTAGTATGGCATTAGGTGGGATCCGTGGCCGACCTGGTGCTGACGGAAGCCCCTTCGATCCGAATGCCAAGTCTCCCCCAAAGCGAACATGTACTCTCTCGCCTTCTTTCATGTGTAATACAGTCTCGTCAAGACCCCGCACAACCGAACCTACACCACATCGATAGTAATAAGGGTCTGCAGTCTTGAAAACATCATCAAATACAATATCTTTGAATTTAGCTCGAAATCGAATTGCAACCAGATCTCCAGCCTTCGGAAAAGAAGCAGATCCAGGGACTTCCTTAAGCACTTCATATTCAATCTTATCAGACCATGGTGAAGGTGCCAAATCAGCAAAACTTTCGCTGGGCTGTTGAGTGATGATTGAAGCTAATGCGACGTTGAACCCAAGAAGCGATTTAAACAACTTATTCTTGCCGGTTAGAATAGAATGAGAATAAGAATTGGAGGACATTATCCATATCATTGACAATAACGACAAGAGGAGTAAGTTGGTCATCTTACTTGAAAAGTTGTTGGTGATATGTGATATGACATAAATTTATGACATCATCTCTTCTCTCTCCCATACCGATTACCGTTTAACTTGTCGGCAGACGAACTGTCTCACCTGAATTGAAAACAAAGTTCTGATAGATGTGGATTATTGAAGCTTATGAGAATGATAAGATCCTTCAGAAGCTTTTTCTAAAGGTTAGGATGAAAAGTGGCTTTTGAGATTTATTTACACCTATGTTAGGGGCCAAAGGTTGTCATTGGTCGGGCAGAATCTTCAGATTTACCTTTTCCCAATGATAAAAGCATATCTCGGAAACATGTGGAGGTGTTTCTAAATATTTTGCATGGTAAATCTATTATCTCAATCATAGATCTGGGATCTAAGTTTGGAACTTTTATAAATGAGCGAAAGCTTGAGCCAAACTTGATGCACGAACTACTTCCCGATCAGATCAATCATGTAAAGTTAGGAGTAATGGAGACTCATTTAAGAATTTATTCAGAGAAATTATCGTTTTGTGTTTCACGTCTTGAAAAGTCAGAGCGAGAAAAGGTGAAGGTAAGGGATGTATACTAGAATTCTTTCTCAGAAACTGAGTGTGCCGCAGTATTATGCCAGAGCAATCGAAGCAGAAATCGTCAAATCGGTCGACCTTGCGACGCATCTTATTACTTCTTCATCGTGGACTGCAACAGCAAAATCCCTTTTTGCAATTGTCCTACAAAAACCAATCGTATCCATGTCGTGGCTTCGATTTATTGACGAGACAAGGCCAGTAGTACCCATCCCTAAAATAGAAGAGTATGTTCTTCTTGCTAGCTTCAGCAATTTTGATTTGATTCTTTTGGTAGTCATTTTCCCATTGCTGATAAAATCGTTGATTATCGGCGTAAAGAATCAAGATCTTCATTGTGCAAAGATTTTCTTGTTTTACTCACAGATGAATCTACGGTAGGATGTCGATACTTGTATTTGACAAGTCCGTAAAATTGGAGTATTTCTTTAGGACCAATACAGTGGCATTCTTCGTGAGTGTGGTGCGATGGTGCTCCCAGTGGTAAGAACCTGCATAGTCACTGTTGACCCTGTGGCTGTTGACTTGTTTTACAGTGGACCTATTCATCGAAATCTGATTGGAAGAAATTGACTTCTTTGATTACAGACAATTTAAAGCAGAATAGAAGGTCGAAAGTTTGTTTTTTCATTGATGAGATGAAGCCTGTCCCTGAAAATGTATGAACCTTCTTTCTGCTCTTCATCGTTATCTGTTACTGTAATGTAGTTCATCGGGTTCGCGAAAAGCACGAAAAGTGAAATATTTTGGTTGACGGATGGAGCTCTTGCCTTTTCTGTATTGAGTCTTTCCTCCCCACCACTTTCCACGGGTAACTCATCGATTTGCTCCACCTGCGTTGAGCTTTACGTTTGGTGTAGATGTTCCCAATGTTGCTGAAACAATGGCAGTGGTTGAGTCTATGGTAGTTGAAGATCAGCCACCAACCCAAACTAAAGACTTTTCTGCCAGTTTTGCAGACTCTATGACAGCTCAGAGTGCTGTTATTGAGGAGAGAGATAGTATCGTTTCAGAAACTCCGGCTAAACGGTCAAAGCAACAAGAAAGTGACGATGATGAAATACTTCTACGAGCGACTAAACGTGCGAAGAAAAGCAGAGGATCTCAGAAGATCATAGAAACAGATACACCTTTCTCTCAAGTGAACTCGAGCTTTGATGTTGAGAATATTGGTCTCAGTGGGCAAAAGAATATTAAGCAAGAACAAAGAAAAGATGAAGTTATGGAAGAATCTATCACTGGGAAGACAGTAGGGAAAGGTAGGGGTCCCCGTGGAAAGAAAATCGAAGAAGAACAAGATAATGATGAAGAAATATTGGAGAGAGGAAAGAGAAATACAAAACCTCGTACTACCAAAAGTGCGACCAAGACCTTAGTCACTAATGAGAATGTGAATCAAGTTTTTGACTTCTTCGAAGAAGAAGAAGAAGAGAAACTAAACACTATGCCTGCGCTGGGCAAGAGAAAGAGAGTGGGAGAGGAACCTCAACAAAACGCCGACGTATCTGCCACGAAAGAAACCAAAAATTTACCAGCACCTGCTTCTTCCACCCAAAGCTTAATAACAGAGGAAAAAGCAGAGGATAGTGAGCCGGTAAGAAGATTCATTTTAGCAGATGACTGGGTTGATGTGAACCGAGGGATGAATGGTCTGAAAATACTCGAGGGCGATGACCAAGCTCTTGAAGAAGAGAGAAACCTTATTATGCCAGCATCAGCTCAACAGCAGCATGGTTTCGGTGAAAGAGACGGTTACTCGAGAAAGAGAGGTGAAATTGATGGACCATGCAAGGACGTTAGGAAGTTTGTCAAGAACTTCGTTCGCACAGTTCACCCTGCCAATCTGATCAAATCAAAGCAAATGGAAAAGGTTTTACCGAAAGAATCTGAAAGGGAGGTTCAGGTGAGCTTTTCATTATGTTGTTTTCGCTTGTTATTACCTCTTTGCTTTCAGCTACGATTAGAGTATGAAGCAGAGTTAGCGCGACAAAAGATTGCAGATAGCCTCCTCAATGACAAGTAAGTTCATTCCTTTTTTGTCTCTCGACATCTAACAGCTTATCTCACGCATTTTAGTATCGAGAAAGTTGGAGGAAAGAGCAAGCGAAGAAACTGATAGAAGCAGTTTAAATAAGGAATATGAAAATCTTGATGCGCATTTGATTAAGTCCGATTAGAAATAGGACTTCTGTTAAAACTATAAACTACAAATCTATTTCTTATAGGTTTTGAATAATTGATCCATACCTTGAGCAAGCTCAATATCAAAGGTGGACAAGCATGGCTTGTCATCTGTTGTCAAGGTAACGTCAACTGTGTTCCATAAATTGTGCCAGTCTGGGTGATGTTGATTCTTCTCAGCAAGTTGTGCGCTGCCGGACATGAATAAAAACGCCTCTTGGAAATCGGTGAAAACGAATGATCTCTTGATTGCGTCACCGGTTACCGAGTTAGGAACATAAGTCCAATCCGGTACTGTAGTGAGAGCCTTCTTTGTCTGCTCCGCGTTCAGGCAAACTAATTCCACTGGATCAGAACTATAAAGGAAAACGTTTAGAGAAAAAGGAACGATTGCTATGGAGGAAAATTTCACCTGTAAGTTGCGCATGGAAGTAAAAAGTCGAAGTAGCTCGTTGAGTTTTGTAATTGGGAGCAAGTTTCACTTTGAACCTTGTAATACTCTGCATTAGAGTACACCACAGAGAGGCAGAATAACACAACGAAGAATGCGATCATTTCTTATTAAAATCTGATGTGGTGATGTGGTGAACGATTTCTCGGAATTTGCAAAAACGATGAGACGATCGTTTTATTTATTTGGAATCTACCTCTACTGTTTGTCTTTCGAAACAATATGAACATACAAAGGGAAGCTGATGTCGATAGTGCTAATGTGTAATAAGGGGCATTATGAGTTACTCTATTGACTCTAAACTAGAACATATTTTAGACTTGGACTATCGTTTCCTCCAATATACCATCATCTCCCTGCCTTTTCGCGGCTTGATAGACTTGGTATTCTACATATTATATATGATTGGCATATGAGGAAAATTGTCTCAAGTGGGTAGAAAGTTACCTGTGTTACTTTGACAATCTCAAAGCCCAGCGGGTGTAAATACTTTCCGTAATCGTCTAAAAGAACAGGATAGGGGGGACCTACATTAGGATCATCTGCTTCTGTGCGTATAGGAAAGATGAGAGTTGCTAATAGTCCATCCTCTGGAGTGATCAAAGAGGAGACTGCGGTTGCCCATTCTGACCTCAAAGGCGGATCTATAGCTGCGAAAAAGAGATAGTCTAGAACGAAGTCAAACGTACTCGAGGTTTTATAATTGAAGAAGTCTGCAACTTCAAATTTTACATCAGTGATTTGCTTCTGAGTCGCAAGTTGCCTTGCTGTTTCAATTGCTGTAGCAGACAGATCCAATCCAGTCACTCTCTGAAAACCTTTCTCCTTTAAGTAGATACACTCATATCCAGAACCACATCCAGGAATGAGGATATTTTGAAACTTCTCTGGAAGGAGGTATTGCTCCTCTTCAACAGCTTGCTTCAAAGCAGGAATCACAGTACCTTTGAGATCCCAAGGAGTAATACCAAGTTTCCATGCTTTATCCCAATCTCTATCAGCTTTCTCAAAGAAATTGCGCCTCTGACTCTGATAAAACCTCGAACTGCGAAATATTTGTCTTGTGAGAGATGTCATATGATATATGATATTGATCTGAATCTTCTGTATCGCGAGAGGACGTTTCGAGATGAATTATTGTGAAAATGGGAGATGAAACTGCAGAGCCTCTTGAAAGCTTTCAGAAGTCGAGTAATGATGACATTATTGAAGAAAGAGAGCGAGTTCAGAAAGCTATGTATGAGCAAAAGATGTCAATTCAAGCTTATGAATCAGAATTAAAATCTGCAAAACATCTGCTATCCTTGCAAATGGCAGAGACAAAACATTGCAGTTCTTATATTACAATTTTAAATACTGAAGTTGATACTTTAAAGCAATTACTTTACGAAAAGCAAGAAGAAATTCATTTCCTAAACATTCGAATCATGAAGTCCCACGACAAAATCGTACAACTCGAAAACGAACTTGACACCCACAAAATAAACAAACTTACTTTATTTGAGTTAGAACAGCAAAATCTGCAACTATTAGAGCGAATCAAAGAGCTGCAAAGTAAGATTCAAGAGCTAGAGATTGAAAATAGTTTCTTATCCCAACATAAACAAGATAAAATCCTACTCGAGGAAAAACAGCTGTTGAAGCTACAAGAGTTAGAACTAAAGCTTCCATATGAAAATAGTCAACTAATATCACAATTGAATAAGTGTAATGATGTTATACATCACCAACGGAGTGTCATTGAGGAGTTGACATCTCATAATACTTCATTTTACCAAATGATGCAATGGAAAGAAGAAATTAAAAACGAACAACTGTCACGTGCGAAACTGGCTGAATATCAAACATTGATCGAATTAGATTTAAAAGAAAGAGAGAACAATAATTTAGAGAGAGAGCAGAAAGTCCTGATGAATGATCATCAAGTTATGCTTCAGAAGAGTCGAGAGATGGACAAACAGCTGACAAATTCTTTTCAACAAATAGACGAATTAAATAATCTTTATTCGCGTGTCATACATACATTAGAGGAAGAGAATTATCTGGCCAGTTACAAAGAGAAGTTGTTGGTCAAAGAGAATTATTTATTACAAGCATCGAAGCAACTTTTAGCAGACGTTGTTGACAAAACAACAGATCCTCTATCTTCTCTCGCAAGAGAAATAAGGAAATCTCAATCTCGTCTTTACAGTCCATCCTCGACAAAGCACCCCTCGGTTGATTCTCCCTCCGTTACTAATATGAGAAAGTCGTTCTTCCAAGAGGGCAGCAACCGAAAGAATCCAAAGACTCAACTTTCCAAAACTATGAATGCGATACAAACGAATCGCCGAGACAGGAAATCAACTATTACCACGAAGGGTAGTTTGCATGAGGAGTCGTCGAAACCTCGTCCAAACACTACTGCTGACATCTTGCCTTCGAGAAATCATCCATCAGAGCCTTCAAACTTTACCTCGACGTCCTCCCCTAAGTTCGGGGTTTCTTTGTCACCATCAAATATTTCTTCAGAAGAGGAGTTAGCCCAACTTCCCGATTCACCTTCAATTCAGTTCTCTGATCACCAGGAATATATCGCCTTCTCTTCAATCAAGCACAGCATTATCAACAAATACCTCTCCCTTTTTATCGAATATTGCCAATTTTATCAATTTTCGCTTAGATCTGGTTCTTTCCCAAAAGTTTCTACAAAAGATATAGATAATCTGGAAGAAGTAGTCGTTTATCAGGGAAAACTCCTTCTCAATAACTGTGGGCTGAATTCAGATGATATGAACCTGGTAACTATTCCTTTTGTATTTTGATGAGGTATATACTAATCGGTTTTGATGTATTTTAGCTTATTGATTGGCTTCGGAGGACATCCTCGAAGTCTATCAATCTTTTGGATCTGAGAGATAATCATATTGATAAGGAAGGCTTCGAAAAGCTTCTACTTTGGATTATATCATGGTCAGAACAAGAGACGCAGCGCACTTCTCCAGCTGTTCCGTTACAAATTGACCTTAGAGGCAACCAGGTAAGAGAATGGGAGAATTATAGGAGAAGCACTGAATGAAGTTATACGTAGATTTCCCCGCAAACTCTATCAGTGGTTAGTGATTTAGTGAAGACGAACCGGTCATTTGTTTATGTTAGTTACAAGGATGACGAAGATAAGACCTTGCAGATTTATTCCAAAGTGCCGCGATCTCTGGATGATTCGTTTTCCCCAAATTGTGATGACGAGGAAAACCACTCCCAATATTCTATTTCCGTCGTTCTTAATCTGAATGGACAATATCGTAGAGCAATCACAAGAAAACATCTCGAACTGCAAGAATCATTCACCAATCGCGTTGTGGGTTCCTTATACACAACCGAGGAAATGTCATATCATCAGAATAATGTTGTATACCCTCGCGATCATATTATGAGAGATCGTATCGCGTAAACATTATGAGTTGCGTTGACATCTCCATCGTTTGGCATCCTTCAACAGATTTTCGAGGTCTATTTAAAAGAAAATTGGTAGTAGTTATTTAAAATTGGCGTCACTCTATACATGTCTCTTCGTCTCTTTTTCTCCAAGCCATCACTCGTAAGACAACGAGGTAGTCAAGGTTTAAGTGGCATGTCCAACCTTTATCTTTCAACGCTGAGAATCATCTTCAATGATGAACAGCTTGTAGCAGTCGACAAACCTCCTGGCATGCTATCTGTACCAGGAAGAGAAAAAAGGAAAGAAGTAACTTCCCTGACTCGATCTCAAGAGTGGTCGGTTGTCGTTTCAACTCTATTGGCCCACTTGAAGCGAGAAAACTCTTTATCTCCGCTCGTCGCTATACTTCATGTTTTGAATGAGCAGAGAGGGAGAGTTCCGCGCCAGGATCAGAAATTCATTCGATATGCTCAAAGAATTATGAAAAACCAATGTAGCAAAGAAGATGCTCAACAGCTTTGGTTGAGATTATCCTCTTTAGATAGAAGCATGTACGGGACTCTACCTGAAGAGTTCCCAGCTGAACTCATAAGTGCGAGTGATATCATGGAAAAACAGTTTAACCAAAGACTGTTCCATCTCCATCGTCTCGACCAAGAAACTTCTGGCGTGTTAATGTTTGGGAAGGATTCAAAGAGCGCTAATTATATATGCAATCAATTCCGAGAACATCAGGTAAGTCTAACCTTGACGGAGAAATGAATGACTCAATCAAACTTTCCAGATTCAGAAAGTCTACATCGCTTTAGTTCATGGAAATATGCTGCAAACAGTGCCTGTGACGGGCAAGATTACCTTTCCACTCTCCCCTGATGTGGGAAATGCACCGAGGCAGAAAATTGATGAAATTAGTGGAAAGTCATCAGAAACTGATTATGAAGTAATATTACTCGATGACTTACGATATCATTTATATCGCCCATTTTTCCCTGAGTTGAGTGAGGAGACAACCTTGGTTAGACTTCTCCCTCGCACAGGCAGGTAAGGGCGATAACCAAGTTATCTCTCTTATTTTCTCACTGTTCTCCAAAGAACGCATCAACTTAGAGTGCATCTTTTAGGTCTTGGTTTCCCGATAATCGGAGATCGCCTCTACTGCACTCCTGAGCAATTAGGATTAGTGGGAGAGAGCTGTAGGCTGTGTCTACATTCCTTGGAACTCCACTTTAAGCACCCTATCTCTGAGGAAGAAGTACATCTCAAAACAATAAATGAGAACGAAGGACAAAAATCGTGAGGCTTAGGGTTAGGTATGTACATGGACGACACTATGAAGAAGGGAAACTATTCGATTGAGGCCTCTGGTTTCTCGATAGTAATGGCATTTCCATAGACTAAAGATAGAGGGACCATAATTTCATTTTTGCCGTCACTGGAAAGGAGCCTTACATATCTGAGATCGACAGAAAGAACTCTTCCTTTAAAATTCCCGACCATGATCACATCACCACGTTGGAATGGTCTTGTAAAAAGAATATATAATCCAGCGAATCCATGTTTAATCAAATCTTTCGCGGCAAAGCCAATAGTGATACCTAGAACACTAATAAGGGAAAGCAGTGGCTTCGTGTCAATTCCAATTGTTCCCAACAAGATCAACGTCACAAATGTCCAAAATCCATAGGTAAAGCCCTTAGCGATTAACTTTGTAAGATCAGGATCGCTGATGATGGATTGGACAAATCTCTCGAAAAAGTGCTGAGTGTGTGTGAAGAGCTGGTAGACGGCCGAGAAACCCGTTCGAAGTGGAGAAGAATTTTGAAAAACATCATTGCCGAAAATGGAATTTAAATTCTTGCCTCGTTTCGAGGATTGAGATAAGTCATCATTTCCTTTGTCATCCATGCCAATGATCTGATTCAATCTGACTGACCGATCTAACGGACTTGCTCCATTTAAAGGACCGCTACGTTTTTTTATGGACAAAGCAAACCCGCTATTAATATGAAAGTATCCAAAAAGAAGGATAAAGATAACGACCGAGACCATCATGTTCGTTGCAATAATTTAATTAGCAAGGCTATTAAACAATTGCTTTATTTGATATTAATCAATTACTTAATACTCATTGACAGTTTCACTTGTTTTGTTTCGTTGAAAAGGCAACACTGGATCGACATGTCTCAACAGAATCAAAGAAATGATTTTGAATCATTATCAAACAATGAAGTTATTTTGAGTCTATGGAGTCCGTCAGCTGTGGAGAAATGTCGATTAGGATTATCAGATTGTGTTTTATTTGAAAATGGTCACCCACATCGTTGGTATGTGACTGGCTCTGCCGGAGAAGTTAAGCCGAAACGGAATATTGATACAAAAACAATTTCTCAACGATGGATGAAGATATCTGATGAGTTGTCGACTAACTATGTCGCAGCGGTAAAGCAGTCAGGAGGACTGATCAAATTCCTTACGAAAGATGCATGGGAGAATTTCATAGCCGAGACCAGGTTTGATCCAAATCTTTGCTCTGCCCATTGCTTCCTTGGTGCAGGAAGTAATTGTCTAATTTACCGTAGTACCTACAATCTCAACCTTCAGACTAAACGGTGGAAGATTTCCACGCACACATACACAGTTCCATTCCAAGAACCTGTTTGTGTGATAAGCGAAGAGAAGTTAGTATTAAATGAGTCTAGAGCATCTTCCATTCATAAAGTGACAGACTTGGCCACCACAACTGTGGTAAGATATGTGGAGAAGATGTTAAAAGTGCAAATTGTGCAATGTGTTGTCGACTATGTAATCGATCGTAAGTCACAGATATGGATGTTATGGTCATCTAATGTCTTATTGCATCGATTTCTTCCCCCCATCGATCAGTTTGAAGGCACTATCAATATGAAGACTTCTTCCCCTACGTCAAGAGTGCAAACGCCTGGTTCTCCTTTTTATCGGGAGGAAAATCAGACAAGCGCACAACTTTTATCTCACCAACTACATGATATGGTGCAAAATAATGTAACAAGTAAGAAAGACCCAAAAATTTCGCAAGTTGCTACAATAGCTGCCACACATTCCTTTGGTTCACTGGATGAACAATCTCTGGCAGCCAAATCGAAATTTCCCCATCCGTTCAATTGCCGTGGTGATTACTGTCAGTTAGAGATATCCAATACTGGACAATTGGCGGTCGATGATAAACAAGCAGGGTTGCATTTCGCTCAAAAGCTCTTTACCGATCAAGAGATTCAACGCTTAAAGAAAGATCCAAAATTCAATAATATGATGGAATTCGGTTCGGCCGGCATCGGACTAGCGGAAATAAACATGAGAAGCATTATCCAAGCGAGAAATGAAAAAAGGGGATTACTTTCGACGAGTGTAGATTCCTCTTCGTGGATGGAGTATCCATCATCAACTTCAAAAGGGCTTTCTTTCAAAGGAAGCATGTTAGAGCAAGACTCTTTAGTGCGAAATAAGAAAAATCGGGCTTCTGTATGGGTAAATTCTTTGTCCTTGTTTGATGTCTATCCCACTAACTTCTTAAAAATAGGATGCTGAACCATTAAGAGATGCACCAACAGATGATGGCATGCCTAGCAACTTGATGACTCACTATGAAACAGTAAAAGTCTGTGGCACGTGCTATAATGTGTATCAGTGTCTAGACTGGGCCCGGAATCTGTTAGAGGCTTCAAATAAAGATAAAGAGGCTAAATCAGCGAAGGCCTTATCAAACACTATGGACTCCCATTCTTCCACAATTGAAGATCCTTTGCGCACCTCTTTTCCTGATCGGGGTATAAATAGTCCCGAAAGGCCGAGATCTCAAGGCCGATTAAACAGGGGTCTTAGACCGAGCAGTACCAAGGACGGGCATGCGAAGGCAACTTGGAAAAGTCGTCTTAGCACATTACAGGACAGGAAAATGAAGAGAAGCGAAATGGCTGTTTTAGAAAACTATGTTCGGGGAAAAACAAATACTTTATCAGCTGATCCTTCTCAATCTTCTTTTGTGGCATCCCCGAAGCGACGAAATCGATCTCCTTCTCCAATTCGGCATCAAACACAATCTCTCAACCAATCCTCATCAATTGTTGAAGAGGACTCAGAACTGTACATTGGACAAATCCTTCTCGCGTGTGGTGCTCAATATGAAGGGGAACTCGCTCAGAATATTCTCATCGAGGCAGGCTTTTCAGTGCAGTGGTTTAAAGAAGGAAGAATTGCTACGAATGAGATTGTTGAGAACTGGGATCGTTATGATTGTATAATTGTTGAGAGAGATTTACCGCTTATGAACGCTTTCGAAGTAAGTAGGTCAGTGCGTGACCATGAAAAGAAGATGCGTCTTGAAAAAAGTCTTCAAGCTCAAAAGTCTTCCGATTCAAGTTTGAATGCAAAATTTCTCAACCATAGAATTCCACTGATATGCTATACTTCCGCTGTTACACCTCCTGATTTGACTTCATACATGAAAGCTGATATGGACGGTTGCATCTCTCAACCTGTTGATAAAGTGTCTCTTATCAATACAATGAGGGCAGCGATCCCCCATCATCTTGCTCCCCTCATCAAGCCAGAAATAACCAAGGAGCAATTAAGAGACCAGCAAAAAATTAAAAAGATTGGCCTTTTGGGTGAATTGGAAGACAGCGTAGATTCGGCCTCGATGGCACTAAAAACTTTACCTCTGGTGAAAAACGATATAGGTTCCGAATTTCAGGGACTGGCGCAACTTGATGCCGATACTAAGATTCCTTTCATGATTATTAATGGAAGCAAATACTCCCGCATGAAGAATGTAATGAACGAAAGATTTTTTAACCTTGTTGTATGCCATGATCTGTTTGATACATACGAAAGAATGAAAATTCTTCTTCAGCCAATTATTCAGCGATATCAATCTATTCAAATACTAGTCTGGAATTATCCTGGGCAAGCACATACAGAATGGAGAAAGACACAAATATTAAATAATGAATACCTTGCTGCTTGTTTAAATGAATTACTCGGCCAGATTGGTGAATTCGGGACCAAAGATTTCGATACTAACCATCCATTTTACATTCTTGGCTATGGGTACGGCGCTAGTATCGCTTCTTATTATTTAGCTAATTATCGTGTCCCAAATGTACGTGGTTTATTATCGGTTAACGGTTGGGCTTTCATCGATTCTTATCTTGCTGGTGTGATGCATGATTGTATGAATATCTTTCAAAGTTCTCCTGAAACACGCCCTGATTTGCCAGTGTATTTCTTCTCGCGATTTCTATTTTCGAAGGACTATTTGGCTAAAGTATCTGTTCCATTGGCCCTAAACATTTACACGGCTGTCTATAATGCGATTTCTATCAAAGGAAGGATTCAGCTCTGTCAAGGAGTTTTGAAATCTGTAGATCTGAGACCTTTTTTGAAATCAATGGATATTCCCCTCATTTGCATTCACAGTAGTCAAGACTCATTCGCTCGACCATTGCATGTCGAACCCTTCGTCACTCATCGTCATGGAGAAGTGCGCAGCATATATCAGGCCTTGTTATCTCCTTTAAAGACTTGTGTTGTCTGGTTAAACGGTGGACACGAGGTTTTTCAAGAAAATCGCAAGCAGATTGTTCTCTTACTCGAGCAAATCCTAACTGGCTATCATGAAGTTCATGAAATTACCTTCCCTTCGGCTTCCTCCATGAACTTAGACGTTTCATATAACCCTTTCAATAAATCTGCCTCAAACAAAGAGAAACAAGGCAATTTGGGAGGGTTGGATACAACTAAATCATTAGAGGATAAGTTTACAAAGAGTGTGCTAAACATCGCTTCCAAGGCGGATGTCAAGCAAAATACAATACCCTCCTTCACCCACCAGACTCAATCCGGAGATTTCGAAATATTACCACCAAATCGATCCATTTCTTCAAGAGGCGGGGAGAAAACAAGATCGCAAGCAATTGATCGAGAAATGAAAAATATGACTCTCCCTGCAATCGCAACGGCTCGAGGAAATGGTGCGAGTTGGAATCAGTATTCGCACAGTATTTTAACCAAACAGAATGATTTATTGACATTAGAAACAAAAGGAACTTCTAATACGAGAAAAGGCAATAGTAATATTCTCTCAGCGTCAGCTCCTGGTGAGTTGCAAAAAGCTACTTTAAAAGCTACTGAACGAATGGAAAACCTTTCTTATCTATCCGATGTAAAAGCTTATCCTGAAGTAAAGGAGTATATGAACTGGCGTCTTAAGAGAAATAAAAAGAGATTACAGCGACTTCAACTTGCAGCGCAAGCTATTCAAAACGCTTTCCGTGCATATTTAGCTCGGAACCTTGTCAAAAACATTCGAAGGAAAAGAGCTGCTTTGACAATTCAAAGGATTTTCCGCGGATGGAAAGGACGAAGGAGATTCTTCCATCAAGCCAAACGCCTCTGGGCCGCGATTATTATTGCTAGAACTTGGAGAGGCTATGCTGCCAGAAAGTGGTATTTTCTGACTCGATTAAAGATTGCCGCTGCTGCTAATATACAACGAATCTTTCGAGGATATCGCGCAAGGGAGCGAGTTAAAGCCATTCGAAAGATGATGAACCATGCAGCTTCGATTATCCAAGCTATGGTACGACGATATCGTGCCCGAAAAGAAGCTTGGAAGAGAAGACAATTACGAAACGGAGCAATTACAATTCAAAGAATCTTCAGAGGACTTTTGGGAAGAAAGAAAGCGATCGCAGAGCGTGATAAATATATCTTTAGCAAAAGTCAATCCCAGGGTATCGAGTTTGGTCGGCAAATGCTTCTCGAGCATAAACTCCATGTGACTCGATTACAAAGTGACGTAACTCTTCTCGCTCAAGAAAAGGTTACATGCGAAGAACAGATTGAGGCACTTCTTGAAGAGATTAGTGGCTTTGAAGAGGGGGTTCGCACCTTAGAGAAGGAGATGCATCAGCTGTCAAAAGTCGAGTCGGAGGCAGCGGCTTTCATGGATGAGGATTCAAGATTCGAATTACGCGAGCAAAAGATGCGATTAGATCGTGAATTTGGGGAAATGTTAAGTAAGATTGCGAATCGTAATGATATGTTAGTAGATTTAGAGAAGAAATTGGCCGCAATTGATAAGACACGTCAAGCTAAAGAGGAAGATTTACGGACATTAGAAAGAAAACTGGTGGTACTTTTAGAGGATCAACAGAAAGAATTAAATGCAATTCGGCGGAAACAAGATGTTCGAGGAGCGCTACTTGCGGCATCTCATTCAGAGTTATCTCGAGCTACTACCACTGGGGTGAGTGCTGTAGCAAAGGGGGACACAACCGGAGGAATCGGTGGAGGGGGCTATAGCGGTGGACCAAGCTTACAGGAAAAGAAACAGGCTGCACAATTGATGCAGAGCACAGAGACATTGATGAAGTTCGGATTTATGTCAATGAGCATGACATATTTCTCATCATTAAATATGATCAAAGCATTGAGAACTGTATCAGCCCAAGACACTGTTATGGCGGCACTCGCAGATGTGCATGCACAGAGGGCAGTTGGTTTAGATACTTCGGGAGGTCTGCCTTCTTCTGCACCAAAGAATCCGTTAGTAGAGAAAGAGGCGAAAGTGAATCGTTTGAAACCAGGGCAGTTACCCGGACAGCAAACACTTCAAGTTTCCTCATGGAGTGTGGAAGATGTTGCAAAATGGCTGCAAACCCTTTCCTTAGGTCAATATTCGGAAGCATTCATTGACTCAGCTGTGGATGGTGAATTCCTTTACGATCTAACTGATGATGACCTGAAAAATACATTGGGGATCGAGCATCGTCTCCATCGAAAGAAAATATTAAACTGTGTCAATCGTTTGAAAATGGCAGAAGCACAAAATGAGAGTCGTCTCGGAGTGTTGCAGAACACACTTTTCAATCCTGATGTAAGCCATATTGCTCTTGTGACTTTACTTTATTTCTTAAATTTCGTAACAATAGAATGCTGGGATGGATATGCGTGGTGGTGATAGTGGTACAGGTTCAGGAGGTGTACAAAGACCGAACTTCGATGGTGTGTCCTCTGATGGTGGAGCAGACGCTGCAGATAGAACAATGGAAGGTCCAAAAGTTTCTCTTCAAGAATTGTTCTCTCTCGTACGACATTCCAAGTTTAGCTTACTCAAAGAAGCCATCGACTATTTGCCGACAAAACCTTTCGATAAGTCTCTCATTCAGGTTCGCCAAACAGAATCTTTCAACTGCCCTAAGCTTACTCAACTCTTTACTAGGCACAATATGTTACTGATCATGGTACAGTGTATGTAACCGGATATGAGCGACTGCCTTTTCATATTAACAAAACGGATGAATATGGCAACACGATGCTTGGTCTCGCGTGTCAGAATGGAAATATGAAAATTTGCAAATATCTGCTGTCTAAAGGTTCTAACCCCAACCACCAGAACCATCTTGGACAAACTCCTGCTCACTTTGCTATTGCATTTCAATTTTTCGAACTATCGCAGTGGTTGTTTGAGAATGGCGGAGATGATACTCTTGAGAATAAATTCGGGCTTACTCCTTATGACGGTCTCCTTGCTGACGAAACAAGTGATGCTGTCGTAGCAATAGAGACCTAAATGTAGGAGATTTACGATATGTAGTAATACTTTCTTTTTTATTGTAAATAATTGTAAATTGCCGTTACAAATCTCGTGGAAATCTGTCGACCCGCTTTTCTACTTCCGAAGATCCGGTGTTTTTCTTGGATGACGTGATTTACTCTCTCTCACTGTCAGCAGAGGGATAGCGAAGAAGAAGCAAGAGACAGCGAGCAGTACTACATATATATACTACCGCGATACTATCAGACTCTACTACTAGACTACTATATATACCACTACCTTCTATTACCACACAATAGGTGAGATCAAGAAATTAAAGATTGAAGAATGTTGAAGCAACACATGCTATTCGCTCTTCTCCTTCTAGCAGTTTATCTTAGTCTTGCTCTCAGTTTCTTCCCTCGTTTGCCGAATAACCGATTCGCTGGCCATTCTTTACCCATCTCTGCAACCACATCGTCCAGAACCAGTACGGTCGCATCCACCAAACTGGGTGAATCGAAAATCTCTTCCTATGCCGAAGTACTTGATCCTAAAAGTCTCGAGAAGTTAGAAGAGGAAGAGATATCTATGATCATGAAGGAATTCAACATCACAGAAGACACTTTGAAGTCATTGAATCCTTCTCTGGTGTCAGTGGAGAACAAGGAATTCTTCGAGAAGATGATGCTGCGACCTAAGAAAGTTCGTCGCACTCTTATGGAGGCGAAGATTGACTTTTACTCGGAATATCGCACTCCAATCCTCCCACAATACAAAACTTTTATAACTGAGTTTCTCACGGTGCTATTGCTGCAAGTAGAAGATGCAACTTATGAATATGATGCGTTACATGCCTTTGGTATCTGCACCCACTACTACACAATCATGAAGGGTTATCCCCTTGAAGACGAGGTAAGAACAGCTTTCATTTCCTGCATTATTGCGATAGTTGATTTTTGTGATTTATTTAGATTGATCTAATCTTTAACGCTCTCGCGAAGGCTTTGAAGTTCGATCCTGTTCGACTTCGTGATGATGCAAAGCGCATCTTAACTTACGTACAACAGACCCCTCTATCAGGCGAAGAACTTCTTAATGCAGAGGAGGGGGAGTTGGCTCCTATCTTTAACAATGTGCGAAGTAATCGTTATTTCAAGTATTGTGATACGTGGGGTGTTGGATTAGCTCGAGTTATGGAGCTCAAAGGCGTCGAACCAAACATGGATGCGTTCAATATTTGGGGTCGGAATTTGAAGAATGTCTATGCATCGAGATTTTTGGATTCATGGGTTGAATTTTCTTCTGATCAGGTGAAGATGCAAGGTGTGGAGGCGATGCAGAAGCAGATTCTCATCCGTGAAAAGAGAAGAGCAGCAGATCGGCTCGAGGAGAAAGCGGCAATGGCGGAACAAGAAAAGAAAAGAATTCTTAATTTAAATATCGCTCTCTTAGAGAAAAAGAGACGTGAAGAGAAGAAGGGGTTGGAAAATATGAGGGAGTATGTTCGCTCTGAGCAGGAGAGAGAGTTATTGGAACAACAGATTAAAGAACTCGAAAAGCAAGGCGATCAAACCTTCTTCAAATTTTAACAGTCATCGCTGAGACTACTTCATTGATTGTGATGGTCAACACATCACTTCGCCCTTTTCTTCTTCGCTCATTTTATGTGTATATGTCATCTTAGGGAGACAGCCAGTCAAACTAATCTAATATTACAAACCCTATATGTTCTTTCTTTTTTCAAGAGACTAAGATTACTGCAGCTTGATCTTCGATCTCCTCTTTGCTGACTGCGATCCACGAGACGAAGTGAAAGTTAAGATGTGGCGGACCATCGAGCAACTTGTAGTACTTGCTATCCCTCCTCTGAAGTACAAGCAACAGAAGCTGTATCAGAATATCCTCTATAGACTTTTGTTTAATCGCGTTTCCTCTGCGAGGATCAACATCGCCTAATTCTCGATGCCCGACAGTGAAAGCCCAGTCGACGCTCTCAGTGTTCTTCCTCCAGCGATCCAAATTCTTCAAGGAAATCACGCGATCTTTAAGAGGTAGATCAGCCTTATTCGCAAGAATATATGAAATTAAAGGAGTTGAGGAGTATCTTCTATAATGAACGATCGCATCCATCCATTGACTGCAATCGAGAAGAGATTGCTTACTAGTAATGTCACTCACAAGAAACACACAATGGAGATTCGGAATTAGTGTAGATAACGGATTTTGATGGTCTGGCTTCACACTAGTCGGATGGTAAAGAGCTAACAGGTCGGATGAGAAGTCGATTATTTTCACTTTAATCTTGAAATTTTCTTTTAAATTCATTTGAAATAAGCCATAATTAAACCCATCTGTCTTCAATTCCTCTTCGAATGGACATAGATTAGCAATTCGGCGAAGGAGACAGGTCTTTCCCACCTCTCCTCCACCAAAGAAGCCGATATAAACAGGATCTAGCAAAGTATTCATAGTTTCTAGTTTCTGAATGATTTTACTATACTATAGTATAGCGTCAAATAATGAAACACATCCAAACACACCCCAATCTGTCGATATGTTGCTCATCCTTGTCGCAGTTATTTGCTCCTCTGCTTTTGCGTCAGAATTTTCAGGAGGTAGCTATGCCCTACGACAATTTATGAATTGGTACGTCCCTGGCTCAGGAGTCTGGCAAGGACATCTTTCTTACGCACCTGATTGGTGTCGAGGAAATGGAGCAGAAGCACTTGCGAACTTTTATCTTGATAATGAGGATAAAATTAACAACAACGAAAAAGATTATATTTGGCAGGTTCTATTAGATGTGCAAGATAATCAAGGCGGAAGCTTTTATCAAACCGCTGATTACTTCGACGATGTTTTATGGTGGTCGCTCGCCTTCAGCAGAGTCTACGAGATCGCTTTCAAGAGAGGAAATGAAAGTGCTGCAAATTATTTCCTCCAAAATGCCATGAGTATCAATGACGTCGTGAGCAATGACTCGTGGTCTGAGGGTACTTGTGGCGGTGGAGTGTATTGGAGCAGAGACTTCTCCTACAAGAATGCCATCACCAATGAACTTTACCTGACTTCTTCTGCGAGATTAGCCTATTTGACGAATGAAAGTCGCTTCTCTGAGCGTGCGAAGAAGTCTTTGGATTGGCTCTTATCGTCGGGTATGATGGACTCTGACGCACTGTTCGTCGACGGCCTTGACAGCAGCTGCCAACCCACTGGAGCGAAGTACACTTACAATCAAGGAGTTATCCTAGGTGGATTGGTGGAATCGAATCGTCTCGCACCTAATGTTTCCCTCATTCAGTTGGGAGAGCGCATCGCCAGTTCGGTAGCTATCGGTATGACAGATACTAACGGTATCCTCACCGAGACTTCTTGCGGTGACGGAGCTTTGTTTAAGGGCATTTACACTCGCTACCTACGTTACTTTATAGACTTGTCACAATCCTCCCAAAGCGCGTCCTTCGACGATTTTCTTAAGAAGCAGGCGACGTCAGTGTGGAGCAATGACAGAGATATTAACAACGGATATTTTGGAAAGAGTTGGGCAGGTCCATTTGACTACAACTATCACAACCTTCAAATTGCAGCTTTGGATTTGTTCACAGCTGTAAGACCTATCACTGATGTCGCTAAAGAAAAGTGTGGCGCTCATGGAATGTGGGTGACGAGCCAGTGTGCATGTTTCACACGTTACTCAGGCGATTCTTGTCAGCAAGAGACGGCATGGGAAGATTACTATGTTAATAAATCAGTTTCTTTCACATCGCTCACTGCCAATGCCTTCTTCTGTGCGAGTAGTGGAGTGGTGTCGTCATGTCTGTCAGATTCACAGGAGAGCTCCACTTATTTCACGGTGGAGAAGAGAAGCACCACGTCTAATGAGATTCGATTGAAGACCAGCTCCGGCCTATATTTGTCCTCGATCAGTGGCTCAGTTATTGCTGTGACGATGTTTTCCGAGTCTGACGACAGTCTTTACTTCACCGTGCAAGTGGTGGGTGAGGACGAATGGAGCCATCCGATGAAACTTGAAGGAATTCGTCTCAGATCATCAGATGGAAAGTTCGTTATTGCTTCCAAATCTACGGTGAATACTTCAGCCGACATCAAAGAAGCCACCATCTTCCTTGTTAACCTGAAGCAGCAATGCTCGTAAACTATTGACAAGTTTCTTTTCGTGTTCTTCTCTTCTTTGCAATCATCATCTTCGATATCATCGTTGATATTATTGCAAGGCCATCGTACCTTACGTATGAACAACAAAACATCATTCTAATCTCTAACTATAAAGTTCGTCCGATGTCAGATACATTCTAATGTTCAAGGAAACAAATTCAAATTTGATTACAATTAAGTTTTTGTTCCTTTCTTTGCACTTTTGTTGAAATCTAGGAAAGCTTTCAACGATTTGCGATGGATAGGCTATAAAATAGCCTTCTTATCTATGAATTGTATACCTATGGGGTATGTTGTTGTTGATGCAGTTATTCTATCATAACCGAACAAATAGTATTATGAAGTAAAAATGAGGTGGAGTCAGAAGTCTTATTTCGGAATATAGATCTTCGGGAGGCCTGAGTCCAATGTGACTGTCACTGCACTGTCTGTTACAGTCAAGCAATCGTTTGAATTCAAGGCATTGCAGACAACTTGACCATTCGACCAAGGTAGGTAGGTGAGGCGATAGCTAACAGTCGATCCACCACTGTTAGTCACACAGACTAACACATCCCCACGAGAGAAAGAATAGAAATTGGTCGTTGAATAGCGTTGAACTTGAGAGGAATTCCAAACCTTTTGTTGCTTTCTCACCTTGACATGTGATGCAATGAATTGATACAGGTCATGGTTGGTGTTATAGTTGGGCCAGAGGGACTCGCGGTTGTTAGGGTCGTAGCCACCGCTGTATGCTTGCTCACTGCCGTAATAAATGATCGGGATACCAGTGGTGAAAAGGGTAAATACTAAGGCATTCTTGTACAGAACAGTATTTGACTGGTAGTAAAGGAACCGTGGGTTGTCGTGGTTGTCGATAAAAGTACCCAGAAGACTAACGTCACGGAATGCTGACCAATAACTACCTGATGGACCCAACAAAGACTCTAAGCCATTCATCGACTTCTGATAGGCAAAAACATCGAGCATAGTGAAATATAAAGGGTACGAAAGGACGCCATTCACATAGTTCTGGTAGTTGGACACGTACTTCAAGTCACCGTTAAAAATCTCGCCGACACAGTAAGCACCAGCTGAAGCCTGGAACTCAGCCCAGAAGTCAGGATGAACTTCAGGGATTGTGTCAACGCGATAACCGTCAAAGTCATATTTGGAGGATAAAGAACCTATCCAAGACAGAAGAGTGGATCTGACGTAGGCGTTGTTCTGATCTAAGTCAGGTAAGTTAGACAACCGACAATTCTCAACTTGGTCTTGATTATTCCAATCTTCTATTTGACATTTGCTGTGATAATAGATCGATTGATTGAAGGGAATGATTGATTCGAATGATAGGTCTACAGGAGCCACGTGATTGCCTGAGAGAAGAGTTGTCACAATGAAGAGGAAGAGGAAAGGAAAAACTCACCAACAACATCCAACATCACCCAAATATCTCTCTTATGGGCTTCGCTAACGAAGGATTTTAGGTCAGCCTCGCTCCCGAAGTGAGGGTTCGGAGTATACAGGTCGAGGAAGGCGTAACCGTGATAGTCGTTACCAAGATTGGTAGGCATTGGAGATATCCAAATAGCATCAAAACCCATGGAAGAAATATAATCTAATTTATTGATTAATCCTTGATAATTCCCACCACAATAAACAGAAAGATTCGAACACTTTGCCGAGGTATCAGCATTACTTGACGCGAAGCGATCTGTTAAAACCTGGTAGATTGTTCTGTTCTTCCATTCACTCGCAGAATGAGCATAAAGAAGAAATGGACAAAGAGAGACAATCAAAGCTCCAAACAATCTCATTTTGTAATGAAATAATAGCAAAGAGCCGATAATGATACCGACGCCGATACCGATATCGATACTGATACCGATCAAAGGTCATCACGGTTGCTCATTTTGAGAGGGCCGTGTCTATTGGTGAAGCCTGTATCGGAATTTCGATTTTTCGTGGCTTCACTGTGTTTGAGTGTTGGCACAG
>VFQN01000288.1_pt1 | contig 101398 bp, 147 predicted proteins | sample 3512371 | NCBI WGS metagenome assembly VFQN01 (sample SAMN10412370, study PRJNA504923) | tailings metagenome | isolation source: Replicate 2 from Balatoc abandoned mine | place: Philippines: Itogon, Benguet | collected 2017-08-28 | reverse complement strand
ATGTGGTGTGCGCTGCGGCGCCCTGGACCCTAGGAGCTCCCATGCCTGGACCTGCTTACAATTCTTGCGGCTGCCTTGGAGGGACTGTCTGAGTACCGGTTACAATTTCTACGGGAAACTGCATAGAAATCCTAATTTCGCTTACAATTTGGCCCCAAAAAATCCTAAGAACCGGCCTGGACGGCCGGAAAATCCGTAATATTGTGTAAGACCGGAACACTGGTGCGTGGCCGTTGCGCAACAGTGACACGGTGGTCGCGTGGCAGTTGCCTGAAGATGGTATGTTTTGAGAAAGGCACAGGGGCAACTAGCGGTGGGAAGCGGAGTCCTGCATGCATGCATACTGCGGCTCGCGGGTGGGCGAGGGGCCGGGGCTGGCGGGGCTGGGGCTCGGCCACGTGCCAAGATGCCATGCATGTCCGTGAGCATCCGCCGCACCCACTATCCCGGACAGCCGCCCCACCGTCGGACCAGGTCCTTCCCTGCACTGGTCACGCTTCCCTTATGTGTCCAGTGTCCGTGCCCGTATGTACCCTCCTTCCCTTCGGGTTGCACGCCTCATGCCGGCATCCAACCTCGGTGCTTCACCTGGGCACTGCCCACGGCGCGGCCCGCCACGCTCGCGAGCAGGGCCTGCAGTGGCAGCAGCCCCAGCCCGGCTGGCATGCGTACTAGTGAGTGCTTGATACAGAGCCAATACCTGTCTAGCGGTTGCAAGTCTGTCGACTGCACTGTCGGCGTTGACTGCGCTAGTACCAAGGTGGGTTACCGAGTGGCTCCCTGCGACCCAGGTGGATGCTGCAAACCCATGCTCACTGGCCCATGGTTCAATACCCATGGGCAAGTGAGGCAATTGTCCGGGCAATTAATCACAATCAACACTACTTCGGTCGGTTAAAGCATGGCTTTGTACTCGCGCTGATGCATCTTCCCGGTGAGCCATCTTTCCGGGCAATCGCAAAACGTCTAAACCCTTGGCAGGGAAATCGAGCTATTTACGACAACTTTGTTATCCCTTGGACAGCATAGGCTTGAAGGCCTCCCAAAGCGTGCGCAAGGCAGTCAGTCGGCAAGGGCTCACCGCGACCACTGCTGCTGCTGCACGGTGGGTCGCTCTTAGCCGCTCAACTACCACTCACTAACGCCCCTAACAACAAATCAGGCGCCTTTTTACAACCACTGATTGCAAATAACATCCAGAATCTTGAGCTGGATCGCGCCCGCCCGACGCCCATGCCTCTCAGCCTGCCCCCAACGCTCGCCCCACCCGCCATCGTCACCCACGCCCCTGCAGGCTGAGCGCCGCCTTAGGCAAGGCACAGAGATCGACATCCTCCTCTACAGCAGCTTTCAGCCAATCAGCTCCAGCGGCAACAACAGCTGCAGCAGCCACAGGCGCCGGGGCCATGACCGCCGCCTTCCCTCCCCTGTCTACCCCTGCGCTGGAGGTAGTCCGTGTCCCCTGCCTCTCCGACAACTACGTATGGCTGCTGCGGGAACCTACAACAGGTGCAGCTGGGGGCCGAGACAACCGAAAAAGCCGAGTGCCTACGTGTGGCTACCTGGGCATAGTGCGCTTACAGTGTTACGTGCAGCAACGGGCCGCGCCATTGTGCTGCTTGGTCACGTCCAGCTCTAAGACCACATGCTGTTGCCCATACCTGCTCCCTCTCCCCCCCTTCTTACCGAACGCCCCAGGCACCACGGCGGTGGTGGACCCTGCTGAGGCACGGCCGGTGCAGCAGGAGCTGGACAGCAGGTGGGGGTGGGTCGTGGTGATGGGAAGGCAGGTGCTTGAGGTGCAGGTGTGCTGAGTTGTGTGCGGGATACCCAGGCTCACGAGGCTACAACGGCCGCGCTGCTGCTGCTGGTGCGGCGGTGGCTGCGATCAACAAATTAGGATTGTAGAGGGGCAATGTTGCGCTGAGCGCGAGCGTACAGGACCTTAGCGGCGGGTGATTGCCTCACTTGCCCCAACCACCCGCCCTGCGCTGCGCCGCAGGGGCTGGACGCTGAACCACATCCTGAACACGGTGAGAGGGTGGACGCCACGGGCCTAGCTAGGCCCACGGCGCCGCTCAGTCCAGGGCGGGCGCGGGGGCAGCGGGATGCTGGGCTAGGTGTGAAGATGAGGCCGACCACTTGCCGCCCACCGCTGAGCGTGGGCCTGCTGATGCCAGACATCAAGTGCTGTGTCGTGCAGCAGTCGTTAGGCGTTGCCAGGGAACCAGCATCCGGGTGCTCAACGCATAACAGGCGGGTCTTGTTGGAACGACAGGCTGCCACCTTTGTCCCCCCGCATACTTCTCCTCCCTTCTCAGCACACTCGCACCATGCAGGACCACTCACATGCATCACGTGGGGGCCAACCTGGTAGCCTGCTGCATGAGTCTCCGCCACCTCATGCCTCTGCCTTCCCCTTATTACACACCCGCCCATGCAGCACCACCACATGGACCACGTGGGGGGCAACCTGGCGCTGAAGAAGGCGCACCCGGGGCTGACGGTGGTGGGGCCGCGGGCGGACGCGGAGCGCATCCCTGGCATTGACGTGGCGGTGCGTGGCAGGGGCTGGGGGCTTGGCATGCAGTGGGTGCAAGGACATGAGGCGTGAAGAACCATCAACACGCGCATGCCAGCCGTTCGGCGGGGTCTCTGCATGCCGCACGCGGACAGTGTTGGGTTAGGCGGGTCGTTGCTGGTTTCGTTGTCCTGCGTCCCGCTAGCACGCCAACACCTTGCACCCACGCCCGTTCCCTCCTCCGCGTGTTCGCTCCCCCAGCTGGGTGACGGCGACACGTGGCGGCTGGGCGCGCTGGAGGTGCGCGTGTTTGACACGCCCGGACACACGCGGGGCCACATCTGCTTCTGGATGCCGCACGCGGACGCGCTGTTCTGTGGTGGGTTGGTGCAATTGACACGGAGCCGAAAGGGGCGGAGTGGGTCTTTGGCTTGTCGGGGCGGGGTGAAGGGTGTAATTAGACGCTTTGCCAGTGAGGTCTCAGGGTTAGCGTTGGAGAATGTGGGTTGGGGTCCATCTCTGGGCATCACTGCACTGCGATGCTGTGTTGGGGTCTTGGGGGGGCATGGGCCTCATCAGGCAGGCGGCGCATGCAGAGTTGCATTGTCAAGGCGAGCTGGCTTGCAGGCTGTGGTCCGAAGCGCAGTCCGTCAACATCAGCTTTCCTGCTACCCCCCTCCTAACACGCTGTTCAACCCCATGGCGTCTTGCTGTCCATAGTGCACCCTCTCGGCTGACCTTGCAGCACGGATGTCGCCTTCCCGGCCTTCGCCATGCACCAACCCCTGCGTACCCGCATCGCCAGCCGCCGCCACCTGTCGCGCCCTCCACCCTCCACCACACCTCACACCACCCCTCCCTGCCCGCTCCTTCCCCCATTGCTCCCCACACAGGCGACACGCTGTTCGCGCTGGGCTGCGGTCGGCTGTTCGAGGGCACCCCCGCCACCATGTGGGCCTCGCTGTCCAAGCTGCTGCCGCTGCCCGACGCCACGCGCGTCTTCTGCGCGCACGAGTACACGCAGTCCAACGCGCGCTTCGCCGCCAGCGTGGACCCCGGCAACGCGGCGCTGAGGGAGCGCAAGGAGCGCATCGACGCGGCCAGGGCGCAGGTGGGGACCTGAATGGGCCTGCGGTGCTAAAGGCAATCAGACACTGGGCTGGGGTTGGTTGGTGAGGCAATGCAACATTTTGGCACTCCGGGGAGTTGCCGTACGCGGTAAGCACGACTTTACGGCGAGGACGCAGGTCAGGACCTGGCCGCCCGAGAAAGGTTTGGGGGCCGCCAGATCCGACCATGACACTTGAAAGCGGCCAAATGAACTTACATGCAACTGGGGAGGGGCTTGTTGCGATTAATGAAAGCATGGAGCTGCACAGTTACCATGTGCCGCAGTTTACCAAGCAGCTGTGCAAGTACGTGCCAGTGTCGCCGTGTCGCCACGTGGCCCACCCGTGCCGTGCGGTGCTGTCCCCTGCTGCAGGGCGTGGCCACGGTGCCCAGCCTGCTGGGGGAGGAGAAGGCCACCAACCCCTTCCTGCGGCCCAACGACCCCGCCATCCGGGCGGCGCTGGGGGTGGGCGCGGAGGCGGCCGACGCGGTGGCGTTCGGGGCCATCCGGGCGGCCAAGGACCGCTTTTAAGACCTGCTGTTAGAGGTGGCTGTTGTATGTTGTCGCCGTCCCATACCCTCTCATTTGATGCCGAGGTCAGCTGGTCTATGAAAAGGACCCAACGAACAGAGCGGCGGTTTGAAAGGGCGCGCCGGCACTGGTCTCCTACGAGCAGGCCGGCTGCTTGCGCAGAGCCCCAGGAGCTAGGGGCGCAGGCTGGCGGTGGCTGTTGTTGTTGTGGCAGATGGGGGGCCTAGCGGGTGTGGTGGATGCGCTTGCTTACGGTTGCGGAAGGGTAGCCGAGGAAAGGGCTGGTGGACGAGGGAACTGTGGAGCTAAGCAGCTGCGGTTGGGAGCTGTGCTGTGTGCGTCCCAGGAGCGCTGCCGCTGGCTAGGTGCTGGGAGGTACATGCTGTGTCTTATGGCGCTTTGGAGGCTCCTGCCCAGGCTCTTGGCGCTGCATGAAGCCACCTGTTGTGTTGGGTCAGGTTGGGTGGTCCCGCGATTGGGTCAACCGAGTGGCGTTTGCCCTACAAGGGTCACGAGATACCGGTACGGTGCTGAGGGCACCTGAGAGATGCGCTGAGGGCACCTGAGAGATGTGCTTGCCGGAGTGCCGGGGTAGCTTCAACAATGTTCTTCATATGCCAAAAGAGCTGTGACTTTCCGAGCAGCTACCAGTTCACGGCGCAGGCGCCTCAGACCTCAGAGCCGAGGGACAGTCAACCCAGAAGCGTCCAGTAAGGCAAGGCCTCCTTTGCTCCAGGCCTGTGCATGCCCATTGCCCGACCATGCAAAAGGGACTAGCGCAGCTCAGTCTGTCACCGTGCTGATGGACGTTTGTCTCGTTTCTCGTTTCACGTTTACTGTCACCCAACCAACCAAGCACGGATGCAGTCCCAACTATGCGTGCCCGCTTGTGCTGCACGAGATGTCCCAAGACTCAGCTTCAACCGTCCAGGATATCCCGGTAAGTGCACTACCTCGTTTTAAGCACTCCCGGTACGCATCAGCAAAACCCTTCACAGGCTTCACCACCCAACCACCGACCAGCCCCGCAACGCGTCCACCCGGTCCCGCTTGAAACCACCTGGACCCGTGTACCCGAAGTTCACACCCCCGCATTCCCCTTCCTCCGTTTCGAGTGCCCCCACTCGTGCCGCAACATTCACCTCAGCCGTACCTGCAGCACCTCGCCCTGGCCCGCGGCACGACCCCGCATCACGTTCCCATGGTGTATCCGAAGCCTATCTATGGTGCCCCTACGTTCCGACCTGCGCCCCCCCCCCGTCTCGCAGACTGACCGTTACCGTTTCCGGTCCTTTGCCGCTCCGCGTTTACCCCCCTACTCTGTGCCTCATGTCCGTCCATGTGCGCTCACTCCAGCCGCACCTGCACCACCTGGCTCTGGCAGTGCGGCAGCGCACTCAGCAGCAGCGCCGACAGCTCCGCGTGCAGCCAGGCAGAGGTGGGGCCGGGGCCGGGGGCGGAGGAGGGGCCAGCAGGCGAGGTGGCGGGGGCGGCAGGGTCCGCGGCGGGCTGGGTGCCGGATGCCACTGCAGCGGACAGCGAAGAGCGTAGCCACGACACCATGGCGCCCATGCGCCAGCCCCCATGCCCCGCGCCCGAGCTGCCCTCCTGCCCCTCCAGCGCGTGCAGGCCCCTCCGCGACTCCGGGTAGGCACCACCAGTGCTCCCGCCGTCCTCTCCTGCCCCGCCTTCTCTCCGACCTGTGACATCGGCCCCCGTGCGGCCCCCTGTGCACAGCACCACCTTCAGCCGCCTCAGGCTGCGCAGCCGCAGCAGCCACAGTAGCTGCCCCAGCTGCAACCCACAACCAACCGCACGGCCACCAGCACCCCCGTCGCCCTCAGCCCCTCCCCTCGCGTCCCCCGACCTGACATCCCGCCCCTGCTCCTCCCTCCCCACCCCCTCGCCCTCCCCAACATGCAGCTCCAGGCTGCGCAGCGGCGGCACCGCCCCCACCAGAGCCTCGGCCTCCCGTGGGCTCAGACCCGCACGCACCGCCCCTTCCCTTGTGCCCCTGCTCCCCACCCCAGCCAGCGACGCCAGCCCCCACGTAACGCCCAGGTGCTCCAGCCGACACAGGGCCCCCGCAGCCGCCGCGATGGCAGCAGCTCCCTCCTCGGCATCCCCATGGCACCTCTCCCCGTCACGCCCAAGGCCAGCACCGCGCTTGCCAAGGGAGCTCCCAGGCCACGCCCCCGCCGCATCGCCAGCCCCCTGTCCGCCGCCTTCCCCTCCCAGCTTGATGCCCAGGCGCCGTAGCCGCCCCGCCCACGGCTGGCAGCACACCGCCTGCAGCTGCGCCACGGCGTCCCACGGGGGTGCGACGTGGGACAGCGGGAGGTCGGCGGCGGCAGTGCTACCCTCGGCCTCCGCCTCGTCCCTCCCGGCTCTCTGCATCGCCGCAGCTGGCAGGTGCGACAACCCATGTGCACTGCACCTGCTGCTGCTGTCGCCAGCCCCTGCATGCAGCCAGCAGCAGTCCACCTCCACCTCCAGCAGCCGGGCGCCCGCAAGCCCGCGCAGGCCGGCACAGCACCGCCGCAGTGACAGCGACTCCAGGCGTGACAGCGGCAACAGTGCGAGCGCACCACTGCCTGCGCCCGCATCCCCATCTCCCATGTGAGCTGCAGCCGCAACACCAGCAGCTGCACCCACCCCCACCCACACGGCCTCCAGGTGCAGGCACTCCAGGGAAGCAGGAAGCTGCCCCCACTGCAGCTGCACCGGATCTTGGTGGTGTCGGTACCCACCACCCATTGCGTCTGTGGTCCCGGACGAAGTGCCCCCAGCCCTGCTGCTTCCGGTAGCAACTGCCTGCACCAGCGCCCCCTGTCCAGCTCCCACCCCCAGGTCTGCCCCGGCCAGGTGCACCAGCCTCAGCTCCCGCAGACACACCAGGCGTCCCAGCCCCTCCCCCAGGTACGACATGTACGACAAGTCTGCCTCCAGATGCAGCACGGCAAGCACAGAAGCGTACGACAACACGGTCGGCGGCCGGGGGCCCGCCGGGGACGGGTCACTGGCATGCCTGGTGGGCTGCGCTGCTGGCGCCGCTGCGCTGGGCTCGCTGCTGCTGCCGCTGGCTCCACCGTTGGTGCCTGCCCCTTCGGTTGCCCACGCCACGCGGCGCAGCTCCAGGTGGGTCAGCGCCCGAGGCAGCACGGGGCAGGACACGCTTCCGCTACTGACACCACTACTCCCCGCCACTGCAGGCGCATGCCCCTCAGCTGGCCCGCCTCCTCCTCCGTCTCCCGCTGCTGCTGCTGCCGCCGCTGCCCCTGCCATCTGCACGGGCGCCAGTGCGGCATCCCTCAGCGCCGCCGCCAGCAGGGGGGCCACGGGGCAGTCCAGCCGCAGCCGCCGCAGCGCCGTCAGGCCGTCAGGCCAGCCGCCGCCGCCGCCACGTGACGTCAGCAGCGTGGCCGTTGCTGCCGGCGGCGGCTCCGTCAAGGAATCGACCTCAAAGGCGTCAGGGCTCCAGCCGCCACCGTCGCCTTCGCCGCTGGCGCGGTGCATTGGCCGCTGGAGAGCCACCAGGCTGCAGGCAAGGGGAAGCAACGGAATGTGGCGGCGACACATGCCTTGTTGGATGCATGCCACAATGTAGAAGGGGACACAGCCGGTTTGGCTGCTGCGTGCATGCAGCGTCATGAGTGCGCTACGTGGGGGCATGCACACGTGGCCCCTCAGTGTGGTTAGGCAAGGCGGCCACACTCACGCGGCCACGAAGCGCTGTGTGGAGCAGCCACTGGACCCTCTGCGCCCTGCTGTCGTTGCAGCCGCGTGACGTCGTCCCAGCGCCGCTTACACACACAGCTCCAACGCACAAGCTACCCCTAACTCCACGGGCCCGTGGCCGTGCTCCAGCCCGCCTTTGCGCACATCGCCCAACCAGTGCAGCATGTACTCCTGCCCCTGCCCCCGCGCCCCGCCCCGGCCTCACCCCGCCACCAGCCGCTCCTCCTCGCTGCACCGCTCCACCCGCAGCCGCAGGCTGGTCAGGCTGCCCAGCCGCCGCAGCCCCGCCCACGCGCCCGGCAGCAGCCCGCAGCCCACGAACGACACGTCCAGGTGCGTCAGGCCGCGCGCGCCCACCACACCCACATGACCCCCGGGGTTACCATCCTCGTCCCGCGCCCCATGCGCCGCGTCCCCTGCTGCTGCTGCTGCTGCTGCTGCTGTCCCCGCCGCTGCCGCTCCTTGCAGTGGCGGTGGCGCTGGTAGTTCATCCGTGCCCGCAAAGCACGAGAACAGGTCCAGGGGCGCCATCTCGCCAAGCACACTGCACCCCCAGCGCACAACCCGGCCTATGGTTCCGGCGCGCGCCGGACCCAGCGCCCCACGCCCCCATGCCATCAGCGCATTCCACTCCGCCTCCAAGTCCAACGCCTGCTGTGGCGTGTCACCGCCAGCCCTCCCACCGCCTCCGAGCATTGCAGCAGCAGCGGGTGTTGCTGCCTTGCCCGGTGCAGCTTCGTGTGCAGCTGTTGCCGCTGCAGCTCCTGTGGCTGGGCCCCGGCCGGCTCCGCTGCTGCTGGAGCCAACCGCCGGGCCACCCTGCAAGCCCCCTGCACCCCGCGCACCCTCCGCCTCCCCGCTGCGCCAAGCTCCCTCCTCTTCGCTCTCCTCCCCACCCTCCTGCTCCCCCTCCTCCTCCTCGTCATCGTCGTCGTCCTCCTCCTCCTCCTCGCTCCTCTCCTCCCACTCCTCACTGTCCTCATCCTCCCCCTCCTCCTCGCTCCCCTCCTCCCACACTTCGCTGTCCTCCCCCTCGCTCCCCCCCTCCAGCTCATCCATCAGCGCCTCCAGCTGCCCCCACACCCCACTGTACACCAGCTCCAGCGTCAGGTGTCTTAGCACTGGTAGCCCCGCAGCTAGTACACCCAGCGGCGGCGGCGGCTCCACCTGCGCCCCCAGCTCCCGCAACGCCAGCCGTGTCAGGGCGCTGAGCGCCCCTAGGGCCGGCAGCGCCCTCCGCACCCTCTGCGGCGCGGCACTGGTCCAGTAGGCCAGATCCGTGAGGGACCTGCCCTCCTGGCACCACAGGTCCAGGGAGCGGAGGTTGTGTATTAGCGGCGGCTCGCACAGGTCCACCAGGCAGCCCCCGTCCCGCAGCTGCAGTACCGTCAGGTGGGAGATCCGTGGAATGGATGCGGGGTCCGGTGTGCCCCCGGGTCCGGTGGCTGTGCAGGCGGTGATGTGCCACGTGTCGAGCGCGACGCGTGCGTCCAGGGAGGTGAGGGAGGGGAGCGCGCGGAAGAGGGCGGAGGGGTTCAGCGGGGCGGCGTGCGCGGACGCTATGGCTTGCTGCGCCAGGTGCTGGCGGGCCTCGGAGGCGTGCGGGGGCCAGCAGGCGGCGCCCTCGGGGGGCACCAGGGAGGCGGGGAAGGCCCAGGCGGAGGAGGAGTAGGCCCCGGGGGCGGCGGCGTGGGTGGCGGCGTCGGGGAAGGCACGTGGCATGGGCGGCGTGGTGAGGTCGACTTGTAGCACGGAAGGGTCTTGGTGCGGGGATGCACGTGGGGAGGTGGGGTGTGCGTGTGGTCGTGGGTGTGGCCGGGTCCAGGAGGGCGGGGGATGTGGAAGGATGGAGTGGGCGCCAGAGGGGGTGGAGAGGGTGCTGGGGGCTGCCTCGCCTATGGCGGCGGAGGGGGCGGGTGTAGGGCGGGGGCGCAGGGCGTCGCCCAGCTGGATGGAGGCCAGGCGGGGCAGGGCGGCGGCTAAGGCGGCGGCGGCGGCGGCGCAGGCAGCGGACATGCTGTCGGAAGACTCCCCTGGTGGCCGGTCGGGGCTGGGCGCGTCATGCGCTGAGCCCGCCGTTGGTCCACCCCCGCCAGGTATGACATGCTGTTGCGTTTGCGATTGCGGTTGTGGTTGGGAGTTATGGTCATCGTGTTGTTGTTGGTGGTGGTCGCGACGGTGTCGCTCGGCGGCGAGGGCCTCCACTCGCTTCTTGGAGGTGCGGGAGAGCGCCACCCGCGCCATCGCGGCGCCGGCGCTGTCGTACACGTTGCATGGGGCGAGCGAGGCGTTGGGCAGAAGCAGGGTGGCGGCGGCGGCTGAGGGGAAGCAGGAGGCGGCGGCGGCGGCGAGGCGCACGGCGGCAGCGGGGCTTGGGTCCACCTGGTGGGGGTGGGGAAGGTGGGGCAGGGGAAGATGACCATGGGGCACGTGTGGACATGGTGTTGCCGAGGTGTTGCGGTGTGAGGTGTGGGTACAACTGCTGCTGAAGGTGGTGGGGTGCCGGGCGGGGATGGTTGGGGGTGTGGGCGAGGGCGTTGGCGATGGCAAGCAGGCCGATGCGGGTCACAGAGGGGACCAGACCTTGGAGGCGAGGTATCAACGGGGTGTGCACTCCGTGGGTTACCAGTGACCGTGTGACGGTTCAGTTGATAACGAATAGCGGAGACACTGTGTGGGTACCGAGTAGTCGGGTCGATGGGTGCGCAGGGGCAGCGGTGGGCTGTGCGGCCTTCAGGTGCCCCAGCCCCTGCCGCGCGCCGCGGGTGGACGCACCTGCACCGAGATGTGGCGCACGGCTCCGGCAAACACGCCGCGCCACTGCCTGCACACCAGACGGCACTCGGCGACATCCCTTCGGGGCAGGTGCGCCGCAACAACCTAGGTGGTGAAGGGGGGAAACTCGTTGGGGCCAGGGAAGCGTTTCTGGCGGCGAGGGCGATATGGTCATATGGGGTGAGCCCACGACGAAGCGGGGTAGAGGGTGCCTTACTACGGCGTTGCCCTGCTTGCAACGCAGGTACATACCGGCATGTCCAGCTTGTAGCACAAGGATGATGTGAGGCTAGTGGTTCACCACAATTGGCTGCTGCTATCGCATAGGGGTTGAGGCAGTCGGTACCCACCTGCAGCACCAGGGCAGGAAGCTCCAGCGCGAGCGCCTCTGCTGTATCCTGTTCCATTGTGTATGCTGAATGTTGCCAGCACGAGTACCGTAACCGGCTGTTGATTTGGTGACACAATGACTCTGAGGTAAACGACCGTTGCCCGGATGGCAGCACGGTTGGCCTCCGCGTTCGGCCGGATCAGTCTTGGGACGTTGCATCGATGGGCCTCTTTGACGAAGGTTTACAAAGGCACCACTTTGACCGCTGATCTACCCGATACTTGCAACAATGCCCGGTGTCGACTTGTCAGAGGTCGCGACGGAGGAGCTCATGCGTGAGCTCCAGCACCGTCTGGAGTGCACGAAGAAGCCTGAGAAGCGCATTATTCTGATCGGTGCGTTCGTCGACTGGTCATCAGCGCTAGCGGCGGCTACGGGCGTCACCCTTTGAGCCATACGAGCGCTTGCAAGCGCTCTTACATGAAATTCATCGCCAGAGGCTCTATGGCAGATCAGTTGGTCCTGCGGGGGAAGTAAGGAGCGTTATCGGACTACCATGACACGCAGGCCCGCCTGGATGCGGCAAGGGCACTCAGTCCCCCCGCCTCAAGTACGAGCACTGCCTGTGCCACCTGGCCACTGGCGACATGCTGCGCGCTGCAGTGGCCGCCAAGACCCCCCTGGGCCTTGAGGTAGGGGAAGAGGGCCGGGCTAGAGTGTGCGTCCAAGGGTGGGTGGATGTGGGTCGGGGGGAACTACAGCGGGCAGCGCCACCGCGCGTGTTGCAGCGAAGGACCTTTGGCCCGGCCACCGCTGCTGCGAGCCCGGCAACGTGACAATGTCGTGCAGCATAACGGCTGCGGGGACGTTGCCGCACGCTTTTGCAGGAGCCTCGTGTGTGGTCCTGTCGCACCTGCTCCCTTCCGCCTAGTAGGCCCCATGGTTTTCCACACAAGCACAGCGGCAGAACCCCCCTGCTACCGCCCTATGATCGCTCTGCCCCGCGCACGCCTGTGGCATGCATTGCCGTCCCTGCAAGGCCATTCCCGAACCCATTCCCGTATCTCCTCCTCCCGTGTGTGCCCAGGCCAAGAAGGCCATGGACTCTGGGGCGCTGGTGTCCGACGAGATCGTGATCGGGCTAATCGAGGAGGCCACGCAGCAGCCCGAGTGCTCCAAGGGCTTCATCTTGGACGGCTTCCCGCGCACCGTGGTGCAGGTGGGGGCAGGGGGGTGGGCGCAGCGCAGGGCGGATCTGGGTCAGGGGGCGGAAGGGAGAGCTACTGTGACCAGGATACTGGAGCGAGCGGACGGGGTGCAAGAGCGACCGTGGTGCAGGCGGGTGCGGACTTGATCTGGGTCGGTGGCGGGCTACAGCCAAGTACGATCAGGGTCTGGTGGCACCTGGGTCAGTCGAATGGTTTGGTGTTCATACCGTCTCCTTTGTTTGCAAGGTATAACCCTGTCGCCTGACCCCGTCGTGTTCCCCCTCTCCTCCGGCTGCAGGCCAAGAAGCTGGACGAGATGCTTGCCAAGCGCGGTCAGACCATTGACCGTGTGCTCAACTTCCAGGTCCCCGACCAGCTGCTGGTGGGTGGGGTGTCGTGTGGGGGGGCCGGGACGGGGAGGGAATGGACCGTCCTTGACGGTAAACGGGTCGGGGTGATGAGCTCAGGATGAGTGGCAACGGGGAGTTGGGTCACCATGGCATGCCCACGTCTGGTGCGTGGGGCGAGGGCGGGTGCGGAAGGGCGGGCATGGACGGGTGGCTCTTGACCACGGGTGGATACGGGTGATGTGCTTGGGGCGAGTGGTCCCCGATCAACTGGGTGGGGCCCCCCCGGGTGGTGGGGGGCGGGTGGAGTGGGAGGGAAAAGGAGTGGATGCCCCTCAGTTTTGGGCGTGGGGAGGTGCTCTTGGCAGATGGGGAACAGCGGAGGAGGATGGGGAACAGCCGAGGGAAATGCGTCAACGCTGGGCCCTGGCGATGGGCCGCGAGGGCAGGAGAGAAACGGGGCCTTGGGGTGGGGGGTGGGGGGTCAAAGGTGGAAGGTGGATTGTCGAGTCCTGCCGTTGGACTAAGGTTGCCGGCCCCATGGGCATTTCGGGTGACGCTTGGAGATAGGGGCGACAAGTGGATTCCCTGTGGGGGTGGCAAGGGAAAGATGGACATATCGGTCAGCCAGGGGTGACCTAACCCTGCCCCAACAGTCTGTCGAAGAGCCGTGCCTCGACCACATGTGCCGCCGTCCGCCCGCTCCGCTGAACGCAAGCCTGCCCCTCCCTTTCTCTGCCCTCAGGTTGAGCGCGTCACCGGGCGGTGGGTGCACCCCGCCAGCGGCCGCTCCTACCACGAGAAGTTCGCGCCGCCCAAGGTGAGGGGGGGGGTCGCCAGGGGCGGGCGACGGGGGCAATGCGTGAAGCAAATGGAAGCAGTGTAAGGCGTCGGGGAAACGCTGAGACCTGCACGCAAAGGGCGATGGATGCCGAGGCGTGCGGCCCAGCGTGCAGGGCGCGGCTGCGTGGGCGCACCCAGGGCCTGTTCCTGATGGCGTGCGTGTGTAATGCGGCCCAGAAGGATGGCGACCTGTTTGCCGCCGCTGTGTCGCCGTTCACACCCTCCTGCACGTCTTGGCCTCAGCAACTACCACAACCCTCACCTCTCCCTGCCCCCTGCCCTTGCCCCAGGTCGCTGGCGTGGACGACTTCACGGGCGAGCCGCTGATCAAGCGCAAGGACGACAACGCGGAGACGCTCAAGGCGCGGCTGGGCGCCTTCCACAGCCAGACCACGCCCGTCATCGAGTACTACGCCAAGAAGGTGACGGCGCTCAAGGCCGACAGGCCGCAGGACGAGGTGGCGGGCCAGATCGCGGCGGCCCTGGCTAAGTAGATGTGCGGCACAAGCAGCAGCAGGAGGAGGAGGAGGTGGAAGGGGACGAGGGGGAAGGGAAGGAAGGGTACCCCGTGTAGCATGAGCATGACGCAGGACGAGGGGGAGGGGGAGAGGGAGGGGACCATGCAGGACGGTGTGGAGGTTTTGCAAGATGGCGAGGGGATAGGAATGAGGCTAACAGAGTGCTTTTATGCAGGATGTTGAGTGTCTCGTAGATGAGTGCGAAGGGGCGGGTATGACTTTTACAGGAAGGAACGTTTTGTGTCCGGTGGCTTTGCCATGGGCCAAGCCGGATGTCTAACAAGTACGCGTTGACTGGACTTGAAAACCGCTGTGGCCTTCGTTTTCACATGCGGTGCTCTCCTTCGGGTTGGAGGAAGGCGACTTGACGCAAAGCTTGTGTCGTTGTGTGGCATATGGCCTGATCTCGGACCCGGACCACAGTGCATGGTACAAGAGCAGTGGGTAACCGATGGCTCTGCATACACGTGCACTGAACGGCATCCTAGCCATCATCTGCGTGGCATAAATTCTGGTCATTTTCCTACTTGAGCTAGCAGGGTCGGGGTCTCCGATATGGTGGTGCAGCCCGTTTTGCAAGGGAGCAACTGGGCAGGACGGAGCAACTTCCGTCTGTTGCTGGTTGCTGGCGAGATGCACGATGGCTTCCGGACCAGAGGGAAGGGTGCGAGAATGCGGCTGTGTGCGTGGACGCACAGACGAACGACGTTTAACTCAAAACCCTTGTGCGGATGTGGTGCCGTTTCAAGAGGGTGACACGTGTGCTCAGGTTTTCTCGCTGGGTTTTCTGTTACAGCTCGAGCAAATGAGGCAGCACCATCCAAGGGCCGACCCAAGGTCGGCCGTGTCCCTGATGTGTTGACCCCCTTAAGTTTGCCGCAGTGCGCTATAAACGATAGCTGCTACTCGCCAGAAACTCAGTGCTGCCCTGTTACTCATATAAAAGTAAATCAGAATGGCTATATGAAATGGCACAAGCAGGACATGCCTGCCTTAGCCGTGCCTGGTCCAACATGCCTGCCTTAGCCTCCGAGTCACACTGTGTGCTCACAGTGTTGAGTGTGCTCACGACTTAAAAGTTGCTCACGAGACTGTTGGCCACGGTTGCAGCCGGGTCATGGCTGCTGGGCGCTCACGCTGCAGTAGGCATGGCGCTCGCTGTTGGGATGATGAGCAAGAGAGCTCCAGCCTGTCACAAGTACTTTTGCCAGGCCCGTTCTAAACACAACGATCACAGTTGGCCCCTAGGGGCTGCCGCCCACCAGCTTGCGGTGCGGCGGTTGGGCCTCCACCGCCACCCCGTGCTGCTCCTTGCCGCCCTTGCCCCCCTTGCCCCCCTTGCCCCCCTTGCCCCCCTTGCCCCCCTTGGGGCCCACCACCACGACGGTCACCTCACCGCTGCCTCCATGCTTGGCCTCCCCCGTGCCCTTGGCCCCGCCCGCCACGCCGCCGTCATCCACGTGGAGCTCTCCCTTGCCGCCGGGCCCCTTGCCACCGGCCCCCTTGCCGCTGCCGCTGCCACCCTTGCTGCCGCCCTTGCCGGTGCCGCTGCTGCCGCTGCCGCCGCTTCCCCTGCCCTGCCACTGGCCGCAGGGCCCCTCCTTGTACCACACGCCCGCGCAGTCAGCAAAGCAGCGGTTGCGGTACTCCTGCAAACGTGGCGCAAACGGGGGTGTGGGCACGCAAGACATGACAGTTACTGGCAGGTGACGTTCAAGGTCAACGCCCCTCGCGTGCGTGCGCGGGCGACGGTCAGCGACCAACCGAGCGAGACGGACACCACCGGGCAGTGCAGTGGCACACATCCCGTTCTTGCTTGTGCCCTGCTTGTACCTGTACGCAGGCGTGTTCCCGTAACTGCCACCGTCGGGTTGTGTTGATTCATAACATCGGGTGCTGCTACCGTAGCGCAAGTACTCCACGTCCCTGCTCCACGTGGCACTAGCGCCCACCGGCTCCACCACAGCGCACCCACCTTCTCGTTGGCCCCGCACACGGGCTTGTTGGCGGTGTCACAGCGCACCGCCATGCAGCCGGCTGCGGGCGGAGCAGGGGAGGCAATAATAGCAGCAGCAACAGCAGCAGCAGCAGCAGGAAAGTCAGAATCTGTACATTAGGCTACGCCATCTGAACTGACGCATAATTCATCCCTGCGACCACACACGCCGTGTGGACGCCAGGACATACGGTTCGACCATGGCTGGCAATCAGGACACACGCGTGGCATTCGGTGAGCCCCACCTGCAGTGGGAAGCGCTAGGCACACCGCAGCATCATCGTACCGGTACGCAAGGTGACAGGGACCCATCCCCGCTTGCAGCCACGTCACCCTTCCCTGTCACACACACCTGGGTCCTCGCAGGGCCCGGGGTGCGCCACGCACGCGCCCGCGCACCGAGCGCGGCACTTGCTGGGGTACGTCACGCCGTCAGCGCCACACACGGGCCCGGCGGAGCGCTTGGCCCGGCCCCAGCCACTGCTGTGCTCGTAAATGTCCCCAAACTTGTGACCATCCTCGTCGTCGTCGCACAGGCAGGCGGGCGGCTCCACGGTTGGGCCCTCGCAGGGGCCGTCAGCGACGATGGTCACGCCCGTGCACGCGGCCTGGCAGGCGTTGGGGTAGGTGACGTTGTTGGCGCCTGTGGGTTCGAGGGTTACGGGAGTGGGTGAGAGGGTGGGTGGTGTTAGAAAGGGCTGGGTGCGTGTGGACGCGGATGTTGAATGTGGGCCCAAGGAAGGGCGGTGCTTGCGAAACTGGCCTGAGTTTGTGGGTTACACTGACAGGCCACGCTTGCGTGTAACAGCATAACAGTCGACAGCACAAGGCACAACACAACATTTGCAGACAAAGTGTGATGCACATGAGCGTGTATCACGGCTGAATCCATGTCAGGTGTGTGCTGAGAGCATTAGCATGCCACCGCATGCCCTCGGCTGCTCACCGCAAACGGGCAGGACTATGGATGGGCAGAGCACAGCAGCGCAGCCGCCTGGGGGTCGGGAGCGAGCCGAATGAAGAGGCCAGAGGCATAGGCATGTAAGGATTCGAACGCGTTTCGTACAGCAGTACTTACAGCATACCATGTTGGCCAGGCATCAGCGGCGGAGAGAGGAATGCTAAGTGCGCGCTGCACGAGCTTTGCGGTGGGTGATGAGCTGACGGCATGCAGGCCCAGGCACCCACTTGGGTCGGCGCAGCGGCCGGGGTAGTGCACATCCACGCCGGCGCAGGCCGCAGCGCAGGCGGTGGTGTAGGTGCGGCCGTCCCTGCCGCACACGGGGTCGGCCTCCCCCGTGCACACGCAGGGGCCGCCGGGGCCCGTGGGGCCGCCGTCATCGCCGTCCCCACCGTCGATGGGGCCCCCGCCGCAGGGCCCGGGGGCCTCGATGTTGACCCCCGTGCACTCCGCCAGGCAGGTGTTGGGGTAGGTGACGCCGTCCGCGCCGCACACGGGGGTGCCGTCCACGGGGCAGGTCACGCCGGCACAGCCGCCTGCGGGGGCGCAATGAAGGCGAATACTTGTTGCTTGCACGGGTGCACAGCAGGCTCAGTGCGACCTGCCACGCGTACGGTACCACAAGCGAGTGTGCCAGAGTGCGGCATCCGTCGTCGTGGCCTGAACAGCGGCAAGTCATGGCCGCAACCAGATGCTTTCGTTCAGTCACGTCAGTTACCTCTTCCTTGCGCACGGTACTATGGATGACGGACAGTCGAGCACCTACTCGGATCGGCGCAGCGCCCACGGTAGTCAATGTAGTGGTAGCCAGCGCAGCGTGCGGCGCAGGCGTTGCCAAAGGTGCGCCCACCCGCACACACGGGGGCGTACTCCAGGGTGCAGATGCAGGGCTCGCGGGTGGGCTCCCCGCAGGGGGCGTCGGCCACGACCCTGACGCCCGTGCACTCGGCCTGGCAGCGGTTGGGGTAGGTGACGCGGTTGGCCCCGCACACGGGGGCGGAGATGGCGGGGCAGGCCACGGAGGCGCAGCCGCCTGCAGTGTGGGTCGGGGTGGGAAAGGCAAGAGAACGAGGGAGGTATGGGCCGTGGGGGCAAACTGGGCTGGGTTGCGACGGAGGGCTATGTGGGTTCGGCGAACTGCTTTGGGATGTGTACCTTATCGTGCACCGCTCCATGACGAGATAGATGTAGCACACAGGCGCACCCGATACCGCCGCCGCAGCAGCTGCAGCAGCGGCAGATCAGGCAACGTTATACACCGTTCTATAAACCCTGCACTCCGTGTGTGCGCTTTACCGTTCCACCCCTTGCCTGCCACTCACTCGGGTCGGCGCACGGCCCTGGGTGGTCCACCTCCGCACCCGCGCAGCCAGCCTCGCAGCCGTTGCTGTAGGTGTGGCCGTCCTTGCCGCACACGGGGTCCCACTGGCGCGTGCAGATGCACACTGCAGGTGTAAAAGCAAGAAAGGGATACGCACGGTGCCATTGTAGGGTCAGTTTGGGTCATCAGGAGGGCTGCAGGTGTGTGCCCATTCCACCTGTCGCCAGCGTCCGCCAGTACTACTCGCACACGCAGGAACCACCAACACAGCAGTGTACAGCGCACCGCTGGTCGGTCCACGTCACCTTAACCGCTGCAACGCAATGACAGAGGTCCAGGCTGCATTTATATTCGCGCACTGCAGGCAACTATACACCCACAGGCTCCCACAGGGCACGCTACATCCAGCCGACGCACCGTCAGGGTGCTGGTCAATGTGCGGTTGCGAGGTGGAGCAGCTGCCCCAGGTCCACCTGGACAGGCCCGAGCAGGAGGCGGCGCAGGCGCTGGCATAGTCCCTGCCATCCTCGCCGCACACCACGCCTGGGTGTTTGGGTGGGCAACAACAGCAAGGCGTCAACTCAACCCAGCTGGCAGCCACAAAGCCAGTAACCGGCCCCATCAGTCATCAGCGCTCCATGCTCTCAGAGTAACTCCTGGTCCTGGTCCCTACTCATGTCCATGCTGTTGTCACTACACAGCACAGAGATTATGACCCACCTTCGTAGGCGGTGCGGGCGCTGAAGGGACACGGGCACGTGGCCTCAATTGGGGGCAGCTTGGGGATATCGGTGGTGGTACCAGTGGTAGTGCTTGTCACTGCGCCGGTAATAATGTCAAGAACTGTCAGGAGAGGGCCGGGCAGGTGGCCGCCGGTGGTGGTATGGCTGGTAGTATCGTCTTCAGCGTCCTCGGTGTCCTTGGTGTGCGTGGAGGGGTCCTGGCCGCACGCGCTCCGCTGCACCACGGTGGTCCCGGCGCACGTGGCGTGGCAGGGGGTGGCGTGGGTGCGGCCGTCGGCGCCGCAGACGGGGCCCTCGTCAGGGGCGCAGTCGATGGAGAGGCACAGGTCTGTGGGGCGGATGGAGGGTGCAGGGGAAGTTGTAGGGATGGAGAGGAGTTGGCGGGTCTGCTGTGGAACCGCAACAGTAGCTAGGTGACACCTGCGCACAGCAGGCTAGGACTGCGCGTCCAATTGATCCTACTCACGCCTGAGTACCTTCTTAGCGTACGAATTCAGGTGCACAAGCTGCTTCAATCCTCGCTGTACATTGCGCATCCATCTAGGCAGCAGGGCACTACCTGTTTGGCACGATGAGAGTCCCCGGGGCCCCGTGTCTCACCGACGGACTTGACCACATCGTCGGGCTTGGGCTTGATGACGTCAGAAGCACGGGAGGCGCCTGGACGAGATGGATGGATGGGGGGGCGCAACACGCGTCGGCATGGCTGCCATGCCGACAGGTAGGCCAGTGCAGGGCAGGCAGGCAGCGAGGTGCGATACACAGCATGACACGCTCGGCAGCAGCTCGAGGTGTAGCAGGGGGGTGCCGTGGTGGGATGCTTCAGGATGCGTCCGTCCATGCGTATGCCCTTACAACCTAGCTTACCGGAGCCATGGTGACCTGAGTCTTGCGCATGGGCTGCCGGCAGCAGCGCACACGCCGCGACCGCCATGGCCAGCAGCAGCAGGGGAGCGCTGCCGCGGAGGGGCCGCGGGGGGCGGGCTCGGCAGGACACCATCTGGCCGGAGCTAGCAGGCCCAAAAGGCCAGCCAGGCGTAGTATGCGGTCTGCAGCAGTAGTACGAAGCGGCGGTGTATTGTCTTTTCCTCTGCTGTGTTGCTGTTATAAGATTAGGTATGCTGCTTCCTTGTGCTGAGCGCGTTGGGGTGTCCCTCCTGGGTCCTGGGCTTAAGTAGCGGTCCCCACGCCAAGCCAGCAGGTAGCCGCGAAGCTGGGCGGACGGGGTGAGGAGCGCTTCCGGTTGTACCGTCCACGAGGCTTAGCAGCTGCTGTCATGCTGATGAGTCAGCCGGTTGCCAGCCGAGGGGTCCGCGGGCCGCGCCAAGAGAGCGGTGCAAGTAGGTGTGGGGACGGGGGGCGGGCAGGGCGTGGAGGCGGCACGGTCCAAGACGGGCGCGACGACCCATGGGCCGGTCGTGGTGTGCTTACCGGTACGTAAGGGCCAGTATTAGAATACTGCACTTTGCTTGGTGTATTCTATTGCCACCAGCTGGGTGCAATACTGTCGCCGTGCTTCCCTTGCTTCCAGTTCCAGCAGGGGTGATGGAGCACTGGTGGCGGTGCGGCGTGCACGCTACAGCGTGCAGCCAGGTGCGGGTGCATCACGTCCCGCCCCCAGCCAGACCCATCCAAACGAATGGCGACGTGACAGATCAAATTCGCTTCAAGTACAGCAACTAGGGCACAGCTATGCAGACCATGGTAGTCTGCTGGAAGAGGCAGTTGGAAAGGGCACGTACCGACAGACCACATACGGTACTGGCCAGGGGGCACTCCCCTGGCGCTCACTCTCCTCTGTGCTCGACGTGCACCTGCCTGGGTTTCTGCATGTCCGTAACACGGACCCCTTTCCTGGTGCATACCAGGTACTGCAGAGGCGCATGTACTAACTTGCTCTATCTAGATACCTTGCAAGCTTGCACAGGCTTGCATCGCAAACATTGGATGTGGCCTTGGACCATGGCGCACAACTCGTATCCTTACTTCAGGCGCAGGACACATTGTGCACCTTGCTACACCTGGCCATCGAGCCACCGGCACTGACGTGGACTGGAGAGACCGGCGGAAGGGAACATACGGTAACCTGCTGCCTGGTGCTGACGTAGTATGAAGCTGCGGAAGAGCTGCTGTTATGGGCAGTGGTACAGGCCAGTACGGTAGTGTACGTAGACTTGTTGGCAACTTCTGTTACATACAACAAAATTGGCCGTGTCCTGCTATCGTGGCCAGATGTTGCGGTAGGTGCGTAAGATGCTGCAGGTGCGGCACACAGGCATGTGGACAAGCGAGAGGGCTGTCGCCACAGCTCAGGCAACGAGCCCATGCAACAAGAACACTGCGGAAAACGGTTCCACCCTCAAAAAGTTGCTGTTGGGTTTGCGCAGTTCCCCTGCGTAGTTCCTGCACGGTTGCTCCTCACCAGACACCCAAACATACATAGCAAAATTGCGTGCTCGCCAGTACCGCGTCATTGGTGACTTTCAACACCGTAACAAAACCCAAAATCGCAATCCCTCAAAGCGCGAACCGCAACGCCGGCAGCCAACGACACCATCTCCCCACCTGGGGCGAGTGTGATACACTCGCGGCAAGCACACCTTGCACCACCAATAGCCCCATGGACGCACCCCGCCCTGCCGCCACCGCCATGCGCATGCCACTGCGCCACCGTACTGCGAAAATCGATCCCATCTCTCTTACCACAATCCTCACAACAACTGGAATACAACACCAATTCTTAAACACTCACTGCCCGTGGCAAACCGTAATATCCTCACATCTTGCCACCCTTGGCCGCCTCGATGGCCGACTTGCCCCCCTCAATGGCGGACTTGCCCGCCTCGACGGCGGCGGACTTGCCGCTCTCAACGGCAGAGTCGAGCCCCTCGGCGGCGGCCTTGCCCCTGCCGAAGGCGGACTTGCCAGCCTCGACGACGGAGGACTTGCCGCTCTCAACGGCGGACTTGCCGCCCTCGATGGCCGACTTGCCCCCCTCAATGGCGGACTTGCCCGCCTCGGCGGCGTTGGCCTTGCCCCGCCCAAAGAAAGACTTGCCCCCGTCAACGGCCGACTTGCCCGCCTCGGCGGCGGAGGACTTGCCGCTCTCAACGGCAGAGTCGAGCCCCTCGGCGGCGGCCTTGCCCCTGCCGAAGGCGGACTTGCCCGCCTCGATGGCGTCCTTGACCAGCGCCGGCGTCTCCGCCTCCGCCTCCGCCTCCTGCCTCGCGGCGTTCTGGATGGGGCCCTTGCCGGGGGCCGGGCTGGGCTTGGCCACCGACGACAGCAGGTCGGAGTTGGTGGGGATGGGCAGGGCGTTCTTGGTGGAGGCGGCGGCGGGCGCGGGGTCGGCCACGGGCGCGGGAATGGAGGTGGCGGGCCTGGGGTTGGTGGAGATGTCCTTGGCCTCGGGGACGGGGTTGCCTGTGGGTTAGGGCGGCGGGGCGGTGGGGCGGTGGGGCGGTGGGGCGGTGGGGCGGGGCGGGGTTGGACGGTGTGCGGAGTGGGAGGCAGTATGCACTGATGAGGGAGCCATGCCCAAAGTTCCTCGGGGAGGTGCACTGACACGCGTGCAGGACGCTGTGGGCTCCAAATAAGAGACGGTTTGCGTTTGCAGTGTGTCGCAGGATGCGGCGAGGGGAGGTGCAGTGCATGTTTCGGAGCAAAGTGCAGTGTTTCTCAGGGCAGCTCCCTGGCGTAGCCTGACATATGTGCAAATGTCAACCTATCGTATCGCCTAGCTGAACACGTGCAATCGTGCATGCGTTTCCGCGGACCGGCGCGCACAGATGCAAGCAAGGGCCGAGCAGCAGCGGCCATGCGGGTTGCGCACCAGGACCCACTGGCCAGCCACAACACGGCGCTCACCTGCCGCGGGCGCCTTCTGGCCGCCGAAGCCCAGGGCGCCCAGCCATCCGGGCAGCTCCGCCACCTCGGCCACCGCCACCGCCAGGGGGGTGGTGCTGCTGAGGGGGGCGCCCAGCTGCAGCGCGCTGGCGGGCAGTGGGGCCTGGGGGGAGGGAAGCAGGGGAGCAGGGGGGCCGGCGTTTGGGGTGGGCATTAAGAGAAAGGGGGAGGCCATGCGGATGTAAGAAGCACAGCTGATTAGCACGAGTGTGTCGACAGCCACACGGTCTGCAGCGCGTTGGTGGGCAGCGGGGCCTGATGGTGGGTGCGTGGGAGCAGGCAGCGGGTGGGGCCGTTTGGGGTGCGAGCACTGGACTGCATAAGCGCGGGCCTGGGGCGCAGGATGACGTCAGAGGCAATGTGCGCTAATCTACAAATTGTTAGACCGTTACAGCTTTTGAGCGCTGCAGACAAGAGCGTGGGCGTGTTGCTATCGTTGGGAACGACCCATGGGTCGCTCAGCCCAGGCCCCGCTTCGGGCTTGCAGGCTTTCGGCTCTACAACAAATTTAGTTGCAGCAACCTTTACTATGCAACAACGACGTTCAGGAATGCCCGGTGCGATAGGCGTGCCCTTGCACGACCCAAGCAAGCGCGACGGAGGCCGAGGGCGGCCGCTGCTTCGTTACTCACCGCCAGGAGCGCGACGGCCGCAGCAGTGGCGGCAGCAGCCATGGCCTGCTGCTTCAGCGTTGCGGGCGGTGCAGCGGCGGAAGCGGGGGCGGGGCTCGCGCGGCGGCCGCTGGGGAGCGGCGCGAGCGTGGTGGCCGACGAGCGCGAGCTTGCGACTGCTGCGGTGGCCTTCATCTTTGCTAGAGGCGATGGATTGCGGTAGTAAGACGTATGAACGATAAGTGCAAGAGCGTGTGAGTTTTGTGCTCCTTTCAATCCCGGTTGACAGGTGCTGAGCTGTGGAATCGCGGCCTTTGAAGGACTTGGCCCCAGATCGGAGATGGGTCCGTCCAAGATTGCCGTGTCACAGCGCTTGGGAACGACACATTTTCACAGCCGAGGATTGCATCAATGCCTTGCTCAGTCGCAGGATTCCATCGTAACATCTCCTAAGCTCGCAATGCATTTGCCAAAACTCTGATGCCCCGGCCTGACACCCTTGGCTATGCCGCAGCCTCCGACGATGCAAGCTTGCACCTGCGTGCGCTTGCAAGCAGCTGCATTGCTTGACTGCAGTGTAGCGTAATGGTTGGATGTCACGGTTAATGCGTCTTTCGCCTAGACCACATGATGTCAGCTGAGATCGCCAGCCAAGACAGTGTGAACCGTTGGACGTTTGCTGGCCTGCACCCCCACTTGCCTGCCTGTCCATCGGGGTCCATCCGCGCATCCAGGCGCACGGAGCAGGCGGCAGCTGTGGCCCGCAGATCAAGGTGTTGGTTCGTAACCGCATATGGAGCTCCTTGGGTACCGGTCTTTCCCTAGCAACGCAGCCGTGGAGACACCTCACATCCACCCGTGTAGCGTTGAGGACGCTTGCACGCACAGCCCTGGCACGCCACCAAAAGTATGGCTGTCCGCAGCCTGCTTTGGCGCCAAGGGTTTGAAATTTTTCCTGACTTGACGCGATGCTGGTCTGGGCCCGTCCGCTGAGTACGAACAGGTTAGCATGTACAACATCCTCTCTGGCTCTGCACGGCTCCGCTGATCAGGCGTCCGTGGGCAGACGGCTAGGAGGCAGCTTCTCCGCTCTGAGTTTGCCCCTAGCCGTATTGCCACAATGGAACCGCGAGATGTCCCGTTGGCGTGTCTTCAACAATGGCAAGCAACAATAATGGCGAGAGTCCAGGGTAGGAGTCCTCCACCTGGGTCCTGGCAGCACGTGTCCGTATGTGTCGACATACACATGTGAGTAAGCGGATGTCCTATTGCAGCTTAGTGTGTCAGTTTTCGAGGAATTCAGCAATCAATGATACAGGTTAGTGCTGCGTAGCGTGGTATTGGAGTGGAATGCGCGTTCGGCATGGGCGCACCTCACGTAACCCTTGCTCAACGTCATGCAAACAACCAGACTACTGATCATTCCTTGCCAGCACAGCATTGGTTCACAAGCAACTTTGCTACATTCCACTGCACAACAGCGCGTGGGGTTTGAGTGAGCAGTGTCGCGTGCAGGCTGCCGACATCGCGGAAAGGCAGCCAGCTTTACGGCCACTCGCTGCTGCCAGTAATTATATAAGCATCACTTGTTCACCTATCGCTCAGATCTAATGGCTTGCGAGTGAAGTAGGGCTTTCTTCTGGGCCTGCCGGTCTCCCGCCAGACGGCCTTCCCTCTTCAATTACCATGGCTTTACACACGCATCACGGGTCACGAGTGCACCCAAAGATGCCTTCAAACGATGATGATGAATTCTTGGAGTGGTGTGGAGGCCTCTCCTCTGTCTCGTGGTTACCCATTGGGCCATGTTACACCGAGAGCTACGCAGCCGTGCTCTTCCTTTCCCTCGTGCTGGTATCGCTGCTGGCACAAGGAGGTCGTCTGGCACTATTCCATCAGCTGAAAGCCACGGGGAGGCTGCGGAAAGGCGTGTCTGGGCTGAACGGCTCGTATATTGGCCTGGTGAGCAACGTTGGAGGATGTATGGATTCCACATATCCCCCAGCTTGTACACTGCGCCCTGCCTTGTGCAACCAGTCTTGCTTGTGTACAGGTCCATTGGCTTGCATATGCCCGACCACATGGAACCCTGTGTGCAAGACGCTGTTACGTGTCATGGCACGTGGCAACGCGTTTCCACCCGCGCGTTGCCACGTGTCATTCTTCCTTCGCTGAACCGCCAGCATACGCCTGTGCACTCCTGCGTGCTGTCCCTGTATCAACACACGACACTCACAACCGTCATGCTGCACAAAGCTTCCCTGCTCTGCAAGCGCATGCGGCCACCCGCCTCTCGACGACATGCCGTTATTCCCCGCACCCGACACCCCTCCCCTTCCTCTCCTCTCCCCTCCGCCTTGCCCCACCCCAGACCCTGTTCCTGGCCGGCACCCACGCGCTCCACTTCTTCATCGGCCTGGCCGCCCTGCGCACCTGGCCTTTCCACATCACCTACCACGCCGCCGCCGCGCTCGCATGGGGCGTGGTGGTCGCCTTCGCCCTCTACACCTCCCGCCTGCCAGCTTCCATCGACTTCCGCGCCCTCTCCGTCCTCGCCGCCCTGGCCTATCTGCTGCAGCTCTACTCCTTCTTCCGCCTCTACTTCGACCCCCACGGCCTGCCCCTGCAGTACATCAAAGCCAGCATCTGGACCGCCATGCTGCAGACGGTGGTCGCCATGCTGGTGTGTGTATTAGGCTGGAAGCGCCAGGCCAAGAGCCCCTCCACCAACGCCATCCGCGCGCAGCTGGGCATCGGGTACGACGAGCTTCCAGGCTCCGAAACCGCCGCATCCGGCAGCAAGCCCGGGACGTCCGCAGACGCAGCAGGTACTACCGGTACCGCAGGCGGGGGCCAGCCAGGAGGCGAGGACGGCAGTGACGAAGACAAGCGCACGTGGATTAGCCTGTTCTGGGACGCGTGCGTGTACGTGTGGCCGGAAGACCCCTGGCTGCAAGCGCGCACCATCGGCTGCCTGGGGCTGCTGGTGTGCATGCGCTTCATCAACCTGGCCGTGCCCATACTGTACAAGCGGGTGGTGGACACGCTGGCGGCTGCCAGCAGCGGGGGCGGCACGCAGCCACGTGTCAGGCCGGGGGGCCTGGGGCTGCTGTTCGGGCTGCTGCCCAGCGGTGGGGAGGCGGTGGGGGCGGTGGCGGATGCGCCGTCGGGTGCGCCAGCAGGGGATACGTCGTTTGGCCAGCTGGTGTGGCCGTGGGTGGTGCTGTACCTGGCGGCGGTGTTCTTCCAGGGCGGCGCTGGCGGCGGCATCGTGGGTTTCATCAACAACTGCAGGTGGGCGGGGTGATGGTGCGTGTGGGGAGTGCAGGGGCAGGAGGGCGTGGATGGGAGGCTAGCTGGGCCTGGTAGCGGTTGTGTGCTACCTAGCATGCCAGCCAATCTCCTGGTGGGGCAGGTGGGCAGGTGACGAGAAACGGTCATGCCGGCGGTGTGGTGTGTGGGTGTGTGAGGCGGGACAGCGAGCGGTGGGGCACGGCGCGTATCGGCATCACTGATGCTATGTCATCCCCAAGCGGAATCTGGGCTAAAATCCCTTCACTGCAACGCGCAGGTCCTTCCTGTGGATCCCGGTGTCCCAGGACGCCTACAGGTGGGGCTGGCGGGGGGCCCAGAGGGACACTGAATTGGTGTAGGCCCAAGGGGACCAGGCTGGTGGCTAGTGCCGCAGCACGCCCGCCCACACACACTGGCATGTTGTGCACTCACTGTGAAGGCTGTCGCACCACATACCCGGCTACCGCGTACCCCATGGCACCCAAACGCACCGTACTCCTAAGCAAAGAATGCAACCGTCTAACCGCCCAACTGCCAACCGTTTCTCCCCAGGCGCATCTCCCTGCGCGTGTTCGACCACGTGCTTGGCCTGGACCTCACCTTCCACCTGCGCAAGAAGACGGGCGAGGTGACCAAGGTGGTGGACCGCGGCACCAACGCCATGCAGAATATCCTGTCCACCATCCTGTTCAACGTGCTGCCTCAGGTGATGAGCGGGTGTGGTGAGGCTAAGCAGGGCGTGGGCTAGCGGTTTAGCATGGGGGCAGGCTGCCGGGAGAGATGTGTACACGACCTGCAAGCATGTTTGGCGGTGTGTTTGGTTGTGTGGCTGGAGTGCGCCTCACTCCGTTAGCGCGGAAGGGGTTGCCCAGGCACCAACGTGGAGGCCGTTCGTGGCCCTGCCGAGCAGAGCTCACACTCAGTTGCCGCTTGTCATGTGCACCCTCCTCTCATCGTCCCCATTCAACCCGCGGCCTACCCACAGATCTTCGACGTGCTGGCCGCCGCCACCTACCTGGCCCAGGCGCTGGAGCCCACCATCGCCATCATCGTGTTCATCACAGTGGGCTCATACATCCCGCTCACGGTGAGGGGCCACGAAGCGGCCTGCCTGCGCATCACGCATATCACGCTTGGCCTGCCTGCAAGGGTATAGCAGGGAGGGAGGAGCTCTTGCAGGCGCTGGTGCAATGGGCCTTTCAGCCCAAAAGCGGAGGACAAAGAAGTAAAAATACGGGGTGGTGCGGTTGGGTCAAGCCACACCCGCTGTGCGCATAATGGCAGTTGACGGACGGGACTCCCTGCTGCCGCCGCACTGCTGGGATTGTCCGCCCGGAATGACCTCCTGCGTTGGTGTCCCTGCCGCCGGCTCTGCGGTGCGCTGGCCGCAGATCATCATCACCGAGTGGCGCGGCAAGCTGCGCCGTGAGATGAACCAGACCGACCAGGTCAAGTCCGCGCGCGCCACCGACGCATTGCTCAACTACGAAACCGTCAAGTACTTCACAAACGAAAGGTACGGCTCATTAGCAGCGCCTGGGTGCAGCGGTGGTGGTAGTGCTAGGGGTAGTGGTGGTTGGAGGGGGCATGAATGTGTTACTTGCTGCGGGGCCTCCTTTCCTACCGTTCGCCTACTCGCTTGCCCTCCCGAAGCGTACCGTGTGCGGCCCCAGGCATGAGCCCCAGCAGTGCACCTGTCGCACCACGCGTGCCCCTCACCCGTCAGGCAGCTCATCATGTTCCGTTGGAACATCGCGCCTCGTACCCATTATGGAAATTGATGTCCCCCCTGCCAGGCACGAGTCGCAGCAGTACGCGGCCGCCATCGACGCCTACCAGTCGGCCGAGTTCCGCTCCATGTCGTCCATCAACGTGCTCAATGTGGTGCAGAGCGCCATCATGTTCTGCGGCATCAGCTGCGGCCTGCTGGTGTGCGCAGGTGGGCGGGGCGGGGGCGGCGCGGTGGGGACAGCAGTGTATTACATGTGCCAGTGGTATTAACGCAGGAATTTTGAGTTGCACATTCCGATTTGGGTGGGCTGCGTGGGCGTGGGCACAGTCTCAGCCGTACACCGCCCTCATGCGGAGTTTTTGTTGCAAACCCCCTCCCTCCCACCCCAGGCGGCGTGGCCGCCCGCACGCTGACGGTTGGCGACACCGTGCTGTTCCTGTCGCTCATGGCTCAGCTGTACGGCCCGCTCAACTTCTTCGGGTCGTACTACAGGACCATCCAGCAGTACATGGTGCGTACGGAACTCGCCTGGCATCCGCTGTCTGGACGGTGCGTCTCCGCCGCTCCTCAGGACCAGGCCCAATGGTTTGGACTCTTGGTATGCCCGACAACACCTTCCGGCGGTAGCGCCGCGAGGTGCCTGACAGGCCTTACGGTACTACTTGCCGTCGCACCCCCGTAACCCAATGGCCCTCCGTCACGTCTTGCCGCAACCCAGATCGACATGGAGAACCTGCTTGAGCTGCTGAACCGGCGGCCCGTGGTGGAGGACAGCGTGGCGGCCAGGGAGCTGGTGGTCACCAAGGGTGGGTGGACGGGCGTCTCAGGGTGGGTGCGGTGGGTGGGATGTCGTGAGGCTCGCCAGGGAGCTGGTGGTCAGAGGGGTTGGGTGGTGGGTAATGGGTGCAATCTGGTGCGGAAACGGGGGTGGAGTGCTTGTGGCAGGGACTTGGCAGGACAGGACACGGAGCCGGTAAGGTCGCACGCACGGGGTCTGTGGCCATAGGGCATACTACGTAACCCGGAGCTTCGTTTGTTGCCTGTTACCTGTGGATGGTAGGCGACTCCAGAGGTCGGCTGGGCAGTGAGCACGAGACTCGTCCACTGTACCCCACACCCGCCGGCTCACGACCTGTGTGCAAGCAGTGCACGTCAGGGATGTCTGTCTGCAGCACCAAAGAGCCCTCATCTCAGCGGCGCATGCTCAAGCTGCCCCTCCTGCCTCCCCCAGGCGAGCTGTCCTTCGACGACGTGTGCTTCCACTACGAGCCCGGCCACCCCGTGCTGCGCCACGTGTCGTGGCGGGTGCCCGGCGGCAACACCATTGCCTTTGTGGGGGCCACCGGCAGCGGCAAGAGCACCATCACGCGACTCATCTTCAGGTCGGTGGGCGCCGCTGCCTGTGAAGCCGTACTGGCATGTGGATTTGGAGGAAAACGGCAAGGGCAGGGAGACAGGGAAGCGGCGGTGCGGCGAGCTGTATGTGCAGCCCTCAAACGAACCTGCACAGGCAGTCAGCCACACAACCCCATCTCAGGAATGTAGCCGCGTGCAGGTCGGCCCCGATGCTCTACATCGGACCAACAGCAGGCCTGTCCCCTTGATACTGTACAGAAGTGTGGGGTCCCCCTTATGTACAGAAGTGTGGGGCCCCCCTTATGTTCTACGGCGTGTAGAGCGGCTTGATGCCACCGTGATAACTTAAGAACTTTGCGTTACTATCATTAGTCCTGCAACCGCCGACCTAGTGTTTACTGAATTGAACTACCTCCTGACGCAGGTTCTACGAGGTGTCCAGCGGCGCCGTGCGGCTGGACGGGCAGGACGTGCGGTCGGTGACGCAGCACTCGCTGCGCAAGGCAGTGGGCATGGTGCCGCAGGTGGGGTGCCAGTGTGGATGGACGTGGAGGCAGGAATGTAGCTGTGCGAGCACGCGTATGGTACGTTGCTGCCACAAGAGGAGGTTACGCTGGGTATCAAGTTTGCTGCTGCGCTGTACGGCGCCTCTCACGGCGGCCTCCCCTACGGGCTGTTTGCTCATGCGTTCCCACACCTTGGACCACGGGCTGGTCCCTTCTCCACGCCAAGCCGGTCATTGCCTTGTCGTTTACGTTTCAATGGCCTGCGAATGACCCCACAACTTGCGCACCGCCGCCCCCTGTTGCCACGTGCCGCAGGACACGGTGCTGTTCAACGACACCATCCTGCACAACATCCGGTACGGTAACCTGGAGGCCACGGACGAGCAGGTGGGCGGCGGCGGGGGGGCTTGCTTGGGGACAGGGCGGGAGGAGGGCGCGGCAGTGTGGGCCACCACAGACTGTGCTGCCCCTGCGCAACAAGGCAACAACGGCGTGCTGTCAATCCGCTCTTGGGTTGGCCGAAACCACTGTCCAGGCCCTCTGCCCTCTTAGACCGACGGTGTGGAAGGCTTGTGCACGGGGCTGCCGTAGGCCTGGCACCCAGGCGACCCTCATGTCGTACCATCCTTGTCTGTACCCCGGGTGATGTTGCCGTGTTCCCTAATAACCTCAACCCTACATACGGCACCGATGCCGCATCACAGGCTTGTTGCTTAAGCCAGCCGTTCTGCCATCGGACAACGCCGACGCCCCACTCACCCCCCTGCCCAGGTGCACGAGGCGGCCCGGCTGGCGTGCATCCACGACACCATCGTCAACCGCTTCCCCAAGGTGCGCGCTGCACGTCCCGACTCCCCTGCCGTGCCCGCTCTTCCTGGCTGTGCCATGCCCTGCCATTCGCACATGCCTTGCTGCGCTATGCCGTGCCATATCGTGGCGACACACTGCGTGGGGTGCTGGACCAGTAGTAAGCCAAGCGCATTGTCCTTCGCGACCTCCCCTTTAGCTAGCCCTGGTGCACCTCTCCTTGCAGCTTGCACCCCTTGCGTCTTCCCACCCACCCCCTCTCCTGCCTACCCCTCAACCCTGTCCCCAGGGCTACAACACTGTAGTGGGGTCCTGTGCACCTGTTCTGTCTCCTCCTGTTTTTCACACACCGCTCTTAGTCCTACACGTAAATGGTGTTACCCCCAGGGCTACGAGACGGTGGTGGGGGAGCGCGGGCTGCGGCTCAGCGGCGGCGAGAAGCAGCGTGTGGCCTTCGCGCGGGCGCTGCTCAAGAACCCCACCGTGCTGGTGCTGGGTGGGTGCGGGTCTCCAGAGGGGTTCATCGGGGCGGGGCAAGCCGGCCGCGGCGGGCTGCTCAATATGGTTGTTGGACTGCTCGTGGTACGGCAGCGAACAGTTGACAGAAGAGGACCTGTGCGCACAGTGCAGGGCAACGTGTGACCTGCAGGGCTGGAGTGCTTGGTAATATCGCCCCGCTGCACCGAGTAACACCGCACGTGCCTACAGCTGAAGCAAATCCTGTCCCGCGCTCACCTGTTGCAGACGAGGCCACGTCCGCGCTCGATACCATCACGGAGAAGAAAATCCAGGTGGGGGCAGGTTGGACTGGCAAGCAGGTGCCTGCAAGCCCGCCAAAAGGGGGCAGCCGCCATCTCCGTACCGGTCTTGGGAGCTCTTGGGCCATCCCCCTTTCTGCTCCTCACGTCTTCCCTTGCATATGCCACGCCAATCAACATTCACATAACACGCAAGGCCTACCTCGCATGCTGTCTAATGTACCCTTTCCCCGCTGCTCCTCGCGTCCCTCGCCCCCCTTGCTCCTCCAGTCCGCGCTGTTGGCGCTGCGCGCCTCCCGCACCACCGTCATCGTGGCGCACCGGCTGTCCACCATCATGGACGCGCACACGGTGGTGGTCATGGCGCTGGGCCAGGTGGCGGAGACAGGCAGCCACCACGAGCTGCTGGCGGCGGGCGGGCTGTACGCAGAGATGTGGGCCAAGCAGGCCACCAAGCAGTGGCAGCAGGTGGGTGTCAGCCGCAGCGCGGTAGGAGGAAGGTTCCGAGGTTGGCATTAGGCTGCAAGCACCATTGGTTGTCAGGCGTGCCTGGGTCACCCAGGTCAGCGTGTGTGCTCCTCCTGGGTTGCCTCTCCTGGGCTGCATCAACACCGGAAGCCCTTTGGCACCGTAATACACATGTTGCGATCGGCTTCTGTCAGTACTACAACCAGCCCCACGCCATTTCGCATTGCGGTCCCGCTCCTGCATCGGCAGTAGCCTCAGCCTGCGTTGTAGACATGCATCCGTCCCCGGGAGCCTCATGCCGCGCTCGTTGCCCCCCTGTGCACACAGGAGGATGGCCAGCCCTCCAGCGTCCCCGTGTCCGCCCACGGCAGCGCCGTCGACCTTCAGCACCTGGCGGCGGCGGCGGCGGCGGGAGCGGCCGACGGCCACGCAGCACACGGCGCCGCCAGCAGCAGCAGCAGCAGCAGCAAGCACGCCCACGTGGAGGCCACGGTGGCGGAGGCGGCGGCCGTGGCGGCGGCGGCGGCAGCGGGTGGTTCGGGTGGCGACAGCGAGGCGGAGCGCTCAGCGTCTCCCCTGGTGCAGGAGGTGGGGCAGCAGGTGTCGCCCGGGGTGGCGGAGCAGGCGACGCTGGGAGAGCTGCCAATGGCGGCCCCGGAGCCGGGGGCGGCGCCTGTTGAAGCAGCGGCGGCAGGTGGCCTGCCTGGGGGCGGGAATGGAAGCGGGGCGGCGGAGGCGGCCGGCGGCAGTGTGGCAGGAACGCAGGCGGAGGCGGGGGCAGCAGGCGGGGACGCGGGGCCGTCCGCGGCAGGTGGCGGCACGGGGCTCGGCAAGACGGGTGGCGGCGGCGGGTCAAAGGGCAAGGGCCGGAAGGGGAAGCGTTGAAGGCTGAGGCACTGGTAACGGCGTAGATAGGGTGGACGTGGTTCTTGGCACTGTTCGGTGTAATGTCGGTTGATGCATTGAGCTTACAATAGTGGATTGCGGATGAAATTGCACTGCATGTGCGCATGCTGAGAAGACGGGTCACCCGTCTTAGGGCCTCAATGGGACGGAGCGGCTTAGTCTCGACTGGATGGACACGCGGGCCCGTGTGTGGACCGGCGCCCTCCAGTTGCCCCCATGCCCTTGTGCCGCTTGGCGCTGCAGGCGTTGCGTTGTGACTGATGCAAGCGTGCGTGGCTGGCAAATGTCTCGAGGACGGTTACAGATGTAGAATGTTACAATCCATCAATGACTATGGGCGGCCACACCCATGGTGTTGCTCCGCCTGCGTCGCCAGTCGACCGCTCCAACATTGTAGGAAATACACCTGTCACCCAACGCACATGCAAAGTGAATAACAACAATAGGCTCGCACAGTCATGGGATTGCGCGTTCATGTGGGTTGAACAACCACGAACTCCCATGAGGCTGCATGCTTTATTGTCTCGCAGAGGGCCCTCTTCTCATTGTACGCTTTGTCGAGCAGAAGGAGGTTCACCAGTACGAGCGGGCCATATCGCCCCACGCAACCCGAATAATCCGTACAAGGCATCACGGCCTGGAATCACGAGGACATGACAACAGTATCATATGCCTGCTGCATAAGCACGCACACCCAAAACACCCTACGGCAGTACGGTCTAAACGCCGCCGCTGCGCCACGCACACAGTCTCAATACAAGACATGTAGGTTCACGATCCTGCCCCCTCTCTCCTCTCAAGAGAACACCCAAATACTGGCACTTGAACGACTCCCGCCTGCTCCTGCTCCTGCCACATGTCAGCAGCGTCACAGCCTGAGCAAACCATCCAAATTAGGCTAGGTCAGCGTCACTCCGTTCCCTTACGCAACCTTGGGCGGCGGCGCCGCCGCCGCCGAGAAACCTGACCAGTCATCCTCCGCCCCCGCCGCCGCCGCCGCCGGCGCGCACGCCCCCGCCATGGGCGCCCACGCCGCCACCTGCTCCGCCACCGCCTCCGCCGCCTTGGCGCCGTCCTGCTGCTCGAAGATGGACTTGTAGTGGCTGCCGCCCGCCACGCCGAACTGCGGCACGAAGCCGCCGCCCATGACTCGCTCGCCCTTCTTGACGGCGCCCGCCTCCAGGGGCGCCTCGGGGGCCTGGTTCAGCACCGCCTGGTCCATCTTGGACCACCTGGGGCACGCGGGGTGACACGGGAATGCACGTCAGTCACTGTGCCTTGATCATGTGTGGGCTGGGTCTGGGGTGTCGTGCTACACTCGCCTTGTAGCCATACAGACCCACAGCGTAGCGTGTTGCACTGACGCGCCACTGCTATTGCGCCATGCACGGACAGCGGACGCGGCAATCGACGTGTAAAGGCCACACGGCATGTCAGGGCATGTGCTTACCAGCCAGGGTCCTTGCCGTCCGCAGGTGGCGCGCCGGCAGCAGCGGCGATGGGAGAGGCCGCGGGGGCAGGGGACGATGGCGCGGGGGCCGCCGGCGCGTCAGCTGCTGGTGCCGCCGGCGCAGGCGCTTCCGCGGCCGGCTCCGCGGGCTTGGGCGCCTCGGGCGCTACCGACTCGGGCATTGAGTCTGCATTTCAGAGCACGGCCGCAACGGTAGAAGTCAGCGGTGAGAAAGAGCTATGGATGTTGTACACTGCATGCGGATATGGTGACGTGCGGGAACGCCATGAACGTTGGGTGAAGCCAGGTAGGCTATTACGTCCGATAAGACGGATGATGTAAGATTGGCAACCCGAAGCAGCCCCATTTGCAGACGGTGGCATACATTTGGAGGCCTTGCAATTGTGTTGACCAACCACACATCCGCTGCACCATCAACGCAAGCATCTTCGCATGTGCACGAGCAGGCGGCAGCTGCAGCTGCGCACACCGATAGCCGTACACACCTGCCCACAGGTCCTTGCGTTGGCCGGTGATTGAGCTCTGCGGGACGAAGCCGCTGGGCTTTGGGGAGTCCTTGCTGCCTGCATCTGGGGTCTCGTTGGCTGCGGCGTGGTCCATGTGATGCCACCTGGAGCGGGTAACATGGTAATTTGGTCTCAGCAAGGCAGGTCTTGATGAAACAAGGATGCGCCGGCACGTGGTCGTTCCACGACCTAGGTAGCGGCTAGCGCCAGTACCGGAGGCCAAGTTGAAGTAAGTTGGTGGGGAAGCAAGTGGGTACACACGGCGGCACGTCTTACAGCTGCGGCTTCAGCTTGCAACCTGCTGCCAGCAATACTTCGTAGCCTCACCAGCCTTCGGAGCCGAGCGCGCCTTCCGCCGCACGGCCTGGCCCACGCAGAAGGCTGTTGGCCTTGTTCAGCGGGCTGCTTGGCGAGCCGACAGTGTAGTCCGAGGACTTGCGAAGGGAGCCCGGGCGCTCAAAGGAGGACCTGGGGAATTAAGGCAGAAAGAGTTCAGCGCTGCTGCATACGAACGGCCGGATTCGCACAGTCGCAACCGCTCTCTGACAACTGGAGAACTCTGAGCGCTTTTGGCAAGAAAAGCTACAGTAATAGTCTTTTGGGCCAGCAGGCTGGTTGCCTGTCCTGTCATCCCACCAAACATGCCGAAGAGAGCATGTCGATGCCGAAGCGACGAACTCACCGGCCCACCGATGGTGATGTTCCCAGCTTGGAGCCGCCAGCAGAGCCCCCTACAGTGGTCATATGGCACAAGTCTACTAAGTGTTTGTGGCGCCGAGGACCTTGGCACTTTCGGTACGCCCTTCCGCCTCCGACACGCTTTGCCTGAGAACGCATTGGACTTACGCTTGGTCAGCACCTCCTCTTCATCCTTCCAGGACAGCATTGTTGCCTCGTTGTCTCAAAGGGTCGAAGGCCTGTTGCTGGCAAACGTACCTCAGCGGGCTAGAGAATCCGAACGAAGTACGAGGCTTTTCCGCGGTATATTTGGTTGTGTTGCGTATTGCACTGAAGCGCTACGCCCTGCCTCTTATCGTGGAGGCCTTGCATCGGCTGACGCGGCGTTTTCGGAGCGTGTGGTACTAAGGGGCAACCGCAAATGTTACGTAAGACTATCGGAGCTTGGAGCATTGTTCCGACCAGAGGATCAAGATGCATTCCCGTGCTGCCTCGGGTGTTTGCAAGAGGGCTTCGAGCCCTGCGTCTAGCCCTGGCTGCAGCCAGATGCCAGGGCCGCGAAATGTCCGCACGACAGCTACAATAAAATCAAGGTACATACTTCCTTATATGCACTTCCCAGGGAGGCGCACCTTCACCGCTAGTGCGTGGACACGGACGTCTCCGAACGGCTTCCTTCTTTTAACCTCGCTGTTGCCGTTGATTCAAACAGGCGTCAAGATGTTGCACGGCAACATTTGGTCGCACAGGCCGCTCCTCCTGAAGGCGCGGCTGCCACCGCGCCGGCCCCTGCCACCCGTACCTCCCTCATCCCGGAGACCCTGGAGGGCATGGAGCAGGACACCGAGCTGCAGCAGTACCTGCAGCAGCTGGCCAAGTCGGGGCAGCAGGCCCTGACCCGGGAGGAGAGGCTGAAGCGGCAGCGCTCGCTGGACAAGCTTGGCGTGCCCTCCTTCTACGCGGTCTGCAAGGTGCCGCCGCACCCGGGGAAGGAGGGAAGGGACGATGGACTCCCTGCCTCCAGCCGCTTTGCCACCATTCCGTCGTCCAAAAAAATGGATCACAGCTCACAGTGCAAAGCTTATAAGACTCAGTGGCTTTTAGCCCCTGCGGGCTAACGCACCCCATCCGGTCTGCTGCGCACCCCTTGCGCACCCTGCCCACTGCCCCTGACTTCGACCACAGCCCCGCCGAACCCAACCTGGCCCCCCCCTTGCCTCCCTCCTCCCACCCAGGAGCGCGGCGTGTCCCCGCTGGTCCGCTCCCCCGCCACCATCTTCCAACTCAACATCGGCCTCTACTGCAACCAGGTGGGCACAGGTGCCGCTTCCCCACTCGCACCACAGCCACCGCCCCCACGCACCACAAACCCCGCACCAGTAACTCACCACCATCTTCTCACCATTCCACACGAACCCCCACAGTCACCATTCCACACCAACCCCCGCACGGTGGCACCCACGAACCAGATCAGGCGTACCCAGGCACACTGGCTACGGGCACCTGCCGACCCACCCTGTCCCACGGCATCCTGCCCCGTCCCGCTGCCCCCGCTCCCCCCGCCTCCGCCCCTGTTGCCCCCCCTCCCCAGGCGTGCAGCCACTGCCACGTGGAGTCCTCCCCGCTGCGCACCCGCGAGCAGGCCTCCCGCGAGGTGGTGGACCGCTGCCTGCAGCTGCTGGCGGCGGCGCCGCACGTTACCACGCTGGACATCACTGGAGGGGCGCCGGAGCTCAACGCCAACTTCAGGTGCGCGGTGGTGACAGGCCAGCCCAAGCCGGTAGGTATGGTTGGACTGTATCCTTCACAGCGAGTATTGGCGTGCAGTGCCCACAGCACCTGGGCGGAGGTGCGCAAAGCTAACAGGATGGGTGCAGGCCTGGGGCGTCCGGGCTGCAGCTTGCTGTGGCGTTCACTACCAGGCGGTTTACAAGGAAATGGATCATGAGCGGGCTTTTGGGTGGTGGTTGCCGGTTCAGGGGTTGCATGCGGAGTGGTGGGTGGCAAAAGGTTTCCAGCATTGCGTCTTGAGCCGCTAGGAGGGCGGCGAGCAGCCGCCACGGAAGGGGTACCTGCAAGCAGGAAAGTGGTCTTGTTCGCGGGATGGGAGGCGAGCCTGGGTTCCACCGTGTAACCGCGCCGTAGATGGAGCACGGTCAGTGACGGTGGTGTCAGACCTGACATAAACTCGCGAAGTACTAGCGCCAAGCGGCGCCACTACCTAAGACCGTGGCCGAACGGCCCCATGCCAGCCGTACAGGCCTCCCCCCACCAGGGGAGACCCGCTACTAAGCCGAACGCAGGAAACCTAGGTTTCCGCCACTCCGTTACGCTACATGCGGAAACTGTCAGATGCAAGGCATGCGGCGTGTCCGCGTGCCCTTGGACTCCTGATGAAGGTGCTTCTGCCTGCATGTAAGACGGTGCCGGCACATTCACACACATGCTCACCGGCGCCCGCGTGTCCCCTCCCGGCGTGTCCTAGGTACCTGGTGGAGCGTGCTGCTGCGCTGCGCACCGGCGGTCGGACGCTGGATATCATTGACCGCTGCAACCTCACTGTGCTGCTGGAGCCTGGGCAGGAGGACCTGCCCGCCTTCCTGGCACAGCACCAGGTGGGCGAGGAGGGGGCTGACGACGGCGTTCGCACCTCAGGGTCTATCCCGCATGGCACGTGTCGTGGACCCCCGGCAGGCTCCAGCGAGCGTTTGGCAGGCTGGAAGGAGCTTGACGGGAAGCCAATGCCTTGGTTGCAGCATGCGAGCAGAGCAAGCACAGGGGGTGCGTGATATGCCGTCCTTGCGTCACATCTCTGGCCGTCCGCACCCCGCGCCGGCGCCTGCGGATTGCCCCTGCATAGCCATAAGTTGCCTACAACACTGTCCTCTTACCACACCGTCAGCCCTGCTACCTGTCGCCCTAACCCCATATGTAGAGCGTCCTCGTGGCATGGTGTCCCCTGCCCGTCTCCTGTGCCCGCCCCCTGAACCCGTCCTGCCCCCCAACACCTGCAGGTGCGCGTGGTCGCCTCCCTGCCGTGCTACTCGGAGTCCAACGTGGACGCGCAGCGCGGGCGCGGCGTGTTCGAGCGCTCGCTGGAGGGGCTGCGGCTGCTCAACGCGGCGGGCTACGGCGTGGAGGGCAGCGGCCTCACGCTGGACCTGGTGTACAACCCGGGTGGGGGCGGAGCAGACGAGCAGGGGGTTGGGGTGAGGGCACAGCGGGGGAGGGCTCCGGGGGGCGGGGTGGTGTGTCGCAAGAGGTGGGGTGGGGCAGGGACAGTGCTGTTCTGAGTCGCAATCCTTCCAGTGGGGCAGGGCGAGGAAGTTGGGGGCGGCGGGCGGGGTTGTGGAGCAGGGCGGGTCTGATGACCGTTCACTGGGCACTCCCAGGATTACACCCTACACTTGCATCATTCTATGTGCGGTCCCACGTCTCGCACGCTGACGCTGCTGACTTCGTTCGCACTGTAACCGCTTGCCCCCCGCTCGTCGCTGCCCCGCCCCCTGCCCCGCAGGCGGCGCCTTCCTGTGCCCCCCTCAGTCCAAGCTGCAGGAGGCGTACAAGTCGGAGCTGGGCAGCGCCTACGGCATCACCTTCTCGCGGCTGCTGGCGCTCAACAACATGCCCATCAAGCGCTTCGCGGACTGGCTGGCGCGGGCGGGCAAGATGGAGGAGTACATGCAGCTGCTGGTGGGCGCCTTCAACCCGGCGGCGGGGGAGAGCCTCATGTGCAGGTGCGGGCGTGGAGGGGAGGCGGCGATGGGAGGGCAGCCGCGGCTCCGGCAGTACTACACGCAGCTTGCACGTTGGATTGCCGCACCTGCCTGTGTCATTAGGGACGTTGCGATTGGGGAACTCAAGGTCCAGCGATGCGCCGAGGGAGGCGGGCAGGCGTTTGGTGCGTGAAACACACGACAGGGCCGTGTGCGCCAGGCGTCTTTCTTGCACGGAGAAGTGCTCCTACACCCACGCTCCCGTCAGCCCTACACTGTTACCGCACCTCGCGCTTCACGCGTATCCCGCTCCCGTCAACGCGCGTTCCTGCCCCTCCTCCCGCCAATCCAGCGCGACTGATTGCTGCATCCTTCTGCCGCTTACCCCCCCGCCTCCTCCGCCTTGCACTGCACTCATCCCGCTCCTCACTCCCTCATGCCCCAGGGACACCCTGAGCGTGCGCTGGGACGGCGCGCTGTTCGACTGCGACTTCAACCAGCAGCTGGACATGGCCATGGTGGCCCGAGGGGCGCAGCGGCAGGGGCAGGGGCAGCAGGGGCAGGGAGAGCAGCAGGGGGGGCCGGCGCAGGGCGGCGGCAGCGGGCGGCCGCTGACGGTGTTCGACCTGCAGTCGCTGTCGGAGCTGACGGGGCGGCCCATCGCTTGCGACAACCACTGCTACGGCTGCACGGCGGGCTCGGGGTCCAGCTGCCAGGGGGCGGTGGCGTGAGGCGCCGGGAGTGGCAGCGAAGTATGCGTATGGATGGATGGGCTGGGGTGATAGGCACATCAATGACTGGAACTCCCACGTGTCATGGGCCGCAAGCAACGAAGAGCAGAGCAATGCGCTGGTGGTGCGGTGATTAGTATGGGATTACATGTTGTGATGTTGACAAGCTGCTTTGTTGGTGCCTTGGATGGCCGGAAGCAGGCGGAAGCTGCGACCCTGCGCCCGTTCGGGGTCCTTCCATGCTCGATCCTGCGTGCAAGTCTGTGCGTGTTGATATGGGGTTGTGTTTGCTGGCATGTTGCACTGTTATGCTGCAAAAGTGTGCCGAGGGCGTGCGGCTTGCATACCCTTACCCTACGCATGAGAGGGTACGATAGGCGTTGTGGCACCTGAACACGTGCCAACTAGGGACTCCCCCCCCGGACGCATCCACAACATGGTGACAACAAAGGACGGAGGCGCAGCAGGTGGTGGTACGGTGTGCTCATGGTCATTGTTCTCAGGAGGTGGGATCGCGATACCGTACAGGAGTGTACGCAGGGGCGCTTCCCTGGGACACAAATTGTTGACTGGTCTGGGACGCTGTCAAGCCATACCGGCTGCATTCGTACCGTGGCCTGCAAGGTCCCATCGTGCAGAAGTCCCGCAAACGCCAACGGCCCAGGCGCTGGGGTGTGTTTGCACTGGTTTGCACCATACCTGTGGCGCATATTAATCAGCGCCGCCCCAAACACGCCCTGAGGCCCCATGGAACAAGCTCCACAACTTGCTGCCCTTACTGGTACGCCGGACATGGAACCCAAAGTCCAACCTCGCCCTGCTTGCACACGTACTCTGGTAAGTGCGTGGTCTGGATGCAGCGGGGGAGCGCTGTGACGCAACTTTAGTCATCAGGTGATCCTCTGTTCCAGGCCCAATACACCAAGGGGTTCCGGATTGTTTCTCATCACCCAGCAGGATACAAGCGGGGCCGGTCCCCACGGTGCGGAGCACTCATCAAGGAGCTATACAGTGAAGCTGCTCTCGCAATAAATGGAGTGGGGGGTCGTGCAAGGTACGGCAGGTTTCGTCGACGATCCTGGTACGATGCCCTTGCGGAAGCATGTGCAGGTGCATTTTATCAGTACGAATGTCAGCACAAAATGAAATGCACCTGTAGTTAATTCCGTGCCGGACAGAAGGTCGAGGAAATGTCTTCGAAGCATCCCGTCGCCCCCAAGCCCTCGGGGCCAAAGCCCACAGCTAAGCAAGAGGAGCTTATGAACGCTGTCATATCCAACGATGAAGCTAGCTTAGGAGCTCTGCTAGCGTTAGACGTTGGGGTCAACTTCGCCACGGAACGGGGAACTCCCGCCATCGCTGCTGCAGAGAACGGCCTCACTAGCATCCTGAAGCTGCTCCTCAGCCACGGCGCGGACCCCAACGCGGAACACGTCAATGGGAACACACCTCTCAGGGCCGCCATTCTCTCTGGAGATGGGGAGTGTGTGCGGTTGCTGCTGGCCAACGGGTGAGCGGCGGCAGTGCCAACGGCTGCACCGGTGGCGAGGCCGTGGGCAAGGCCCCCCCTTGGTCGTGGGCGTACGGCAGCGCCTCCCTGCTTTTACAGTATTTTACAGCACCTTGTGCAGCGCCTGCAAGGATGATTATTTAGCGTGCAGCGGCTTGGCAAGTTGGCAGCCCGCACCAGGTCCTGAACAGCGGTGCATGCTGCCTCTGCATGAGTGCAGCCCATGTTGTCGTCATGTCGTTGTTATTGATGGCCTACAAGCAAGCCTCACAAACAAGCCCGCCGGTCGGCGCTCGACCCTAACATATTACGCACTCACGCAGCACCTAAATAACCATATGCGCACGCACCCGTGCATGCACCACCCCCGGCATCCTTAGCCTCAGCCAGCCTCCCACAAGAGGCCCCAAAGCGGCTCCCCAATCCCACACACCCACCGTCAGCTCACGCAGTACCCTTAAAAATAGCACGCCTCCCTAATATACAGGACCACAGCCTTTACCATACACTGCCACACTCCCCGCCAGCTTCCCAAACCCACCCAAAAAAATCACTGCCCACCATCCCCCACTCCTCCCGCCAACCCAGCGCCGACGTGAACCACTGCTCGGCGCGCGGCACGCCCCTCATGGCGGCCGCCGCCGCCGGCGACTGCGAAAGCGTGACCCTGCTGCTGGACAGCGGCGCCCACGTCGACGCAGAGGCGCGGGACGGCCTCACCGCGCTGTGCGCCGCCGTGAGGGAGAAGCAGCCGGAAGCCGTGCGGCTGCTGCTGCGCCGGGGCGCCGACCCAAACCGCACCAACAAGGATGGCGTCAGCGCCGTAGACCTGGCGCAGGAGAAGGTGCTGCCGGAGATATACTCGTTGCTCATGCAGAGCAGCATCACGCAGGCGGCGGATGAGGCGCTGCGGGCGAGCGAGCAGCGGCAGGCTGCGGCCAGGGAGGAGATTGAGGAGAGCGTGAGGAGGGCAAAGGAGGATGCGCAGGAGGAGATGGCGCGGGGCAGGGCGGAGACGGCGGACAAGGTTGCGGCGCTGAGGAACGAGTCGGAGGAGCTGCTGAAGCGGCTAGGGCTGAAGCGGTGATGCGAGCTGAGTGCTGAGATCCGCATCCGTGTACATGGTGTGGTGGTTGTTGACATGATATTTATGAAATGCACGGCTGAGCAGCGCAGCGCTTGCGTGTATTCTTCTAGGTATGTCAGCCATTTGAGCTGGGCGTCAGCCTGTTAGGTACTTGATAGCTGCCGGCTCGGACGTACCGTATGCCGCTACTTGGTGGGGCTGCGCATGAGCCGGGCGTGTGACCGCCCGTTCACCGTGCCAGCGGCTTTCCCGCGGTGGTTGGCCGTGCGCGCGTTAGCCTCCTGCACAAGCACGCCGGCATGCGGTTTGTTAGGCCAGGAACATCAGCGTCACAGTTTGCAGAGGATAGAAGCCTAGTTGGCGATGGAGCATGTGACGACTTATGCTACTGCACACACGCGCCTCGACATACCGCAGTCTTTACCTTGAGGGATCGGCCAAGGCCGCTGCCGGTCTTTTTGTTCGCCTTGACCTGGGGCGTGGTGTGATGTGGGTAAGAGCACCAGTACAACGGTCCGCTGACAGGAGCTGCAAGCAACAGTAGCACAAGGTTTCCTCGTGCTTACCGCGCCCGTGTTCTTGCCGCTGCTCTGGCGCTCGGATCCTTGCACCACGCGGCGGGCGCCCCCTCCTGCCAACGCGCCCTCCGGCGACTCGGGCTGGGCCACTTGCAGCTTTTGCCTGCGTCAAGTCCAGGGGCCTTGTGATGGCCTGTTCGCCGTACGCCCAAGGACATGCAGCACAGCTTTATACCCTCCAGCCAGCTAGCCAAGAAACGGGCTCACCGTGTCGCGGTGAGCTGCTGCTTCAGGCTCATGATCTCCCGCTCGATGAAGGCAATGTCTCCCTCGGAGAACTTCTGCCCAGCGCCTGCACCCAAAACCACATGGATATGCACCATGAGTCAGCCCCAGGGCTGATCTGGGATGCAACACGCAAACGAGGCGCGGCATGGCCCCGTAGCACGACAGCCCACGGACCTGGGGCGAAGGCCGCCTGCTGTTGGCGGTCGTGCTTGGGGGCCTCGGGCGCCAGGCTGGTGGGTATGGTGGTGACCCAGGGGTCCTCGGGCAGGGAGCCCAGGGTGGAGGCGGAGGCGCCCCTTGACCCCTGGATGCGGCTCAGCTGGGACTGCAGGCTGCGCGAACACACGGAAAGTGTTGCAGGTAAAGTGGGCAGCGTGCGTAGCCTGGAAGGCGGGAGTACGCTGTGCTTGCCATTGTCAGTGGCCAACGGGTGCGTTGTGCACCAACAAGCAACAACGGATGCGTGATGCCCCCACCTCTTGTTCTCATCTTGCAGTTTTGTGACCTGCTCTCGGAGGGCGCCCAGCTCAGCCTGCAGCAAGCAGTGGGTCCTGGGTGGGTCCGAGTCTGTCGCACATGTCTACGCCGCTAACAGCCCGTACAGCCGATACCCACCAGGACCAAGTCCATCTGCTGGTTGGGTGCATGCAGCTGGGTGGCCCGTGCATCGCCTTCCAGCCTGCACATATGCAGCCGCAGTAGAAAAAATGGATGTCAGCTGGAGCAGCGTACTGCCTTGCACCCCTTTGCCTGAGACCCCTAGCGTTCTGCTCCACACAGCGAACCTGGACACGCGCACGAGGACTGCATGGAGCGTGCGAACTTACTTATCCTTCTTGGTGCATTTCCGGAGAGCAAGCTGCGTTGGGCACGGGACACACGCACGGGACGCACTTCAGTGAGTCCACGGCACGCGCTGGGCAGTTCCGGCATATGGGCAACCCTAAGCCAGCATGTTCACCTGGAGTTTGGAAACCTGTAAGCGCAGGTTGTAGTTGTCCTCTTCCAGTCGTTTTGCGTGGGAGCGGGGACTAGGCGAGGCCATCCGGCTTTTGGGCCCCGCCGCAGTCAACCACGCCTGCCTCAGCTTATTGTATGATTGAGAAACTCCTAATCATGACCATGGTGGCTCGGTTCGTGTCTGGGTTGTCGAAAAATGACGTGCAGCTACCTGTCGCTCAAAGCAAATCGAAACGCTGCAGGTAAGGCAGTCCTACTATGAGGCCTTTGGGATTCAAGCTTGGTCCAGAACTTGTTATGACTGATCCTCTTTCGCGAGCTGACGGCCTTCGGTCCACAGCCTTTACATACGAGCCTTGCGACGTGACTGAGGCTTGGGCAATGGGTTCCAGCGTCACAGTAACATATCTATATACCGTCTAAGTAGTAGGCTTAGGTTATCGTTGGCCTTGGCAAAAGCAGGCCTTGGCAAAAGCTGTACTCTGGCAGGCCTACGTACCGGCAGTAGGTTCGCGTCACAGTTAACATGGACTACAAGAGTATTGAGGGGCATTCCAAGATGACGTTCCACATCAGCATGGTCGTCATCTGGGTGCTATTCGGGCTGCTTGCGGTCTTCAAGCTCCCCCTCTTGCAGGTGACTAAGCACTGTGCACTGAGGCCCTGCGTTGAGTTCGATAGGGGCCCAAGGGTAGTTGCAGTCGTAAGGAGGCGTATGCTATCGTCAGTGTTACGGGTGGTAACTCCCAAGCCAACGGGCCCGGGGGAACTGGGGGGGGGGGGGGGAAAGAGGAGAAACTCGTGTGGACTCGTGCGGAACTTACCCTGCCCCGGCCACGCGGGCGCGTGTGTAGCAGCTAAACAAGATGTGCGTTGGGGGTATGCATAGAGCATCATGTAGACAAGCACACTGCATTGCCAACTAGTCATCTGCTTTCAGCTAACCCCGCATCGTGCAGCAGGGCGCTTGACGTGCGCACCCTGTTATGGTTGAGACGGGTAGGCGTAAGGACCACTTGCAGGTTGCATGCGGGACATTGCTACCGTACACATTAGCACCTGTGCCATGCCTTGCTGGTGCTACGTGAGGTACACCTAAGCTCACAGCAACATAAGGCCTTTCTGTGCCCCAATCCTACGAATTGCAAGTAACGGCATTCCTACGTGCCACCGCCCCCCCCCCCCCCCTGCATGCAGCTTTGGATCTTCGTTGGGCTTGTAGCGGTGGCAGCCGGCTTCTGGCTGATCTTGTTCACGTGAGCAACTACTACAATGAGGAGCGTCGTGGACAGCGCCGCCTCATGTGCACGTTTGTACTGTCTTGATGAGGTGCGAGGCGGCATGTTTTTCCATAAGAGGCTGCTGCCTTTGCACATCGTGCCGTGGGCGTTGCCCCCGGTACTCATCATTCGTCACGCAGCAAGTCTGCGTGGCTTTCAGGGGTTTGACATGAACTCCCCTTGCCACCGCATGGGGAGTGCTCTCGTACTGCCACATGTGACCATTTATCGTTTTGCAGCATAAATACTGATGCATTTTGCAAATGGGTGCTTCTTGAGGGCTCGGCACGCATCAGCGGCAATCTGCAGAGGTGTGGACTAGTGCCGACGACATTGCTGAGGCATGCATACATTGGGTGGCTGAGCTGGCATGTACGCGCATAACTGCAGGCTTGAGTGAGGTGCTTGCGTCTGGCTGATGTCGTTGGGCAAAATAGGTGTTGTGTATTCGAATTCTGGGCCTCGTTCGGTGTTGCCAGGTGTTGCGAATGCGCAACTGTGTTGGCCTTCAATTGGCTTGCCTGCCTGGCTATGTACCAGCTGTGTGGCACGGCAACACTGCAAGGGGTCAAGCCGGGGCCTACTAGTTCCTGAGGGGCTTCTGGCCTAGTGCGGAAGGCGAATGCGTTGGGCCATGGAGTGAGATTGGCAGTCCTAAGACGAGCGGTATGCACGAGGTTGGCAGGGTGCATTGGGTGAGTGTTTGTTAGCCCAGACGGTATGGCACGTGTCGGGAGTGGTACAAGCGAGCACGGAAAGCCATCGGCCATGATAAGCCCTGCCTTTTGATATTAAAGATTTGTTAAGGCCTTGTGCAGTAGTTGCCTGCCTAACAGTGTACATTAGGCTACAAGTTCCTGCACGCAACTGCCAGCACTTCCGATGGCACGCGAAGGCGCCTGGACGCCCCTGCTGTAGTTGATCAACTCGTAGCAATGGATACTGGACGGATACACTGTAAGACATGTGCATAAGAAAGAGCGATGGCCTTTGGAGGGTGTCTCAGCCTTCGCGCCTTCGTTCCCACACGCAGGCTTTCTTGTTGCCACCAAGGCAGGAGACGTGATATACGAGCGGTTTTACGAACGCTTTACAGAGCTTGAAAAGGCTGACATCCGAGCGGCTTTCAGCACAGCGACGAACAATGTCCGGCTTTACGGGGATGAAAAGGACTTTGTTGGATCTTACAAGTAAGTTTCGTCATCGCAAAAATGCGATCATCTTGGCGTGCGATGTTTCGGCACTGTCCCGGGGGTCAACAGGCAGCTGGCCCTGGAATTGCAGGTCTGCCCGGTTTGCTTTCATCCCCGTCACAGACACCGTCTTCTACCTCATGGGGTCTGGGGAGTACGATGAGCTTGGATGTGAGTTTAACCAGGTTGGGGCACCGCTTGGCGGTCCCTCAAAAGCACTTTTGGTCACCGGATGGGGCCTGCGTGCACCTAGCAACCACCAACACATCCTGCTACACCCAGCAACCACCACAGCACCTGTGAATCCAGGCCAACCTGAGGGTTTCCGCTCCCACGGTTGCGCACATTAAAAGTTGTAAGTTTGTTGCGCCAATTGGCCTCGTGCGCAGTGGTGGAGGTGCTGCGCGGCATCATCCAGGCGCTGAAGGACATCATGGGCAAGGCGCCTTCTGCTGGCCTGCTCATGGAGAAGTACACCCGCATGTGCCTGGTGGTGGACGAGGTCATCAATGAGGTGGGCAGCAGGATGCGGGGCAGGGAGAGCGGGGCATGCACTTATAGCGACGCGGGGCCGCACTGAGCTGGGGGCGGTCTGACGCTGGGGGCGAATTGCGGCTGCCGACATATTGGAGCTGCACGTCATGGGGCTACGCTGGGTTAAAAGCATGCAGGAAGCAAAATGTGGTGCGATGGCTGGCTTGGCTAGGTTGGCAGGCATGCCGGCTACATGTCCACTATCCGTTTGGTGAGACCCCTGCCGTTCTGCTCGTTCCGCCCAACCCACGTGGCATTCTGCTGTCGAGCAGGGGCTCGTGGAGACCGTGGACAGGGAGGCAATTAAGAAGGCCATTAAGGGCAAGGTGGGTGCCATGGCGCGGTTGGGACTCTTGTCACCATGGAGTTGACTTGAGTTACACAATTCTTCTAGGCCCTCAACCGCAACACACCTGGTCCTCGCACTGCGTAGCATTGCCTCGTATGATGGCGGCAGTACGCTGCGTTTGGAGGCTGTATCATACCGACACCTCTTGCCTTGCCAACAACAGATCAATCGCATCAACGCGTCCGTGGCACGCCCCATGCAATGTACGCAGGCGGTCTGGGAGTAGGACGTAGCGGCGGCTGCTTGTGGGGCGTCCCAGGCAGGGTCTTCAGCAGTACGGTGTCCCGGTGAGATCGTCAATGATCTGGGTCACCTGCAGACATTGGCGTACAGTGTACGTGTTACAGTGAGCATTTGCTTGCGAATGAGAGCTGAGGACTGCTGGGCCACAAGGCACGGTGAAGCCCAAGCACCCTGAGACGCCATCCAGCTCACCGCTAGACATGCCGAGCAGGAAGTGTTGCACAGCGTCAAGAGCGAAGCAGTGACGTAGTGGTGCGAGGGAAGAGATGGGGAGTGGATGCGTAGATGCGGTGGCGGTTGTCCTGAAGGGGCACGTAGATACGGGGCCAGACGGAGGTGGATGCCTGGGCAAGGCGTGGTCGCATGCTGCTGAACGAGCACCGATATGTGCCCTCGAATGATCCTTACATATGGTGCATGGAGGCATGCCGCGCAAAAGGGCACTGCCCAATCGCAGTGCTTCCCGACATGGCGCTGAGAGTTGGGAGCGTCGCCCTTGCAAGAGCTCTTAAATTCAAGTGTCGTGTTGCGATCGACATCGCCCTGAGTTTGGCGGATGTGGTGTCCGCGGACGAATGCGCTGTTTGCACGGTGTTGTGTGCGGGAAGCCTTGTTACTAGGCCAACATCAACCTACATACATAGCTATTCGCTCAGCTACTATGTGAGTATACGTACTCCCTCGCTGTAATACATTGGCCCAGCGATGACCATGACGAACCTCGCCACCTGACCCCAGCTGTCCCTGACTGCTGGGTGACTTCGGCAAGCGTTTTGACACTATGGAACGCGAACAAGATGAAGCAATCCTGGATGCTGCCTTGGCTCAGGCCCTGGCCTGGCGATACCCGGCCATGGCGGTCCTAAATCTTGGTGGGAACGGTCTTGCCGCGCTTCAGGACTTGCGGGCCCTGTCGAACATTACAGATTTGGACGTGTCATATAACAAACTGACCACTTTGGACGGGTTGGATGGCCTCGAGCACCTTCGGTCCTTAAAAGCCGGGAGCAACACGATGTAAGGGGCCGGCGTGTACAAGCAAAGCGGCCCGACAGCACAGCCCCGATGGGTGCGGGTGGTTGCAGGCGCACGCCATGGGCTGGGCAAGAGAGGGTGCTTGACGTTCGTGTGCCCTGTGGGTTTGTGCAGCACAAGCCTTGGCCCCAGCGTTGCCTCTCTCCGCAGCCTGGAGGTTCTGGACCTCACGAACAACCAACTGGACCTTGGGCCATGGGTAAGAGCTACGCTAGACATGCTTCACCTCAGCATCCACTCCCGCCGCGGGACAATTGATAGGCGACAGCACAGCTGCATTACGCCCACGGCACTCTGCCGTGCAGCAACGACATGTGTAATGCCATGCAGGTCGGGTACTTGGCGGGCCTGTCGAGCTTGGGCGAGCTGGACGTGCGCGGCAATCCCGTGTGTCAACACCCCGGCATTGAGGGGCTGCTGGCGGCACAGCAGCCGGCGTTGCGCCTCCTTAACGGACAGCTGCTGGACAAGCAGCCTCGCCCTGAAGCGGACAGTCAACGACCATCCGAGCAGACGGCAACAGGCAGCCACGTGCAGGAACTGCGTGCTGCTTTGGGCCAGCATACAACCCCGCTGGGCGGCAGCGTGGGACAGGGTGCACCACAGAAACAAGAGCAATGGGCGGGGGCGTCTCCTGCGGGTAATGAGCAAGACGCCATGCCTCAGCCATGGGATGCAGTTGCGGAGGGCGTGGGCCTAACAGAGCACCCGCAGCGTTCTAGTGGTGACTGGCGGGGTGAGGCTGTAGACAGGGCCTACGAGCAGGACCGAGCTGAAGCGGCGATGCGTAAGGTGGCCGCCCTGCAAGACGCCCTGCGGGAAGCCCAGGTATGGTGCCTGCCATCAATGTGGTCATTCTGGGAAAACGCCCAACTGGACGTGCTTATCCTATCGTTCTCTTGACACTCGTGCTTGACACCGCACCCACGTTTTCTGCTTCCCGCTGCGCCTGCCCCCAACTCACTACGTGCATCGGGGCTACTCACGTTGCCAACCAGCCGTGTTGTGACAACATGCATTCCCATTGCCCCAGAACCTGAACGCCCATATGAGCGACCAGCTGCACCAGCACGCCACAACGGCAGCCCAGCAGCTGGCCGGGCTGGCCGAGCAGCTGCAGGCTGCGGCGGGAGAGCGGGACGCCGCCGTGCAGCGCTGCGAGCTGCTGGACGCGCAGCTGCAGGGGGAGCGGGCGCGCGCCCAGCAGACCCAGCGCGGGGCCGAGCAGCTGCGTCAGCACGTGGAGGAGCTGCACGCGCGGGAGCAGCAGCTGCAGGCGGAGCTGGCCGCCGCGCAGGACGCGTTGGTGCAGCAGGCGGAGGCTGCAGCCGTGGCCGCTGCGGCGGGGTGTGTGGGAGGGGGATGGGATGGCGGTGGCGGTGGTGGTGGTGCAAGATCGGGACCTGGAGGCGCGGCAGTTTCGCCTGGCAAGACAGGAGAAGGCGGGCAGGCGCAGGTGGTTGACGCGCTGCAGCAGAGGGTGGCGGCGCTGCGGCGTGTTGTGGAGATGCAGGAGTTGGAGCTGCTGCGGCTCGGTGGGTCAAGACTTCGGGATGGGGCAGGGACGGGCAAGTACCGGTACCTGGGGTACCGTGGTCAAGGTCAGGGGTAGAACAGCATGAGGATACGCAACCACATGTAAGGCCTTTCTCGGCACCGGACCTCTTCCGCTGCGAGTGGTGCCTTTGTTACTGGGGCGCCTCGACTGACACCACGTTTTCTGTCCGCATACCTACAGGAGGCCTTGCGACGTCCCCGCGTTCGGGTGTGGACCCCGCTGCCACCGCACAGGCTGCCCGCCCCCATGACAACGTGCTGCGGCCGTGGCGGGAGCGGGTGGCGGACCTGACGGAGCAGCTCGAGCGCATGGGGGCGGAGAGCGTGGACCAGCGGGCGGTGTGGGGCCAGCAGATTGTTGGCCTGCGGGAGCAGTTCACGCAGGCGAGGACACTCTTGGAGGTGGGTTGCTTAACTGTGCTGTTGGAGGTGGGCTACTTGGATGTGCAGGTGATTGAGCCGGCCCACTGCAGTCACCAACATCGGAACAATGCGTTGTGTCTGCCGTCGCCTGCGGATGTTTTTTGGGCTCTCATGGCCACTTGCGTCCGCCCCCGACTGCACCAGTAGTGCCGAAGTACGCCGTCTTGCGTTCACAGGTGCTTGAGCAACGAGGTCGCGAACAGCGCGCGGAGAACTCACTGCTGCGCACACGCGTGTCTGCGCTGGAAGCGGAGCTGCGGGCCGAGCGCGAGCGCGCAGGGCAGCAGGCGGCAGAGCTGACGGGCCACGACGAGGCGACACAGGTAAGGCCGTGTGCAGAAAGAGCGGCCCCAAGTTGTTGGTGTCATCACTTGTCCATTGCGTCAACCAGTCGTGCTTGTTGACGTTTTCACCTAAACAGGCCGTGCGACGGCAGCTGGCGTCTTTCCAGGCTGCGGTCTCGAAGCAAATGGGTCAGCTGGAGGCCCGCGCGGAGCAGCTGTCCGGGTACGCCGCCCGCCTGGGCTTCGCCTGCCAGCGCATACACTTTGCGCTGCGCCTGCTGGCGGGCCGGCGGCCTGGCCGCGCGGGGCCGCCGGGCTCGGGTGGAGTGCAGCTGCCCGGGGGCCACACGGGACGCACCCAGGCGCTGCTGCAGGCCCTCGGCGGGCAGGTGCAAGCGGTCGCTGGGGCGCTGGACGCCGGCCAGCGGCACCTGCCCGCACCTCAGGGCGAGGGAGGGTCGCTGGTGGGTGTGCTGCAGCAGGAGGTGCGGCGGCTGGCGGCCGACCGGGACGCCCTGCTGCAGCAGCTGGTCGAGGTGAGCAGGGCCAGGTGCATGACTGAGTATGTGGTGACCAGTAGCACAAGCGTATGGTCTGGGAACGGCCTTGCACGCATGCGTCAAGCTTTCGTACGCGTGAAGGCTTTGGGGTGGGCGTACCCCAACGGTGTGCCTCTCTCCACGGTGATCAAAGTCCTGTTGCAATACCTGTAGCTCGGTAAGACAATGCACCTGCCGGGCGTCCCGCAGGCGGGGAGCTCGGTGGAGGCACGGGTGCAGGAGGCGGCGCGCTCGGCCCGGGAGCAGGCGGCGCAGCACCGGGAGGCCATCGTGGCGGCGCAGGTGCAGGCGGCCAGGCAGCTGGCGGAGGCGGAGGCGGAACGCAAGGTGCGGCTTTGCGTACATTGCAAAATCGCTTGCATAGCATGCCTGCTCACAGTGTGCCGTTGGTCAACGGAAAGCGCTTGTTCAGGCGGGACGGGACCGCCTCGAGTTGCCCCTCTGCAACCCTGGGTGCCTTGCTTGCAGGGCCCCAAGGACATCAGTTGCATTCCCGCCTGCTTGCCGTGTGCAGGTCCGTGCCGTTGAGGCGGCGCTGTCGGCCCAGGCGGTGCAGCTGCGGGCGCTGGCGCAGGGCGCGGTGCGGGCGGGCGAGGAGCAGTGCAGGCGGGTGGAGGCGGCGGCGGGCGTGCGGCTGGCGCAGCTGGGGGTGCGGCTGCGGGACATGGTAGCCAAGGTACGGGTACCGCTGTCACCGATTTTCGGCGTACGATTACTGTTCACTGTTCGGTGCATGCTGTTTTAGGATGGCAGGCGACACATCTGGGAATGGAGTGCCTTACTGACGCGCGTCATGAGCGCGCATACACTCAGTAATGAAATGGGGGTCACTGCGCATATGTGGTGCAGGTTGCGAGCCTGAAGCAGGTGCAGTCGCGCTCGCAGCAGGCGGCAGCAGCGCATGCGGGGGAGGCCCTGCGGCTGCAGCAGCAGCTGACGCGGCTGCGGCAGGAGGTGGACGAGGCGGAGCGGGAGGCGGCCAGGGCACGATTGGCGCAGGAGCGGGCGGCGCGCCTGCAGGTATTGAGCTTGCATTAGCCTGTGCCCCGACAGGGGCTTGCAAATGAACAGGGGATGCATGACTTCGCTGGAGTGGTGCCAGATGTGCTCCGTGGTCAATGCCTGGCAGTACCTTGCGGTTGTGGATTAGCGAGCAGGGGTCGTGCATGTTGCGGTGCAGGTTGCGGAGCTGCAGGCCGCGCACGAGGAGGCGCTGGCGGCGGAGCGGCGGCGGGCGGCGGAGGCGGAGCGGCAGGCGGCCAAGGCGGCGGCGGCGGTGGGGCAGCTGGAGCTGCACGCGGCGCGCGTGCGGGAGACGCGGGCCAGGCAGGCGGACGCGAGGTGGGTGTGGCTGCAGGCAGGAGCAGGCGCAAGGCTGCGGCCTCTCTCCGGGTGAACTGTGCTGTACCGAACACGGCGCACACGTTGATGCAAACTGTAGCATTTACGGCGCTGCTGAATCCCTGTGCGCTGTGTCATGTCGTGACGTGTTGACATGGTCGTGCATACCCTGCGGCGCTGCGGCGCAGGGCCCAGCGGCTGGAGGCCCAGCTGGCGGAGCAGGCGCTGCAGCTGGGCGCCGTGCAGCGGGAGCGGAGCAAGCTGCTGGCGGCCCTGCGGCGGCAGCAGACGCAGACGCAGCAAGGCGGCGCAGACGCACCGGCTGGCAGCCAGGGCGCCCCTGCTCCCCCGGATGCACCTGCGGCGGTTGGGCCCGGGGACGAGCATGATGACGATGACACTGGCATGGCAACAACCAGCGCTGGTAGTCTGGCTGCTCACCAGCACGTTCCTGCCGGGGCCCGGCGCAATGCCCCTCCCGCAACTGCGTCTGCTTTGCCGATCCCCATCACGGTGTATAGCAGCAGCAGCGATGAGGAGGACGGAGGCGGACCCGAGGCGCAAAGCTCTGCTGCAGCGCGGCGTCCGGCTGTCGTACAGCCGCATCCCGGGGCGGGAACGGTTGGCCTGCCAGGTGGCTACGGCTCGATCGCCGCAATTCTGCGCAGCGGCAGGCCGCACAGAGCGCCAAGAGAGCCCATGCCGGAGCGCTCGGGTCCAGACACGCAGCAAGAGCGAGACGGGCGTGTGCGGGAAGGGGCTACGCCGCACGGCGGGGGCAAGGGGGAAGGGGCGAGGGAAAGCAAGGCCGCTGCCGGGGTACTGGAGGGTGTAGGCGATTACGGCGTGCGTTGACGAGCTGTGGGGGCGGCTGCGGCTGGTCAAGACGCGAAGGCCAACGCATGGTACACGCTGGTAGCCGAAAGGGCAACTGGGCGGATTATTGCAGGGGCCCCAGAGCGTGTTTTACATGTTGAGGGCGGTCACGGAGATCCAACTTGGCACACCCGGCCACCATATGCTCCTGAAGGTCATGACTGTCAATCAGCCCACTGCAGAAGGCCCTTCTGGCCCACTGCACACCATGCGCGCCATGTGCGGCACACTCCATGCCCACTGCTCAGCATTCGATACGGTATAAGAGGAGCATTGAAGCCTGCCCAGCCCCGTCGAAGCGCTCAACGATAGGCACAACAAAGGTCATCAACAGATGTCATGCTGCACGTGCTAGCATGCATGTCAAATTAAATCCTCTTTGAAGGGACCCTGCAGCAGTATCCTGCTACCCCCCAGTGCTCTCCCGGATATCAGCTGCATGTGTGCACCGTGCCCATGCACGAAGAGCCGTCTCTAGGGTTGGCGCCCGTCGCTCCATACGCGTCTCCCAGTCCTCATGTGGCCGATAGCAAACTTGGCTAGCTTGGCTTGCAGTGCAACGCTGCAGCCCCTGCACCCAAAACGCTGACGCGCCCTCGCTACACCACTGGCTTGCGCTGCTCCAGGTGTTAGATGCCATCGTCATCTCCTGCAGGTAGCCATAGCAAAAGTACCCCGATGCATGAGGTGCATGGCCATAGCTGAAAAGCCGTGCACGCAAGACGGCAGCGCCTTGCAGCCTCACCTTCGCTGTCGTATTGGAGCAGTCCGGCGTGCGCAAAGCCACGTGTAAGGGCAGACGGCACGCATTCAAGTGGCTGCGTGAGTGCCCTGCAAGCAAGCGGTTGTGCAAAACCAGATAGCGTTGAGCTTGACCAGGATGTGCTGTGGGCCAGGAGCATGCAAATACCCAGCGTCCCCACCCGGTGGGACAAGGTATCCCCGCCGTGGTCGAAGCACGCGGAGCCGTCGCTGCTATACAGATGTCTCTAGAGGTCTGAAGGCTACTGGGTATTGCTAGAAGTTGTATTGAGCGGCTTGCTTGTAGGCGAAGGGCGAGCCTGCCGAAACTCACGACAGGCCTGACCTCCATCGGTCCACTATCGCGACGTGATGTCCCTTCAGGCGAATTCAGAGCTCTATACCCTTGAAGCTATAGGGATTGCGGCGGTCACTCTCACTCGGAGCGCATGGAAATATGAAGCACTGTACCGCATCAGCAATGCTGCCACTGCTCGTTACGGTTTGGACACGTACCGCCCAATAAACTGCAATACAGCAGCTTGCTAAAATTGTCCACCGAACATACTCGCAAGCCCGCAGGCACAGCACGACCCTTGTTTCCATGGTGCAGCTGCCAAAGCACGCAGCCCATACGCTACCCTGTACTAAAGTCCCGCAAGCTTTGTGGCTCGAAACGGTGCCCTTTGCGGAATCCTGTTGCTAGCGCGGAGAGTCGTGTTTCAATATTCCCTGGGGCTCTTTCCCAGCGAATGGACTTTAGCTGGCGCTTGCGCCACTTTTATAACGACAAAGCAGCGCCATCTGATTTCGTGTAACGCCGGTCAAGCGTTGCGCGAACATGCGTCGACCAGTTGTGCCCTGCACCCGCTGCGGGCAGCCGTCTATACGCAAGATTGTGTCCCGTGTGGAGGAGAATAAGGGCAGGTAAGGTGTATGACCATCAGTAGGTGTCTCCGGCGCTTGAGAACGGATGGCGCTTGCGCAGACCACCCTTTCCCGCCTTTGCAAGCCCGTTTCCCGCTCAACTCGCCCACACCGTCCTCACCCCCTTGCTTGGTAGGATCTACTACAAATGTGAGCCGTGCAAGATGCGGGTGTGCTGGGAGGATGAGCTGCCAGGCGTGCAGCGCAGAGAGTCCACACCCGAGGAGCCCTGCCGCCCACAGCCACGGCCCCGGGCTCGGGCCAGTGGCCCTGCCGCTGATCAGCAGCCGGGCGAGCAGCCCGCCCAGCCACCAGCGGAAGCTGGGGGATTGGCGGGGAAGGGTCCCACGCAGGCACCTGCACAGGAACAAGCCGGTGACGTGGGACTGCGGCAGGACCAGCCACCCTTGCGCAAGCCCAAGCAGGAGCCACCGGAAAGGCGGCCGCAGTGCAACGATTACGAGGGCGAGGTGGAGTTTATGTTCGAGCGGCCGGCCAACATTGCCACCGGCAGGGGCCCGCCAGGGGCAGCGGGCAGGCCCGTCTTCGCCCCGCAGACGCCGGAGAGCCCGCAGAGCACGCACGGGCGGCGGCCGGAGGGCCACGGGCCTGACGACCACGAGCACGGCAACGGGGCAGCAGCAGCAGGCGCAGCGGGCTCCAAGCCGGGCCCCAGGGTGCAGTACCAGAAACAGGGCGGAGCTGGGGCGGCGGATGTGGGTGCGGGGGGTAGTGGCTACCACCATGGGCAAGGCCAGCACTGGGGGCAAGAGTATCAGGGCGGCCACGCGGCAGCGGGCGGCAGCCAGCCTGCAGCCGGGGCCCCAGTGGCCGGCACCAAACGTAAGGCGGAGCAGGTTGATTTGGATGCGGATGTGCAGGAGATGCGGGAAGAGGCGGGGGCGGGGTACCCGCGGCCGTCCAAGCGGCAGCACGGAAGCCACGACGGCGGGGATGCGGGGGCAGGCCTGCATGGGGGGTGGGGGCAGTACGCGGGTGCCAGGGCCGGCGCGGGGGCCGGAGGAGCAGCCGGCAACTGCAAAGCACGCGATGTCGCGGGCGCCACCAGCGCTTACCGCCCCCAGCCGGGGGACGGACAGTATGCGGCTGCGGCAGCTGCGGGGCGGGCTGGGCATGAGGCGGCCTTTGTGCAGCACCCGGATGGTTGGGCACAGGGCCCGGCGGTGGGGGAGAAGGGGCACGTGGAGGCGGAGGGGGAGGAGTTGGCGGGTGGGGTTTTCAAGGCCCGGATGGACGGGGCCCGTGGGGCGCCGCAGCGGGGTGCTAACCTCGGGGACGTTGGGGGCCCGGCGGCAGCTGCGGCGGATGGGTCGCCCTCTGAGGAGGTGCTGCGGAGGGAGGTGCGGAAGCTGCGTGCGGAGCTGCAGGAAGCTAAGGCTGCGCACCAGTCGGAGCGGCTGCGGGCGGAGCGGTGGATGGCCAGCTACAAGGCCGTGAAGCAGAAGATGGACACCATGGAGGGCGAGGTGGCCAGCCTGCGCAAGGAGGTGGCCGACGGCCGGCTGCGGGAGCAGGTGGTCAACGACCGGCTCAAGGCCTACATACAGCGCGGGGCGCAGCAGCAGCAACAGCAGCAACAGACGCCGCAACAGCAGCAGCAGCAGGAAAAGCGGCAGCAGTGGCAGCAGCAGTGGATGGGCGGGGAGTGGGAGGGCCCGCCGCCGCGTGGCCCGCGGCCGGGGCCGCCGCCGTTCATGCAGCCGCCGCACATGCCCCACATGCCGCAGCCGCCGCCGGGGTTCCAGCAGACGTCCTTCCAGTACCGGCAGCACTTCGAGGAGCGCGTGTCCTCCAACATGCCAAAGCCGAACCCGGGGGCTGCACCCCACGCAGGGCCGCAGCCCCAGGCACAGGGCGCGGCGCCCGGCGCCAACGGCGGCATCCCCCGGCCGCAGCCGCAACCACAGCAGCAGCAGCAGCAGCAGCAGCCGGCCGCTGCGGGCCCCGGCGGCGCCGCCAACGGCCCGTCTGCGGCCGCTACGGCTGCGGCCGCAGCGTTGGCCTTCGCGACGGCTGTCCCCCCGGCGTTGGACGAGAGCATGTCTGTGCGGGCGCTGAAGCAGTTCCTGACCGAGGGTGAGGCGGGAAACGAGTTGTGGGAGCTGAGCGCTTGGGCCGGGGTGGCATCCCTTCCGGGGACTAATTGCAGGACCGCACCCCTGATGCCCCATGCCCCGACCATGACCTTGGCAAGCACACGCTGTACGCATGCTTGTACCGCATGCCCCTTAGCACTGCCCCTGCCCAGGACAACCCGCATCGCCCATGCTATTCTTGATATTAATAGTTGTGCTGCTGCTGCTGTTGCTGCTTGGTGCCCCGCAGCCGGTGCGGAGGCGACTGTGCGGCTGTGCAGCGAGAAGGGCGAGCTGCTCAAGTTGGCGCGGGAGCGGCTGAACGGCTGGGAGATCCGTCGCGCGGTGGCGTGCAGCCGCCTGGCGGACCGCACGGCGGGCGACTGCGCGCTGTTCCGCGTGGCGGCGGCGGCGGCGGCGACCAGGGCGGCGCTGGTCAAGGGCTACAAGGACCTGCTGCTGAGGCTGGTGGGTGCGGGGGCGGGAAGCAGGGGGCTAGTAGAAAGGAAAACAGGGCGGGGGGCGCCGGATGGGGAGTTGAGCCGCAGACCGGCAAGGTATAGGACCGGAAACCAGTACTAAATGGCTGGAGGGGAACGCAGATTATTGTGAGTGGACGTGGCGACGGTGTCAGCGGAGTTTACCAGGTGGGGACCCGAGGCATGGCTAGATGCCGGGTTGGTAGTTGCTTTCCAAGTTGTGCTGTAATGCGGATTGTGTACGCTTGTCCCCTTGCAGCACCCGGACAAGAACCCTGGGGACGAGCTGGCCACGGCGGCGTTCCAGTACCTGCAGGGGGCCTACCAGCGGCTCATGGCTGCGGCGGCGACGGGAGGGGCAGCATGAAGGGCGTCCCGGGGGGGCAGCGCAGTAGCATGAGGAAAGGAGGCGCAAGGCAGTGGAGGGGGCCCAGGGAGACGGGCGGGGCTTTGGTGGTAGCGCAGAGGCGGCAGAGGGCTTTCATTAAGGCCAATGGAGGAGTGAGGGGGGCTGTTAGGGCCGCGGGCGTGCTAGGTGTGGGCCAGAAGACCTTCTGGTGTGAGCTGCAGTAGAAGCTATGGAGCTGCAGTAACCATAGTCTCCATATCCTCATGGCTTCCGCACAAGGGGTCGTGGTGTTGTGGTTGCTGGAACAAGGTTTTTACCACCGGAGCAGGAGGGTGAGGCGGTGTACGAGGCGCGCGCGTACGTTAGTAGGTGTAGGCGTAGTGTCGAGGTCAACATGCAAGGGAGCTCCCCTGCCAGCATTTGATCTAGACTTGACGAAGGTAGGAGCAAAAGGATATCACGCGTTGGCTGGTTGGTTGAGCAGAGGCGCCCATGCAACTAGGGAGTATTGACACAGGTGTAGATGGCACCGCATGCAGGCGCACCGTTATGGGTTGGGGCGTTGGGCTGTGCGGCCTAATAATTTGTGCACATAACTGAGGCTTTCCATCGGCACACTGCGTCAATAGTTTTAAGCAATGAGTGTTAATGTAGTCGACCGGTAGCCTCGCCGGGCGATATGCTAAGAGCACTGACTACGCTGCTGCTTCTTGTAACAGTCCGCGCTGACTACAATTCTACAGCTGACACTCCGGTGCGTGGTCAGCTTGGCACATAAGGTGAAGGCGGAAATTTGTCAAATCGCGCAACACCCTCTCGTGCAGGAAGATGCTATTCCCGCGCCGATACTGCCAACAAAATGCACAGAGTCGTGCTCCGTTTTTGGGACGTGTAACGAGGAGCTCGGGAGGTACGGAAGGCAAAGTGGGGCGAAACTACTGCGTCTCTTGGCGGCAAAAGTGGATCAGCAGCGATAAACAGGACGCAGTGCGAATTGCAAAGCATGCACTTTGGAAATTTATTATCCTAAGGCTCCGGGGTGCCTGTTGCAGCCGTTGCTTTTTACCTTGCGAGCCAACCCTCGTCCCAGACCTGCGACACACGTCCGCTCCAACGTGGCATGCAGCAACGAACAGACTCCTCATCGTCACGCCTCTCTCACATTGGTTTCCCTGCGCCCCCCACTCCCCAGATGCGATTGCCCCAAGGGCAGGAAGGGCAAGGACTGCATGGAGCTCATGTCGCGTGCGGAGCTGAAGAAGGTGTGCGAGCAGCAGTACTACCCCTCCCCCCGGGAGTGCCTCAAATCCCCGCTGTCCTGCTTCAACGGCTGCAACCGCCGCGGCAAGTGCGTGTCGGGCTGGTGCCACTGCCGGCCCGGCTACTTTGGCGCCGACTGCTCGCTGTCGCTGGACGGCTCGGGGCGGCCGGAGCTGCTGGCGGGCACAGGCTACCGCACGCGGGGGAAGCGGCCGTGGGTGTACATATACGAGCTGCCGCCGGAGCTCATGTCCTGGTGGGTTGCGGCTGATGGGGCAGGGGCACCAGATTGCTCGCAGGATTACTCATGCCCCTTCGGCCCAATAGGCGCAGCTGGAGGTGCTCTGTTGCCGCTGCTGCGCTGCGCGCAGGGCCAACACCAAGCGCCTAGACCGCGGCACGCACTACCACTTCTACCAGCGCCTGCTGGGCAGCGGGGCGCGAGTGGCGGACGGAGACCTGGCCGACTGGTGGGCGGGGGAGGATGATGCGGTGGTGTGCTGATGGCACCAGTGGTGTGGAAAGGGATTAGATGGCCGAATCCAGTGATTATACCGATCTGGTTTTGGTGGTGCACGCATTTGGCTGAACAACACGTGGCCATGCCTGGGCAATCAAAGCAAGGCGCTGCAGTACTCCTCTCCCTTTGGGGAACATGTGCAATACCCCGCGCGCCGTTTCAGGCGCCACCTCGACCTTGCCACTGTCCTGTGCACCGTCCCTTATCCAGCCGCCAGTCTACTGTCCACCCAATGGTACTGTCGTCCTCATACGCACGGTGCGCCGTCCGACCTTGTTGCTGGCCTCCCCCACCCAGGTACTTCATCCCCGTGCGGCAGCGCATGACGCTGGACTCCCACTTCATGGACGCCGCCGTCAAGTACATCCGCCGCACGTGGCCGTGGTACAACCGCACGGAGGGCCACCGGCACTTCGTGATACACACGGGTGGGTCGGCACGCATGCGGCCGGACTGTGCAGCCCCAAAGTGTCCCCACTGGGCGTAGCTGTAGCTGTAGCTGCAGCCGTCGCCGCACCAAGACGCAATGCCACGCTGCGTCGCTCCGCCTTCAATAGTGTCTCACCGCCAAACTCCACCGCAAACCCTCCGCCCCTCCCACGCCACTGTTTCCCCGCGCTCCATCCCTACTCTCTTCCCCCACCAGGTGACCTGGGCGCGGGCGAGGCTGTGCCCACCACCCGGCGGCTGGCTGGCAATGTGACGTGGCTGACGCACTGGGGGCTGGCCAAGGACCGGCCCTCGTCGGGCTGGAAGCAAGCGCACGACCCGCAGCGGGTGAGGGATGACGGGGGTCAAGGACTCCCTGCGGGTAACGGGGGTCGGGGGCTAACGTGGCAGCCCCTGCGCCGGTCGTTGTCGTTGCGGGATTGCTCTTGGGCACGAGGGGCGGGAGCGCGGAGGCTGTGAACGGGCCAGCAGCTGGGCGCGTGCATGCCCACACGCCATGCCGGACCTGCAGCACCCCGGCGCGTTATCCACCCGTTATGCTGGCGTTAGCACGCTAACCTTTGAACAGGCAACAAAGATGGCAGGTTCGTCCTGCTCTCACTGACCGTTCCCACGCCGCATGACTTGGTGCAACTCCGTGTTCCACCTTGCACCCGAGCCCCCAACCCACCACTCGCCGTCGTGGCCTGCTTCGGGGTTTGCCCTGACCCGTACGTCTGTACCGTCTTCCAGCTGGCCCCGCACGTGTGCCGCAGGACGTGGTGATCCCCGTGTTCGTGGGCAGCGGCCACTTCCGGCACTTCCTGCTGGACCGCACGCCGCTGCACCCCGGCATGGCCAACGAGACCAGGCAGCGGGACGTCACGCTCTTCTTCGCGGGTGGGAGCATGGGGCCGTGGGCCGGGGCGGGGGGCGGGCCAGGGGTAGGGTTTGGTGGGGCGTGTGGGATGGGAGCTGGGAGGACGAGGATGTGATCAGCAGAGGGGCCTCCGTACAATGTGCGTGTGTGCTTACCGGTATGGTTCTGCGGCAGGTGCAGCATCCCAGGGCCGCAATGCAAAGGGGCGGTGGGCCAAAGAGTTTCCTGCACGCCTTGGGGCATCCCCGTACAGCTCGCCCAGTGAGGTGTTGCCCCTGCCCTGCCCCGCCCTGCCTGGCCCCCACCCGTGTCCCCTGCAGGGCGCATCTGCGGCGACCGGCGGCCGCCCAAGCCGGGGCAGTGGCCCACCTGCGGTCCGCAGAGCCCCGGGTACAGCGCCGGAGTGAGACAGCTGGTGGTGAGGCGGGCTGGGGGGTGGGAGGCCGGGAGTGCTGCTGGCGACTACTGGTACCTTCCTGTTTCCTGCGCTCTTGACGGGCTACCCGATCCTGGCGCTCAACCTCTAACATTGCGTTGCTCGCTATGCTGGGTATGGCCCCTGCACACTCCACCAGGTGCACATAACCGTGCAGCCCTCCCCATGCCATCCGCACTTGATAGCCCCCAACCCTTTTTGCTGCCACCCCATGACCCAGCACGCACCCTGCCGCAAGCTTGACCTTCCTGCGCTCCCCGCCTCCCTCCCTCTCTCCCTTCCTCCCGCGTGCAGCACTACCACCACGCCAACCGCACCAACTACCGCATCGTGCTGGGCGAGCCGCGGTACGGCAACTACCTGAAGCGCAGCAAGTTCTGCCTGGCGCCGCTGGGCGGGGGGCACGGGCAGCGCCAGATCCTGGTGTCCTTTATGGGCTGCATCCCTGTGTGCATCGCCGACAACGTGTACGAGCCGTTCGAGCCGCAGTACAACTGGAGCGCGTTCGCCGTACGGCGGCCTGAGGAGGACATCCCCCGTCTGCACGAGGTGCTGGACAGCATAGGGCCGGAGCAGCTGACCAGGATGCAGGTGCGGGGACATGTGTCTTCGTGAGGAACACTGCCAGGGACTGCATGACGATGGCGCGGGAAGCAAATTGCTGTTTTCATACGATGAGGACGGTTACAGACTCCGAAATGCTGCAAATCCATTAACGGACCAGCTGCTAACTGGCATCAGTAGAGCGCTCCCACAGCCTGTACACCACCCACGCACCTCCTCCCAAACAAGCCCAACGCCTACCCTCCATGTCCCCACCCATCCCCCCATCCGCCCACCCAAACAGCGCACCCTGCGCTGCGCCGCGCAGCACTTTGCGTACAGCAGCATCGTGGGCAACCTCATGGGCGAGGACGGCCGCTTCGACGCCTTCGAGACCACCCTGGAGGTGCTGCGGGTCATGGCCGCCTACCCTCGGGCACCCCCCGAGCAGTACCGCGCCCTGGACGCCGACTTTGACGCCTTCATGGACTGCAGGGACCCGCCCTCGTGGAACGTGTCGGTGCCCTTCCAAGACCTGTATGCGGAGATGGGGCCCGGGGGCGTGGGGCGGGGCGGGGGAGGGGGAGGTCAGGGGAGCAGGTTGAACCCGCTGTGCAGCCATGCGTATGTGGAGAGGGAGAACCCGTGTGAGAGGCTGGTGCTGTCGTCGGCTAAGACACACGGGCCGCCGGGGGGCCTGATGTGTGCGAGGAGCAAGGGGAGGCTGGCGGAGTGCCCCAGGACGTGGCTGTAGTGCGCGGCTGGTGTAGGGGGGCGGGAGCGCTGCGCTAGTCGGGGGCAAGTTACTCTGGCTGTTGGCCAGGGGCCATACTAGGCAGGCCAACGAAGGCAAGGGATTCGTGTCCCGGTGACCCGGTCCTGGGTGAGGGTATGGGTGGGCACGGCACGGCATGCGTGGACAAGGGGAGTTGGGTGGGGGTAGGGGTCCCACTTGTGCGCATGCTCTGCCTTAGCGGCTGTGCTGGTGCTTTCAACGTATTGTCACGCGGAGTGCACCTGCCTGGAAGCTTGCCAGCGCCCAGGTAGCCCGAAGCGTCTCAGCGGCACTCTTGCCCGTACCTAATGGGTTGAACCAGGTTGAACGCCGTTGCCGTGCACCTGAAGGGGTACGCTGGGGCATCTGTAGCGTGTCGCCAGTACCCAATTTGCTATGTGGCAGCAGTCACAAGGCATGTGATACAGGTGTATAGGGACGTGAAGTTGTCAAGCATAAACCTCCGTGTCCCTGGCCTCTAGAGCGCGCGGTAGGTTCCGGTTGCGAGCCATCCGGTCGACCGCACACGTGTATCAGGGCAGATCTGGGCGTGTGATTACAACAAGGAATCCCACGGTGGCATGTAACCAGGTACAGTCAGGTCTGTCCTGTCGACTACCATAGTTGGGCTGCAGCTACAACCGGCTGTAGCGAAGGACCGTTGTGCGCGTACGTGGGGCTGTAAAAGCAGCGCGACAGCGCCAGGCCAATCCTGCCCAGTGCATCTGTGCATGCACAGCACAGTTGCAGTTACGGCTCAAGCTCGGCCAGACTCACACAGGAGAAGGTCAGAGGTATTTACAGAATGATACGCAATTGGCCTAACTAACCACTTCTGTGACATAATCTGAGCAGCTAGCCCTTCTTGGCCACAGCTGTCTCGCCAAACTTTGTAACCGTCTGCAGAGCTTGGATGTGCCCTTCCCTGCTGATTCACATTCGCAAGAAATCCGTTGTAATCCATGGTGAAAATGCTTGAGAACGCAGCGGCGCACATGGGTCTGCCGCAAGATTTTGCCCCGACAGAGCAAAGCTTGCCATCGGACCTCATCGGCAGTATAGTTGGCAAGCTATGCCCAAATTTCATAGCTGTCAAGGGTCGCCTCGTCAGCCGTGACTTGGCGGCGACGTTTAGCGAGCAACAGCACCTCACCGCGCGCCTCAGCATCCCGCTTCCTGAAGAGGCGGGCGATTCAGCTTGGCACCCCTACCAGAAGACGGCAGTCCAGGCGCTTTCACTTCGCGGCAAGCTCAGGATGCTGTCGTCTGCTGCTGCGAGCGGCAGCGAGTTGAACCTGGAGATTGCGTGGGCTTTGCTGAGCCCTACGCTTCACCCTGAGCTCCTGATGGAGGCAGGCAGACCATTCTACCTCCGGGAGCACAACGGAGAAGATGCTGGCAGCGTCGCCATCAGGAAGGGGCACATGCACCTCCTGCCCTGGCTGGTGGAGCACAGGTGCAATGTGGACCCCAGCCGCAGCTTGATCGCAGCAGCGGAGCACTGCGACCTGGAGGGCCTGCAGGAGTTGTGGAAACTGCTGGGCGACAGCTTCGGGCTACCAGGCACAGATGGACCGCAGCTGTCTGCACTTACCAGGGCAGCCGGCAGCTCAGCCAAGGAAACCACCGCTAAGCTCTCCTGGCTGCTCTTCAAGGGAGGGAGCTTGGTGGAGCCGGGTGCCAGGCAGCAGCTGCTGGTGGCTGCTGCTGCAGGTGCCGCTTCCGCCGGCAGCCAGCCGGTGCTCGAGTGGCTGCAGGAGCAGGGGCTGGACCTGCACGGGGCAGGGCAGGGCTGGCAAGCCCACGTGCTCACAGCCGCGCTGCAGGGGGCCCACGTGGCTGTGGCAGACTGGCTGGTGGACGTGGCCGGGTGCAGCCTGCCACGGCCCGTGGACGAGGACGGTGAGCGGCAGGAGTACGAGGAGGTGCACGCGCAGCAGCCGCAGCGGTACACGCTGAGGGAGGTGTGGCGGGGTGCGGCCGGGGGAGGCGGCGCGGAGGCAGTGGGCTGGCTGCTGCGGCGTGGGGCGCCGATGCACCGGGAGGCTATCGTTGCTGCTGCTGCTGCGGGGCAGCTGGAGTTGCTCAAGGCGCTGAACAGGGTGCACGGGCTGGGGTTGTCAACGAAGGTGTTTGCAGCGGCGGCGGGGTCAGGCAGCACGGCGACCCTGGAGTGGCTGGTGCAAGCGGGCTGCCCCATGGACTGGACCGCCTTCTTGGCGGCGGCTGAGGCGGGTAACGTCGACCGTGTACGGTGGCTGAAGCAGCAGGCGGGGTGCCCTATCGAAGGCTTCGGGCTATACGAGGTGTTTGATCACATCACGGACTTGCCATTGGGGTCGAACCTGCAGTGCGACCTGGTGGAGCTGGTGCGTGCTTTGGTGGACGCAGGGTGCCAGCCCTGTTCTGACGACGGTATAATGCAGGCAGCTGCCGCGTTGGGGCACTTTTCCTTGATGCGTTACTCGTACGAGGAGCTCCACGCGCATCATGACTGGGGGCAGTTCGGGTGGGCGGCTGGAGGCGGCTGCGAGGCGCTAGTGGAGTGGATGGTGGAGGCAGGGTTGCATGCGCAGTGGGAGTTTGACGGCGAGGATCCTTACGAGTTCGCGGCCTCCAACGGCGACATGGCCATGCTGGCCTGCCTGCGACGGCTCAACATTCCGATTGCGGGTAACGTGTTGAAGGATTGGTATCCGTGTGGCAACGACGGAATGTTGCCGCCCACAATCAGGTGGCTGGTGGAGAACGGGGCGTGGCACGCCTTGACCGTGAAGCATGTTGTGGCGGAGGCCAAGAAGCGCGGCAAGTACGCGGACTCGGTGGCGTGGCTGGAGGCGCGGCTGGCCCTAGAGCCGGCGGGGCAGGAGGGAGAGGTGAGCGGTGGGGAGCGGGAGGACAGGGAGGAGAGCGGTGGGGAGGGCGAGGGAAGAGAGGAAAGCCCGGGGGACGGGGAGGCGGAGGAGAAGGTGGAGGAAAGCTCTGTCTGGGGAAGCTCCTGGGACGAGGAGGGGGAGGGGGAGGAGAAGGCGGAGGGAAGCTGGGGAAGCTCCTGGGAGGGGGAGGGGGAGGAGGGGAGGAAGCCGGAGGAGGGGGCAGAGGGCGCAGCTTAGGCGCAGGGGAGCTCTGTGGAGACATGAATGTGGGAGACGGATGAGGGATAGGAGAGGAGCTTGGAGTGAGGCGCCGACGGGGCAGCGGATGGGAGCCCTGGACGGCATGGTGGGGCCGGAGGGGGAGGGGCACTGAGGAGGTGGCGTACGGAGGCGCACTGTGAACCTCCTGTGCTGAGCGGCGCAGTGGTGGGTGCTGAAAGCGGCATGTCATCCGTCAGTGCTGACGACGAATCGCCTAGTGGGTGTCGTCGTAGTGGTAGTGGTGGTGGTATCCAGCAGGTGGTGCGGCGCAGGGGCATGTTGGAGACGTCACTGAGGATGAAACCAGCTGGTGTGGTAGGTGGTTTGTTCGCATGACGTGCCATTGCTCGATGACTGCCTGCATGCTTTGCACTTCGTGCATTTGGCTTGCCGGTTCCGGCGCTTTGGGCACATGTGGTGTACGCCGGGTGCGTGGTTGGTACCATTGATAGCACACTGATGCATGGACAGCGCGCTGCATGCGTCAAACTTGACTGCTCACCTCAATGCGTATAAGGCTCTGCACACTGATGGATTCGATATCTCGCGTCCTTGTATGCTAGAGCGTTAGAGGGCTGATAAAGAATGAACTCTCGTTGGTGAAGCCTGGGAGTCGTACTTTTGCGCAGGACAGCTTCCTGCTTTCCACCGTGCACTTCTGGCCAATTTTGGCATATTCAAGCATGTCACGATACCGATTGAGGTTGATGATCTAGGTGATCTACATATAACTGCAATTTCCTTAGCGAACGGTTTCCTTTGACCAACAGCCCCTTCGTGGGGCATCGCAGATGACCCACGCAGCCTCAGGGAGCCGGCCATAGCACTTCGTCCTCTTGCCTGGCGTTTCACGTTACAGCCATACGTAGAGCAGGAGGAGAGTCCCCAGTGTAGAACAGTACCACCAAAGCTGCTGCCGGCCTCCCTGTGGCTGTGGTACTACCTGATATCACCAGCCCAAGCGCACTTAAAAGCTGTGACGGCGTGTGCACTGTGCAGCATGGGTGCACAGCCCTCGACAGAGGCTCAGCGGTAGGGAAGGGCATGAGCAGGGACAGAGGCAGAAGTGCTCCAGGGTCAGGGGAGTGGTCCGGCACAGAGGCGGAGGCGCTCCGCTGCCAGGGCAGGGAACAGGCTATGACGCACGGGCCGCCGGGGTGCCCGATGTGTGCGAGGAGCAAGGGAAGGCTGGCGAGGACGTGGCTGAAGCAGGCCGAAGCGCGGGACAGGTGGGTGGGTGCAGGGGTCCCATAAACTGCAGCAGCCTATAACAACTTAGTATGCTGATCGGATTCCCAAGGAGACCGCAAACGGAGTGCCGCTGTGCCGGTACCACGTGCTTGGCATTTGGCATTCTGTGTTACACTGGCTGGTGTAGCCACGGACTCTTACCAGGGGAGACCCCCCCGACCCTTACTGGAACCACACATATGACGCTTCAGCACACGTGCATGGGCTGTGCTGTGCCGTATGTCACACGTAGCCATGACCAACAATCGCAACAGCGGCTTGCCTGCGGTTACCGAGAACGGTAGAGGGGCGGGGCGGTCAGGTTGTTGGTGGGTCCCTGGTGGAGTTGGTTGCGGCCCGTCATGCTCTCAACCGATCGGCCCCACGGCACCGGCTACCAGGGTTTGGGACCATACACAAGGACACATACTTACGTCATGTTACGTGAAAGTAGTTGTTGAATGTACCGCGACCGCTAGTTACGCTGGAGCTACAGCTGGCCGTGACAAAGGGCATCCCTGAAAGCGCAGTGTATACCCCACTAATATTTCTGTTATGAAATTAAATCAACAGCTTTATTGTATTTAGCCGCAACAGCAGTCGCTGTCGGCCCAGAACCATGCACACCCACGACTGATGGCCCGGACCGGCGTACAAGCATGTGAACATGCTTTGATATACATCACGTTGGTGCTGTGGCTGCAGCTGGAGGTATGGTCTTGCCGCTCAAAACCAGCTGCACCGCAACACCCATACTGGACCGCTTGGGCTAGACAGCGGACCCCCCAACCCCCCTAGCGCACAAGCAAAACCCCTTACGACCAGCAAAGCCATCACCTCCCAAGTCTGTTACATTACAATGTATGCTGGCACCTGCACGTGATCGCAGGGCGCAAGCTGCTCCCTGGTGGGTCTCCAACTGCACGGCAAGGCTGGGCCGGGCCCCAGCCGCTGCCCGGAGAAGTGCCGCGAGTTCGGGACCTGCAATGAGGAGCTAGGCAGGTTCGTGCACCACGCAGCAAACATGCATGCTTTAAAACGTAGCATCGCTAGCGCAGGACGCATTTAAGTGCAGGGAGTGCACGTGGCAGTGACACACCTTCACACACCGCACATTGTAGCGCACAGCGGCCTAGCACCACTCCCAAGAGCCCATCCACGCTCCACACCAGACTGTTCCACCGCTGCCCCCCAGGTGCGACTGCCCGCGCCACATGAGCGGCTCCGACTGCTCTGTGCGGCTGTGGCACGAGCCCCTGGTCGAGCGCTGCACGGAGCAGGCCTTCGCCGACAAGCAGGAGTGCCTCAACTCGGCCCAGGTGCGGGGGCACACCGCGGGTGACTGCTTGACATGGTGTTAGCGCCAACACTTTACAGCTGCACGTTGCTTACTAGGCTGAACTTTTGCTGACTTGAGTGTCAGCGAGCAGTGCTGTACAAGTAATTCAAAAGGCGTGGTCCCCCGGCCCGTGCCTCGTGCCCCCAATCAACACTCAACAGAACTGCCTCAATGGCTGCAACGCACGTGGCGCCTGCGTGTCGGGCTTCTGCCACTGCAAGCCAGGTGCGATGTTGGCAGTCTTGTGTGCGCTGGGGTATGGGAATCTCCTACCTCGAGAAGCGGTCTAGCGGAAGTGGAGGGTTCGGAAAGGCGCACGGCCCATGCACGTTGCAAGCACCTCTCGGTCAGGCGTGCCAAGTAGCATGTGGAGTTGTGGACGGCGGCACCAGGTCACACCACCGTCATCGCGCAAAGTTCTGCGCCCCGGCAGTGCCACTCCCCTGGAGCACCACCCGACCTACACGGCACCGCTTCCTTGCCGCCTGCCTGACCCGCACCCGCTTACCCAGAACTGTTACCAACTGCCCCCCTCTCCTGCTGCCCCCCGTTAGCTGCTGACCCATGCTATCGCCGTTGGCATACATACTAAAGGTTTGAAGCCATAGCCATCATTTTTGTTGGATACCACTCACGTGCGCGGCCCCACGGCCCTTCACCTTGCCGCTGTACTGTCACCTTGTGTGCCACATCCCTGACCGCCCGAGCCCTTCACGATTCGCCCCTCTCTCCCGCCCACTATCGCCACCACCCCCAGGCCACTACGGCACCGACTGCTCTCTGTCCCTGGGCCCCGACGGCCGGCCGGCGCTGCTGCGCGGCCAGGGCTACGTGCCACGTGCCAAGGGGCCGCGCGTGTACGTGTACGAGCTGCCGCCAAGCATGACGCAGTGGTGGGTTGGGAGGGTTGGCGCGGGGCGCGAGGGTCGGGGCGTTGGTGGGGGTTTGGGGCGCCCGGGTCTCCAACGGGGCTCTAGAGATTCAGAGCTCCTGTACCAGATGGTCCATAGCTGGACGTGTTTGGCAGTAGAATGGCGGCTGAGGAGGCTTACGACCCGGCAGCCGGAGCCAGGATGTGCTCGAGCGCACGTGTTGCCGCATAGCCCTCAAGTCTGCTCGTTGGCAGGGGTAAACAGCGGAACTTCATTTTGAGCAACAAGACCCTCCCTTGCACCCGGCACGGTCCCCGGCCCCCTCCTTACGGCCCCCAGGTATAACCAGAAGCGTCTGGACCGGCCCACGCACCTGGTGTTCTGGCAGCGCCTGCTGTCCAGCGGCGCGCGCACCCCTGACGGCGACGCCGCGGACTGGTACTTCATCCCGCTGCGGCAGCGGGGGCAGGACAGCGCGCTGCTGGTGGACGCCATCGCGTACATCCGGGAGCACCACCCCTGGTGGGACAGGCTGGGGGGCGCGAGGCACTTCGTGATACACACGGGTGGGTGGATAGGCGGGCGGAGGGAGGGCCGGGAGCACTGGAAAGGCCCGGCGTCTGACGCCCAGCTGCTGTAAAACTGAACGGGCAGCAACATGGCATGGATGATTTGCATGTAGGCTGCGGTTTGGGACACAGAACATGCTGAGGTAGGGGTGGCCTTGTGCATAATATAATACTGGATGCTCTCAGCTGAGGTTCGCAACCGTCTCTTCCCTCTGCACCCACCACCTTATCCCATGCAACGCGGCCCCCCTGCAGGCGACTGGGGCCGCTGGGAGGCCAGCCCTGAGGCCAAGCGCCTCACCGCCAACATGACCTGGCTCACACGTGGGTGCCGCACGCAGCTCCGTTGACCCTGCATTGCATCCCTTTACACGTTGGTGCCGCCCGGCGCGGGGTGCTGCCACGGGGTCCATGGCTGCGTTTGTGCGGCGCCCTGCCGTGTCATGCCAGCACAGGCACAAGACTCGCGCCTCCCTTAAGAGGGAACTCCCTGTGAAGCTGCTTGCATCAGACACTGCCTGCACCGCACAGAGCAGCTGCCAACAGACCGCCACCGCGTGGCCCCTCACACGTGCTCCCCGCAAGGTGAATCGGCATGCTGCTGGCTACTGCGGCTGCGCACCTTGCAAATCCACACTCCACATGGAATGGCGCACGGCGCGGGCTGCCTGCTGGCATGCCCCCGCAGCCAGTGCTGCGCAGCGCCGGGTCCCAGACCTGTTCCAGGCCTCGTCCACAGCACCTCACCATGCCCTTTCCTGCCTCGTGCCACGCTCTGTCCTGCTGTGCTCCCATCCCCAGACTGGGGCCTCACCTCATGGCGCCCCGTGTACCGGTGGGAGGCCGCGCACCGTGTAGACAAGGTGGGGGGTGCAGGTGGAGGGACACTGCCGGGGACACCAAGGGGAGCAGGAGGCAAACGAGCGTGGTACGGGGCACTACGGTGCATATATTGGCTGAAGCTCCACGCTCTGTCCCACATGCTCGTGACCCTCACACCTTCCTTCCCTGCTTTATGCCAGTCATCCCCGGGGCTCCCGACGCCTCATCCCACCGTCATTGCCACTCCCTGTGCTCCCATCCCGGCCACTCCTACACTCTGCAACGCGGTCCGCATACCCGCCCATGCCCTAACCCAACCGCCTTTGGGTCTCTGTATGTACGGGGAAACCCTTCCCCCCAGGACGTGGTCATCCCGGTGTACATCGCGTCCGGCCACTTCTCCAAGTTCGGCATGCCGCGCTCGCCGCTGCACCCGCGCGTCAAGGCGCGGCCGCGCAACGCCACGTCCTTCTTCTTCGCGGGCCGCCTCTGCCTGGACGGCCGCCTGCCGCCGGACGACCCGACGCAGCAGCGAGACTGGCCCAGCTGCGGCAGGGAGGACGACTGGTACAGCGGGGGCATACGCATCAAGGTAGGGCACAAGCGGGAGATTTAGGCAACCTGTGTTACGGTTGTAAAGGGCTTGTAAATTGCAGTTACGCCAAACCGGGTGGCGTCACTGTTGCGACGTTGAGCCTTTTGCCCTTGACTAGTGAAGGGGACGTGCCTGCAGCGCGGGGGACCTGACGTTGCATGAGCATGCCGGGCGGTCAGCACCCCGCACACGCGACACCGGCGTGTATGGAGCTGCTCCACCCCAGCCCCTATTGCCGCCTGCATGCACGCGCTAGAGCGTGCCACCAGCGAGAAGCGTACCAGTTGAACCCTGTTTCATTCCACCGAACCCTTCGCCGTACGCTGTGCCCGCGATCTCCCTTCCCCCACACCGACCCCCATACTGATACATTCCATTTCCCAGCACGCTCGACCTCCCTTCGTAACACCACTTTCGCAAACTTTAATTGACGTCCTACTGCACGGCCTCCTCCCCCCAGGTGTTCCGGCACCACTGGAACCGCACCGGCTACCACGTGGTGCGCTCGGAGCGGGAGTACGGCACCTACCTGGCCACCAGCGAGTTCTGCCTGGCGCCGCCGGGGGCGGGGCACGGGCAGCGCCAGATACAGGTAAGGGGGAAAACAGGACCCCGGGGGACGGGCAGCGTCATCACACCCTAGCAACTAGCACCTGCTCGGCCTTCGCGGCCCCCTCAAACCAACACCGGCCCACTACGCTCCCATCCTCCCATCCATCCCATGCCCATAACCCGTGGGCTGTGGGGCGGCAACGTAATCTATCTGGAACTACTGCCCGAGTGCTCACGCAAATTTCCCTGTTGCCCGTTCCCTGTTGCCCGTTGGAGGCTGTTCGTCACATTAGCGAGCCGCCTTACAGTTACAACCAGTCCGCCTTGCACGTACCCACAACCACGCACTAAGCTGCATAGTTCCCCACACTGACACAGCACGTTGTTTTCCGCCCCTTCAGGCGCTGTTCATGGGCTGCCTGCCGGTGACGGTAGCCGACCACATCCTGGAGCCCTTCGAGCCGGCCGTGTCGTGGGACGAGTGGGGCGTGCGCGTGGCGGAGGCGGACATACCCCGGCTGCACCACATACTGCAGGGCCTGGGCCACGAGGAGGTGGCGCGGAGGCAGGTGCGGACACGGCAGGTGGTGCGCGGTAAAGAACGTGTCGTAGCCGACGGCTGGCAGGGTGGATAGCATACGGTACAAGATACAGGACGGGAGGCAGCTGCGGCCGCAGCAGGGGACGTGCCGTCATGTTCTGAACCCTGTAGCTGGCGGCTGACGTGCTGGCACGCAGGTGGTGCACCTGCTAGCAAGGTGCCATGACTATGGGGACAGCAGAGAGGGGCCAGCCCCGTGTGCTTACAGTCATGTCCTCCATCCTGCCGGTGACCCACCGGGATTCCCGTGCGCACCCCCGCCTTACCACACCACCTGCACTCTTTCCCCATGCCAAAACGCCGCCCCTGAGCCCCCGCCCTTCCCCCTTCCCGTACCCTCCTGACCGTACCCTCCTACTACTACTACCACTACCTCCCTCGCGTTACTAGTACTTTGTTCCCCCTTCCCGTCCGCCCAGTCCCGCATGCGGTGCGCCGCGCAGCACATGCTGTGGTCCTCCACCACTGGCGGCGTGTTCGGCGAGGACGGGCGGTACGACGCCTTCGAGACCACCCTGGAGGTGCTGCGGGTCAAGGCGGCGCACCCAGGGGTGCACCCCAGCAGGTGGGGAGACGGAGATGGGCAAGGGCCCATGGGCGAGTGAGACACACATGCTGAATGTGTTCGCATACGGTGGGGGGAGATGTGCAGTGCTGTTGCGCGCGTTTGGCGGGAACCGGTGAAGGGGTCTCGCGGTGACCATTGAGTGGGCACCGCGCCACTTCAGCGTCCTCCTGCCTGCGGGCCCCCACCCTGCGACCTTACCTTTCAGTACGGCTTCTCAGCAGCCTCCTCGCATGCTGTCAGGCACTGTGAACACGTGTTGCTTCAACATTACGTGCGTCCATCGATACCGTGCATCGATGCCACGTGCCACCTCACGCGCCGTGCCACGCTGCCACGTGCCAGGTACCGCGAGGTGGACCCCGACTTCGCCGCCTTCATGGACTGCCGGGAGCCGCCCAGCCTGGCGGCGTGGGGGCGGGAGGCGGAGGCGGCGCGGGGGCGGGCTCTTGGCAGGGGGGAGGGGCCGGGGGAGGAAGGGATGGAGTGGGATGGAGATGGCGCAGAGGACCTGGAGGGCAGTGGCGGGGGGCAAGCAGAGGATGATGAGATGAGTGAAGGCGGGAGTGATGAGGAGGGTAGGGATGAGGAGGACGGGCAAGGTGAGCAGGGCACCGGTGGGAGTGCTGGTGCAGGAGGAGCAGCAGCAGCGGCTGGGGGTGGTGGCGTCAGCTCCCCGGGCATGGCGCCCCCAGCACCGCTGGCGGGCAACTTCAGCATCAACCCGCTGTGCAGCCACTCCAACGTGGACCGCAAGTGGCGGTCGTGCTACCATGTGCTGCGGGGCGGGGGCGTCATGGGCGTGCCGGGAGGGGCCGTGTGCGCCGTGGGGCACCGCCACCGCCTGGGCACCTGCCCGCGCCTATGGCCGTAGAGCCTGTAGGGGGGTGCTTGTTTTTTTGAATGACGAGAACCACCGCTGCAAGGCCTGAGCTCCGGGGATGAGATGCATGGATGGGCAGGGTGGTTGACGGCAGAGAGCGTACGGAGGCTGGGTAAATGTGCGCTGGTTCCAGATAAGCATGACTGTGAAGGCGTATGTCTCAAGCAAACCTCGCCATGCTTGTGTAGCTGAGAGGCGTGGGAGGGAAGCGGTTTATGCAAATATGAGTGAAAGCGTTCGTGCAGGGTTGGCCGAGTACTATCGGCAACGCACGCTTTCAGACGTTAGCATTCGGTTCTGCAACGAACGTTCCCCTGACGAGCAGTGCCTGCGGGGAAGCGACAGCACTTCAGCGATACCGGAAGTACGTTTCTTCGGTGACCCTGTTTCCGCCCACAAGCTGGCGTTGTCGCTTGGCTCCGACTATTTTGCAACCAAGTTGCAGCGGGAGGATTGGAACGGCTCCCTTGGAAAGGCGCCGAACGCTCGCGCGGACGGTACTGAACACGGGCAAGGCAACGGCAGCCGGAGCAAAAAGCGCAAAGCCGCTGTACTAGACGAGGACGCAGAAGCAGCGGACGACGTTGTCGGTGCTGGCACTGAGTTGCCCGTGCTGCTGGTTCCTCTCGGGTCTGAGGATGAGGTGCCGTATGCGCGGGAGGCTATCGAGTTCATCTACACGGGCAGCGTCAGCGCAGCCCTGGACTTTGAAGCACTGCTGCGGGTCCGGCAGCAGGCGTGCTACTTGGGCGTCAAGCTCTGCCCCCAGGCGTGCGACGCGGCCGTGGTGGCGTGGCTCCAGGCTGAGCAGCAGCAACCGCAGCAGCAACCGCAGCAGCAATCGCAGCAGCAGCGGCACGACAGTTCAGGCGCCAGCCAACACGCAGCTGCTCGGCCGAGGGTGCTAGCAGCCTACAGCTGCCATGCGCTGTTCCCGGACGCCGGGGCGCCAAGGCCCGAGCCCGAGACGGCCAGCTTTGACGCTGTCCGCTCCATCCTGGCCAAGCAGCTCGTCTCGCACTTTGGGGACGCTCTGGCAGCCCTCACCCGGCCGGAGCTGTACCAGCAGCTGCTGCAGCTGCCCGCGGTGGCTGTCAAGGAGCTGCTGGCAGCTGACGACTTTGGCACGGACAGCGAGGACAGCGTGTTCCTGCTGCTGGCGTGCTGGCTGGAGGCCCACAAGGACGACGAGGGCGGCGTGGAGCCAACACGCAGGGAGCTATGTGGCCTGGTGCGGATGCACCGTCTCAGCAGCACGTACATGCACTTCGTGCTCCCCGCGTGCCCGCTGTACGACGTCGGGGCCGTGGAACTGGGCTTCCTCTTGCGCTACGTGGGCGCTGAGGAGGAGGAGAGGAAGGAGCTCCTAGCGCTGGCCGACCAGCAGTCGCGCCCGGCCTGGTACTGCTCAAAGCCACGCCGGCAGGTGGTGCCGGAGGGTGGCCGCACCCTCGAGTGGAGCATCAGCAGGAAGGACCTGGAGGGGGGGCTGAGGCGGATGCTGGACAGCAGAAAAAAGGCGTGGGCAGGAGCCAGGTGCAGGGCGCCGGCGGCATGCTTCGATGCAGATAGCAAGTGCCGTGGCAGCGCTGCCGTAACCTCTGGATGGGGCATGATGGTGTACGTGTCGCTGGACCCGGAGGTGCTGTCGCCAGAGGGTGGGAAGCCTGGGGCCGCCGGCGTGTGGATACACCAGCGCGTGCCCACGCAGCTAGGTCCAGTGAAGGGCGTGGCTAGGCTGCGTGCCCGGCTGATGGTGCACAGGTGGCGGGGCGGGCAGCGTGAGGAGATCTTTACTGGGGTGGCCGATGCGTGCATGGATATCAACCTGGGGTATGGGTGGGCCACGGCACTGGCGGTGCAGCCGGCGGCTGGTGATGCAGCTGCTGCTGCTGCGGCTGCTGCTGCCGGGGGCAGTGGCGCTGGTGGCGCTGCTGCTGGCGGAGACCGCCAGGAATGCGCGGCGCAGGTGGATGCAGGGAGGGAGGCCGAGCTGCGGGTGCAGCTGGAACGGTGGTCCGAGTGGATGCACGAGGGGGAGATCACAGGCACGGTAACGCTCCCCGGGCCATCATGACCGCGATGTGGCTGCCGCCAGCGCGCCATCCAGCTCAGCATTGCCGGGAGGGTGGCGCTTTGGCGGCTGCTTCGGGAACTGCGGCCAGTGCAAATCCTACTGAGGCGGGGCAATACGCTGGCGGCTGCACCTGCTGGCTAGCGGAGCGACCCTCTGCGTCTACAGAGGCGCCTCTGGAACCAGCGCCGGGGTGTGGGAGCGACGGACAGTTTTCCGAGTTGGCCGAGGGGTGTGGTCCGGCGTGCGTGTTAGAGCGCTGCCAAGCATGGCTGCGCGCGCAGGTGTGCTGCCTTGAGGCATACGGTGAATTAGGTCTAAATCCGGACCCGGACATGTCCCATGGCACGTGGACAGGACCCGTGGGTCCGTGCGTACTGGAGGCCGCAGCAGGGTGGGGGTTGCAGAGCAGGTGTACATGGTATGCGTTCGGGTGTTAAGGTGATGTGATGCTGAATAGCACCAGTGAAACGCTTCTGAACCATTCTATGTATGGTTTTGGCTTCCCAGGTCCTGTTGTTGAAGGTGTATGGTCCCGTGTGCCGTTCGTCGTGAACATCAAGTTGTTTGCCGACTCGCTTTGCAACCCCTGGCAACCCGATCAAAGTATAATACCATACGCTTTGGGGCCTTACTCTTGCCATTACAACCACGTTTATTGGATGCGTTCTTAGGTTCCGTACGTTGCAGCGGGGAGGGTGGTACTGTGTGCTGCACGTGCCCGCTGCACGTGTTCGTTTCATTCCCACCACAGCAGTTGAGTGTCCGTTGTTGGGGTTTCATGTGCATTACCGTACCTGATGTGCATACGATAACGTTCTGGCCGCCAGTTATGCGATACTTATTTGCTTTACGCGCGCACTTGCCGGTCATACGTTGCCGCTTGCTCCCACACGGAACCTGGCCATGTGCGGCAAGTGATGTAGTCTAAGAGACGAGTTGTTGACACTGTGTGCCTTGGTTCGGATTACGGAGCAGGCCAGCGAGTGCAAACATACGTACATATTCTTGCCATGCTTAACCACCTTGTGGGGATAGACCCCCGCACTTTTGTAAATGCGGTCCTCCTATTGGACCTTTGTGTAGCGCTGCAGCCCAGCAGTGGCTTAGTGACCGTGCACGCGTGCAGACTGTGTTAACCGGTATGCGGGAGAATCAACTGAGAGGCTGTGATGTCGGCGATCACGTCTGCATGTAGTTTGCTGGTCTTACAGTTTTGGGTCCCTTCCAGAACCCCCGGGGACAGGGGATCACAGGGCTGTTCTCGGTAATTGGAAACACGGGGTTTCCCACCCCGTGTATCAATCACGACAATACCCATACCGTATGCAGCCTTGATGGCACACACCGCGAAGATCCAAGCCTACCGTAGTCGGCCTTACTGTCATCAGTGGCTCGACTACCCCAGTAGCACAACTGCACAAGCACACGGCTGCATCAGCACCGACCAGGGGAGTTCCCTTTCCCAAGGTGCTGCGTGCGTTGAATTTGCCGCCGTGCTTCCCACCACGCTTCCTGCCGCAGCGGTAGGCGCCTACAACCGGCAAAAAACGGCGAATACCTTGCGTGACAGGATGGCATGGCGCAACAGCGCCCTGCGTAATCACGATAGTTTCCACGCCGCCAACCTGCTAGTCCGTGTGAAACTATTTCCCGAAGTCCCGACTCTAATGCCAAAGCAGCCATCCTAGAACGCCCTTCACCTCCACGGCTTCCAGGGCAACCTAGCTCTTTCACCACTGCCGGCTGCAAGAAGCGGAAACCGTACGCTGTCTACAAACGGCCAATATGGCAAAGCTTCGGGGGCATGTGCCCGAGGGCACACCCCAGCCTGGGCTCTGGGGCCTCTGCCTGTTCCGAGCGTAGTCGCCGTGTGCGTGCGGTCACTCAACGACACATGCGTTGTGACGGAATTCCATGCGTAATGCAGTTCCCAAAGCACCCCAGCCCTCTGCCCATGTAAACGGCCCACCTGCTCCTTAAGAGACTGGACGCGACTTAAGCATGGGCCTATTCGAACCGGCCGCGACCCGAAACCCGAGCACAGAGCAGACGGCAGCCTCACCATTAGGGGTGTTGGCCGCTTGGCCCACCCATTGTGCTGCTTGCGTTGTGTCTCACAGGTGCCAACACCGTTGCCAACACGCTTGTCAAAGGTATCGGCGCCCAAAGGGTCGCATTAGTGCCGTCCCCTCCATGCATCCCGGTACCACAACGGCGTCCTGCACGGTGTGCTATCCCCACGTCACCAATCAATCTGCCCATACGGAAGTACTCTCCCGAGTCCAAACGCAAACGCCAAAGCGACCATCTCAGCAGTCATTCGCGTCCTTGGCAGTCTAGCTCCAACACCACGGGAGGCCGAGGGGTCACGCTGTCCCCAAGACCACCCTGGCGCCCTAGCCGGTAAAGGCTCGGGGACATACACGTGTGCACCCCCGGTCTGTGAGCCCCTGCCTCGCTGCCTGATCCCTAGCTGTCTATCATCGCGGTCACCCGACAGTTGCATATGTTGTCGTCACATGATGCAGGAACCAACGCATCCAAGCCCGTAAAGAGGGCACGCACGCCTGCCTCTAAAACATTGCCGGAACACGCCCATGCCCAATAGGACCCGGTCCGGAGTTGTGTGCAATGCAATAAACCAGCAAACGAGCCGCCTCCTGGCTGCACGCCTTCACGCCCGCACCCAGCAGGCGTGCCACCTACTCGTCCTGGAAAAATGCTGCCCTCCCTTTCGCATGGCCCTGCTGGTCTTGCCTGCACCACCGCCGCCGCACCCAACACCCTAGCCTTCCCGGCACCCTCAATGCCTTGCCACTCCACCACCATGCACCCCTTCCTCCCTACCCCCAAAACCCCAAGAACCCTCTACCGTACCCGTCCCCTCCCCAAGAACCACATCACTGGAAGGTGAGGCTCCCCTGCAACGCCTTCTTAGCAAACACCGGCAGCGCGAACGCTGCGCTGTGCACCTCGTGGCTGTAGTACTGCAGCTCACCCACGTTGAGCTGCGCCAGCGGCCCCGGCTCCGGCTGGCGGGGCGTGCGCGGATCCAGCGGCCCCGCGGCCTCCCCTCCCTCTCCGCCGTCCGCCCCGCCCTGGCCCTGGCCGGCCCGCGCCTTGGAGCACAGCATCATGCCGATCTGGCCCGAGGGGTAGGTGGGGATGGTGGTGGTTGCGTACGACACGGAGCCGCCAACGAACACGGACGAGCACATGGCGGCCAGGGCCTTGATGATGTCCAGGTGCAGCCACAGGGACTCGGCCTGGGGGGCAGGCACGGGTGGGGAAGCGGGGAGAGGTGGCGGCCCACATGGTGAGAGGAAAGGACCGGTATGCGGGTGACGCGAGACCTTACACGGAAAGGTTGCAGCGTCATTTGTGGGGCCCCAACCGCCCATAGAGGGGTGCGTTGTGAAAGGCGGCCGCCCGAGGCCGCATTCCACAGCAACCCTTCAACACGCCCAGCGCCACCAGCTGACTGCACTCCACCCCCATAGCCTGGCGCGCGCTGCCGGGCGCCGACGCAGTCCATGCCACCCAGGGCCTAGGCCCTGCGCACGCCTGTGTGCAGCTTGTGCTCGTTTGTGGCCACCCAATCCCTGGCTCCCCCCTAGCGCCCACCCTGTTGTCCCCCAACCCTCCCACCCTGTTGTCCCCCAACCCTCCCACCCTGTCCCACCCTCCCTGGGCCTACCCCCGCCAGCCCCATGCCCACCTGCGTGCACACGATGCCCCCTGGGCGCACCGCCCTGTGCAGCGCCTCGAAGAACGGCTGCAGGGAGAGGCGCAGCCGGTATGGGGCAGGGGGGTCAGGCGGGCTAGGCGAGGCGCTGCCACCATCAAACAACGAAAAAGCAGATAACTGGCCAGAGTAGGGAGCAGTCCGGGGGAGGACACACTAGATGGTTTTGGGGGTTTGCCTTAAGGCGCTCCAACTTCAGGGGCTGCTGACGCCACATACATTTCGGGCATTGCTCTGCACCCAGCCTCGGCTCACGCCACCCAAGTTAGTTACCCCCATCCCAGCCACTCCTTCACTGGGTTGCGTCAGTCTGCAAACCATGATATCCTTCCGACCGCCTGCCCCCTCCCCGCACCTTCTCAAACAGCACCTCCGCGGGCCCCACTGGGTCGGAGGAGTCGACGATGATGACGTCGTAGTGGTCGGCAGGGGAGTCCTCCACGAACTTGATGCCGTCGCAGATGTGCAGCGTGACCCGCGGGTCGCTGAACCCAACCGCCAGCTGCGGGGAGGGTATGTGAAACGGGGTTTACAGGTCCAGCAAGCGACAGGCATGCGCACTGAAGATCATAGACGGTGGCAGTTGGCATGCTAAAGGAAACGGGGACGCTGCCATCCAGGCATGCAGTGCACCTGCACGGCCCATGCGGCCCGCCGCCTCCTGCACCGATTTGGGTTAGGCTGAGTCACCAGCCAATGACACGTGGTGTGCCGCCCCATCCCCATCCGCGTGCCACGCGCACCTCTGGGAAGTACTTCTTGGACGTTTCAGGGACCATCCTGCGCGCAACAAGGCCACAGGGTCGTACGGGGATGTGCAGCCAAGCGCAGCAGCCATCGTCATACGGTAAGCAGCGCCCCTCTAGCCTAGCCATGAACGTCCTGGTCGCAGGACTTGCCCTCACCCGGTGATTCAGCCCGTAGGCCGGAGGGACTACTTGGCTTCCGACCCTAACAGAGATCCCACCCACTTTCCCCGGCGCACCCTAGCTGCCCGTGCAGACGGCTAAGGCTGCAACAACTATACAAGTTTGTCCATAGGCTCAATGCATATCATATCCGTGATGGTTGCTGGCCTTGCACAGGGGCGCAGGCTGCACCAGTGTCCCCGGCCACCACACCCGGCCGAGGGGAGCACTTGGCCCCCGAACCTACGCGAAATCCCAGCCGCATCGCCCCAGCCCGGTGCCCCCAAGGCGCCCATGTAGACGGCCCAGGCTGCAGCCATGCTATACTCTAAAAGATTGCCTACATGGCCATGCAGAAACCGTTTGGGCTGCTGCCGTTGCAAAGGGGGATAGCCACAAAGGATGCGCGATACTTGGTCTAGCCGTGACCGTGATCCACCTTAAGCACGAATTCCCAACCTCTCTATGTCTATGCTCCCACACGCCCTGCTGATACCGGCTCCCATGTTCGGCTGGCATACTCGTGCATGCCTTAGCCCAGGCCCAGAGGCACCCGTGGCCCCGGCCCCACACCGCCCCCCTCCCCACCCCCATGCACCCACTTGTCGATCTCCGCCATGTGTATCTCCTCCACCCCCGGATGGCGGGCCACCTCCCGCAGCACGCCGCCGTCGCCGCCGCCCACCACCAACACGCGCTTCGCGGGGCGCTGGGGGTGGGGTGGCAGTGTGGGGGACAGGACCGCGTCAGGGTCAGGGCCAGCAGCCAGAGCAGGAGCACTTGCAGTTTGCAGTCGGTGGGACAGAGGCCTGGGTTGACGGGCCGCTGGGCGATGGGGCCCATGTCGTCCGAGCTGCACGCCTGCTGACCACAATGATGCGGCCCGCGTGTAGGGCAGCACGCCGCCAGTAACGTTACGGGAGCGACCCTTGCTCGCCTTTCCAATGCTCCGTACTGCTTGCTGATGGTGCTGCCTCCGCGCCAGCGCATGCTCTCCATGCGCAGCGTTTCCCCCTCTGCTGCCTCCTGCCCTCTTCGCGAACACACCCCGAGGCCAGAGCCCCCAAACCCAGCGGCGCAGTCGCCATCCCCGGGCGGCGCCAGCCAGCTCCCACCGCTTTCCAGCGCTCCCTTGTCCCACGCGCCCATGCCCCAGCAGCACGCCCCCACCTCTAGGGCACACAGGGGGATGTGGGCAATCATCTCCTGGTAGGAGAACTCGTCACGGTCAGTGACCTGGATCACGCCTGGCGGGAGGAGGGAGAGAGGGTGCAAGAGAGGGTGCAGAGGGAGCATTCAGATCGGCAACTGAGGCAGAGGATTGTTCGTCTGCATGTGGCAGGCAGCGGTGCAGGCGGGGAGGCATCGCGTGGAGGTGCGTGCCTCCACACTGCCAGACGAGCACACCCGCGCACGCCCTGTGCAGCCCGTGTCCTGTCATGTCGTGCTAACTGCCATCACACGGTGTGCTATGCTGCCTTGCCCTTGTGCTGCAGCGGGAACGGCAGCTGCAGCAGCTGCTGCTACTGCTACTGCTACTGCTGCTCTGCTGCCGTACAGGACAAAGGCTCCGCGTGGCCTGTCCCAAGCTCGCATCCAAGCGTTCCGCAGCTGGTAAAAGCGGCAGCATCGCGGCAGCTCCCTTTCCCGTGCACCCCGCCAAGCCGCACCGCCCCGCTGCTACGTCAGCATACAGCTGCGAGCCCCCTGACGCTGTGGTGTATGTGCAGCGCAAGTGGAGCGGTAGCGCTGGCAGTCTCGCCCTGCGTGCCGCCACGTCCTGGCGCCCGGGGCAAGGCATGGCTTGCACGTAATGGTAGGCGCGCGAGGGCCTGTCCCGGGTGAGGCGCGGGAGGTGTGCGATGGGCTGTGGACCCTGACGCCGCCGCCCGGCAGCTTCGCCGAGCATGTCTCGATGCTGGGATGTGCATCGCGTCCAAGCGTCAGGTCAGCGACTGGGTCGCTGTGCAGCCCCCCAGGCGTGTCCGATCCACACCACTCCACGCCGCTCTACGCCACACGCTCACACGGCACGGCATGGCCTGCCTCCGGCCCTCGGCACCCAGCCAGGCGCGTGCGTGGCTGGGCCACAAGGCACCCAGGGACACGCCCGTGCCGTGCCGTCACTATGCGACTGGCACAGCCGTGCCAGAGCGTGTCAGCGATGCGGTAGCAACGCTGTTGGCAGCAGCAGCTGCGGCAGTTGCTGCTGCTGCTGGTTGTGCTTGCCGCTGCAGCCAGCGCTCCGCCGGTTGGTGCTGCCACTGCACACCGTACAGCTTCCACTGCCCCTTGCTGCTGCTGCTGCTGCCGCCGCTGCCGGTGCCTCTGCCTGCGCAGTCCCCGCCACCGCTGATGCTGCGGCCGCCACTGCAACCCCTGCCGTCGCTGCTGCTGCTGCTGCTGCTGCTTCCAGTGCTGTTATATGTGGCGCCTTTATATGCCCCTTCCTGGCCGCTTCCCGACCCCACTTCCGTGCCGCCTCCCCGCCTGCCCCTTGCACGCCTGCGCCCTCCCCTCCACGTTACTAGTACTTTGTTTGCCCGCCGCCCTCACCGTCCAGCAGCAGCACCGTGCCCACGGACTCGGACTCGAACACGCACACGTCCTGCAGAGGCAAACGGCGCGAACAGTACAACAAGAGTATTGATAACAGGAATCGACAGCTGAGCGGGTTGCATGTGTGGCTTAGCAAGGCTCTCGCGCTCTCGTCAGGGTCTCGCCGCGTTGCCGGGCCCATGGGCACGCCGTAACGCCTGCCTCACCCTACCCGTGCCTCCAGCCATTCCAGCAGCGCATGTATGGGTGGGCACGCACTGCTACTTTGTGGAGTGAGCCCATGGTCTGCCACAGCTGGTGGCGTGCCACCCCACGCTACGGACAGGCAGACAGGTGCTAGCTGCTGCGCAGTGCTGTGCCGCGCTGGGTGCCAACGAAAGCGCACCTGGAAGTCGGACTTGCCCTTGTACAGCACTTCTTTAATCTTCAGCGACAGACCCTGCCCCGGCCACATCGGTGACAGCTCCGTGTACCACCCACCCTCGATCATCTGCGGGGGCCAGCGCGCACTATGGTTATCCCCCCGCCAGCCAACCGAGCCCGCATGCCTGTCATGGCGCCTGGCCCTAGAGCCCAGTGAGCGCCAAAGGTGTGGCCCTCCCAACACGGAGCTGTCAAGGTTTCATTAGAAGCCCAGGCGGACGACCCATAACAATTGTTCGCCAAATGAGCCTGAGGCGCATTTTCGTCCGCCTTGTACCAGGACCCTGCGTTGCTCTTTGCACACGCAACCGACCGCTCCCTGTTCCATATTTTCAAATTATATGCTCCTTCAGACCTGATCAGCAGTGCCGGGCGTAGGCTTTGAAGAGGACCCGTCCTGTGCCATGGTCGCTTTTGTTGAAACTTCTGTTCTCCGAACGCCAGTCGACGACACTGAAGGGCAAATGCTAACTCTCCTTAAATTGAGCGCGTTCAGTGCACGTGTAAGCATCGAAAGAATGAGGGCCGCCCTGGCCGCCTTCGTCGGGTAAAAGGCGGTTGGGGGGCTAGCCCATGCAGCGAAGGTCGAATACAGTCAGCCCGATGGCCCATACAAAGGGACAGTACAAAGAAATATCTTACATGGAAATGTCTTGTACAGTATGATCGGTGAACTGCACGAAATGTAGAGACTTGGAACATACTGCGTCCCGTAACCTGCGCCGTGTGGACCGCACTACATGCTGCCATTACGCAGAAGCATCATAGCAATGGCACAAAGCAGCGGCAGCAGCGCTCTGCCGAGCTCCAACTCGCCGGCGCTCAAGTTTCAGGTCAGGTGGCAGGAGGGGGCGACTGTTCGGGAGGGGGGCAAGTGTTCGTTGGGGCGACAGTTGTCTCCTCATCCGGGCAGCTCCCGTGGCGCAGCTCACAGCCATTGCCCTCAAGCATTTACGTACACTACTCCCCAAATAGGCCCACGACATAAGGTGGCCTCACCACCGGCAAACGAGCTGGCAGGGTCACGCATGCGGTTGTCAGCCTGCTGCAGTGCGCACGGCACACCTCCACTGCCAGACCCACCCACCCAATGCCGCACCCCTACCATCAGCATCCGCAGCCGCCTCACCATACCCACCAGCCGGTGCCGCCCTCCTATCACGCGCCTGGCCGGCCCCCAGCCCGCTGCCTTCCCGTCTCGTGCTCCTCATGCCATCCTCGTCCCAGCCAGCCTTGTGGGCCCCTGCAACCCTTCCTACCTCCCCTTCATTCTGAGGCCCCCACACCCCGTCCCTCCACCTCCCTCCCCCACCTCCGCCCCCAGGTGGTGGCCACGCAGGGCCGCGCCCGCTCCAGCCGCATGACGCTGCCGCACTTCACAGCCCACACGCCCATGTTCATGCCCGTGGGTACGCAAGGTGCGGGCAGGTCCTGGGGCAGGGGCAGTGCAGTGGGACGAACAGCGCAGCGCACGGAGACGCCGAACATGCTGTCCGCACGGCGCACCAGCGGCATCACGCACCGTGTACGGCACACGGGCTACCAGCCAGCGGGCCAGGGCAATGGGCCGGTTCCCCCTTGGCCCACAGCGACACGGGCCGGCTCCGTGGTCGCTACCACCTTACCGCAGCACAAGTGCTGCCAAGGGCTGGTTCATGGCAGAATGCGGGCCAGCTCCCACGCCGCCCCCTCTTGTTGCATGCGCCACAGGCGCTGCCCCCTTCACCAGAAATCCCCAGCCGCCCACCAAACCACCAGGCCACCGCGCACACGCCAGCTCCTAGCTCCACAACCACCAACCCTGTGTACACCCCAACCCGTCGCAGCAACACCTCAACTCCTGACAAATGCCTCACGGAACCGCCCATCCCGACCCAGGCTCGGTCAAGGGCCTGACCAGCGCGCAGCTGGAGTCCCTGGACTGCCACGTCATCCTGGGCAACACCTACCACCTGGAGAACCGCCCGGGCAGCGAGCTGGTGGCGGCGTGCGGGGGGCTGCACGGCTTTATCAACTGGCCGCGGTGGGTGTGGGTTAAGGGCGTGTGGGTTAATGGCTGGTGCACGGCCGGGGAAGCACGTGTTGGGGTGCGGGGGACTACACGGCCTCATCAACTAGCCGCGGTGGGTGTGGGTTAAGGATGGCGTGGGTAGAAGCAGCCAAGGCCGGCGGATGTGGTACTTGGTGACGGCTGGGCTTGCCGCCAGAGGCACTCGCAGACAGCCGCTGGCCGCGACCCACATTGTGGCAGTCATCAGTTCACGCACTGTACCAATGCAAAAACCGCATAAAGATGCAGTGTTACTGCACTCACACTGCTGTAACACAGCAACTTGACGCATCGCTGGGACGCTTCGCGTTCTGCAGCCCCTGAAGCCCCCGGCTGTCTGCGCTGGCTGCCCACGTGTGTTGCTGCCCCCGCAACCCGCTCCCCTCCCCCCAGCGGCATGCTGACGGACTCCGGCGGCTTCCAGATGGTGTCGCTGCTGCACCTGGCTGAGATCACGGAGGCGGGGGTCACCTTCCAGAGCCCCCTGGACGGCAGCGCCATGCTGCTCACGCCGGAGCAGTCCATGGCCATACAGAACAGGTGCGGGTTGGAGGGGGCCCGGGCAGGGCGGTTGGTCGGCCAGGGCGGATGCGGGTGTAGATGAAGGTGTATGCAGGTGTGGGCGCACGAAGGGGCAGGGGTAATGCGCTGTTACATGTGTGGTACCTACCCTCGAAGGACCATAAGAAGCCGGGCTTGTTGAGTGGGCGGTGTCAGCATGGGCTGGGGAGGAGGGCTTGGGCACGACGTTCGCATGGGCAAACGGGCCAGTACCAGTGGAGAAATGGGAGGGCGGCATGCGCGAGTGTCGATAGTTACACAACTGACACGTGTCGACTGGTTTTCGCAGTCAAGGTTGCCGCACTGGTAGGGCGGCAGGCGCCCGCAGTTGCTGGTCCTCGTGCCTCGGTGTTGCCTCTCACTGCCTTCAGTATGCTGTCCCGGCCCAGCCACCGTCGGTTCCTTAATTGCTCCCGGCTCATTGCTCCTCATGCGTTTTCCCCTGCCCCCACGCCCCCAGGCTGGGCGCCGACATCATCATGGCGTTGGACGACGTGGTCCCCGCCACCACCACGTGAGCAGCGGGCGGGGGGGGGCAGGGGGGGGGGGGGCTGGAGACAACAGGGGCAGGGGGAGCCAACAGGGGCAGGGGCCAGGCATCAGGGGCAGGTCGACTGGGGTGTGGGCAGGGGGAGTGGGCAGGGGGAGTGGGAAGCGAGGCCGGCAGCGCGGCCGACACGCTTGGCGACTTAGTAGCCGCCAATAGGAAGCAAAGAGTGGGCAGGCGTATGGAGGGTGAAACAAGCCGTGAGAGGTTTCAAGCGGAAGGCAACCGAACCACTCGCAGTACCACACCACGAGCATGCCGAGTTGCTGACGCTCGCTTTCAACAACTGTCTCCTGTAAACACGCCTACCACTACCAGTGCCCCAAACCTTCCTTTCCCGCAGCGACCCCGCCCGCTTCGAGGAGGCCACCCACCGCACCACCCGCTGGATAGACCGCTGCATCGCCGCGCACTGTCGGCCCACGGAGCAGAACCTGTTCGCCATCGTGCAGGGCGGGTTGGACCCGCGGCTGAGGGAGATCAGCATGCAGGTGCGCGGGGTGGGACGGGGACGCGTAGGTAAATAAGGGGGTGGGCGCGAGGGTGGGGGGCCAGCAGCAGTCGGGTAAGGGCACGGCATCGGCCATACACAACACGCTTTGCAGTCCCATGCCCAGGCGAGCAACGCGCGCCTCTGTCCACCGCGACGCACACCGTTGCTTCCAGGCCACGCCTGCCACCCGCGGCCGCACGCACGAGGTCCCCGCCGCTGTTTGCTGTTCCACCGGGCCAACATCACCCCCCTGGTTGCCGCCTCCTCCTCACCACGGCGCTACCCACCCTTCCCTCACCCTGTCCTCTACCTGCCCCGAGGCCCCTCCTCCTCCAAACCGCCATCGCCCAATCGCTGACTGCTTCGCCTTCCTACTGCTAAGCCTCCATCCCCATGGATCCCTTCACGCCCCAGCAACTAGTTGGGCACCTGCCGGCAACAAGTCATGGACATGTGGTGGCTTGCCTTGCCTGCACACGGACTGAAGTTGCCCCACCCCCGCGCCTCCCCCTGCACCCTCCATAGCAACTGGTAGAGCGCGACCTGCCCGGCTACGCCATCGGGGGGCTGGCGGGCGGCGAGTCCAAGGACGACTTCTGGCGCGTGGTGGCGCAGTGCACGGCGGGCCTGCCGCCGGGGAAGCCGCGATACGTCATGGGGATAGGTAAGGCGGGCGGGGGGCGCCGGGGTACGAGGTTCGGCAGCAGAAGGTTTGGATTCTGGAAGGGGTGGATTCCCTGTGGATGCAGAGAGTGGTGACGAGCAGCGAAAGAGCGTCCGCCGGCTGACGTGATGTGCTACGCACAGCACATGGGGGGTGGCCTCCCGCTCCCTGTCACAGCAGTCATCAGGCCAGCAGCCATGAACGCCTGCTACGGTGCGCCTGGGGCACTACTGACATACCCGCAGGGTCGTGGCACGGGGGAAAGCCGCAGCTACGTGACCGGTTTCTCCCCCAAACACAGCCACCTCTCGCGCTCTTGTCATCCACCCGTTCTATACCGTGTCTCCCCGCCCCCACCTGGCCCCCCTCCGCTCGGCCCCGATACGCAGGCTATCCCCTGGACATCGTGGTGTGCTCGGCGCTGGGGGCGGACATGTACGACAGCGTGTACCCCACACGTACGGCACGCTTCGGGGTGGCGCTGGTGCCGGAGGTGGGTACGGCACTGGACAGGGCGGCGGCGGTGGAGCTGCCTGGGCACTGCGGTAATTGGAGAGAGTTACAATTTCCGTAGAGATTCGGGAACTTAACGCTACCTATGTGCATGCCGCACGACATTAGACACATTACAGTTCTGGACATCGTGTTCCCGCTCCTCCCTTGGTCCCTCCACCCCGCGTCGTTCCTCCCAGGGCGTGCTCAAGCTCAAGAACGCCGCCAACGCAAGGGACTTCCGGCCGCTGGACCCCCACTGCGACTGCATGACCTGCAAGCAGTACACCAGGTGCGGGTTTGGGAAAGGTGGCCGCCAAGCAACAGACAGGGCGCGGGGCGCATGATTCAAGAAAGTAAAGTGGTGGAGGGTCAGGGTTGGGGTTGGGGAACGGGACGGGGGCGGGCGGGAGGGGGCATGAGCACGCGGTCGGTCCGGCTGTGAGCGTGCACCGGCAGCCTCCCATGCGTATCAGGCTGAGGGTGGTCGTCGCGCAGCTGCCAGGAGGGGCATTGCGCGTGCTCCCCCTCGTGAGCCGCATGGCCGTCAACCCTTCCCCAACCCACCCACCCCCCGGTGGACGCGGAATGGGCTTTGCAGCGCCTCAGCCCTGCAAAAGGTTACTTGGCATGGCATGACACCCGCGAGTAAGACTCCTCACATTGACTCCCTTGCAAACCCGGAATTCATCTTGCCGTTAAATTGCAATTGCTTTCGCCTGCCCCGTCCCCCAGGGCCTACCTGCACAACGTGGTTACCCGCGGCATCCCCTCCGCCGCCATCCTGGTCACCTACCACAACATCGCCTACACGCAGCGCCTCACGCGAGACATGCGGAGAGCCATAGAGGTGCGCGCGGATGCCGCAGCCGCTGCGGGGCAAAGTCCTCCACCTTACACACGCGGTGGCATCTCCTCTCGCTCTCGACGGCGGCGGGGTTCAACTGCCGTGCTGCACCTGCCTCCCTTGAGGCCGAGACCGCTTGCCGAACTCAGAGCCTGTGATGCTGCAAACAGTGTGCAACCAAGGAGCAGCGCTGCCTGTGTGCACTTATTGTTTGAGCACTGGGACAGTTGATGTATGCTGTCCACGTGCATCTCCCACGCAGGAGCAGCGCTTCCCCGACTGGGTGCGGGACTACCTGCGCACCATGTTCCCCAAGGTGGGCCAGGGAGGAGGGGGCGGGGGGCGCGAGCGGGCTGCGGGTGCGGCAGGGGTGCACCGCCGGGCAGAAACGTGGTATGCGCGGGTGGCCGTGGGCACGGGTACCGGTATAGCTGATGGTGGTCATGTTCCCCACGGGTGGCTACTCGTGGTGGCCACTGGGCGGGGGAGTGTACCGGTATAAAGAAGGGCTTGGGAAACGGCTGCCGGTGGACGGGGTCACTCTGGTAGGGCATGTGAGGATCACTGGCACTTTTGCGTCAGAGGGCGGGCAATCCAAGCATGATGGACCGTTGATGGGCGCTGTCCAGTCCTTGCATGGAAGCGTAGCTTACGGTTTGGTTGCATCCAAGCATGGGGATGTGCCGCTGATAAAGCTGAATACCACAACGCCGGCCCATGGTCACCCATGCGCATCGCCAGCACGCCCCCGCCATCAACCCGTGTGCGCCTCCCCCCTGCAGGGCGACGTGCCCCGCTGGGTGCGGGAGGCGATGGAGGTGGCGGGCATCAGCCTGGAGGGCGTGGCAGCACCGGAGGGGCAGGCGGGGGCGGAGGCGAGGACGGAGGCGGGGGCGGGGGCAGGGGCGGGGACAGAGGCGGGGGCGGGGGCGGAGGCCGGGCAGAAGCAGGGGGCGCGGAGAGGCAAGCGCGCAGCGGTGACGGAAGTGGAGGCGGCGAGGGCGGGGGCTGCGCGGGAGGGGTAGCAGGCGAGCAGCGAGGCTGGGCGTGGCGTGGGTGTGGGCGTGGGTGTACTTAAGGGAAGGGTGGCGTGTTAGGACGTGTGCAGCAGCTTCAGGGGTAGCTCATTGTTGCAGGGGGCAGGACGCAGACTACTGAAGGCTAGTGGCTGCCACGATGGTGGCTGCGCACACCAGGGGAGCTCCCCTGTCATACACTCAGGCCGCACAAGGGGCGTGCCGGAGGTTTCTCGCACACCCTAGCCAGAGTGAAAGGACCTAGGAGGGGTTGCACGGGCATAACGTAGCGTGTCAGTCTTGCGTCGCACCAGGTCGCAGCGGCAAGGCACGCGTGTGGTCGGCTGTCAACCGTGTGATTGGGCAGGTTTGGTAACGGTGCGTCAGGGCATGCGGGGTGTGATGCGCGCCGGCATGTTACGGTGCGTGCCCTGTTCCAGCGACCTAGAGGGCAGAGCCGCATAGCGCGATGCACGTGTCGTGCAGGGGTCCCGTGGTGTCGTGATGCGGTAGAAGCAGGTAGAAGGGCAAACGGAGTGAATGGGATGGCGTGGCGTGGCGTACGTCTACTTTGTGATTCATACTGGTGCCGCATGGTGCGGACTCCTTAGGGCAGGGACCCTACGGCGGAGGCTGAGCCGCGCGTGGCATCCTGACAGTATGACCAGGTTGGCAGCTTAAAGCCTGGGGCTCCGCACCAGTCCACACCGTCTGTTGCCTCCCCGAGAGAGGCACGTAACCAGGGGCAGAGTTCCACGCAGTTCCACGTCACCGCTCTTTATGCGTCTTCGAGGAAAAGGCTGTGCTATCAGGTGTCCTGGTGCTGTATAGAGGTGACTTGCGGGTGCTGTACGCATTCATGTGCGAGAGTGCGGCTGGGAAGAGGCCGGCGGTCAGCGGGGGCTGAGAAGGGTCTACCTCACGGCGCAGGGCCGCAGGTAGAGGCGACCGGGGAGCTGTCCTGGCCGACACGCCGGCTTGACACGAACCTATCCCAGCGCGCGCATACAACGGGTACAGGTGCCCCACGTCGGAGGGGCAATCGCCACCGTAAGACTTGCCCTGTGACATGACGAGAGCACGGTAGTGCCAGACTGCCAGTCACGTCTTGCCGGTCTGAGCCTCATGCCAGGGTGGGTTGCCGGTAGCGTGCTGGGGGTCCCCTGCTGCTAGCCGACCTGCACCTGCAAAACGCCAGTTGGTGCGCCTGCGTAGTGCATCTACACTCCCGATTACTTATAGGTGGACACATATGGCACAAGGTGACAAACATGTTGGTGTGCGTGTGGGGATGTGGCACGAACCCGCAACCGCAGACGACCCACGTGCCATGTCACAGTCATGGCCCACACCAAGAAACGGATATCACGCCGTTGACAGAAAGGCACGTTCAAGCGTTCTAGTGAACCCCAGTCAGCGCGCCTCGTGCTTTTCCTGCGCCATCACGCGTCGCCACAACAGTGTTCGACGCAACGCTCGCAAAGGGCTCACGATCAGAAGATTGAGCACGAATGTTGCCAATTATGGAACAGTATGTTAGGTTCCTTGTGCTGCGGGGTGACATCTCGCGGCCAGGCTTCCATGCTTATCCTGCGCCGTACACATCCTCGCGCGAGGTTGTCTGCTTTCGCCCAGGCTACCCGTCTCAAGCACACTACTTGCTGCTTCATCCAGCCCCAACCAGACAAAATGCAGTGCGTGGCCCGCGTCGCTCAGCGCTCGGCTGTGAGCCGTCCCCGCCAGGCCTCGCGCCAGGCGGTGAAGGTCCAGGCTGTGAAGCCCACCGAGCAGAAGGTCCGTACTATAGCTAGTTGCTGAAGGACTCACGGGGTTGCCGAGCAGTTTGGCATATGTGGTCTGCAAGCCTGCAGCAGGCGACGGCGCGACGAGGTCGCTAAAGCGAAGACTTATGCGCTTCACAGCCGCTGATGACTTCAGTTACAATTTGCTAGGGATCCGCCTAAGGCGCTAGGCAAACGGCGTTGGTGCCCATCCGCTCGCTTGCAAATCAGCTTACAATGCGGCCTCGTCTCCTTCACCCACCTGCAGGCTGCCATGGCCGCCGCTGCTGCCACTGCCTCTACCCTGGCGATGGCTCTGGCCCCCGCTGCCCAGGCTGCCCAGGAGGTTGCCATGGTTGCCGAGGTAAGGACCGAGGGCAGAACGCTCGACTTGTCCAGCTCTAATCATAATTTTGCCCAACCAATAGGTTTTGACCTGTTGTTAGTCGCGTTGCGAGGTACGAGTCGGGTTGACGACTACGTGGTAGCACTTAGACCGGGCGCAAGACTGCGTATTGCGTCGGGGCGTATGTTGATTCTGGATTGAAGTCAAGAAATGTACAGGCTGTGCACTTACGCCGTGCCTCTGTCGCCTGTGTCCGTCCCTCAGGGTGAGCCCGCCATCGTCCAGATCGCCTGGGCTGCCACCTGCGTGATGTTCTCCTTCTCCCTGTCCCTGGTCGTCTGGGGCCGCTCTGGCCTGTAAAGGCCCGGTAGCGCCAGCTACCTGACGCAGTTGGGACTCTCGAGCTGACTGCCGCGGACGGAGGAGGCGTAGGACAGCACTGGCGACCAGCCAGGCCCTGATGCAGTGCGCTTGGGCCGGTTTGGGCGCTGCCTTCAAGTAGGAGCGTGTGTGCATGGTTACAAGCGGCGCGGGGGTGGGGCCTTGGGTACGACAGCGGTTGCGCTCAGGGGAGTTCCCCCTGTAGTGCTGATGGCACCTGCATCCGCCCAAGCGGTGCAGGAGGGCACGCGCAGCCACTTTCTGCTGCGCAGTAGCGCCCATTGGATCCTGTCTTGGGTGTATGCCTGGGCCAGGTTTTGCGTGTGGGGCTGATTTTGGGACGCAGCCCGGCTGGGCCACAGGCAGAGTGAGAGCAAGGGGTTGCTTAAGGGGGTGCCGTGACCGCTGTGTAACAACTCTCGTATGTTTGACCCGTGCCTACATGGTGGCCTACATGCCTCACAGCTTATCCCATGGCCTGATGGGACGTGTCAGGGACTGCGAAGCGTCCCACGGTGACACGTATAATAGGACGTCAAGGTTTCAGCGCCGGCCTGAGAGCTTTCCTTCACACCCAAATCTTGAGTGCAGGAGTTCGCCTTCGCTGTGCACTTTGGCATATGCACGAATTCGTCAGTGCTACAGTTTCGGCACTGCACAACTGGCAGAACGTACGTAATGGATGTGGATCAGGATTGGGTCAGGACGGGGAGCGCAGGGCCCCTGCCGCTGACTGCCGGCACGACGTGTCATCTGGTAACGGTTGCTGAATGTTCCCCGTTGAAGACAGCCTCCTGCTGCAGACGGTGCCATTCATACTGACGGTAATCTAGCAGTCCATTGCTATATTCTTATTGGGCCGCGCCTGGGGTGCACAGCTGAACCCGGCGCTGTTCCGACAATGGCCACACTGCTGAGGCTTCCGCCCATGGTTGCAACCTTATGCATATGCCTACAGCTAGCATTATTAGCTGCACATGGCGCGCGCTTACCGTGGCATGCTGCGGGGGTCTCAGGGCGCGTCCACGACGACAACGAAGCACCAGACACCCCCGACTGGAAGCGCGGTCGCCTGTACGCCATCAACGTAGATACCAAGTCTACATCTCGCTTTCAGCTTATTCATTTAGATACCAGCGGCAGCTCGTCGCTGTTGCGGCAAGGCGCGCTTAGTAGTGGCCAAGCCCTTTCGGCATACCTGCGCGCCTCCTACCCTTCCGTCAACGTGGGCTGGACCTGGTAAGCGCGCGGCCGGAAAGCCCTTCATGCAATCGGAACTGCAGTGCACACCGTCGCGTGGCATCATCCGCGTAGTGGTCTTTGGCGCACTATGCTGCGGCCTTGCACCCGAGATGCGCAATTCCCGCGCCATGTTGGCACTGACCCAGGCCGTCCCCGCCCGTGCCATGGACGACTCTGTAGGTACGCTGACACATATGCACAAGACGGCTGGGACCGCCTTGAGATACGCATTGATGACGACGCGCCCTTCCCCGACGTCGTGAAGGCACGAGCGGCAGGTGTGAGGGGCGCGTGCGGTTCTGTGGTACCCCGTTAGTTAGGTATGCCGTACCGGTACCCGCCGTACCGCATAACATGCGGCGATGGCTACGCCTTGGTGCTTATTGCCCTTTGACGCCTGTTGCATGGTGGACATGGCCAACACGCCGCAGGCTTCGTGGAGGGCAACCTGATGGGGCCCAAGATCCGGCGGTGAGCGGAGAGCTGTGCCGTGTGTTGACTTCGAGGCAGCTGCAGCGGACCCTTAAGGCAGCTGCAGCGCACGGCCGGATGGCGGGTAGCCGGACACATGCACGCAGGGCGCCGGCATATGCGGAGCCCTTATTGTGTGCCGTCGTCATGTTACGGCGGTCATTACACCTGTCTAACGGCACGCTGCTTATGCTGTGTGCGCGCACCAGTGTGCCCATGCGCGGTGGCTAAAGACACTGGGCTCCTGCTGCAAACCGCGGAGGCGCTACTTGCGGGCATTCAAGCGTGCCAACCCTTCCTTACCTCCCTGGACCACAAACTTGACTATTTGCTGGAACGGTCACGCTGCAGAGGCACCGCGTATTGGCACCGGCCGCCATGTGGTCTGCTGCCCGTTCTCGCCCCGCCCCTTCCACCTGGCCGTCCCCTTACCCCCTGAACCCCCTCACGCAACCAGTTTATACCCTGCCCCGACCTCCCTCCCTTGCTAACAGGTACTGGTCCAACTACTGCGCCAACACCTACCTGGGCCGCGGCAGCGCGCCCGCCCCCGAGCTGTTCGCCTTCCTGGAGCGCCAGTACGACTGGATGACGGGCAGGGTGGAGGCGGCCACGGGCATTCACCTGGACAGGCCACGGGCGGGCCAGCCCGACTACACCGCGCACTACGCAGCCGTAGATGCACGCCTGCGCAACGCCGAAGCGTCATTGCGATCCTCAGCAGCGGCAGCCGCAGCACTGGCAGGAGCTGAGGATGGAGCAAGCGGCAGTGGTGGGGACGGTGTGCAGGGTGGCAGCAGCCGGCGCTACTGGACGCTGGTGGCGCTGGTCCTGGCGCAGTTCGACGGCATGGCGTCCGGCTTCTGGGCCTCGCTGCCGCCCGACGCCGCGGCCCGCAACATGACGTGGCACGAGCTGTACACGCACAACAGCATGGGGGACCTGTACGAACTAAACGTACTGTTCCCGCCGTCTGTCGTGACGCCGCCGTCCGCGGCGGGCGCGGAGGAAGTGAGAGTAGGCGGGGAGCAGCAGGGCGCTGGTGTGGGTGTGGGTGTGGGGCAGCCGGAGAGGTGGTACACACCGGGGCATGGAGAGGTGGGGGAGTACGGGTACGGCGAGCTGCTGGACTGCAGCGCGATTATCAAGGTGCAGTTTAAAGACCGCAAGCTGCAGGGCGGTGGGGGCGGAGGTGGTGAACGGGGTGAGCAGCAGGGGGCGGCGGGCGCGGAGGGCGGAAGGCCGCGCGTTGACAACTGGTGGGCGACACACAACACGTGGCGCAGCTACTACGAGATGGTCAGGTGCGTGTGCTGCAGCTGCGTCGCTGGTGCAGCATGAAGGGAGGTGTCTGCAGCTGCTGCAGCGGCATTTGTAGTATGCTTATGGGTAGCTGCTTGCATGGAAGTTACTGTGTCACTGGGACTTGACATGGGCTCCCCACGAGTGGCTGGGCCGTGTTGCCCTGGCCCTGGCCCTCTGGCCGGCTGCCAGCCCTTATCTTTCCGCCGATCGCGGTCACAGTTGACCACCGCTGTCCAACGCAGCGCACAGGGCACCTGGATCTGAAATTGCACAATTATCTTACGTGCCTTGGCCACGTGTTCCCCGCAGGACGTGGAAGGTGTACGACCTGCCCTGGTCTGAGACTGGCCCACTGGCTGTGTCCTCCTCACCCGGTCTGCTCACCTCCAAGGACGACTGGTGGGTGGCGGGAGGGTTGCAAGATGGGGCCTTGGGGTCCCACAGAGGGATTGCCACCGACTGCACCGGTGACCCGCATACTGGAATTCTTGTGCGGATGTGCCTCCCTGCACTGCACTTTGGAGCTAGGAACAACCTGGGATCACGCAACCCCCCACACGCCGGCTGCACCTGCCCCCGGGCACGCATGCAGTGCACTGGGTAGGTCAGCAGTGAGGTTGGGCCTCTCTCGCCCTGCGTCCGCTGCAGGTACACCACCGACTCGTTCGTGGTGATGGAGACCACCAACGGCATCTACAACAAGACGCTGTACGACATGATCCACGCGAAGGCCGTGCTCATGTGGCAGCGGGTGCAGGTGGGCAACGGGGGAGGTGGGGGGTCCCCGCACGGGCAGCGACCCCTGCTACGCACACGAGGCATCCAGCGGGAGCAGCCGGGCGGGGCTTCCAGCCGCCTGCTCAGCACCATCGCCTCGGCCAGTCTTCTTCTTCCCGGAGATGGCAGTGAGTGACACTTTCCTACATGTCTGCTTGTAAGGGATTCTATATATCCCATTCCCGCACCTCATCCGCTGCACACGAGGCATCCACGGCCACGCAAGGGCCGCCGCATCATGCAAACAAATCATCGCACCGAGGGCGGTGTCCTTCAACCAGACCTCACCACTTACGTGCGCTGCGTGAAGAGTCCTGGGGTTGAACCCCTTCACGTGCGCGATGTTGTTGATACTCTGCGATATTTTGCACACCTATGTCTTCCCACGCAGGTGGCCAACTTTGGCGCCCGGTCCGGCAAGGAGTGGGTGGACCTGTTTGCGTTGCACAACAGCGGCACCTACAACAACCAGGTGGGGGGAGCGCTTGGGTGTCAACGCCGTGGTGGTGCTTGCTGTGGCGATGGCCAAGGCTGTGGAACTGGGTCCCTGCCCCCAACGTACTACCGGTACTACCGTGGCCTTGCATGCTCCCGCCAGCAATGACGGCTTGCTCTGCTGCTCCTGGACCGCCCCTGTCCTGGCTCTGCCCACAGTGGATGGTGCTGGACGTGCATCGGCTGGAGCAGGGCCGCGCGTCGGACGTGCTGTGGGTGCTGGAGCAGATCCCGGGCGAGACGGTCAGCGAGGACGCCACAGAGGTGCGTTATCCACGTGTGCCACCTGCGCGCCACGTGCCCAACCAAGGGCCGATGACTCGCTGACGCAAGGAAGTACCATAGCTCATCCAGCCAGTCGGTTTGCACGTGTCTACAATGTTGCCGAGCGCCGCATGAGCAACTTCCATACTTCCTGTTGAGAACCATATCTGCTGTTGAGCACCAGGGATGACGTGCGTTCAAACATTGTCTAGGTTGTACCCTTGCTCGTGCCCCTAGGTCCTGTACGAGCAGGGCTACTGGGCGTCGTACAACGTGCCGTACTTCCCCAAGATCTACGAGGCCACGGGCTACCCGCAGCCCAGTATCTACGCCACGTGCCCACGTGCCACCATCTTCCGGTGGGTTGTCCGAAGCACGAAGCCGAAAACCTGGTAGCTGGACGTGGCGGGGGGGAGGGATCTAGGACCTAACGTGTCTCATCGCTGCGGTGTGAACATTTTGACATGTTGCCCAGGACACAGCTGCGTCGCCGGGGACTGCACGCCGCGCGCTGTGCACTGCAGCCACTGCGTGACCAGCGTGTGCACCACGGCTGAGGCCTTGCCTCCCGATTGCACGCAACCCTTGCGGAGAGCGCCCCAGAATGAGCTGCGCATTGACCCTTATCTGCCCACTCCCTTGCCATGCTGCTGCACGCTGTCAGGCTGCCGAGGTGGCGGCCGATTATGACAATGGCGTCCTACACCGGGTAACTTATACCCCCCGTCGTACTGCCGTGCAGGCGTGAGCAGCCCAAGCTGCGCTCCACGCGCGACGTGATGTCCCTCATGCGCCTCAACCGCTACCAGACCGACCCAGACTCCCTGGGCCAGCCCAACAACGCCATCGCAGCAAGGTGGGCCACCTGGCCTGGACGCGTCCGGTGCTGCAGTGAGCTTCCCAGGGGCCGATAAATCCATATCTGGTGAGGTCTGTGGTGCGAGTGAGCCCGTCCGTGAGCCGCATGGCCCTGGTGCCTGCTCCTCCCTCCCGGCCTCCTGCTGGCATGCTTGCGCAACTTAGTGCTCAAGCCAACACACGGCATGTGGGTCAGTGTGGTTCACCTGCTCTCACCCCCACGTGCGTTTGCCTGCAGGTACGATCTCGATGCCCTCCCTGGCCACAACTGGACCACGAGGGCGTACGGCTCGGTGGACGCCAAGGTGGGCGGCGGGCGCTGTACGGCATGCGCATAGCTCAACACATGTCACGCTGCTTGGCGGAACCTCCTGCGTGTCCTGTTGAGTACGTTGCCTTGTGGACTTGTGAGGCTTGAGCTGGAATCAACAAGCTCACTCGGGAACTCACAACGCACGTCCCGACTACCGTACGCTAACACATTCATGCCCACCAGCACACCTTCATGGGCGGCACCCCGTACCATCTGACGTGTCGGAAACAGGCCTGGCCACCTCGTTCCTGCCCTCCACCCCGATGCAGGTGGTGGACCGCGAGTCGTTCCGAAAGCGCCGCACCTTCGTGGTGTGCGGCCCCACCGACACCGACCAGCCGGCCTTCCGCTGGAGCGGCAGCCGCTTCGCCAACGTGTCGCACGACGGATGTGTGGACTTGTTCAACTTCGGGTGCGTACGTGTTGCGTACGCCAGCATGCCAAGCAAGTGCTCAACGCTGGATGCCTGTACGCTTTCAGATCGTGGCAGCCGAGCGCTCATGCTATAGGCGTGCTGTGCGGCATGGCTGGCTCTCACACGAGGTGCTAGTGCCCCCCAGTTCCTAACCTGCTACAGTGCCGGCACGCCTGCTCCGACCGGACCCGTGCAGCTGCGTGGCCATCAGGGCTTGTCTGTGACTACGAGTTAAACTCACTCCTCCTGCACCCATCCTTATCCGCCCCACGATGTCAGGTGGCAGTCGTACCAGCCCGCCCTGCCGCCGAGGAGCCGCGGCCCGGCAGATGCCAGTATCGCTGACGCGGACAGCAGTTATGCCATCGACTCACAGGGTTCTGGTGGTGCGCAAAGCGCAAACTGGGAGGCACGGGGTGACGTGGATGGTGCTGGTGGCTCGGGCGGTGGGTCGAGGTGGTGGGCGGCAGCCCAGCACAAGGGGTGGGGGCCCGCGTGGCTTGGGCGGGTGCGGCAGTGGGTCTGGTGGTGAGGTGCGGAGGGCCGCAGGTTGTAGCGCGTGGATGGGGAAACTGCCGCTGGGGGACCTGTGACCCAGCGTGGTAGGCGCGAATCCCGAACAGGGGCTGGTTGCTGGTGTGCGTGGTGTGTGCCAAATATGCTGCTGGGCAGCGATGGCCTAAGGTTACCCACAGCACGGTGTCGCGTAGCCCAAGTTGCAGTGCTGATCGTTGATGCGCATGCTGTAGGTACAGGCATGGGGTACGACTGGGAGTCCTCTTGAGGCCGGCGAGGTCGTGGCAATGCGAGAGCGCCCAGAGCCTCAAGCGCGTACTGTACCCGTAACAGCAAGGACCCGTTAGCACAGCAGCTGCGCTGGGAGGGGCGCTCCGCGCTCGGCCTGGTTTTGTGGTGACGGGAGAAGGGGCTGATCATGTCCAGTAAGTGTTGCATGTTGAGATCATACCGGTAACGTATGGGACACAGACATGCACCCCTGCATCCGGAGGAGTTCCTTTAGCGCGCGCCTTGCCGCTCCGGAACAGGCTCCGTGTGCTCATGGATGCAGTGTGCCACCAGGTTCCCCACGTGTAGCTTAGGTCCCAGGCCACGTTGACATCGCGGCATGTTACGGGGACCGTTCTGGCCCCTAGAAGCAGAAACATCTCTGAGGAGCATAGGGGTTGGCTGGAACACTCTTGCCGCAGGGCGCAGGGCGCAGGGCAGGGTGCAGGGCGCAGCGCAGGGAGCTGGTGCCTGGGGAGCTCCCCTGCCATGACCTCCTGAGACACCCAGCTCCTGCTTAGTCAGTCTGCACTGCATGCCCCAATTGGACGCCA